>Ga0302320_10019257_pt1 | contig 13712 bp, 15 predicted proteins | sample Bog_T0_3_FD_202130 | JGI IMG/M metagenome (GOLD analysis project Ga0302320, IMG submission 202130) | Peat permafrost microbial communities from Stordalen Mire near Abisko, Sweden - Bog_T0_3 | ecosystem: Environmental > Terrestrial > Soil > Wetlands > Peat | place: Sweden: Abisko, Stordalen Mire... | reverse complement strand
TAGCCCAGCATGCGCTCGGCGCCGACGTTGAAGATCTGGATGACACCCTTCGCGTCCGTCGCGATGCTTGAGAAATTGGCGCTGTTGAAAATCGCATTCTGCAAAGGCCCAGCCTTTAGCAATGCCTCCTCTGCCCGCTTGCGCGAGGTGATATCGCGCAAAATGCCAGTGAAGTAACGCTCGCCACCCAGCCACATTTCACTTACCGCAATTTCCAGGGGAAAAAAACCGCCATCCTTGCGCCGGCCCATGGCCTCGCGTCCGAGGCCGACGGCGCGCGCCTCATCGCTTGCGCTGTAATGCTCAAGGGAACCATTGCGCTGGCCTTGATCGAGCTCGGGTATCAGTTGGCTGAAGTTTTTTCCGATGAGTTCTGCGGCGGCATAGCCAAACATTCGTTCAGCGGCCGGGTTGACTGTTTCGATGATGCCGCCGCTGGCATGGAGCGTGATGATGCCGTCCACCACGGTATTGAGAATCGTCTGGACCAGCGCGCCACCGTCGCGAACGGCCTGCTGCGTTTCATATTCCTTGGAGACATCGCGGAACACCAGCACGGCACCGATCACCTGCTCGTCGCGGTCGTGAATCGGTGCGCAACTGTCGGCAATAATGCACTCGCTGCCATCGCGTGCAATCAGGACGGTGTGATTGGCTAGGCCTTGAATCGTGCCTTGTGTCAGGGTTGCTTTTACCGGGATAGTGGCGGGTTGACGGGTTTCCTGGTTGATGATGTGAAAAATCTCGTCCACCGGAAGATTGATGGTTTCCGCCTGCTTCCAACCGGTGAGCTGTTCGGCAACGGGATTTAGGAAAATCACACGCCCTTCGGCATCGGTGGCGATCACGCCATCGCCGATGGAGTTGAGCGTCACTGCGAGCTTTTCCTCGCTAACCTGCAAGCTGGCGTTGACCTGCTGTAGTTGTTTATTTGTCCCCTCCTGAATCTCGAGCCGATGCTGGGTCTCGAGATGAACTTGATTCTTGAGCCGATGCTGCGCTTCCCGATGGATCAAATAAGCGAACAAAAGTGCAAACAGCAGCGTAAGCAGGCTCGAGGTAACGATGACAGCAAACAGATGGCGCATGTTCGATTGAAACTTTGCGTCGTGCTGTGCCAGCGTGCCTTCCTCCATCTGGATGAAGCCACCCATCTCGGCGCGAATCGAATCCATAAACCCCTTGCCCCGACCGTTGGCGATAACAGCCAGAGCGCCAGCCATGTCATTGGTGCGGCGCAATTCAATGACCTGCGACAGTTCTGCCATTTTGGCATCCATCAATGGAGCAATTGCGTCTAGGTATTTATGGCCGGAATTGGTTGAGGCAAGTTGACGCAATTCCGCCAGTTGGCTGTCGATACTGTCACGCACCGCCAAATAAGGAGCCAAAAAGGCCTCGTTGCCGGTCAGCGTATAGCCGCGCTCGCCGGTCTCGGCGTCTTTCAATGAGGACAGCAAAATGTTCGCGCGGCTTATTATGTCGTAGGTATACTTCCGCGCCTCGGCTGCCGCCTTCATTTGATCGAAAGCCCAGAACGATGTCATCACCACCAGCGCAACTAGCAGTGCCATACCGGCAATCGAGGTGACAGATTTATAAATAGCTTTCATGGACAATTTGCGTCATCTGCTCAAGTGATGCCTGATACAGGCGGCCACTTCTGTCAGGACGACCGGTTTGGCCAGAAAGGTATGCCCCCCGACCAGCCCATCGCCCGCCTTGACTTCCCCTTTCGTGACGGCCGCCGTCAGAAACACAATCGGCACGTCTTTCAATTTGTGACTCGCCTTAAAACAAGCGGCCAGTTCCCCACCGTCCATGCCCGGCATCATCACATCCAGCAGGATTAATTCGGGCTGAAATTCCTCCGCCGCGGCGAGCGCGGACTTGGCGTCATTTTCCTCCCTGACCACGAAATCGTTGGTCCGTTCCAAGAAAATTTTCATCAGCCGGGTATTGGCGGCTTCGTCGTCCACGGCCAGGATGCGTTTCTTCTCAGTATTCATCGTCGTTTTCATATTCCAGCTTCGAGAGTCATGGACTCATACTATGCAGAAAAAATATGCGACTACCATGGGGTGTTCACCCCAGATGCGTTCTTTGTGGATTCAACCCGGAACAAGTATCGGACTGAAGAAGCGTCTCTGGACACCGAACCGGAGATTGGATTCATCATGGCTGCAAACCAACTGCCGACGGCCGGCATTGCCGGTTGGCCGGCGGCGCAATCTGCACATGGGCACCGTTGATCTTGTGCAGGACGGCTTCGACCATTCCCAATAACTCCTTGATGGTATAGGGCTTCATCAGCACAGCCGCAGGCTGGAACCATGGGTATCGGGTAAAAAAATCCTCGCTTGGCAATGTTCCGGTGGCCATGATGACCGGCAGCATCATGCGGACGTCTCGCAACTTTTTGACCAAGGCAACGCCGGTCAACCCCGGCATATTGTGGTCAGTGATCAGCAGATCGTAGCAGTCAGGGGCGTGGCGGACGGCATGAAGCGCCTTCCAGCCAGCGTTGCCGTCTTCGGCGGTGTCAACTTCATAGCCGGAATGATTCAGCACCATGGCATTAATCTGGCGGATGTTTCGGTCGTCCTCAACCACGAGAATGCGACGGCACGGTTTCTTCAGGCATTGAAGCGATGGGACGGCCGCTTCCACGGCTTGCGTCATGATTTTATCTGTCATGCATGATTTTCTAGTTGAAAATGATTGCGGAAGATATACGGTGTTTTCCCCATGCCGGATTTGAGGAGTCCAGCCTTTCAGGGTCGAAATAACGGACCTATGCCCCACTTTTTTTGGATGCCGGAGGATGATTGTTTTCCACATTTTCCTTCAACACCGCAAACATTTCAATACGGGACAGCTTTTCGATTCGCTTGACCGACCTTCTGGCCACTGTGCTGGCCGTGCGCTGCGCCTCGGCTCTCGCAGCCTGGAACAGTGAGATGATGGATGAATTCCGCAAAAATGCGTGCTTTGCGCGGGCTGTACCAGGATATCGTGGAGTTGCGGCGGGGCGACCACAGTGGATCACGCTTGAAGATGGAGCAGAAGCGGCTGAATGAGGCGCGCGAAAAAACCGACGAGGAGGCCATCGCCCATTTCCAGCGCTGGCTGAAAAATCCGGAAGTGCGCGATTTTGTTTGTCAGGATTATATCAGTCCGGAGGAACGCGAACGCCGGTTGCGCGAAATTTTCGGGCTTGCTACCAAGTCACCGATGTTAGCGGATTCAGCCGCCGCCGGGTCAAACCCGTCGAACTGAATCCAACCAAATCAAACCAAATGAAAACCCAGCTGAACAGTGCTTCGAACCACGGTAGGGTTACACCCCATGGCGAAAAATCATGCGGCAGCGTAGTTTCGCCAGATAAGCAGTCGCAACTGCAAACATAATTAACAAATAACGATAATTACATTGTGAAAAATAAAACGTTGTTCATCACCGTCCTTTCCATCGCCGCTTTCGCGGTGGGATGCGGCAAACAGCAAACCGCCTCGCAACAGATTGACAAGGTTCAAACCGAAACCAAACAGGCCGCGCAGGACATGAAAAATTACACCTTCGCAGAAAAGGATGAATTCGTCAAAGCCATGCAGGTCCAGATGGACGCTCTTAACCAGGATTTGGACCGGCTTTCCGCCAAAATTGACAGCTCCAGCGACAGGATCAAGGCCGAGGCCAAACCCAAACTCCAGGCGTTGCGCGATCAGACAGCCCAGTTGAACAAACAAATGGATGACGCCAGGAATGCCACCGAATCCACATGGGACGGCGTAAAAGCAGGCTGCCAGAAGGCCTACGACAGTACGAAGGACGGGTTCAACACGGCTCGCCAGTGGTTGAGCGACAAAATCGCGCCTTGAACGATGTTCCGAAAAAAACCGAAACCCAAATCAATCCAAACAAAACAACAAAAACATGAAAACAAATAAACGAATCATCAACTTGTTCATCCTCGCCACCGCCATCGGGCTCGCGACCGGCTGCGCCTCCACTGGCAATGACAAATCCGCCAGCACGGTCAAATCGCTGGCCAAGTCATCCAATCTGATTGATAAAAGCACTGTGCTCATTGACCAGACCCAGGCTAAATTGAATGACCTCGTTTCAAATCCCAATCCCGACCTACGCAAACAGTTCGACGCCTTTAACTCGTCTGTGAATGATCTCGGTTCGGCCGCCTTGGAGGTGAGCAGCAAAGCCGATGAAATGAAGGCTCAAGGTGCGGCTTACTTTACGAAGTGGGATGAAGAAACGGCCAAGATGCAGAACGAAGACATTCGCCACCGCAGCCAAGAGCGTAAACAGGAAGTTGCCGCGAACTTCGCCCGCATCAGCCAGCAATACGACGATACTAAAACCGCGTTCCAGCCGTTCATGTCCGACTTGCGTGATGTGCAGAATTTTCTCAACACCGACCTGACCGCCGGCGGTTTGGCTGCGATCAAGGATGCAGTCGTGAAGTCGGCCAGCGACGCGATTCCGTTGAAGGAATCCATCAGCAATCTGTCCGAAGCATTCAAGAGCCTGAGTCTATCCATGTCAACTGCCTCCGGCGTGACAAAGTAACCAACGCAAAGTCAGGGATAATAATTTTGGCGTCACGTTGAAATTAATGATTCATGCTTTGACTGGTGTAGGCGATGATTTCCTGCTGGATGGCGGGTTCGCCTTAATTCCTCCTGGTGATCGTCGCGGTTTTTGCCGGAGATCATTCCCTGCCAGTCATTTATTTATGAATTGAGAGCCGTGTCATGTTCGCCAAATCCACCAAAGTACCGGATCTATTTGGCCATTTCTCCAGGAGCTGTGTTGGCAAATTGGACGGGTGGATTTGGGTGCAATGGAATAATTTGCGACAGCGGCGGCGGTAATCGGGACGGTGTTTTGGGTTGCAGTCTTGGGTGCGCGAAGTGGAGCGGTTGGTTGAAGCCATGCAAAAAACTTGGCTCCTGCGCAAATACTTTAACAAGACAAATCCACCGCCCCTTAATCTGCAGACCGCACCCGTGCCACTGACGGAGGGGGTAGTAGCATTCAGGATAATTCCTCCACTGGGTATCACTGAGGACCATAGGTTTCGTGGGGAAACGTCAAGACTTGCTTAACATTGGCATCCATTTTATCGTTGGCCGGTCGGCGGAGAATCAATGAGCAGCACTGTGCAATACAAATGAAGCCCGCGCGCAACTATCCTCTCCTCCTCGCCAGCCAGTTTTTTAGCGCGTTTGGCGACAACTTCATTCTGGTCGTGATCCTAGGCCCGATCATGAATCAGTTCAAAGACGGCAAAATCTCCGCCCAAACCCAGAGCATTGACAACATTTATTATACCAGCCTTTTATTTATTCCCTACGTCCTGCTGGCCCCTGTGGCGGGTTATCTCAATGACCGCTTTGCAAAAAATCGCTGGCTGCTAGGCGGGAACCTTATCAAATTAATCGGAACCAATATCACCGCTCTCGGACTCACTGGCGATTCCGTATGGCAAACGGTCGGATATTTCGTGGTCGGCATTGGGGCATGCGTTTATTCGCCGGCCAAGTATGGCATTTTGCCTGAAATCCTCCCCAACGAACAACTGGTCAAAGCCAATGGTATGATGGAGTTCCTGACCCTGGTCTCTATCCTTGGCGGCAGTATCAGCGGCGCATTGGCCTTCGATCATGCCTCTTTGGTCACCTGTTACGTTTTGGTTGCGGGCATTTACACCCTGTCACTCGCGCTGAATGTCTTCATGTCGCGGACCCCTTCCTATCCCGAGGTCCGGCTGCGCGACAGCGCGAGCGGATTCTTCCGCAATGCCGGAGAACTGTTCTCCCAAAAGCGGCTGGCGCGCATCCTGATGGGCACTGCAATGTTCTGGATTTGCGGTGCGATCCTGAAAATGAACTTCCAACCTTGGGGACAACAAGTGCTGAAACTCACCACCATGACCCAAATCAACCTGCTCGGTCTGTGGCTAAGCATCGGCCTCATGCTCGGCAGCGTCGCCGCCGGACAACTCTATCCAGTGGGTGAATTGCGCCACACGCGCCGTTACGGCTGGCTTTTGGCGGGGACCATCGCCGCGCTCGGCAGCTTCGGCTGGTTGATGGGGCATGGGTTCTATCATCCCGGAGGATTGTCAACGTCAATACTGATTGTCACCGGTTTCGCCGCCGGCCTCTTTTTGATTCCCCTTAACGCCGCGTTGCAAGCCGAATCCCGCAAGGACAAACTTGGCAAAACCATTGCCACCCAAAATGGTTTTGAAAACCTTGCCATGCTCGTCGGCAGCCTCCTCGCGTTTTTCCAGGTTAACTTTGGCTTCAATCCCTCCGAGCTGTTGCTCGCACTGGGCCTTTTTGTCTCCATCGTCGTCATCTGGCTAAAAATCCCCACCAAGCGGATCCTGTAACGGGGACATCGACTATAGGTGCGCTTTATCGCTTGGGGTTCGTCACTGGCGGCGGTTCCAACAACATATCGCGCTGGAGTATTCGGCAGGCTTAAACATCACCACCGTCAGTTCCAACATCGACATCGGCAAACAGGGTATTTCAACCGACATCAACATCATTCGGATCGGCATCGGACAAAGCCGGGCATACATTGCAGGCGTCATCAACGGTAATGGGTTGCTGACACGGCGACCCTCCCGATTTCCAGTTTGGTTGGTCGGCGCGGAAATCAAACGCCTTTCCATCTGATACTGTCAATTCGTGTTCACTCGCCCGGTGTGACGCAGGTTCGCGCGGAACATCGGCCATGAACTTATTGCCAGCGGCGGCAAGACGTTGGTGGCGGCCAGCGCGTCGAGAGACCAACCTTCCGTCACGTAAATAGTCCCGTTGCTGCCTATGGCCGGGGAGGCGTTGATGCTGTTACCCAATGTCAGTCGCCACCGCAGTTGCCCGTCCGGGCCGAGTGCAATCAAATCCCGCCAAGGCGCCGAGAAATAGACAGTTCCATCCGCTGCGACTGCCGGTGACGCATCAATCAAATGGACCCCGCCATAATCCCAAAGCTTTTTCCCGTCCCCGGACACCGCTGTTGCCATGTTGTTGACATCCAGATAAATCGCGCCGTGCGCGTCGAGCGCCGGCGAGGATTCGGCAGCGCCACCCGTGAGCAAGTGCCATAGTTCCGTGCCGTCCGGATGCAGCGCGTAAAGGTTGCCATCGGTTGAACTGAAGTAAATCGACCCGTCCGCGCCGATGGCGGGCGACGAGACGATTTGTCCGCCGGTGGTGAAGGCCCATTTCTTCGCGCCAGCCGGATTGAGTGCGTAAAACTTTTTGTCATGGGATCCGAAGTAAATCGTCCCATCTGCGCCGATGGCCGGGGAGGAATCAATGATACCGCCGCTGGGGAAGCTCCATTTCAGGGTTCCGTCGGGGTTGAGCGCGTAGAAGTTCGTGTCCCATGATCCGAAGTAAATCGTCCCATCTGCGCCGATGGCCGGGGAGGAATCCACCCATGCGCTGGTCGGGAAAGTCCATTTCAATTTGCCCTGCGCGCTGACGGCGTAAAGTTTCCGGTCGCGCGAGCCGAAATAAATCGTCCCGTCATCCGCGATTGCGGGCGAGGATTTGATCTCGCGTCCGGCCTTGAACGTCCATTTGGGCTGGCCATCCAGCGTCACGGCGACGAGATCGCCGGTAAAGGTTGCCTGATAAATCGTTCCGTCGGGCGCGATGGCCGTCGATGAATTGGCAGTTTTTTTGTCAGGCAGGGTGTATTGCCACAGGACTGTTGCCGGTTGAGCTGGGCAGGTGAGGGGCGCGCCCAAGAGAAAAAAACAGGCAGCGGCAAGGAGTGAATGTGGCGATTTCATCCGGCGGGAGTTTCAGGTTTCGGGTTTGGAGTTTCAAGTATTCAGTTTGCGGAGAACGAGAAAAATTCTCTGGACGCTTGAAACCCGGAGCCAAAAACTTCATGCTTCGCGCGCTTATGGAAAAAGTTGTTGTCATCGGTTCGGGCTGCGCTGGGTGGACGGCGGCGCTTTACACCGCGCGCGCGAATTTGCAACCGTTTGTGCTCACCGGCCAGCAGCCCGGCGGCCTGCTCACCACCACCAGCATCGTTGAGAATTATCCCGGCTTCCCCGAAGGTGTGGACGGCTACGAATTGATGACGCGTATGCAGAAACAGGCCGAACGTTTCGGTGCGCGCGCCAGCTTTGGCACGGTTGAAAAGGTGGATTTTTCCAAACACCCCTTTGCACTCACCGTTGACGGCGAACAAATCACCGCCGAGACCGTCATCATCGCCACCGGTGCAAGCCACAGACATCTCGGAGTGCCCGGCGAGGATCTGCTGGAAACCAAAGGCGTGACTTACTGTGCAACTTGCGACGGCGCGCTACCGGTGTTCCGCAACCATCCGCTCGTGGTGGTTGGCGGCGGCGATTCAGCGTGCGAAGAGGCGCTATATCTGACGCGCTTTGGTTCGGAAATATATCTCGTTCACCGGCGCGATTCCTTGCGTGCCTCGAAAATTATGTCCGACCGCGCGCTGTCGAACCCGAAAATCAAGCCTGTCTGGGAATCCGCCGTGACGGAAGTGCTTGATGTGAAGCAGGACAAGGTGACCGGCGTGAAATTGAAGAATCTCAAGACCGGCGCGGAATCAGTTTTGAACTGCGCGGGCGTATTCATTGCCATTGGCCACTCGCCGAACACGGGCCTTTTCAAGGGACAAATCGAAATGGACGCCAACGGGTTCATCATTCCCAAGCAAGGCACAATGACGAATGTGTCGGGCGTGTTTGTGGCGGGCGATTGCGCGGACCACGTCTATCGCCAAGCCATCACGGCAGCAGGCGCGGGCTGCGCTGCGGCGATTGATACAGAAAGATTTCTTGCAGCGGAGAACCAATAAAAACCCGTTATAATGAGAGCATTTCTCTCCGTTTTTATCGTCCTGACGATTGCAATCAAGTCGCTCGCAGACGACACCAACACCGTCAGCCTGTTAAAAATCGGCACGATGGATGCGACCAACCATTATGATCAGGAAATGATTGTCACGGGCATGGTCGCGGAAGTCACCATCCACTCCTCCGTGACATTTTTGAACCTCGACCAGCCATACCCGGATTCCCCATTCACAGTGGTGATTTTTCATGGTCGCAGCAGCTTCCATGGAGACGCGAACACGTTGAATGGAAAATCAATTGAGATAAATGGCAAAATAACCAGCTACCACGACAAGCCGGAAATCGCGCTTGAACGCGCGGATCAGCTCGCTGTATTCGATACGAATGGCGTGAACATCACGTCCACCATTCTGCAATCAACCAATCGTGCCCCGGAGAAGCTACAGACGCCGAATGCAGTCCCTGTTCCGCCAGCCACGACCACAAACAGCATTCCCGAAATCATGTGATTGCGTGACCATTTCGTCCGGTTCCGGGAATCAGCTTGAGCCTGCTTTCGAGCCGGTACAGCCTTTCAATTGGATGTCCACCTTGAGGATGTGATTGCTGATCCACCAGACCATGCTGTCGTGCAATCGCATCAGCACCACCTTCGGCGTGGTTGCGACTTCATATTGACCGATGGCAAACCCCAGGATTGTCCGGAACTGCGCGTGTTCCTCCTTGTTTTTCCCATAAGCGGGGCAGCGGTAACGCGCCATGCAGGTCTCCTCGCCTTTGAAATGTTGCTCCATGTAGTTCTCCAGGAATTTCAACAGGTAATCCGCCTCCGCCCGGTCAACCTCCTCCTTGTCCAGGAGCTTCCCAAGCCGGTTGATGTTGTCGAACAGCACCTTGTGCTGCGTGTCAATCTCCGGCACGCCCGTCTCGTAATCTGATTTCCATTCAAGCATATCGTTGCATGGCTCGAGATAAATTGATAACCGCTGAACAACACCGGGAACATCATCCTGTTGACCGCCCAAATCCTGTCTGGCAGAGAACCTTGCACACCTCCCATCAAATGACAAATTTAAAACTCGTCATACTCATTTACCGCCGGGGTTGACAAGCCGCAGCCTGCGATGGGATAAAACGTTAGCAATCGGATTTTTTATCGTTCAAGGGGAAGCTGCATTATCGGATTCATGATATGCCTGATGTGAGCGAAACAGCTCCAGCAAGGCTTGGTCTCCACTCAAGAGGTCCGTCTGGCCGGTGGCAGGCACCAGCGTAGAGGCAAGCTGCACGGTGGAAATGGCATCGTCAAAACGGGAATCCTCGGCATACGCCGCAGCCAGGGCCAGAACGTTGCTGTGCAATTTATAGCCCGTCATTTCGCACGCCCGCGTCGCCAGACGAATGGCATATTTGCCGTTCCGAAGTTTGGGGTCGGGATTGGTCGCAAGATACCAGGCGATGTTGTTGACAAGGACAACGTGATTGGTGTCAAACTGCTCACCATCAATAAAATGACCAAACCCGGCGGGATCCGATTGCGCCGTCGCAAGCAAATTACTGATGCCGCCTGGCCCGGGGCTGCTGGGACCAAGAAGCACGCCGAGATCGTCCATATAAAAGGCATGTTGCGGTTCAAGTTCAATGGCTCTTAAGAGAGGCGGAATGGCATCGCTTGCCCGGCCCATTTTCATGTATGTCGTGGCGATATCATGAAACGCCCAACTGTTTTGCGTCTCAAGCTGGGTCGCCTTTTCAAAATGGACAAGGGCCTCCGAAAGACGTCCATTAGCAATCAAAAGCCTTCCCGCAACCAGATGGGAGTCAAAAAAGTTGGGATAGATGGCAATGGATTTCTGGAGTGCGTCAATAGCCTCATTGGTGTTGGATGCGGCCAGGGAATTGGCAAGGCAATAATATGCCCCGAAATTATCTTTTGTGACAGCGACAGCCCTGCGCCAGAGAGTTTCGCTGTCCCGCCAATAAACAATTTCAGCGTGCGTCCTGACTATGCACGCGCCCAGAAGCAAAGAGACAACAGTTGTCATCAGGACAGCCTTGCCTCGCCACCGTTTCGACAGATCGTCAACCCCCCAGACCAAAAACAGCAATATCCCGATCATCGGCATGTAAGTGTAACGGTTGCTCATGGATTGCGATCCCAAGGGTATGAGGCCAATCACTGGCACCAGCATTCCCAAATACCAAAACCATCCGACCGGCAAATACGGTTGCTGCCGACGCAAAGCGAAGACAACAACGGAAATCCCCAAAACCAACGCGGCGGCACATATCAATCCGTCCATCGGCCAGTGATCCGGATACGGATAAAGCACGCTGAAGTTTGCCGGCCAGAACATCTTTCCAAGATAACGCGCATAGCCCATCAATGCCGTCTCCAGCCGGAAGCTCAAAGGAAAATGAAGCATGAACATCCCTCCTGCCTTTTGAGCAATTGACGTGACAATGCTCACCGGCACCACCAGCACGACGAAAGGCACTTTTTCCAAAGCCAATCGCAAAATGCCTGCCACTTGCCACTTGTCACCTGTCACTCTTCGGAGCGGCCAGTAATCCAGCAACAGCAACAGGCAGGGAAATGTCACCAACATGCTTTTGCTCATCAAGCCCAGCGCGAAAAAGAACAAGGACAGCCAGTAAAAACGTGACAGGTGGCAGGTGACGGGTGACAGGATGGATTCGGTCCGGGTTTCGGTTCTTGCCACATGCTTCGCATAAGCAAGCAGCGCGAGCAATCCGAAGAAGGCGCTCAAGACATCCTTGCGTTCCGTGATCCACGCCACCGATTCCACACGAAGCGGATGCAGGGCGAACAATGCTGCCACAATCAGGCTGCGCCACAGGGTGCCGGTCATTTGTTTCAGTACGAGAAACAGCAGGACTCCATTGGCCGCGTGAAGCAGCACATTGGTCAGATGGTGTCCCCAGGGATGCGGCCCATACAGTTCGAAGTCCACCATGTGTGATATCCAGGTGAGCGGATACCAGTTGGAATATTCCATGCTGAACATGGCCCACCGCAGATTGTGCCAGGTGAGTCCGGTGTTTACATGGGCGTTGAGCGAAAGCTCCGCGGATTCATCATAAAGCTGAAAATCGGTGTTTAAAACAGGAGCGAACGCCCAAACCGTCAACCCGAAAAGCAAAAGACAAATCCAGGAGATGCCGCCCGGCTTATGGAAGAACGAATCCGCTGATTTGATGAAATGCTTTTCCACGCCGCCAGCCCCGATGTCGTCGGGGGTTTTATTGGAGATGACTTCTTTCATCCGATTGGCATGAATGGAGATTAAAACAGGGCAGGCGGCGGCGTCAATTCACGGGATGGATACGATGGACGTTGTAAGGCTGCAAAATCCATGTGCTTCTGTGGAGATTGACCTCATCAACCGGAAAGATTTGTTCTGCCACCTCAAGACACTGGCCTGAATATCCGCGTCATCATCAGTTCCAAAGCAGGTTGATGGTTGAGAGTTGCGTGTTGAGTGGGGTTTTCCGCGTCCACCCGTGTCTTCCGTGGTTGAAACCTCATATTTCCTCAAAAATCATCAATCCAGCCATCCGGCACATGCCTGCTTTTGGATTTTACATGCATGTAAATCCGAAAAACATGCATGTAAAATCCGGGAACATGCATCATTTTTTGAAAATCATGCATGTAAAATCGAAAACCATGCATCATTTTTCCCGGAGCATGCATGTAATTTTGAAAAACAGGCATGTAAATCCCAAAATCATGCATGTAAAACCGGATTTGAGGCATGGAAAACAGGGCAGGAGGCGTTTGACCAGAATTTCACTGATTGACACCGATTCTGACTTTGCCCAGGCCACCGAATCCATCCGTGAAAATCCGTGCAATTCGTGTCCAAATCTGGGGGATATGCCGTCTCCCTCTCTTCCATGGAATGGAGGAGAGCGGTGGGGTGAGGAGGAGCGTAACTGACTTGCCCCACTCCTTGTCCCTCTCCCCGTTTTGCGGGGCGAGGGGATGGTTGGCCGCCGGGTCACAATTGCAATTTTGCACGGGTCAATTGCGCACGGCTGTAATGCCGTCTCCCTCTCCGCCAAAGCAGTTGGGGGAGAGGGTGTGGGGTGAGGTGGCATGATGTTGGGGATGCCGGAAACAACCGCTTTATGCGGGCAATCTGCGTGCTGAAATTGGCAAAAAAGGTGGAGTGCTCCCCGCCAAAAGTTTTGCATACTCGGCCATGCTCCCATTAGGTGAACCAGAATCTGGACAGGCTACCGCTTCCGATCCAGTCGCGCCTGATGCGGTTTGGGAATCCCTGTTCGCCAAACTCGTCGAATACAAACAGCAGCATGGCCATTTCGGCATTCAATCGAATGCCGAAAATGAATTACTGGCCTTGTGGGTCGCCCAGCAAAGGGACCAATGGTTCGATGGGACAATGCCGCCCGCCCAACGGCAACGGCTGGCAGCGATTGGGTTCCCCGGCAATTTAACTGCTCATCCAGCCATGCGACCGAAGCGGACGGGAAGATATCTGAATCTGGAAAATACGGAAGAGGCATGGCGGGACAAATACATACAGCTCACGGAATTTCGCAATCGCTTCGGCCATTGTTATGTGCCGCATCCCTGGCCCGAACTGCCGGGGCTGGGCATGTGGGTGCAGGCCCAGCGCGAACGGCGGGAGGACGGAATCCTTGACGCCGAACACATCGCGAGGCTGTGTGAAAAGTCCCGGCTAAAAACCGGGTTGAAAGTTGCAGTCTTGAACTATTTCGTTTTTGCGGAGTATCTCTCTATGGAAACCGAATCGAGTAACCTAGTTATTTGCGGTGAGTT
>Ga0302320_10019253_pt1 | contig 13714 bp, 9 predicted proteins | sample Bog_T0_3_FD_202130 | JGI IMG/M metagenome (GOLD analysis project Ga0302320, IMG submission 202130) | Peat permafrost microbial communities from Stordalen Mire near Abisko, Sweden - Bog_T0_3 | ecosystem: Environmental > Terrestrial > Soil > Wetlands > Peat | place: Sweden: Abisko, Stordalen Mire... | reverse complement strand
CAGCCAGTGGCGTGGGCCTCTATCCGATCACGGTGACCCTGGGCCTGAACCCGAACTACAGTGTCACCCCAACCAACGGGACACTGACGGTAGGCCAGGCCACGGCGACGGTGACGGCGAACCCGGCAACCAAGGTCTACGGCACGGCTGATCCTATACTCACGGGCACCCTCTCTGGCTTCCTGCCTGCTGATGGCATCACGGCAACCTACCGCCGCATGAGTGGAGAAACTGTAGCCGGATCGCCGTATACCATCTCGGCCACGCTGAGTCCGACGGCTGCGGTGGCGAACTACAGCATCACCTACAAGACTGCCGCCTTCACCATCACCAAGGCGAATCCCGTCATCACCTGGGCGAACCCGGCAACCATCACCTACGGCACGCCGCTGAGCAACGCGCAGCTTGACGCGACGGCCAACGTCCCCGGCACCTTCTTTTATACCGCGCCGGTCGTCGGTCTTAACCCCGCCGGAACGCTGCTGCCTGCGGGCACCTCGCCGCTCGGCGCGGGCTTTACCCCGACGGATACCACCGACTACAACTCCATCTCCGCCTACGTGCAGATCACCGTCAACAAGGCCACCACGACCACGACCATCGCGGTCACCACCACACAGACGGTCACCGGAACCACGGCGACCATCACCGCGACGGTGCATCCGCAGATCGGCGGCACGCCCACCGGCACGGTGACCTACTTCAGCGGCTCCGCCAATCTCGGCAGCGCCGCCGTTGGAACGCCGTTAACCACCGGTGTCCTGCCGGTAGGCACCAACCAGATCACCGCGGTCTACGGCGGCGACTCCAACTTCACCGGCAGCTCGTCGAGCGCGACGGCGGTCACGAGCATTGCGCCGACCGCAGTCACGCTCAGCCTGGGCCTCACCCAAGTATTCTACCCGACGTCGGCGGTGAGCTTCACTGTGATTGTGCCGCTGAAGAACCTGCAACTCATCAGCGGGACCATCACACTCTACGACGAAACCACTGTCATCGGCACCTACTCGCTGCCGGCCGGTGGAGTTCTCGTGGGCGTCACGCCGCAACTCAGTGTCGGGACCCACAAGCTGCGCGCAGTCTACAGCGGCAACGCGCAGTACCCGCCGGGCGAGTCTCCCATAGAGACAGTGACCGTCTCCGCGCTGTAACTCCATCCGGCCCGGGCATCGACAAGTCGGCTTTGAAGGCTAAGGGCTTCAGCTGTATGGTATGCCACTGAGAGTAGCGGGGCTTTGGCCCCGAAGGGAACTGCCGCCCCAGGAGTAAGCAAGCTTGAAGCGCGATTCTCGTCATCAGCGAGCCGCTCATTATTGTCAGTTGACGCAAAATCGCCAATGCACTCACCAACCTGGTCTGGGAATGGGAAGGTCGGCTTCGAGTCAGTCAGGGTTCTAATGACGTGAAGTCCAGGATGATACTTGGAAGTGCAACGAAGTCCGGGAATCGAATCCCGACTTTCGAGTAACAAAAAATGTGGGGTATGCAGGTGGGGTATATCTGCTGAAACCTGAGGTATCCCCTTTATTATCAATCGGTGTGTGTCCCTGTGGGCTGTCGATCATGCTGCGGACGTACTTCGTGCAGCAGTGGTTCAACCTGTCGGACCCCGGTGTGGAGGAGTTGCTGTACGAGTCTGCCGCCGTGCGGCGGTTCGTCGGCGTTGATCTCGGCATCGCCGCTGCACCGGCCGAGACGACCATCCTTCGGTTCCGTCACCTGCTGGAGTGGCACGAGCTTGGCGGGCTGATGCTGGAAGCTGTGAACGTGCATCTGGAGGCCAAAGGGATCAAGATCGCAACCGGCACCATCGTGGATGCGAGCATCATCCATGCGCCTTCATCGACCAAGAACGCCAGCGGGGAGCGCGACCCCGAGATGCACCAGACGCGCAAGGGCAACCAGTGGTACTTCGGGTTGAAGACGCACATCGGCGTGGACGCGAAAGAGGGCCACGTTCACTCGGTTGCGACCAGCGCGGCCAGTGTGTCCGACTGCCACATGCTGCCCGAGTTGCTGCACGGCGAGGAGCGCAAGGTGTGGGGCGACGGCGGCTATCAGGGCCAGACCGAAGCCATCAAGCAAGCAGCTCCGAAGGCCCAGGACATGACCTGCAAGCGCACCAGGTTCAAGGGTGTTGTGGACGAGTTACAGAAAAAGAAGAACCGGAGTAAGTCCAGCGTGAGGGCGAAGGTGGAACATGTGTTCCGCATCCTGAAGCGCGTCTTCGGCTTCGACAAGGTGAGATACAGGGGCATAGCCAAGAACCACAACCGGCTGTGCGCGAACTTCGCCCTGGTGAACCTGTATATGCACCGCAAACGCCTGGCAGTGCTCGGGTAGAACTGCGTCCAGAGGCAGGAAAAGCGGCCTCAAAGAACTCCAGAACACCTAAAAACGGAACCGAACTGCCCCAACTCGCGTCCTTAAATATCTTCGTCAGAAATCAGAGGCCTACGCAGAGCTTCCCTAGAATCAATAAGTTACGGTTATAGTTTAAGTTCCCGCAACACCCGCAGAATCTCCTCTTCAGTGTGTCCACGCTTACCCATAACGGGTTCTCCTCTCGCTTCCAGAGAGCCATCACAAGCGAAAATCCTCAACTTCCAAACGGCTTAGTTTTTGGGTTTTGGGTCACTTATTTCCGGGAGCCGAGCGCTCTTGGGCTGGCGCTCCAATGGAGTCCCTATGAAGATCAAATCCTCAAACTTCCAGCCACATACCTGTATGCAATACACGTTTGATACAGGTTTCTCACATGCCAACACTTTTCATCCTGAGAGATGCGGTGTTAGACATGTCCCCGCAGTTTTCACAGCTCCACTTTCGTAGGCAAACATGCGTGTACCGCATCTTCCCTGCGAATCTCGCGTTTGCGTCTGCAACGGAAGTCTGTAAGAGATATGCGGTCTCCACCACTGCATTCTCATTTTGAGTTCTTGGAGGTAAGAAATGAAGGAATGGCATCTGAAGTCTTGGTCGCTCCTCGTCGTCATCGCCCTCTGTATTGCCGGGCTCTCCAGTTCCGTTCTCAGGGCACAGGACCAGACTGCGAGCATCGAGGGCACACTGACGGATCCGAGTGGCAATCTCATTCCAAATGCCACTGTCTCCATCAGCAGTCCCGCTCTGCAGGTTTCCAAATTGACCGCGACGACGGATTCCCAGGGCACCTATAGGTTCCTCAATTTGCCCGCGCCCGGCGTCTATCGTATTGCATTTGAAGCCAAAGGCTTTGATACCTCCATCCAGGAAGGCGTGAACCTTGGTGTAGGTTTTACCGCCAGGATCGACGGGGCTCTGCGGGTTGGATCGGTTACGACGGCGGTGGAGGTGACCACGACCGGACCGGTCATCGACACCGTATCCACAGCCAGCGCAGCTACCCTACAGCTAAAGGAGATCCAGCAGACTCCAAAGGGGCTTGGGTTGACCGAACTATTGCCAATGGCTGCCGGAGCCAGTTACCAGGGAAAGCCGGACGTGGGTGACAGCAACCTTGCGACGACCACAACAGCGGTCACCTATGGCGCGGTCCTCAACCCCACGCTTGAGGTCGAGGGCGTCAATCTTGATACCGGCAAGAGTCAGGACTCACATGTGTACCTGGAATCGTTGTCGCTGGCTGAAGTTGAATTCAAGACCGCCGGCAACAATGCCGAAATTGGCAACCCTGGCATAGCCCAAGTCGCTGTCATGAAGTCCGGCGGAAACACCTTCCATGGCGATCTACAGGCTGATTTGGAGCCTCCTGCCTTCCAGGGCAACAACATCACGCCAGCACTGGCGGCCCCACCGAACAACCTGACCAACACCAATCCGCTCGAGGGCCCCGGCTACTACGACTACGCCGGAGACCTTGGCGGCCGCATCATCACCAACAAGCTTTGGTTCTACGGTGGGTACAACGCCCAGTATGTGAACCAGGGACAGGTGAATTTCAAAGGCGGTCCGGATGCTGCGGGCTGCTGGACCTGTGCGGATGCGCCCTCGGCCACCATCGTCACTTCGCTGACGGAGTACAACGACAAGGTCGACTATCAGCTCACGCCTGGTATCAAGTTGATCTTTTCTCAAATGAACGGCACAAAATTCCTCCAGGATAATCAGCCTTCTCCGTCCGTCCCTCTTCCTGCCGGCCAATTCGAACATCAACCCGCAGGCACATGGCACGGAGAGGCGCAATATATGCGTGGCTCCCATTTTCTGGTGGACGGCTCCTTTGGGTACGGGGGGTATACGGCAAACTATGTCGACCAGCCCGCCAGCAGCATCGGACGATATGGATTCACCAGTGGAAGCAACTTTGCCGGGTCGCCTAGCGAGGAGGAACTGAGCACCGGCCTGATGACCGGACCATATCCAACCTTTCCACAAAGCAAGCCGAACAACCGCTACGAGATGCGAATCGTTGCGTCCTATCTGCCGTCAAAAAAGCTTCTCGGAGGAACTCACCAGTTTAATTTTGGGACGCTCGAGGATTGGGAGCGCGCCGCAACCCGCATCACCTCAGACAAGGCGGCCGGCGATTACCTGCTCGAATTCCAAAACGGTGTACCAAATAAGATTGTCATCTACAACACTCCGTTCCCAACTAACAACAATGGCCTAAATGGTCAGGCCCTCTTTATGACCGACTCATGGGCTTTTAAAAGAGTCGTGGTCAACTACGGCGTGCGCTGGGAGCGTTACGATGCCTTCTATCCCTCGCAGAGTAAACCCGCTGGCCAATTCAGTAGCGTATTCCCCGCTGCGTCATTTTCAGGACAAGATATTCTCACCTGGAATGACGTTGTGCCGAGGATAGGCGCATCCTGGGATCTCACTGGAAATGGAAAGACGGTCCTCAAGGGATCGTTTGGGCTCTTCGGTGACACTATGGGGGACGTCTTCGCACAGACCTTCAATCCCAATGCTCAAGCGAGCAACACCTACAGTTGGACCGGCCCATGCGGTGCCACGGCCCCGCTCGCTCCCATTCAATACCAATGCGATGTAACTCCTGCATTTTTGGCTACACTTCCGACTCTCACGCCCACCGCTTCGAGCGGAGGGACGAGCCAGGTGAGGAATCCGGGGCTCAAGGAGGACAAGACATACGAATACACTGCAAGAGTTGAACGCCAGATCGTGAAGGACGTGGCATTCAACGTAACCTACGTCAATCACGCTACCTACAACCTGTATAACTCAGAGACCAACCCAGGGGTCGTCGCACCAACGACCGATGTTGTCGGGAATGGGGTCACCGTCGGACATCCGTACAGCAGTTGGACGGTTCCCGTCACCTTCACGGATACCTTCAATGGGGTGAGCACGCCTGTAACTGTCTATACCTATACCAAAGGAACCGGATCAACCAGCAATGAGGTGATGAACACTCCATCGAATCGACCAGATATCTATAACACCGTCGCATTTGCCGTAACCAAGAGGTATTCCAAAAGATGGAACGGAACGGCGTCCTACTGGTTGACGAAAAACCATAGATGGATTCAGGGACTGGCCGGAGTTGCCGGGAGCCCGAACGACGATGCATACCCAATCGACAACACATGGAACTGGGAAGCCAGGGCCATGGGAGCGTACAACCTTCCCAAAGGCTTTCTGTTATCCGCGTTCTTCCGTGCACAGTCTGGAAATCCAGCACAACGTCTGGATTCCTTCAACAGTTCTGCGCTCAGTCAAGGGTCGACTACCGTCAGGATGGGCCCGTTTGGCCAATACAGGGGCCCGGCGATCAGCATTCTCAATGTGAAGGCAGCGAAGGTATTTACGCTTCGCGAAAAATACCACCTGGAGCTGAACTTTCAGGTTTACAACATTCTGAACAACAGCTCCGCCGTCGCGACGAACTATCTCAACAGTCCTACCACCTTCAATGTGGTCACAAGTATTGTGTCGCCACGAGTGGCAAGGGTCGGGATGTTCTTTAGTTTCTAAAAAATCTGTAAGCTACCGCATCACGTTCTCGGTTCTGGAGGCAGGCATGAAGAGAGTGGGTCTTTTGATGATCAAGTTGCGTTGTCTAGCAATCAGTACTGCGATACTGGCGGTCTCCATCTGTCCAGCCCAACAGAACGGAAAGCCGCCTGTCGCTTCAACTGCGCCACCCATGGTGATGACGATTCCGGGCTTCGCGGATGGCAGCAAAGTGCCTGAAAAGTACTCCTGCATAGCATCGCCAGCGGCGGTTTCACCGGAGATTCGGTGGAGTAATGTTCCCGCAGGTACCCTGAGCTTCGTCCTTGTCTTGCACGATCTTGAACCACATCCTGCAAAAGGGATCATGGACAACACACACTGGGTATTGTGGAACATCCCCGGCGACTCCGTGGGTCTGGCGGAAGGCATTCCCGCAGCCGTTACACTCCCCAACGGCACGCACCAGCTGAAGCGGCCGCGTGCGAATGGACCGTCCGCATACTCCTATTACGGACCCTGTGCTCCGCCCGGACCTGATCATCACTACGTCTGGGAGTTATACGCGCTCGATACCATGCTCAATCTGCCCGATGACGCCACGCGTGCAGACGTTATCAAGGCGACCGACGGGCATATCCTCGCAGCCTCTTCCTGGATCGGCTACTTCCATCGGTAATACCAACTTCAACAGCGCAGGCAGCTCAAGGAGCAAGGGGTCTTATGAAATTCTTTAGTGCGACATTAGCTTTGATGATTTGTTCGAGCCTGGGGACAGCGCAGACGCTGCACTGCAACATGCATGACTACAAGAGTGTCGATGGCATTCAGGTTGTGGCTAACCCAGATTCCGTCGAGTTGACCTGGAGTGGAGAGGCGAACGCGCAGCTCCGTGCATCGTTTGCGATTCAGGATGGACAACCCGTCGTTCAGGAGCTCTCTGCACGAAAGGGCGACGGTCCTTGGATCGTGCTCGGCAAAGATCTGGCCCCGCAATTTGAGGTCACCACCGGCCGCCGGCGTATCTCCTCAACGGAGTTGAACAATCTCAAGCGGTATGGGAAGGACACCCCCGAGAACGAGGAGATGTATAAATGGTTCGTCTTCTGGGATGCGCCACTGATGGTTCCGGGGACAGAACCGGTATTTGGCATGAAGAGCCGTTATTTAGTCGGCGGCCCACGCGACCCCAGTGAAATTGGTCGTGCGGCAGTGAGCTACAAGACCGATACCTGCAAGGTAGCTACGGATGGTGACCGGGTTAGCATCACCTTCAACGGCCTGACGCTAGGCCTGTTCTCCGGAGATCTCCAGTTCACTGTCTACAAGGGTTCAAACCTCTTGAGACAGGAGGCGCTGGCGAAAACGGACGCTCCATCCGTGGCATACATATACAAGGCCGGGTTGAAGGGCTTCCATATCGCGGACGACACCAAGGTGACATGGCGCGATACATCTCAGGTATGGCAGCAGGAGGAGTTCGGCGGCAGGGTGAACCAATCGCCGGTTAATCTGCGCGCCCGCGACCGGCTCGAGCTTCTTGAAGTCGGCGTCGGCTCGGCGGCGCCAGGTTCGCTGGGAGTATTTCCGCCGCCGCACAAATTCTTCTTCGCTCGCGAGAACGAAGTGAACCTGGGCTATGTCTACTACCGCAAGGATGATAACAAATCATTCTCCCTGGGAGTGATGCAGCCGGAGCGGGGGGAAGGATATGCGCCGTGGGGAGTCTCGGATGAAGTATGGAACCGTCGAGAGGACATCGCGCGCTCGCAGATATACAACTACGCGCTCTACAATGCGCCTCCCGGAACGGTCCAGCGAATGGCCGTCTACTACTACCTTAGTCCAGACAGCGACCATCCGACGCAAAGGGCTGTCATGGCCTACACGCACGATGACGTCTTCAAACCCGTTCCCGGTTTTAAGACCATCACGGGACACTTCCACCTCGAACTCAACGAGATGGCGCGCGACCGCGGCACCGTCGACTTCAGCCCTTCCTGGGTCCCTGTCTTCAAGGGCGTTGGAATCAATATTGTCTACCTGGGTGACTTCCATGATGACTCGGATGGGAATGATCCCGGGCCTAAGAGGCTGCCTGAACAAAAGCTATACTTCGAATCCTCCGCAAATCTCTCCGACAAGAACTTCCTGGTAATTCCTGCCGAAGAAGCCAACGCGTTCATCGGTGGCCATACCTACATCATGTTGCCGAAGCCGGTCTATTTCACCCACACTCAGCCGCAGCGTCCTGCCAACCAATCCTTTGAAGAAGACGACCCGACCTACGGCCACGTATATCATCTTGGCTCGGCGGAAGACGTCCAGAAGATGGTGAGCCAGGAGGGAGGAATCATCTGGGCTGCCCATCCACGCACGAAGAGTACGGCGCTATTCCCCGATCTCTATAAGGACCAACCCTTCTTCCTGAGCGACCGGTTCATCGGCGCCTCGTGGGAATCGTTGCCTGTGGACCTGTCGCAGAAGCGGCTTTGCGAGGTCCGGTGCTTCGGATTAAACGACGAGATGAGCAACTGGGCTCCCAAGCCGAAGTTCATGCTTGCCGAGGGCGACACCTACATGAAGGTCCCCGGTGATGATACCTATTCAAGTCTCACCATGAACTACCTGAAGCTCGACAAGGTGCCTGCCTACAACGAGAGTTGGGCGCCGATCGTCGATGGCATTCGCGCAGGGAACTTCTTCGGAACCACGGGCGAGATCCTCTTCCATAACTGGGGCATCGAAGGCTCCGGTGCAAGCAGCGTCTATACCGCAAGTATCGAATACACCTTCCCTCTCGATTTTGCGGAGCTGGTATGGAGCGATGGTACAAAGGTCGATCGCCAGATCATCAACCTTACGGATACGACACCGTTCGGAACCAGGAACTTCAGAATTCCCTTCGATGCCGCCGGCAAGAAGTGGATTCGTTTCGCGGTCTGGGACTCAGCTGGCAATGGTGCATGGTTACAGCCTGTTATACCGAAGTAGCGGGTAATGTGACACTAGCGACTCACTCTATCAGGGATACGTTGTCGTAGAAGACAAGCCAACCAGCAGGAGCGACGCTTGATTGAGCCACGTACTTCGAAGAGGTTCTACCAGACTCTCTACTTCCGGGTGCTCGTTGCTATCGTGGCTGGGGTCGCGGTGGGGCAGTTGTTTCCCGTTTTCGGAGCGTCCCTGAAGCCGCTGGGGGATGGATTTCTAAAGCTCATTCGCATGCTCGTCGCGCCGGTCGTCTTTTTCACGGTGGTGATCGGCATAGCCCAGGTGGGCGACCTCCGACGACTGGGACGGGTCGGTCTTAAGTCTCTGTTTTACTTTGAGTCCGTCACCACTTTCGCCCTTGTTTTGGGGACGATCGCAGCAACAGTCATGCAGCCTGGTCGTGGCATCAACGCCAATCCTGCATCACTCGATACTCGCAGCGTAGCTCTATACACTACCGGCGCAGTGCATTTAGGTACCACCGACTTCCTCCTGAACATCATTCCCGACAGCTTCCTTGGTGCATTCACCCGTGGCGAGATGCTCCAGGTGCTGCTTCTGGCCATACTCTCCGGAATCGCCCTTGCCCTGCTCAAGGGCGACCATAGACTGATCACTGCATGTGATTCGCTCTCACGATTCTTCTTCAAGATGGTCGCCATCGTCATGGAGGCGGCACCACTAGGTGCATTCGGGGCAATGGCCTTTACAATCGGCCGTTATGGCCTCGTTTCTCTACTGTCGCTCGGCAAGCTGCTCCTGTGTGCCTACGCAACCAGCATTGCTTTCATAGCGATTGTTTTGGGAACCATCTGCTGGCTGAATGGCATCAATTTGTGGCGCTTTCTGCTCTACATCCGGGAAGAGTTGCTGATCGTCCTTGGCACCTCATCGTCGGAGCCGGCTTTGCCGCGCCTGATGCTGAAGATGGAAAATCTTGGCTGCTCGAAAGCGATCACCGGCCTCGTCATTCCCGCCGGATACTCATTCAACCTGGATGGCACGTCTATCTATCTCACCATCGCATTGCTCTTCGTGGCGCAGGCCACAAACACGCATCTATCGCTGCGGCAGGAGATTTTCATCCTGTTCATCTTGATGCTCAATTCAAAGGGCGCTGCCACAGTAACCGGTGGCGGGCTCATCACGCTCGCTGCGACTCTCTCGGTAATCGGAACGGTGCCCGTTGCCGGGATAGCGCTGTTGCTTGGCGTTGACCGCTTCCTGTCGCAGATGCGATCCATCACCAACATCATCGGCAATAGCGTAGCGGTCGTCGTGATCTCTCGCTGGGAAGCCCAGTTCAACGAGCGGCGCGCCCACGATATCCTACATGGAATTTCCACCGCGGTCGAAGACGATATCATGTTGCGCGAACATGCCGGAGTCCTTTAGCCATCGACAGAGGGCGGCCCACGATGTTCCATCGGTCAGATTGACCCTAGTGCATCTCTCTCCCCAGGACGAACCTAGTCTCTGTCGGCACGCCGTCACGATAGCGGACCTCAAGGAGCACCTGATAATAGCGCGGGAATCTTCCGCCACTCATCTGCGATAGCTTCGTCTCGACCATATGAGCAAACCGGGGATCAGTGAAACTTTGAACGGCCCCCAGATATCCGGCCGAACGATTGCTCGTAAAACTCTCGATATCATTCTTTCCATTCGGCCCCGGCAGATGGGTCACCAAAGCATAGATGGTTCCCTCCTCGCTGGGTGCCGTTGTATACGCGTCTGCGTAAAATGCTGGCTGGCCCAGACTGGGAGCTTCGTCGCGAACCCCGTTCAGTTCCGGAACGAGTTGCGGAGCGATCGGCATGTTGCGGAGCTGGTTGAAGAACAGATTCTGGACGCCAACGAAGATCACGTTATTGTCGGCCAATTGTTGCCAGGAAAGTTGGCTCGTCCGCACAAATGACGGCGGATGTTCCCTTGTCCTGAGCATGCTCCCCAGTAGAAAGGAAGCCTCTGCCTCGCCGAACGCCGTGTAGTAACGACTAGGACGCATCTCCGAGTACTTTAGTACGCCGCTCAACTGCTTCAATTCTGACGAAAGCGCAACATCTGACCACTCATTCATGGATCGATCGCGGAAGTACACGCCCGGGTTAGAACGAAGTTCAGCGAACAGAGGGTCTTCAATGGAGAGAATCAGCGGCTGCGTGCCATTTAGAAATGGACCCCACAAAGCTTCCAGGTCAGGACTTGTTCGGTCTGTCGACCGATCTAGTTTTGGCGCAACGTGCCCCACAAAGTAGCCCAGACCAAACACGAGCAACCAGCCAAATGCAATTGCCAACAGGGGGATCCAACGGGCTTTGCGCACTTGATGGTGGGCCGATCCCCCAATGCTACGAGTGGCAACCGCGTGACTCGCGTGTGTCTCAGATGAGGATACTTCTCCGTCACTAGGAGCAGCGATGGAACGCTGTTCAAAGGTGAGGCGAAAGCGGCCTTTTGGGAGGTCGACGACGATCGGATCATTCTTGCCTTCTGTGCGGTAGTACTCGCCGAGTCTCTGGCGCAATCGTCCCATTTGAATCCGCACTGCGGAGTGATGCTGCGGGTCATAGGATTGCGACTTTCCCAGGCCGTCAATCGCAACGACGTACTCCTTGAGATTTTCGGCCTCTCCTGTGATGCTCTTTTCCGTGAGGAAAATCAGTAGCTTACGCAGAACCTCTGAGCTGTGAAACTGCTGACTATGCACGATGCGGTCAACCTGTTGATGGATTAAATCGACCGCTGCGGACTCTTCTTCCATAACCATGCCTGCGATATAACATTGCCCAATAAGCACTGTCAATTAAGATTAGCAGTGAATCGCAACGTTCCGATGGACGATGCATGACTGGAGATTGCTTCGCTTCTGTCATACGCGATGACAGATCCAAGGGACACATCTGTGATCTTAGCCATGCCGTTCCATGCAAAGAAAAGCGACCTCTCGATCCTCGCTTCTACTTCCTCTGGATTGGGAAAATCGCATTGAAGATGCGGTATGGAGATGCGGTCACTGAGTGTCTCCTTACCATCCAGGTAGAGTACGCATCGAGTGCGAAGAAGGAATTGTAGCCGGCGTGCAGACGGTATGCATCAGGGCGAAGGCTTGGTTTGAGGTCAATGGCCGTATCTTGCAACGGGATGACCAAGACCTTTTGCCAGCGCGAAGCGCTGAATTATTTGAAGACTATTCTCGAAGCACGTTTCTATCGCGGGACCACTACGCCGGAAAGTGGGTCATCCCTGAAGAGGGCGACCACAACTCACTTGCTGACATCAACGCCGCCGGCCGGGAAGTGCAGGCACCAACTAGATGCCTCCTCTCCCCGACAAGCTCGCCTCGCGGCATGTGAACTCTGACTACCTTAAGAACCTCGAAGTCCTGGAGAACCAGGTTTACTGACCCGACCCGGTTAACTAAGCCAGAAGTCGATGGAAATTTCGGCTTGCGTGGTTCGGTTCGGCCCGTGTTGACGGGCGGATTTGCAGTTACTGTAGCTCAAGTGAGTGCCTCAAGCAAGGACGTTGAGAGGTGTCGCGATGCGTGTCCCGGAGCTAGCTCCGGGACACGCATCGCGGCGGCAGCGGCACAGGCGGCTGCAAACTCCGCCGGTGTACGGTCGTCCAGAGCCGAGTGGGGGCGCTGGTGGTTGTAGTCGCGCCGCCAGACGTACAGCTTCCGTCGAGCGTCGGCCAGGTTGAAGAACACCTCCACGTTCAGGCACTCGTCGCGCAGCTTGCCATTGAAGCTCTCGATATAGCCGTTCTCCACCGGCCTGCCTGGGCGGATGAAGTCTAAATGCACACCGCTCCGCTACGCCCAGTGATCCAGCGCCTTCGAGGTGAACTCCGTCCCGTTGTCCACTGTGATCGACTCCGGCACGCCACGCTGCAACAGCGCCTTGTCCAGCGCCGTTGCGACCTTGTCTCCGCTCAGCGTGTTGTCGGCCAAGAGAGTCACGCACTCGCGTTTGTACTGGTTGTGCCTTGCGGAAAATACTGGTGCCACTCTTGGTGCCACTTCGTACCGGAAATATGTACCTCTCTGTGCAACTCAGTGCGAAGCATCAGTCCCACATAAGCCATCTATTATGTGTGGTTTATGGACTTTCCTGCTACTTAGTGCAAGTCTGTGCAAAAGTGTTAAAAACGGACTCAAAATCCGCAGATAACCCTAAACGGATCCGGGGTTGCTAAGGGTGAGAGCTTGGTCAGTGCTGATGTCATCGATCCGAACAGGAAGCATTGACTGGTCTCATCCTTCAATGCATCCGCTACCCTACCTTTCCACGCCTTCGCGCCGATTGCTCTGGAGTAAGCGTGTAGCGCGTTGGTGGGCGCCTCACGTTGTCTGCGGTATCATCGAACTCTTCCAGCGGCGGTGGAGGGCCGAATGGAATGCGCGTGGGAGCTTCCTTGCGTGCGTCATGGATTGAACCCAGGTACACCGTGTTGAGCCCATACCGGGCATTCATGGCGTCGAGGGCTGGCGTCACCCTCTGTCTCGCAAGCTCTGCGACAGGCATAGTGTCGGTGCCGAAGTCGAACAGGTCAGACGTTGGCTCTGTGTCAAGATGCGTCAGCATGACGGCGAGGGATGAAAGATCGTCCTGTGCCGGCGAACGGTCCCACAAGATCAGGAAGTGCTCTTGCAGCGTGAGCGTGTCGCAACACGGCGCAATGCGGATTCCGGCCTCGTAGGGCTTGCCGCTGTAATAGTCGATGCGGACTGATACGCCGCCTGCCCAAAGCTGCTCACGGCGCATCCGGCGGGCCGTGGAGTGCAAGAGCTTCA
>Ga0302320_10019252_pt1 | contig 13714 bp, 10 predicted proteins | sample Bog_T0_3_FD_202130 | JGI IMG/M metagenome (GOLD analysis project Ga0302320, IMG submission 202130) | Peat permafrost microbial communities from Stordalen Mire near Abisko, Sweden - Bog_T0_3 | ecosystem: Environmental > Terrestrial > Soil > Wetlands > Peat | place: Sweden: Abisko, Stordalen Mire... | reverse complement strand
TCTCCGGACGCGACAGATTCAGTTCCTCGTAGCAGAGCTCCAGCTCGAAGCCGCGCGCCAACAGCATCGTCCCCATCGCTCCGTCGCACAGCACGCCGCCGCCGGTCACCAGCCTCTCCAGCGTGCTCGTCACCGGATTCGTCGCGGCATCGGCCATTGCACCTCGCGCTCGTTTCGAACACACCGCTCAGGCCCGCAACAGAACAGCCGCGGCGCCCGCTTCGAGCCTGCTTCCTTTGGTATAGTAAGGGGTAATAAGGGAAATCCCTCGCACGACGAAGGTTGGAGTTGTCCACGTTGAAGAATCAAAGTAGTTTTGTCCGCGGGTCCGCCCATTCGGCCCACAGCCAGTCGTCGGAAGCTCTCTCGATCGAACCTTCAAGGTCACCGGAAGCGCCTTCCCGGCGCGGGCTTCACCTGCTGTGCGGAATCCTGATCGCGCTCTCCTCGTTCGGGCTCTGTTCCTGTCACTCCGCCAGTTACTACTACTACAAGTTCCCGGAGTACAACTACGCGGGCCGTCCCGTCCCGCCCAGCAAGCTCGCCCAGCGCGTCATGATCGGCGTCACCGCCAACGGCAGCCAGGGCGCACTCGAGATCGTCGATGCCCTCCGCGACATCCGCAGCAACGTCGAGGACACCATCCCTTCATACTCCATCTCCGGGTATGCGTCGGGATACCCCGGCACCATCTTCAACTTCCCCGCCGAGTTGCGCGGATACGTCTACTCCAACAGCGACGGCAGCCTCACCAGCATCAGCTACTCCACGGAAGCATCGACCGGCTCCGTCGGCACATTTCAGTCGGGCTCCAGCGCAGTCGCTGTACCGCCCGCATTCGGCCACTTTTACGGAGCAGAAGGAGCAGCCGGAGTCCTGGTGATCAAGGACAACGCCACCGGCGCAGGCTATGGACTCAATATCCCCGATGTCTACAAGGTGGTGGTCAACGCAGGCGACACCGTCGTCCTCGCGATGGTGCGCAACACCAACGCGGTCTACCGCGTCTTTAAGCTGAACGAGGCGCAGTATCCGACCTCGCAAGCTGCCATCGCGGCAACTGGATCCATCGACTGCCAGCCCAACCTGCTTCCCGTCTACTGCGCCGTGCAGGTGCCCGGAACGTACGATCGGCCAGCCTACGTTTACTACTCGCTCGATGGAACCACCGCCTACGTCCTGAACTGCGGAGCGGAGTGCGGCGGCTCCGCGGCCAGCATCACGCTGCTACAGCAGGGCCCTTTGAACGTCAACGTCATCCCCACCTCGCCCACACAGCCGAACCCCCAGATCGCCAACATCCCCACGCCAGGCGGAGCCACTGCGGCGCTCTCCGACGGCACCACGCTGTATATCGCCGGACAGTCGCAGTTTGCTGTCGCCTCCAACGGAACCACTATCGGCACGGAGAATCCGCAAGGACTGTTTGCCGGCTACCTGACCACCATCAACCAGGCCACAAACAAAGTCACTGGGGCCTACTCCATCTCCGACGGCAGCCACTCCAAGATGCTCTTCGCCGACAACAACACGCTCTGGATCGGCTCGCAGTACTGCGCCACCGGAGAGCGCGCATATCTCGGACAGAACTACAACTGCCTGACCATGGTTGTGCTGGGCGGAGCAACACTCACGCCCAAGGTCATCCCGAACGTGACACCAGGCTCTGCCACTGCCGTCGTGCCCTATCCCAACCAGGACGACAATCAGTATTACTACGGCAGCCTCACCGGAATCTGCTGGGTGCAGAACTACAACAAGGTCTATACCGCATACGGCGGACAGGTACATGTATTCAGCACGGTCGATGGCTCCGAGATCGACAACCAGTACGTGGCCGTCCAGGGCACGGCGCTCGACGTGGCCTACATGGACGCGTTGAGCGACGACGCAAACTAGAGCAGCACCACGCGGCTTCAGCGTCGGCTCAGCCGCGCCAGGTCGCGCAGATATTGCTTCAACGGTCGTGCCGGTCGGCCCCAGAAGACTTCGCCCGGACCGCGCACCTTCTTGTGGCTCAGCACGCCGGCTCCTCCGCCCAGTATCACGCCCGGCCCAACCTGCGCATGCTCGCCCAGCCCAACCTGGCCGCCGAGGATTGCGCCGTCCTCAATCACGCTGGAGCCGGAGATTCCCGTCTGCGCCGCGATAATGACGTTGCGCCCCAGCACGCAGTTGTGGGCAATGTGCACCAGGTTGTCGATCTTCGTCCCATCGCCGATGCGGGTCTGGCCCAGCGCACCGCGGTCGATGGTGGTGTTGGCGCCAACCTCCACATCGTCGCCGATCGTCAGCGTGCCCTGCTGCGGAAACGCAATGTACTCGCCGGTCGCCGAGTTCCGCGCATAGCCAAAGCCGGTGGAACCCAGCACCGCGCCTGCCTGAACGACCACGCGATCACCCAGAGTCGTTCCGGAGTAAATGGTGACGTTCGCCAGAATCCTGCAAGCTTCGCCGACGTCAACGCCGTCTTCGAGCACTGCATGCGGCCCAACCGTTGTGCCGCTGCCCAGTTGCACGTTCGCCCCAACAACGGCCGTGGCGTGAATCCGCGCCGCCGAGTGGCAGTCGGACAAAGTCTCCTCTCGCAAACGCAGAAAACGGGCTGCCAGCGCGAACGCATAGCGCGGGTCTGCAACGGGCAGCAGTCGCGGATCGCCGGCATCGGAGAGCACGAGACCTGAGCGCATCAGGATCGCTCCGGCGACCGAGCGCAGCGCGGACTCCAATGTTGCCTGGTCGGTCGCGAAGACGAGGGTGACGGGAGTTGCAGCTTCGATGCTGGATACCCGCAGAATCTCAAACACTTCCGGCGGCACGGGCGCACCAACCAGTTCCGCTATTTCACCGATGGATGCCAAGCTATCTCCTTCGCATTCTTGTAGCAGTTTCGCAATTCCGTGGACCTTGCGTCATTCTGCAAGGAGGCTCTTCTTAACGAAGCCACGGTGCGGCCGAGGCCTCGATCTGCATCGATTGCGAAACTGATCTAGCATGGCACACTTATGCCGGAACGGAGAAATGGAAGCGGCGCAGCTTAGGGGGATGCGGAAGAATACCGGAATTTGGATGGGTCGGCACCTCAGTACCGGCATCCACCGGCATCAACTTGCGCGAAATCAATACGGTCTTTAGCATCTTGCGACCCTCTCTTAAGCTTTCAATGCCCTCTTTGGGATGTGGTTTAGTGGAGATTTGTCCGTATTTTTGGATTATTTGCGCATTTCATTAGCGAAACTATACCGCTCTGTCGCATAATTACAGTCGTCTCTGACATCTATCCTATGACGTTACGTAAATCCCGACGCCTCTATCTGATACCGGTCTTGTCGAAGGCACTGGACATCCTCGAGTTGCTGCAGACCGAGAACCAGCCGATGACGCTTGAGGCGATTCATCGCCAGACCAAGATCTCCAAAACCACCGTTTACCGCGTGCTCAAGACCTATGTCCATCGCGGGTACCTGGCGCAATCTCCCGATGGCCTCTACCGCCAGGTATCCCGGCCCAAGAAGTTGCGCTTCGGCTTTGGCGGCCAGAGCGAGGACATGCCGTTCTCGGTTGAAGTCACGGAGAGCCTCAAGGTCGCAGCGGCGTCGGTCGGCGTCGACCTGATGATTCTCGACAACTGCTATGACGCTGCAACAGCCATGCGAAACGCGGAAGAGTTCGTCAAGAACCGCGTCGATCTGGTGATTGAGTTCCAGATTGAGCAGGAGGCTGCTCCGGTCATTGCGGACAAGATTGCCGCGGCGAAGATTCCGATGATTGCCATCGACATTCCTCACCCCCACGCGACGTACTTCGGCGTTGACAACTACCGCGTAGGTCTGGAGGCGGGCGAGGTGCTCGCTGCGCACGCGCTGCAATGCTGGGATGGCCACGTGGATTGGGTGCTGGGGCTGGATCTGCCGGAAGCTGGCCTGCTGGTACAAAGCCGCATCACTGGGGCCTTTGAGGGCGTTCGTACCGGGATTGCCGATCTCCCGGTCGAGTGCTTTGTCCGCATCGACGGGCGCGGAATGCGCGACCGCAGTTGCAAGCTGATTGCCGATTTTCTCGATCGGCATCCGCGCGAAAGACACATCCTCATCGCTGCAACAACGGACACCAGCGCGTTGGGAGCCCTGGACGCCGTACGCGACCGCAAGCGTGAGAAGCATGTCGCCATTGTCGGCCAGGACTGCATCGCAGAGGCAGTCGCCGAGATGAGTAAGCCCGGCTCGCCGCTGATTGGTTCCGTATCGCACGAAGCCAGCGCGTATGGCCCCAGCCTGGTCCACCTCGGCCTGGCGCTGCTGCGCGGACAAACGGTGGCTCCGTACAACTATGTCGATCACAAGATGGTTACGCCGCAGACGCTGGGACAACTGCAATCGCTCGTCCACGGCTAAAGCGAGCGGCGTGGTCAAGACAAAACTGGCAGGCTTGGGCTATGCACAAACGTCTTTAACCTTGGCTCTTATTTAAGGGAGAGGTCTGCACAACGTTTACGCGTCGGTTCGACTCTGCCCCGCGCCTCTAATTCGATAACTTAGACCACTTTGAGAATCGGCTCGAAAGGGATGATGGACAAAAGGCGCAGTTTGCGTCTCCGTCATCGATCAAGCATGTTATGGTCCGGTGACGTCATGGCGGTTTTGCGCGCCTCCGCTAAAAAAGTGGTGACCCACCATGCTCTTCGCAAGCAGGAAAACCGTGACCCCCAAGAACACAATGAACAGAAACTTCGCAAATCCAAGCCACGGTGAATTCTGCTCTTCCTGATTCGTCTCGTTCCGATTTGTCGCCATACGTTGTCCCCCGTCGAGCCAAGCGCCTGACGTTGGATCGTGGCTTGTATGATCCACCACGTACACGCCGCCGTCAACCTGCATGGTAGATTGTGTAACCGGGTTCGATCCGCAAGTAGCATGAAACCGCATCTGAATTCTAAGATCATGTTCGACCGCAAATCGGCTGTGTTTCACGCGGTTCCGTTTTTTTGCTAGACTCACGCATAGGCCCATTTGTTTCGAGGGAAAGATGATACTGAAGAGGCGCAACCCGACTATTCCGTTCGCTCTTGAGTGTGTTCTTCTCTTCATGGCTGTTTCTGTTTTTGGCTGGGGCCTCCAGGCGAAACTCTCTCTCTACCACACAAATCCCGGTGAATCGGCCTCGACCAGCTACATGGCAAAGCTGTCGACGGAGAAGAGTTCCGCTCGAAAAGTCGCCTCGGTGGATGATCAGGATCAAGACCGGCTCATTGGGGAATCGCGGCACTTCGCAGCTCTCGTCTTTTCGCTATTGGGCCATGACGTTGCGCCGGCCAATCTGAGCAACCCCGAACCGGGGCCGCGTAACCCGGGTCGCTACAATCTGCACGGCCCCGATCTCATGCATCGGCCTCCTCCAGTTCTCTCCTAATTGATCCCCTCCGGCAGAATGCCGTAAATCGGTTCGACGCACCCATACTCGGTGCTAACGCAGACCCGTTTATGGGCCTGATGTGTGCCCCGGCTTTAATCCTTCGGGTCTGCTGGACGCCAGCCGACACCTTTTGTCGGGCCTGGGGGCAAACTTATCGGCCCAAAATGAATCGAAATGAGTGGAACCTTCGGGCCCTTTTGATTACCTGAACACGCACCGTATTCGCCCAGGTCCAGTACATTGCTCAAGTCTCGCAGCACAACTCGGCATACCGCACCGGCAATGTTCCTGCTGATGCTGGCTTTGGCTGTCTTCGCTTGGGGACTGCATTACAAACTCTCCCTCTATCGTTCCGAAGCCACTCAATGTCAGTCCGTGGCCAAGCTGCTTTCCCAGAAAGAACGGCCATTTGCCGGTACGGAGACGGAACGACTTCTGCTTCGCGGGCTGCCAGGTCCTGTCATCACCTCCCGTGCCTCTGCAACCTCAGTCGCAGTTCTCCCTGCAGCTGGGGATCCAGCATTTTTGGGCGGACATGCCGGCTTTGTTGAACGAGAGGCGAATCAGGTCGCAGAGCCGTTCCGCCACCATGATCCATTCGATCCCCGAGGCCCACCTGCCACCGTTTGACAGTCAGCTAACTGTTTAGGAGGCAACACACCGCGCCCGCGCGCTGCTTCGTTTCCTGAGATGACTCGCTCAAACAAAGGTTCGATAGGTGGCTCAATGCATCGCAAGCGAATCCTCTGGATCGCCGTAGCAATCTCTCTTCTTGTTGCAGCCTGTGTGCTGGTCGCGTTTCTCCGTAAGGGCAGCCCTCCCGCCGCGACGCCGAGGGCAGCAGCCGTTGTCGAGGTCACTCGTGGCACCCTCGCCAGTTCCTTAACCGTTGCCGGCGAGTTTCAGCCATACCAGCAGGTCGATCTTCACGCCAAAGTCTCCGGATACATTCGCTGGATCAAGGTCGACATCGGCGACCTCGTGCGAAAGGGGGAAGTTCTGGCTACGCTCGAAGTGCCGGAGCTGCAAGACCAGCTACAGGGAGCGCAGGCCGATGTTCGGCATACGCGGTCGGAGATCACTCGTGCCCAAAGCGAAGTGGTGAGTGCCGAGTCGACGTACTCTGCGCTGCACGCCGAATACACCCGCTTAGCAGAAGCGTCCAAAGAACGACCAGGACTTATCGCTGAGCAGGAATTGGACGATGCAAGGGCCAAAGACCAGCAAGCTGCGGCACAGATTGGTGTCGCAAAAGCTGCGCTCGATGCTATGCAGCAGCAGCTTGGCGTCTCTAATGCGACCAGCCACCGATACCAAACCCTCACCAATTACGAACAGATCGTGGCGCCATTTACGGGAGTGGTGACGATGCGCTATGCCGACACCGGATCACTGATCCAGGCGGGACAGGACTCCAACACTCAGACTCTGCCGGTGGTGCAAGTAGCTCAGAGCGATCTGCTCCGCCTGCGAATGCCCGTGCCGGAGAGCGACGTACCATACATCCAAACCAATGGCGAAGTACAAATCAAAGTCAACGCCACGGGCCGCACGTTTAGCGGGAAGATCGTACGTTTCTCACGCGCACTCGATACCGCTACGCGCACCATGCTCACCGAGGTCGACGTTCCAAACCCCGACCTGACATTGAGTCCAGGAATGTATGCAGAGACCACAATCCAGCTTCAGCGTAAGAATGATGCGCTCGTGTTACCTGCGCAGGCCGTTGTTCAGAACGGCGACCAGACCTACGTGCTGGTTGTGGACACCACGAATCATATCGAGAAGCGCAATGTAACCCTCGGTATTCAGACTTCAAACCGCGTCGAGATTACGGGTGGCTTACAGGTAGACGAAAAGGTCGTCGCTTCAGGTCAAACGGACTACCAGCCTGGTGACGTGGTCACGCCGCACGCTGCATTCATTCCCACCGAAGCTGAGGAGGTCGGCAACTAATGTCCTCTTTTGCGATCAAGTATCCCTTCTTCATCCTCATGTTCTGTCTCATGGTGGTTGTCGTTGGTGTCACTACCGTGGCACGTATGCCTGTCGACCTGTTTCCCGAGATTAATATTCCGGTCGTTGTGGTTGCGACTTTCTATGCTGGAATGCCTCCGCAACAGATCGAAGCCGACATCACCGATAGCTACGAGCGCTTCTTCACGCTGGGGAGCGGAATCAACCACATTGAATCGAGGTCGCTGCCCGGCGTCAGCATCATCAAGATCTATTTTCAGCCCGGCACAGATGCGAACGCGGCCGTGAGCAATATTTCAAACCTGGCGATGGCCAACCTGCGGCGGCTTCCGCCCGGCACGCTGCCGCCGGTGGTGCTGAAGTTCGACGCGTCCAATCTTCCTGTCTGTCTGGTGACTCTCGAAGGGCAGGGTTTCACTCAGACGCAATTGAAAGACCTCGCTCAGTTCTCAGTGCGCAACCAGATCGCCAATGTTCCCGGGGCGTCCGTCCCACAGCCTTACGGTGGAAAGTATCGTCAAATACAGGTTTACGTCGATCCGGTCAAGCTGGAGGCCCACCAGCTTTCGGTGATGGACGTCGTGCGGTCGGTGAATGAGTCCAACCTGATCTTGCCAGCGGGCGATGTGCGTATTGGTCCCAAGGACTACAACATCTACACCAACAGCCAGATTCCAGTGGTCGACCAGATCAATGCCATGCCCATCAAGACGGATAAGCAGGCGAACATCGGCGAGTCAGTTCTGGTTGGCGACGTTGGGAAGGCGGTGGACTCCGGCCAGATTCAATACAACATCGTGCGCGTCAATGGCCAGCACTCTGTCTATATTCCGGTACTGAAGCAGGGCGGCGGCTCCAACACCATCCAGATCGTCAATGGTATTCGCGAGGCCGTGAAGCATCTACTCGATGTGCCCCAGGCACTCCGGACCGCCGTCGTCTTCGACCAGTCGGTCTTCGTGAAGATTGCCGTCAAGAATGTCATCAACGAGGGCACCATCGGCCTATGCCTTACCGCTTTGATGATTCTGCTTTTCCTCGGCAACCTCCGCGCGACCATTTCCGTTCTGTTGTCTATCCCTATCTCCTGCCTGGCCGCGTTTATTGCGCTGAATCTCGGCGCTAGCACGATCAATACGATGGTGCTCGGTGGCCTCGCCCTGGCGCTTTCCCGCTTGATCGATAATTCCGTGGTTGTGCTGGAGAATATCTTCCGCCACATGGAGATGGGAGAAGACCCCATCCAAGCGGCGGAAAACGGCGGCAAGGAGGTCCAGCTCGCAGTGCTCGCGGCCACTTGCGCCACCAGCATCGTCTTCTTTCCCGTCATCTTGCTGGTCGGGGTCAGCAAATATATTTTTACCGCGCTCGCTCTCGCTGTGGTCCTGGCGATGTTTGCTTCCTATATCGTGGCCATGACCGTCGTGCCACTGTTCTGCGCAAAGTTCATCCGTATCGATCCTTCGCATATTCACAAGAAAAGTTCGGAAGTCGAGAACGACCTGGCAGAGTCGGAGCATCATCACTCCAGAACAAGCCTCTTCGCCCGCACCGTCGATGGGTTCAACCGGCAATTCCAGCGTCTGCAGCGAGCATATGATCGTGGGGTTGCGTCCGCGCTCAACCGTCCAGGCACGGTCGTTGGCGGAGTCATGATCGGTGTCGTCCTCAGCGTCGCTCTCTATCCCTTCGTCGGGAAGTCCTTTTTTCCGCGGACTGACCCAGGACAGTTCGTGGTCGACGTGAAGGTGCCGCCTGGCACACGCATTGAGGTCACCGACGACTATGTAGCAAAAATGGAGGACGACATTCGCAAGGTCGTCTCAAGAGACGACATGAATATGATCGTGTCCAATATCGGTATCACGCCGGATCTATCGGCTATCTATACCAGCAACTCGGGTATGCACACCGCCTTCATCCAGGTCAGCCTGAAAGAGGACCATAAAATCAGCAGCTTCGTGTATATGCAGCGGCTGAGGGAACGGTTTGCCGGCGACTTTCCCGAAGTCAGCACCTACTTCCAGACTGGCGGACTGGTAGACTCCGTCATCAATCAGGGCCAGCCGGCCCCGCTGGATCTGCGCATCGGCGGCAACGATCTTCAGGTCGACTTTGCCTATGCGCAATCTCTGGCAAAGCGGCTGAGGGCCATGGGATCGGTGGGCGACGTGCTGATTCCCCAGGACCTCGACTACCCCGGCCTGGAACTCGATATCGATCGCGAGCACGCGGCGTTGCTGGGCATCTCGCCCCAGGCCGCGATCGATAACGTCATCACTGCGCTCACCTCCGACTCCATGATCTCGCCCAGCTTCTGGGTCGACCCCAAGACGGGGAACAACTACATGCTGACGGTGCAGTATCCCGACAACAACATCAAGACGCTCACGGACTTCGAACAGATTCCGCTGCGCGCACCCGGGGCGACAAACACTACGCCGCTTGGATCGCTCGCCTCCATCCAACAAATCGATACTCCCACCGAGGTCGATCACTATCAACTGCGCCGCAGCTTCGATGTGTACATCATGCCGAAGCAAGAAGACCTGAGCGGTGTGGGCGCAGACGTCCAGCGACTGCTGGCGCAGTTGCCTCCACCGGCAAACGTCACGGTGGCCGTAGGCGGCGCAATCAACGATATGCACACCTCATTTGCGAGCTTCGGCTTCGGCTTCGTGCTCGCGGTAATCTTGGTCTACCTCATCCTCATGGCGCAGTTCGCTTCGTTCTCCGATCCGTTCATCATCTTGCTGGCCGTGCCGCCGGGCGTCGGCGGGGTCGTACTTCTTCTGCTCGCGACCGGCACAACCCTCAACGTCATGTCGCTGATGGGAGTTATCATGATGGCCGGCATCGCAGTCTCGAACAGCATTCTCATCGTCGAATTCACGGGAACGCTGCGCGCCAGCGGCCTGTCCATCCGCCAGGCGATCGCGGATGCATCTTCCATGCGTCTGCGGCCGATCCTGATGACGACTCTGGCCACGGTGCTCGGACTCATCCCCATGGCACTTGCATTGGAGCCGGGAAGTGAGCAGTATGCCTCGCTTGCGCGCGCCATCCTCGGCGGTCTGATCTCTTCCGGCTTCGTCACTGTCTTCCTTGTCCCGGCGGCTTATCTCCTTGTCCATCGAAGGGAAGCCAGCCAGGAAGACTTGCACGTGCAATCGGGTGAGGTGAGCCATGCTTAACTCAAAGCTGTTTGCGGCACTATGCCTCATCATGGCCGGTCCTGCAATTGAAGCTCAGAAGAGCGTCACCCCGCTTCCGGATGCGCCCGGTCTGGTGGCCCAGGCACCGCCGCCTGCTGTTGCGCCGGACACACCTTCTGCATCGGTTCCACCGACAACGCCCCTCGGGCCAGTGCTTACGCGGCAGCAGGCAGAGCAGCTAGCGCTGAAAAACAATCCGCATATCAGCGTGGCAGGCTTGATTGCGCTTGCGCAGAAGCAGGTGGTTCGCGAGACGCGCTCCGCCTACTATCCAACCCTTAACGGCGAATTGACGGGCGTAAGAGCAGAAGAAGACAGCCGTCTTTCGACCGGTTCGCTGACCGCTTCCAGCCTGCTCAATCATGCGGGAGGTGGAGTTACGGTGACTCAGCTCATCACCGACTTCGGCCGCACGCGCAACCTGGTGGCCTCGTCGTCATTCCAGTCGAAGGCGTCCGACCAGCAGTCCCAAGCCGCGCGCGAGGATATCGTAGTGGCCACGGACTTTGCCTTTTACCAGGCGCTGGAGGCGCAAGCCACACTTCAGGTCGCCAGGAGCACGGTCAATGCTCGTCAGGCAGTCAAAGATCAAGTCAGTGCGCTCACTGCCAGCAAGCTGAAATCCACACTCGACCAGAGCTTTGCGCAGGTCAATCTGTCCGAGGCGCAGTTGCTAACGCTCAACGCGCAGAATCAGTACGATTCTGCGATGGCCAGTCTGAATGAGGTTCTGGGGACCACCGACGACACGCAATTCAACCTGGTCGATGACCTGTCGCCGCCCGCACCGGTGGCAACGACTGCAGAGGGAGTGATTGCCCTTGCCTTGCAGCAACGCCCTGACCTGCTTGCTCTCAAGTTGACCCACGATGCAGACGTGCGCTTCGCCCGCGCGCAACGCGATCAGCTGTTGCCGACAATCTCCGGGCTCGGCGTGGTCGGCGCTACCCCCTGGGATCCGAACACGACTACGACTACCTACTTCCTTGAGCCCTGGTACGGCGCCGCAGGCGTCAACGTCCGGATACCCATCTTTAACGGCTTCAAGTTCCACTCGGAGGCAGAGGGGGCCGATCTGCTCGCCAAGGCCTCTGACGAGCAGAGTCGCGTTCTGATCGACCGCATCGTACGCGACGTGCGCACCGCCTGGCTGACGATGAATACGGCTCAGCAGCGAATCACGGTCACGACCCAACTGCTGAAGGAGGCGAACACCGCGCTCGATCTCGCCGGCACCCGCTATCGCCTCGGCCTCAGCTCCATCGTCGAGCTCAGTCAGGCCCAGCTGCAACAGACACAGGCGCAGATTGACCAGGCGAATGCGCAATTTGAATACGAGGCGGACCTGGCTGCACTACGGTTCCAGAGCGGCTCGCAACCGTAAAGCTTTTTCGAGAAAGGCAGCCATGCTCACACCCGAAAGTGGACCGAATTCCATTTGCGAGTTGATTTCCTGGCCACCTCGCGCGTCGCGTTCGACTGTGCGGTGGCGTTTGCAAAACACTCTGTGTGGTCGCCTTCAGAGCGGTTGCCGAGCTGCACAGCTTCCGCAAGGCTGCGGAAGAGCTACACCTGACGCAGCCGGCGGTCAGTCTCCAGATCAAGGCGCTGGAGGAAGACATCGGCGTCCAACTCTTCGATCGCACCGGAGCGCACATCGCGTTGACCGAGTCCGGCAAGGTCCTCCTTGGATATTCTCGGCAGGCGAGTGCCCTCTTCGTCCAGCCTGAACCCGAGCGACCTGACCCTGCGCGTAGGGTGCGCTCGCCATGGCTATCGAACATCAGGTGTGACGGGTAGAGGAAGAGGAGCACCTTGCAACGCAGTAAACTTTGCTGGACTGCAACACGCCTTCGAGAGGCGAGCGCGATCGGCTTGCATCAGCCGGTCCTGCTTCAGCCACGAGAGCGTCTGATGGAGAACCTGGGCTGCACCAATATTTGGCGGCATAACAATCCGGTAGTGCATCCACTTCCCTTCGCGACGGGCTTCCACGATGCCTGCCCGCCGAAGATAAGCGAGGTGCCGGGAGATTTTCGGCTGCCCTTGCTCAAGGATTTCTACGAAATAGCAGACGCAAATCTCTTGGTCTCCCATCAGGTTGAGCAGGCGAAGGCGAGTCTTGTCACCAAGCGCCTGGAAGAACAGTTCCATGTTGAAGGTCGATGTCTTTCCAGCCATTCCTAACTTATATGCCTTGACGGATATGTTGGCAAATACATATAGTCGTCATGGCAAATATGTTCTAGAGGAGATGGACATGGCGGAACAGTTACTGGTGTCGGTGAGATTATGGCTGAGGCCGTCTTGAAGGATAAGGGCTTGCCAACTTCAACGCTTACAGCGCGGGAAGCCATCCATCGGGCGGAAGCGCTCAGCCAAATCGGTAAGGTAGACCTGGGCGCGGAAGGGTTCCGGAGCAGGTCCTGGGATGAGTTTGTAAGTGGCGGGTGCACCCGGCAAACTCCGAAGCCAGTCGGATACCTCGCTGCGAGAATACGCTGGTTCATTTTGCCTCTGGATGACGGGTCGATCGTCTACTTACGGGGTGATGGAGTCGGGCGCAGCTCGGCTGATGAGGATGCGCACGTCGGTCGAGTTGTTGATCGAGAAGGCGGGCGGCGTGCTCGGCGCAGTTACGGCGATGAAGTCCGCGCGATGGACGTCGTCGAGGTAGAAAGAGGGGCGCGGGTCGGGTACGGTGGGGCGGACCTCGACATGGCTCAGTTCAAGGTTCTTGATATGGCGCAGATAGAAGCCGTGGGCGGGTGTGGCGCCAAACATTCCCGGCTCGGGATACTTGGCTTCGTCCTCGGGCGGATGGATGTTGACCAGGTCGGGCGCGCCGCCACCAGCGCTTTGTACATAAATATTGTCCAGCTTGACGTCCTCGATGAAGTGCCCAGGAATGCCGCTGAGGATTGATCCGAAGCGCGCACCCGAGTTGGCGCAGTTGAGATTCGAGATGAGCACCCGGCGCAGGGTGCCGACAACTGTACTCTGATCGCCGGTCCCCTTGGGGCCGCGGAGGCGCGCTCCTAGTCGCAGGAATATGGGGCAGGAGGTGATATCGCGCATGGTGATGTTGCTGACAGTGATGTCTTCGAGCA
>Ga0302320_10019249_pt1 | contig 13716 bp, 10 predicted proteins | sample Bog_T0_3_FD_202130 | JGI IMG/M metagenome (GOLD analysis project Ga0302320, IMG submission 202130) | Peat permafrost microbial communities from Stordalen Mire near Abisko, Sweden - Bog_T0_3 | ecosystem: Environmental > Terrestrial > Soil > Wetlands > Peat | place: Sweden: Abisko, Stordalen Mire... | reverse complement strand
GGCGCAGGCGATGAGCAGCACCAGCGCGACCACGGCCATCAGCACATACAGCGGATCGGCCATGTTGCCGCGCAGGCTGGAGACTCCGGCGCCGGCATCGTGCAGCACCAGGTTCTGCTTCAGGATACCCGGCTGGCTCTGGCTGAGCTTCGAAAACTCCTCGGCGACCACCTGTTTGAATACCACATCCACGTTGGCTTGCGCCTGCTTGCGCGGGATGCCGGGATGCAATCGGCCGATGACGTGCAGCCACATGACCTTTTCCGCGATGTGGGCGTCGTCGTCCCGCAGCCACATGCGGCCGGGCATGATCTGCGGCTGCATGTCCAGGGGGATCCAGAGATCGGGCGCTTCGCCCACATTTTCGCCGAGGAAATGGGGCTGCGCCACGCCGACGATGGTCAAGTCGGCCTTGGCGATGTGGATGTGGGAATCGAGCGCGGAGGGCGATCCGCCGAAACGGCGCCGCCAGAATTCATAGCTGATCACGGCGTAAGGAGCGCTGCCGGGTCCCCTCTCGTCGGCTGCCGTGAACGCGCGGCCGATTGCCGTGGTGGCGCCGAGCACGGTGAAATAGCCGCCGCTGACGAGGCGGGTGCGCAGTTCTTCCGGCGCTTTGCCGTCGATACTGGCGTTGTTGCGGTCCAGTTGGCTTTGCGCGGCGAACATGCCGGAGAACGATGGCACGCGGTCGCGCAAGGCCTCAAATTCGCGGGTGGAGAGGACATTGCGCTCGCCCGTAGAGGTGCCGATGTTTACGCCACCGCCGGTGGGGTCGGTCAAGGCGACCAGTTGTTGCGGATCTTTGACCGGCAGCATCTTCAGCAGCACTGTGTCGATCAGGCTGAAAATGGCGGTGTTGGCGCCGATGCCGAGGGCCAGGGAGAGCACGGCGACAGTAGTAAAGCCAGGGCTCTTGGCGAGCAGGCGGGCGCCGTAGACGACGTCCTGACGCAATTCTGCAATTCCGGGCATGGCCTTTAGACGAACGCCACAGGCATCGGGTTAGCTCATCTCCCTGCTACAATTCGGTGTGATCCGGACGTTGGTTCTTCTCTTCGCGGCGTGGTCATGCGCCGTCGCATGCCTGGCGGCAGATCTGAAGCCCGAGGCTGTTCAGGCTTTCGATCGCTACAGCCACGATACCGAGGCGCGTCTGGCGTCGGCCAAGCCGTTTTTATGGGTGGATGCTTCGCCGGAACGCCTGCGGCTGGTGAAGCAGGGGCAGGCCGTGGTGGAACCCGCCAAAGGCGATGGCGACACCTTCGTGACGGGGGCGTCCATTCATGATTGGATCGGCGCGATATTTATTCCGGGCGGCACACTGGAAAAGACGCTGGCGGTGCTGCAGGACTACGACCATCACAAGAACTTCTACAAGGACGTGCCGGAGTCGAAGCTGCTCGAGCACAACGGCAACGACTTCAAGTATTACCGGCTGCGGGTGCTGCACAACAGCCCCATCAGCGGCGTGTTTCGCACCGATCTGGACGCGCACTACCAGCAGATCGACGCGACGCGCTGGGTTTGCCAGACGCGCACTACTCGGGTTGTCGAAATCGAAGACTATGGCAAGCCCAAACAGCACGAGCTGGCGCCTGGACATGGCAGCGGCTACATCTGGCGGCTGAACGGGTACTGGCGGCTGGAGCAGCGCGACGGCGGCGTCTACGTGGAGTGCGAGACCACATCGCTGACGCGCGGCCTGCCGCCGATTATCGGCGGGCTGTTCGTTTCCGCAACCCACACCATTGAACGCGAGGGCTTGACGGCCACCTTGCAGGCCACTCGCGACGCTGCCAAAAAGTGACGCGGCTGGCGCTGATCGGCTACGGCAATGTGGGGCGCGCGCTGGCGCTGCTGCTGCGGCAGCAACACGCGAAGTTTCCGTTTCGCATCACCGGCATCCACACGGCGCGGCATGGCACGGCGATCGCGGCGCGCGGGGTGGCGGCCGATCCGGTGTTCGGCCCGGCGGCAGGTTCGGTCGAAGAATTTCTGGACGCCGCACAGGCGGATATCGCAGTGGAACTGACCACTCTGAATCCGGCGACGGGCGAGCCGGCCATCTCGCACATCCGGGCGGCGCTGGCGCGGCGCCTGCACGTGGTGACGGCGAATAAAGGACCGATCGCGCACGCCTACGCGGATCTGCGCGAGATGGCCGCGCGGCAGGGCGTCGAGTTTCGGTTCGAATCCACGGTGATGGATGGCGCGCCGGTGTTCAACCTGGTGCGTTATACGCTGCCGGGCGTTACGGTGCGGGGATTCACGGGCGCGCTGAATTCCACTTCGAAGCTGGTGATCGAAACCATGGAGCGGGGCGGATCGTTCGAAGACGGGCTGGCGTTGGCGCGCAGCCTGGGAGTGACGGAAGCGGACGCGAGCTTCGACGTGGAGGGCTGGGACTCGGCCGCCAAAACCGCCGCGCTGGCGAATGTTCTGATGGACGCGCGCACGACGCCGCAGGCCGTTTCGACGCGGGGCATCACGCGGCTGACGCCGGAGCGCATCGCGGAACTGTCGCGCGCGGGCAAGACCGTGCGGCTGATCAGCCGGGCGAGGCGCGGCGCCGGCGGGATTGCGCTGCGCGTGCGGGCGGAGGTGCTGGAGAAGACGGACGTGCTGGCATCGGGGCAGGGGACGTCGAACATGCTGCTGCTGCACACGGATTTGATGGGGACGATCGGGATGGCGTCAGTGTCGCCGGGGGTGGAGCAGACGGCGTATGGGGTGTGGGGAGATTTAGTGGATGTGGCGGGGGGTAAGCGGCATTAAGGCGTCCGGTCAGACCGGTGTTAGAGTCGTGAAAATGAGACCAACGCAGGCGATCGAGTTTTTCGGTCTGGGTCGTCGTCGTTCCATTGAAATAGTCGATCCAGACGCTGGAATCGACCAGTCTCAACTGTCGATCCTCATCGCATCGAAATCGCCGCGCCAAAGCAGTTTGCCGCGGAGCCGGCGGATGGCAGCTTGCTTGCGCAGGCTCAGCAACGTGCGGAGGGCCTCGTCAACAGCCGCGCGCTTGGCCTCCAGGCCGGTTGCGCGAAGTGTATCCCGCATCAGTTTTTCGTCGATTACAATGTTTGTCCGCATGGACGTGAAGCCACTAGGATCTACTCGGCGAGACGGCGAAAAAGTCCCGCATGCAGCGTGCTCGTTTTTCGATGGGCCTTTCTGAACTGCTCATCGGACGCGATGCGGACCACGGAAGTACGGTCGTTCGCGCCAGCTTCATCGCGCACTCGCTCGGATCCCGGCGTCGGATTCGCACCTCTGGGTTCTCTGGTCACAGGCTTCTCCATAGTATAATTCACTCTAATTCTGCCGGAGACGTATGTGGATGCGTACTATTGCGCCCGTTGGCATCACAAGTGCGATGGGTTTAGCCGAGGTGTCTGACATATGCAGGTGCTCTATGTCCTGGCGGCGTTGCTTGCCGTGGTACTGATCGGTTATTTCATCAACCGTAACGCAGCTTTTCCGAAGAACGGCAGGGTCATCGTGAATGTCGTCCTGGCGCTGATCGTCGTGGGAATCGCTTTGTGGCTGATCAATACTTACGTCCCGATGGCCGCAAGTATCAAGGCGATTTTGAACATTGTTGTCGTTGTGGCGGTTTGCGTCGGAGTGCTCCAGCAAGTCGGTCTGTGGGGACGGGTCGTCAGGATGTGGGACGATCTCACGCATCACCAATTCGATCGGGCAGGGGTATTCACATCGCCCGAGCCGACGCCAGATAAACCGCATTCAACAAAAATTTGAAGGTGCCGAATGGCTGGCCGCGGAATTGCGGGCGGAAGGCGAACAGCACCACGTGGCCGGCGCCGTAACGCGCGTCGATCAGCGCGGCTTTGCCCAGCACGGCTTTCTCACCGCTGACGTAGCCGCTGGCCAGCAGATCCTTCGCGGCGAAGCGGGCGGCAACCTTCACCTCGCGGTCGCCTTGGTTGTATTCCGGCGCGAGGTTGATGTCGAAAGCCTCGCCGCCCGATACAAACGCAATGGCATCCTTCGGCATGCCGAATGCCAGCGGCTGGGATGTGTCCACGGCCAGCCGCAGCAGCGATCCGGGACACGAAAACGGCGCGCCTCCTACATTCAACAGCGGCAGGGGAAAGAACTCGCGAGGCAGATCCGCAGCCTCGTTCAGCGCGATCAGCGTGCCGCCGGCGCGCACGAATTTCTGCAATTCAACGACGCCTTCCGGGCCAATGCCTCCCGTATACTCGGGCCTTTGGACCATTACTTCAGATTGCGCGCCCTCCCGCCGGAACGACAGTTCACCATTGCGCCATCCGTTCATGATCGACGCCGCCGATTGCGCAGTCAGGATCACGCTATCGAATCGCGCGCGCAAATCGCCCTTGCCGATGTCTTCGTTATGCAGCAGGGTGTAGGGCACGTGATAGCGGTCCAGCAGCCACTCGGTCCAGCCCTCGTCGGCGTTGGTGGTCCAAGGCTGATAGAGTCCCACGCGCGGCCGCCGCAACTCGTACGCGGGCTTGGGCGCGGCATCGGCCAGCGTCACAGTGACGCCGAACTGCCGCGCGAAATTGTCGGCGCGGCCGGCGTTTTCGGTGTATGCGCTATCCACCATGATGGCGCCGTCGGCAGCCCAGCGCACGGCGCCTTCACGGTCCATGAAGAACGAAGTTGCCAGGAACGAGTCGTTCTCGCGATGGTCGAGGAGCAGCACCGCGCCCTTACCGGCTACAGATCCGAGGGCGCGAAACTCGGCGACCGGTTCAAGCGCGGCGTCGAAATGCTCGTCGATGCGATCCACGGCGACGCCCATCTGCATAGGCAGCGTCCAACCGGTGATGTCGTAGGGCTTCTCCTTCAGGTTGGGATAATGTTGCGGCTCCAGCAGGTCGATCAGGTAGGGGCGGAACGGCTGCGCGGCGGGAATTACCAGGGTGCCGGCGGCGTACTGTTTGCCATTTGCCTGGAACTGGGCGCGCGCCCGTTGTACCTCGATGCCCGCCAGCGAGAGCCGCTCCAGGAAATCCCACGCGGTGGGCCAGTCCCATTGTTTCTCCGCGATCAGGTAGGCGTAGGGCTTGCCTTCCGCGCCGGCGGCGATGGCCTGGCGCGCCATTTGGTAGCTCTTCAGCAGGTAGTCGGCGCGCCGCGTGGCGGCTTCGGACAGTATGGCCATGTCCGCCGTGAGCATGTATTCTATGGCGTCGCGCAGGCTCCATTTGCCGCCCAGCCAGGGGCGTTCGTAAAACATGGACGGCTCGCGGGTGGCCGCGCCGTTGGCGAAGGCGGCAGGCAGGTCGGCGGCGGCGTAGGTCTTGGGAGTGGCGTAAGCGAATCCGGCGGTTTCGGTAAGAATGCCGTGCATGTTGTGAAACGCGGGGGCGGAGCGCAGACCGCCGTTCCACCAGGCGTCGAAGCCGTAATAGGAGAGCACGCCGGCCTTATCTTCGCGCGCGAAGCGTTCGCGCATGGCCGTGCCGAGCTTGTTGATGCCTTCCATGACGGCGGCTGGAATATCGGGGTTCAGCGGTTCGGCATAAGGCGGCACGAAGATACGCGCCGGAAAGGGCGGGGCCTGGTGCTGGTTGTAGACGATCTGCGGAAACCACTCGCGAAAGAGCAGGCGCGAGACGTTGCGGGTCTCTTCCAGGTTCAACATGAACCAGTCGCGATTGTTGTCGTGGCCGGAGTATTTCTGAAAGAGCCAGGGCATGGGCGCGGTTTCGTAAGGCGTGCCCAGGTTCTTTCGGTACCAATGCGCGATCATATCCAAGCCATCGGGATTGATCACCGGCACCTGCATTAAGATCACATTGCGCCGCACGAGTTCGATTTCGGGGCTCTCGCCGGTGAGCATCTGGTAGGCGAGCAGAGGCGCTTGCTGGGCGGGGGCGACTTCGCTGGCATGCAGGCCGGAGTCGATCCAGACGACGGCGCGGCCTTCTTCGGCGAGCGACTTGGCTTCGTCCGCGGTGGCCTGCCCCAGCGCCAGCCGCGCGCAGATCTGGCGGTAGCGGTCGAGCTTCGTCAAGTTTTCCGGCGCGGAGATGAAGGCGACGTACATGGGCCGGCCTTCGGAGCTGCGCCCGAACTCCACCAGCTTGATGCGGTCGCTCGAGGCGGCGAGCTTATGGAAATAGGCGAAGATTTCCGTGGAGTCGGCCAGTTTGTAGTCGTCGCCTGGGGTGTAGCCGAAGTGCGATGCCGGGGTGGGCACGGCGGCTTGGCAGCAGGCGGCCAGGAACAGCCAGGCGAAGCAGGTGTTCACACGAGTGTAAACAGGGCACGCAGGAGCGCGTGCGCCACGATTAGCCATGCTTGGAACGTATCACATCCACCAACTCCTGGACAGCGGCCGCGCTCTTATGCAGCATGGCCTGCTCCTCCGGCAAGAGCTTCACTTCGTAAATCTGTTCGATACCGCGCGCGCCCAGCTTCACGGGCACGCCCACGAACAGGCCGTGAATGCCGTATTCGCCTTCGAGGTAAGCGGCGCAAGGCAGCACCTTCTTCTTATCCTTCAAGATCGACTCGGCCATTTCGACGGCGGCCGCCGATGGCGCATAGTAAGCGCTGCCGGTTTTCAGATATTTCACGATCTCGGCGCCGCCGTTGCGCGTGCGAGTCACAATGGCGTCGATGGTGGCCTGGTCCATCAACTCGGTCAGCGGAATCCCCGAAACGTTCGAGAGGCGGACCACGGGAACCATGGTGTCTCCGTGGCCGCCCATCACCACCGCCGTCACGTTTTCCACCGAAACCTTGAGCTCCTGCGCGATGAAGGTGCGGAAGCGGGCGCTATCCAGAATGCCGGCCATGCCGACGACGCGGTTCTTGCTGAACTTGGAAACCGTGTAGGCGGTCTGGCACATGGCGTCGAGCGGGTTGCTGACCACGATCAAGATGGAATTCGGCGAGTACTTCACGATCTGCTCGGTGGCCGCGCGCACGATGTCGTAGTTGGCCAGCAGGAGGTCGTCGCGGCTCATGCCGGGCTTGCGCGGGAAGCCGGCGGTGAGGATCACGACGTCGGAATTGGCGGTCGGCTCGTAGTCGTTCGCGCCGGTGAGCGTCACATCATAGCCTTGAACGGGGCCGGACTGCAGCAGGTCGAGCGACTTGCCTTGCGGGACGCCTTCGATGACGTCCACCAGCACCACATCCGCGAGTTCCTTGTCGGCAATGCGGAGGGCACAACTGGCGCCGACGTTGCCGGCGCCTACAACGGTAATTTTCTTTCGCACGGAAAAGCTCCTTTGAGAGTATGAAACCGGATTATATCGTGATTCGCGAACCGCCTATAATAATGCCGGGGGGTTAGATGCAATCTCCCGTACAATAAAGAAGCTTGATGCAATCACAACCCGGAGTTTCTCCCGTAGATGTTTCTCTCTCTCGAAAATAACGTTCAGCGCGCCTTTCACGATCACATCCAGGCGCGCTATGGCATCGACCTGGCCGTAGCCGTCGAGCAGCCAAAGCAGAGCGAGTTCGGCGAACTGGCGGTGCCCGCCGCATTCCAGTTGGCCAAGCTCTTGAAGCAGGCGCCGCGTAAGATTGCCGCGGAACTGGCTGCCGAAATCGGTCCGATTGCCGGCGTCGCGGCGATCGAAGTGGCCGGCAGCGGTTACCTGAACATCCGTTTCGAACGCACCGCCTATGGAAACGGGCTGCTGGCCCCCGCATCCGCCGAAACGGCCGCGGCCAGCGGCAAGACTATCGTCGAACACACCAATATCAATCCCAATAAGGCGGCGCACATCGGGCACCTGCGCAATGCCACGCTGGGCGACACGTTCGTGCGCATGATGCGCGCGCGCGGGCAGCGTGTGGAAGTGCAGAATTACATCGACAACACCGGCGTGCAGGTGGCCGATGTGGTGGTGGGATTTCATTATCTCGAGCATCAAACGCCCGCCGAAGTGCGCCGGCTCATTGAAGATCCCGACGTGCGCTTCGACTATCTGTGCTGGGATCTGTACGCGCGCACCTCGGCCTACTACACTGAAGCGCCCGAATCGCGCGCGTGGCGCAGCGAGACGCTGCACGCTATCGAGGCCGGCAGCGGCCCGCAGGCGGAACTGGCCCATATCGTGGCGGACGCCATCGTGGAGCGGCACCTGGCCACCATGCTGCGGCTCGGAGTGGAGTACGATGTGCTACCGCGCGAAAGCGAAATTCTGCACCTGCAATTCTGGGCTTCGGCATATGAGCTGCTGAAGCAGCGCAAAGCCATTTACCTCGAAACCGCGGGCAAGAATGCGGGATGCTGGGTGATGCCGGCCGCCGCTTTCGCGGGCGATTCCGGCTCGGAAGACAATAAAGTGATCGTGCGTTCCGACGGGACGGTAACGTATGTCGGCAAGGACATCGCCTATCAACTCTGGAAATTCGGGCTGTTGGGGAAGGATTTCCACTATCGTCCATTCCTGCGCTACGCCGATGGCCGCGAACTGTGGGTCTCGACGGACAGGCCTCAAACCGATGGGCCTTCGTCCCCGTCTTTTGGCCATGGCACGCGCGTTTTCAATGTAATCGACGTCCGGCAATCGTATCTGCAAGACGTGGTGGTGGCCGGGTTGAAAGCGCTGGGCTACGCGGAGCAGGCCGCGCAATCGGTACACTTCTCGTACGAGATGGTGGCGCTCTCACCGCGCTGTTGCGCGGAGTTGGGCATCGAGCTATCGGATGAGGATCGCAAGCGGCCGTACGTCGAAGTGTCCGGGCGCAAGGGGCTGGGGGTGAAGGCGGACGATCTGATCGACACCCTGATCGATAAGGCTTTCGATGAAGTCTCCGCGCGGCACGCCGACGCCACGCCCGCGGCGCAGCGCACTATCGCTTCTGAGATCGCCATCGGGGCGCTGCGATATTTCCTGCTGAAGTACACGCGGAATTCAGTGATCGCTTTCGATTTTCAGGAGGCGCTGAGTTTCGAGGGCGAGACCGGTCCTTATGTGCAATACGCCGCGGTGAGGGCGCGCAACATTTTGCGCAAGCTGGAAGAGAAGGGCGAGCGGCTGCCGGATTTCAGCGCGGAGCTGACCCCGGCGGCGCTGGGGCGACAATTGGCAAGCGACGATTTCTGGCAGGTGCTGCTGGCGGCGTCGAAAGCGGATGCCGCGGTGGAGCGCGCGGTGGCCGCCGGCGAGCCGGCGCACGTGGCGAAGTATGCGTTTCAGCTCGCGCAAACCTTCAACAACTTTTACCATTTGTATCCGATCATTCACGAGGAGAATCGGGAGAAGAAGGTTTTTCTGCTGTGGATGACGGATTTCTTCCGGCGGCAATTGGAGTGGACGCTGGATATTCTGGGCATTCGCGTGCCGGATTACATGTAGCCCATTAAGCGCCGATGCGTTTTCCGGCGAGATGGCCGGAGAGGACGCAGCCGCCCAGGAATGTGCCTTCGAGAGATCCTTTGCCGTGGATGCCTCCGCCGCCAAAGCCGGCCGCTTCGCCAATTGCGTAAAGGCCTGGAACCGGCCGGCCATCGGCGGCGCGCAGGACCCGGCAATTCAAGTCGGTTTGAATACCGCCCAGGCTCTTACGGCTCAAAATGAATTCGCGAATGGCGATCAAGGGGCGGGCCTTGGGGTCTAGGATCTTCTGAAACTTGCAGGTGCGCACGCGGTCGCCGCGATACTGGCGGGCGTTGGCGATGCGGCGTAGCTGGTCGTCGTTGGAGTAGGCGGGGCCGCGAGCGAGCATGTCGTCCCAGGCGCGTATGGCGGCCGTCATTTGGGCAGGATCGATGCGGAGGCCGTAGAGGCTCTTGCGATCCATCTGCTGCATCAGGCCGTCGAGTTGGTCCGCGACTAGAATGTCGTCGGGGCAGTCGCGGATCAGGCGGTTCACGAGATCCTTGTTGCCGAGCAGGAGGGTGGCTGCGAGTCCGAGCTTTTTCTTGTAGCGGAAGGCGGTCATGTAGTCGCAGCCGGAGACGGCCAGTTCCTTGATGGCAATTTTCCAGTTGAGAACCTGCCAGGAATACTGGCCGGGCTGCGCGAGCACACTGGCGACCATGTGGCGGGTGTCGGCATAAACCGGCATGGGACCGGGATTCATGATGCGTTCGCCGCGCGCGTTCAACCAGAGCGCGGAGCGAGGGGGCACCAGACTCAAGCCGTCGTGGGGGCGGCGTTTGGCGGGGTGATGGACGCCGGCGGCATAATGCCAGTGGAGGTCGAGGTGGGTGAGGGCGCCGCCCAGTTCCGCGACTTTACGGTGCAACATGCCGTCGCCGAAGGGGTGCGCGCCGTTGAGCAACTCCTGAGGCGGATCGCCCCATGGCTTGTACCAGTTGGCGCGCACAAAACTGAGATCCCCGCCGCAAATGCCGCCGGATGCGATGACGACGTGCTCGGCGGTGACGGCGAGTTGGCGGCCGTCGCGCATGCCGCGGCAAAGGACGCCGGAGGCGCGTTCGCCGGTGAGTTCAATGGCGGAGACTTCGGTATCGAAAAGGAGTTCCAGATTGGCGCGCTGGGGGTGGGATTCGAGTGCGGCGAGCAGGCGGTGAATGATTTCGTAGCCGGTGCCCCAGACGATATGCCAGCGAGGCACGGTATTGCCGGGGGCGTAGAGGCCGCGCTCGGGCCAGTTGACGAGGGGGAGGAATTCAATCTTTTTTCGACTCAGGAATTCGTAGATATACTCGCGCGAATTTTCGCAATAGAAGCGGCCCCAAGCGCGCGGCCAATCGTCGGCGGGTTGGTAATCGGCGACGCTTTGCCAATCGCGCCAGGCGAGTTCGGGGGAGTCGTGAATGCGAAGGCGTTTTTGCTGCGGCGTGCCGATCAGATGGACGCCGCCGAAGGATTCCTTGGCGAGGCCGCCAAAATTTTCGCGGCAGTCCTTATCGATCAGCAGGACGCGCCGGCCGCGAGAAAGCAATTCGTGGGCGGCCACGATGCCCGCCAGACCGCCGCCGGCTATGACGATTTCGGTGTGCACGGTCGAAAACCGAGACGAGCGGGCCGGTGAGCGAACCCGCGCCGCGGTTAGGAGCAGAACAGTTTAGGTGCCTTCGGACCAGCTTGCCAGATAGTGTTCCTGCTCGGCGGTGAGGCGGTCGATCTTCACGCCCATGGATTCGAGCTTCATGCGCGCCACTTGTTTGTCCAAGTCCTCGGGAACGGAGTATACGCGGTTTTCAAGTTGGCTGTAATTCTTCACCATATACTCGGCGCAGAGGGCCTGGTTGGCGAAGCTCATATCCATTACGGAAGCGGGATGGCCTTCGGCGGCGGAAAGGTTAATGAGGCGGCCGTCTGCGAGCACATTGAGCTTGCGCCCGTCGCGGAATGAATACTCTTCTACGAATTCGCGCATCTGGCGGTGGGAAGAGCTCATTTTGGCCAGAGCTTCGAGATCGATCTCGACGTTGAAGTGTCCCGAGTTGCAAAGGATGGCGCCGCTCTTCATGCGCTCGAAGTGATCGCGGGCGATGACGTGTTTGTTGCCGGTGACGCTGACAAAGATATCGCCGATTACGGCGGCTTCGGACATGGACATGACGCGATAGCCGTCCATGACGGCTTCAATGGCCTTGGTGGGATCGACCTCGGTAACGATGACGTTGGCGCCCAGACCGCGCGCGCGCATGGCGACGCCGCGGCCGCACCAGCCGTAACCGACAACAACGAGGTTCAATCCGGCGAGCAGGACATTGGTGGCGCGGATGATGCCGTCGAGGGTGCTCTGGCCGGTGCCATAGCGATTATCGAACAGGTGTTTGGTGAGGGCGTCGTTGACCGCCACGATGGGATACTTGAGCACGCCTTCCTTGGCCATGGCGCGGAGGCGGATGACGCCGGTGGTGGTTTCCTCGGTCCCTCCGATGATGTTGGTGGCGAGGTCCTGACGTTTACTATGCAGCAGGGAGACGAGGTCCGCGCCATCGTCCATGGTAATGTGCGGGGCGTGTTCGGCGGCGGCGGTCAGGTGGCGGTAGTAGACGTCGTTGTTCTCGCCCTTGATGGCGTAGACGGGGATGTTGTAATCGCGCACCAGGGTGGAGGCTACATCATCCTGGGTGGACAACGGATTGGAGGCGCAGAGCACAACGGAAGCGCCGCCATCGCGCAGGGTGATCATGAGATTGGCGGTTTCGCTGGTGACATGCAGGCAGGCGGCGACGCGCTTTCCGGCCAAGGGCTGAGTCTTGATGAACTGTTTGCGGATGGTCTGCAGGACGGGCATGGACTGGAAGGCCCACTCGGTGCGCCGCTTGCCCACATCGGCGAGGGCGATATCCTTTATGTCACAGGCAACTTGCGTTTGCGTTTCGGCTGGCATGATTCCTCTTTTCAGTGCGTTTCGGGGCGGGCTTAGCGGGCCGCGGCGTGGGCTACGACTTCTTCGCGCAGCGCTTCCATCTTGTCGGTTGCTTCCCAGGAAAAAGTTTCTTCGGTGCGGCCGAAATGGCCGAAGGCCGCCGTGTCGCGGTAGATGGGGCGACGCAGCCTGAGGTGATCGATGATGCCGCGCGGCGTGAGCGGGAAATGCGCGCGAATCAGATCGGTGATCTTTTCTTCCGGGACGACACCAGTGCCGAAGGTATTGGCCATTACGGAAACCGGTTCGGCCACGCCGATGGCATAAGCCAGTTGCACTTCGCAACGGCTGGCCAAGCCGGCGGCCACGACGTTCTTGGCGATATAGCGGGCCATGTAGCAGGCGGAGCGATCGACCTTAGTGGGATCCTTGCCGGAGAATGCGCCGCCGCCATGACGGCCCATGCCGCCGTAAGTGTCCACGATGATCTTGCGTCCGGTGAGGCCGGTATCGCCGTGGGGGCCTCCGATGACGAAGCGGCCGGTCGGATTGATGTGATATTTGGTGTTCGAATCGACCATGTCGCGCGGGAGAACGGGGTCGATGATGTGGTGACGCACTTCGCGCACCAAGTCGTCGAGCGAAATTGCGTCACTGTGCTGGGTGGAAACCACCACGGCGTCGATGCGGCTGGGGGCGCCGTCGACGTACTCGACGCTAACCTGGCTCTTGCCGTCGGGACGCAGGAAATCGAGGGCTCCCGCGCGCCGCACGTTGGAAAGCTGCCGCACCAATTTGTGGGCCAGCATGATGGGCAGAGGCATGAGTTCGTCGGTTTCATTGCAGGCATAGCCGAACATCATGCCCTGATCGCCGGCGCCGCCGGTATCGACGCCCATGGCGATATCGGGCGACTGAGACTGGATGGCGTTGAGGACGCCGCAGGTGTTGCAGTCGAAGCCCCACAGGGCGTCGGCATATCCGATATGTTCGATGGTGCGCCGCACCACTTTGGGCACGTCCACGTAACAGGAGGTGGTAATCTCGCCCGCCACCACGCAGATGCCGGTGGTGACCAACACCTCGCAGGCTACGCGGCCCATTGGATCTTGGGCCAAAACGGCGTCCAATACCGCGTCTGAGATCTGGTCCGCGATCTTGTCGGGATGGCCTTCTGTTACGGATTCCGATGTAAAAATTTGTCGCTGCATGCTCGTCCTGCCCGTTTGGAAAAAACCTATTTGAATTGGATAGCTGGGTACGCGAAAAAGAACTGACGGATTCAGTGTAACGGAGTGCAGAGGTCAGGTCAAATTGGCGGGGGAGGCTGCCAAGGATTGAGGAGAGGGATTCCGACGGGGGCGAAGTCTTTGACGTTGCGGGTGACGAGGGTGAGGCGGTGGGCTTCGGCGGTGGCGGCGAAGAAGCCGTCAATGGCGGGGAGCGTGGCTC
>Ga0302320_10019248_pt1 | contig 13716 bp, 9 predicted proteins | sample Bog_T0_3_FD_202130 | JGI IMG/M metagenome (GOLD analysis project Ga0302320, IMG submission 202130) | Peat permafrost microbial communities from Stordalen Mire near Abisko, Sweden - Bog_T0_3 | ecosystem: Environmental > Terrestrial > Soil > Wetlands > Peat | place: Sweden: Abisko, Stordalen Mire... | reverse complement strand
GGCGCTGGCCGGCTGCGGTTCCAGCAGCAGTTCGAGCGGCGGATCGGGGTCAACAAATCCTCCACCCAATAACGACAAACTTTCGATGACGCTGTCGCAATCGAGCTTGACCGTGCCTGCGGGCGGATCGGTGGGCAACGTGACGGCGACCATCACACGCACAGACTCGACGGGATCGATTGCTCTGAGCGTGATTGGCCTGCCCAGCGGCGCGGTGGCAAGTTACACGCAACCGGCAACGGGCAATAGCGGCGCGATTCTGCTGAATCCAGGCACCGCCGTGCAAGGCACGTATGCGCTAACAGTCTCAGCGAGTGACGGAGTGGCAACCGCGACGGCCAGCCTGTCGCTGACGATCAATGCCGGGCTGACTTCGCAGCTTGCCGCGCCGATCCAGTGGACCTCGACCGGGCCGCTGGTTAGCCCGATACCCAACGCGACGCACAACATTGTTTCAGTGAAGGACCCATCGGCCTTCTACTACAAGAATCAGTGGAATGTTTACTCGACCAACGCATACGCGAACGGGAACTGGGGCTTGCAGTACATCAGCTTTGCTGACTGGCCGGATGCGGCTGCCGCGCAGCCCTATTTCATGGACCAGAATCCCAACTTTGCGAATGCGTATCACGATTCGCCGGAGGTGTTTTACTTTTCGCCGACGAGCACGTGGTATTTCCTCTACCAGTCGCCGCAGCCGCAGTACTCCACTACGACCGATCCCACCAATCCGGCATCGTGGTCTGCGCCCCAAAACTTTTTTGCTTCGCAGCCGGCGACGGTATCAAACTGGATCGATTTCTGGATCATCTGCGACTCGACGAACTGCTATCTCTTCTTTGCCGGCGACAATGGCAACATCTACCGCAGCCAGACAGCGAAGACGAGCTTTCCGCAGGGATTCAACACGCCGCAGATTATTTTGCAGGATGCCAACGAGTTCAATTTGTTTGAGAGCGACAAGGTGTACGCGCTGCAGGGGACGAACCAGTACCTGCTGACCGTAGAGGCGCTGGGACCGGGCGGGCGCTTCTTCCGCGCCTTTGTTACAGACAATCTGGGCGGGCAGTTTACGCCGGTCGCCAATGCAGATACGTGGGCCACACCTTATGCGGGAGAACTGAACGTGAGCTTCCCTGCTCCGGCCATGGACTGGACCAACGACATCAGCCATGGCGAGATGATTCGCGTGGGTTACGACGAAACGCTGACCATCGATCCGACACACTTGCAGTTTCTCTACATGGGGGCAGACCCGGCGGCCGAAGCGGCCGCGGCAAACTATGAGTTAATTCCTTATAAGTTGGGACTGCTGACGCGGAGTAACTGAGCGGGTAATCTTTCTTCGGATAACTAGGGGACGAGAGGGAGCAAGCCATGAAGATTCTTCGTTCCATGAATCGCAGGGGCGACAGTATCGTACCTAATGGGTATTTTACTGTCCTTAAGTCGAACAGGTGGTTTGCCGCCTCGCGATTGCCGGACAGCTACCACTCTCTCGTTGGCAGATTGAAGGGTGCTTCGCCTACACCGGTGCCTGAGGAAAAGGCTCAATTCAATGCCGACAGCCAGACGACGGTAAAACTAACACAACTCGTCAAGCTGGGCGTGCAGGAGCACCCCTTGATGCGGCCGGCATTGCTTGTTTTGGCGGCAATTGCGATCACGTATTTTGTGCTGTGGTGGATCATGCAGATCTAGCCCATTGACCAGGAGTCTTTGCAACATCCGCGAAAGAGCAGCCGCAGATCCTTCGACTCACCACCCCCGAACTGAAAAACGTTCGGGGCCCCTTTCGCTCAGGATGACAGCTGTTGTCTTGATGTGAACTTTTAAGACTGGCACCATGTCCTCTGGCCGGTTGGATTCGCACCTTGAATATGTGCTTCAAGTCTCCAAATCGAGACCTTCGGCAAGATCGATGGAACATTCGTGGAGTCCATGGTGTCTAAACCCATAAGTACATGCTGTGTGTTCCGGAGGGCGAGATGCGAACGCTTTTGATTACGGCTGCCCTAGTCGCCACCCTGGCGATCAGGTGCCCCGCGCAGTTCTTTCCAAAGTCTTCACTCGGCACAGATGCGCGAGAGGATAGCTTCAAGTCCCGATGGTATTCATCGCATTTGCGTGCGCTCAATGAACCCTCGCTGCTTGAACTCGCGAAGAAGAAGGAAGTTGAATCCTACCGATTTCTTTGGCTTCGTAGCTTCCACCATCCTGTCGCAATTAGATTGGAAATCAAAGGGGACGGTTCATCGGTCCTTATTACAAAGATCTCGAGCGGAGCAGGGGGCTACACAGGCTGCGGAAAAACTCCGAAAGTATGTCGAACGGTCGAAAATTGGGGGATATTAAACCATCAACCGCCCCTTGCGGATCGCTCCTAGAGCTTCCTGGCGCGATCTGTTTTTTGCCTTTCGATACAAAAAGAGTTTTTCCGCAGCCTGTTCAGCCGTGCCGTGAGCTGATGAGTATCTTCGGCCTTTAGGCCCAGAGGGAAGTATTTTCATCCCAAAACATCCCTCGGCGGCTAAAGCCGATCCGCATTTTGCGCCGTGGCTAGGCACGGCTGAAGCCATGCCCTTTCAAAACAGAATCACCCCGCAAACCTGAAATGCGATTGCCCTGCCGGGGTTGGGCTTAGACTGTTGAGCGGCAGAGCGGGCTGCAGGCTATTCGACCCTTCGTTTTTGAAGAGAGGCCTGGACCTCGAGTATCTGCAACTGAACCTGCTTGACCTCTTTCAAAAGGTCGACCTTGCTTCGATAGATCCAGTACCTCAGGTCTTCGTAAAGACCCACAAAAAACAAGAGGCCAAAATAGAACCAGATGCGTTGGTTCATATCCGCACCGATCTTGTGCGCCCAAATCCAATTGACCAAAACCAGGGCGCATCCAGTCACCATGAACACCTTGGACGACATCTTCTCCCAGAACAACGCCTTCTCGTGCCTGGCCAGCAGCGACGCTGTTTCTTCCCGGTAGGCGGCAAGATTTTCAGGCTGCGGCAGGCGCGCCAGCAAACGCTCGCGCATCTGGCTGCCGGTCAAACTGGCCGCATAGTAGAGCAGCGGACGTTCCATCACGGCAATCAGGTCCTCGAATGCACTCATTTCGCCAGACTGGCAATGTGTACAGTATTGACCATTCAATTCCTCCGAGCGTCCCTACACTTCGAGTGAATCTGCCGAAGTTCGAGATTCCGGCAGAAGGCGGAACATGGAGGAAAATGTATGTTTCACATTCTGTGGTATTTGATTATCGGTCTGCTGGCAGGGCTCATCTCAAAAACGGTGATGCACACGCACATGACCCTCTTCTGGACCCTCGTGCTCGGCGTCATCGGATCGGTGCTTGGCGGCGGCATTACGCACATTCTTTTTCGTTCGAAAAACGAACGATATCATCCCGCCGGCCTGATTTTTTCAACACTGGGCGCCATCCTGATTCTCTTCATTTGCTATAAGCTGAACATCCACCTTCCCACGCCCTGACGTTGCATCCCGATGGGAAGGAAACGGTTCGGGCTGCCTGCAACGGAGTCTCGTTGCATGAAATCTTGTTGCTCGCCCAGGCCCCGCGCAGCCTGACACAGATTTAGCTCTCTTCCTTAGACCGTGAGGCAGGGAGAGTGTCTGCGCGCAGGCACTTTTCCCGCTCACGAAATCGTAACCCCGCAGCGGTTATGGTGATGCACATGGAAGGCCCACCCAAGGCGAAACGCCGCAACTGGAATCTTCGCGTAAGTGTTGTGCTGTTTTTTGCTTTGATGCTCGGGTTTCTAGGATGGTCCTGCTGGGTTTACGTGCAAATTGAGAACTACGCCGGTTTGGATCAGACCGCACCGTCAGACGCCATCGGCGTTCTGGGCGCAGCGGAGTACGATGGAAAGCCCTCCCCCGTTTTCCGCGCACGTCTCGACCACGCGCGCGAACTATATGATCGCGGCGTCGCACCGCTCATCATCACTTTGGGCGGCACCAACAAGGATGAGTACTCCGAGGGTGCGGTGGGCCGCGATTATCTGATGAGCCTGGGTATTCCAGAGAGAGCCATTATTGCCGAAACCGAAAGCCGAAACACCGAAGAACAGGCCCATCGCATTGCCATCATCGCCCGAACGAACAATCTGCGCCGCATCGTCGTCGTCAGCGATGGCACTCACCTGTTTCGAATCCACGAAATCTGTGCCGCCGATGGCCTCGATGTGCTCACTTCACCTCGGACACGCGTCACTATTGGAGACGGCCCCTCGGAATCCGCGCGCATTGCGCACGAGATCCTCAGCTACACGGCATGGCGGCTTCGCAGGGCGGCTGCAACTGTACTGAGGCGAAATGGCCCCTCAGATAGTTCCAGCACCAGGAATAAATTGCCGGATGCGCGGTAGTTTTCCTTTGGCAAAAATGACGGAGTTGGAACAGGCCAGCACAGCGAGTTAGCTGAGATTGCATCCGCCGAGGCGGGTCAGACTTTTTGGCCGTAGACGCCGAGTTCTTCTGCCATGCGTTCGCACATCATGTAGAGTTCGCCGAGGCGGTCGAGGCCCTCAGCGTTTTTGCCCTGGCTCTGCGACTGGTAAATGTCAGAGGCAACGCGGTGGATCTGGCTGTGAATGGCCTCGACCGACCGGCAGTTGGGCGGGCTGCCGTGGCCGGCAAGGCCCTCGGCCTGAAGCCAGCTTCCGAATTTGCATTGGCTCTGGTCCATGGACGGCGGCGCATGGCGCTTGCCTGTGAGGTAGGCCTCAAAGGCCGCGATCCAGGCTCGATGCTCGACACATGCGTAGAGCAGGGCCTTGTTGCCGGCGTGGACCGGGGGCACCAGGGCCCAGCGGAGATCGGGCGTCCAGGTGGCGACCCAGGCGGGGATATCGCCGGCCGGCATGGGCCGTGCGATGCCGTAGCCCTGGGCAAGTTCGCAGCCAAGAAGGAGCAGCATGAGTCCGTGCTCGATGGTCTCAACGCCCTCGGCGATGACTGTGCGATGGAAGGCCGAGGCCAGGCTTAGGATTCCTTCAAGGATGTTCAGGTTCCCGGGGTCATCGAGAATGTCGGCGACAAAAGATTGATCGATTTTAAGAACGTTTGCAGGCAGGCGCTTCAAGTAGATGAGGGACGAATAGCCGGTACCGAAGTCGTCGAGCGCGAACGAGACGCCGATTCTTTGACAGGCATTGAGCACCTGCGAGGCCTGGACCACATCGCGGAGCGCGCTTGTTTCAAGCACTTCGATTTCAAGGTTGAAAGGCTTGACAGCCGGATGGGCGTCAAGCAAGCCGCGCAGGCGGTCAACAAACTCCGGCTGCTGGAGTTGCAAGGCGCCTACGTTCACGCTGATGGGCAGCTCGAGCCCCTGCGCCTGCCAGCTCTCCATTTGCGCGAGAGCGGTTCCGATGACCCACTCGCCCAGTTCGATGGCCAGGGGATGCTCTTCAATGACGGGCAGGAACATGCCAGGCGGCAGCAGGCCGCGCTCAGGGTGCTGCCAGCGGATGAGCGCCTCAACGCCGACAACCTTGCCGGTGCGCATGTTTACCTTGGGCTGGTAGTAGAGAACAAACTCGTTGGCCGCGAGAGCATGGCGGATGTGCTCCAGGTTCTCGTGGTGTCCGCGGACGTTGTGGTCGTGCTCGGGATCGTAGTCGTGGCAGCGATTGCCGCCGGCGAGCTTGGCCTGATACATGGCCTGATCGGCCTGCCGCAACAACAGATCGGGGTCTGCCTCTTCAGGCTGCGGATAGTAGGTGACGCCGAGGCTGGCGGAGACATTCAAGCTGAGATCGCCGATTTGCACGGGCTCGGCCGCGGCCTGGCGCAGCTGCTCGATGATGGTTGCGGCTGCCGCGCGGTCGTCGAGGTCGAGGATGACGGCAACAAACTCATCGCCGCCGAGGCGCGCAAGCGTATCGCCCTCGCGCAGGGCGCACTTCATATTGAATGCGAGCGAAGTGAGAAGGTGGTCGCCGATATCATGTCCGTGGCTCTCGTTGATGGCCTTAAAGCCATCCAGATCGAGATAGGCGACGGCAAGGCTCTGTTGGCGCCGGTTGGCCTGAGCCATGGCCTGCTGCAGACGATCGGCCAGCAATACGCGGTTGGGCAGACCGGTGAGCACATCGAAGTGGGCCATCTGCTCAATTTGCTGCGCACTCTTTTTGAGCTGAGTAATGTCGGAAAACAAAGCGACATACTGCTGCAAATTGCCGTTGGCATCGCGCACCGCATCGATGGTGAGAGACTCCGCGATGAGTTCGCCATTCTTGTGACGGTTCCACATTTCGCCGGACCAGTGGCCTTCGCGGGCCAGCGACTGCCACATGCCGGCGTAGAAGTCGTGACCGTAGACGCCGGACTGGAGGATGCGCGGATTCTGGCCCAACGCGTCTTCGCGTGTGTAGCCGGTGATGTGCGTGAACATTTCGTTCACTTCAAGGATTCTTCCGTTGGGATCGGTGATAAGGATACCTTCACTGGCGTTGGTAAAGACGCTGGCGGCCAGGCGAAGACGCTCCTCGGTTTCGCGGTGTTTGGTAATGTCTTCGGCAAAGATAATGATTCCGCCGATTGCGCCGTCGCCGGTGCGCCAGGGCACTGTTTCCCAGCGAATCCACTGGACCGTGCCATCGGATCGTTCGAGGCGATCCTCGTCGGAGTGCAGCGTTTCGCCGGCAAGGCAGCGCTGGTGGATCTGCCTCCATCTTTCTGGAATGTCGGGGTCGATTTCGTAATGGCTGCGGCCGATGAAGTCTTTTCCGGCCATGCGGAAATCTGCCACCCAACGCTGGCTCACCACGAGGTAGCGCATTTCGGTGTCGAACATGGCCATTGCGGCGGGTGCGTGGGCGACGAACAGCTCCAATTGCTCCTTGCTTTCGCTCAGAGCCAACGCCGCCTCTCTCGGTTCTGTAACGTCCTCTGAGAAGATGATGATTCCGCCGATGGAGCCATCGCCGGAGTACCACTGGCGTATTTCGCGGCGGACCCACAGCATGATTCCATCTTCGCGCCGCAGCTTGTATTCATCCCGCGGTATCGCCTCGCCAGCCAGGGCCTGCCGATGATATTCCCTCCAGGCGGCGGGCAGCTCGGGAAAAACTTCGTAGTGGGAACGGCCGATGAGATTGACGCCGGCAAGGCCGTGGAGATCGAGCCAGCGCAGACTGACTGCGAGATAGCGCATCTCCCGGTCGAACATGGCGAGGGCAACCGGTGCATGGGTAATAAATAACTGGAGCAGCTCGCGGCTCTCGCGCAGGGCAATTTCAGCCAGCTTGGAGTCGGTGATGTCCTGGAATGTGCCGCACAGCCGGATTGGCTTTCCGTCAACGCCGTACTCGATGCGTCCCAGCGATTTGATCCAGCGGATGGCGCCGTCGGAAGGACGAACGATGCGGAACTCGCTGTCGACGGAGGTTTGCCGGCGCGAAGTATTCTCGATCATTGTGCTGGTGAACCGATCGCGGTCGGCGGGATGCACCAGGGCGTACCAGCCATCTCTGGTGCGAGGGTAGTGCGCATCGACGCCGAGGATCGACTCGGAAGACTCAGTGGCTTTCCAGAACCCGGTGGCGAAATTGTAGACATAGCTGTAGAGCCGGGCGATTTTCTGCGCATCGCGCAGCGATTCCTCGCTCTCGCGCAGGGCGGCTTGAGACTCCATGCGCTCCGTGATGTCTTTGATGGTGCCCAGCATCTTGACGGGCCGGCCATCGGCGCTCAACACCAGCCGGCCCAAACCATGGACCCAGCGCACAGCGCCGTCGGAGCGGCGCACCACACGATACTCTTTGTCGAAATCCTTCCCCTGACCAATGACCTCGTCGAGGAAGTAGCGGGCCATCGCCTCGCGGTCTTCGGGATGAACCAGGGCGACCCAGTTGTCCACTATGCGGTCGTAGTCTTTGCCGATTCCGAAGATCCCGTCGAGCACTTCAGAGCTTGTCCAGCGCCCGTCGGCAATGTCGACCCGGTAAGTGCCCAGGCCGGCAATGGCCTGAGACTCGCGCAGCATATCTTCGCTCTCGCGGAGCTTCTCTACCGCTTCTCTGCGCTCTGAAATGTCCTTGTCGATGCAAAACACGCCGATCACAACGCCTGCGGAATCTCTCACCTGATACCGGATGAGATCGACCCACCGATCCTCTCTGCCTAGAGCCGGCAGGGTGCGTATCTCGCTGACTTTCGGCGTTCCGGATAGGACCTGCTTTTCGAACTCGTAGCAGGTGTCGGCATACTGCTCGGGGAAGACGTCGTAGCAGGTTGCGCCGAGCAGATGCGAGGGATCGGATTGCGCCGAATAGGCTTCAAGCGTGGCCCGGTTCGCCGCGGTGAACACATGATTCAGGTTCTTGAGGTAGAGAGGCTCGCCGGCCGCGTTCATCATCGGCTCGATCGAGGTGAGAATGCCGGGATCGGGCAGGATTCCATAGAGGCTTCTGGCATCCTGAAGCAGCAGGCTGAGAAGCTGAACTGGCTCGCCCTGCCGCGCAGGCTGACGCCGCTTGGCGAACTCAACCCGCACGCAGCGGATTTTGCCGTCGGCATGACGAAGGCGGAGATGGACTACGCCGGAACGCTCTTTGCCATCGGAGGAAAACAACTGGGCGGCGATGTCGGCATCGCCGGGATGAATGCGGTCACTAAGGTCAACGCGTCCGGCGAGAAGATCGCCGGCGGTGTATCCAAGCAAAGCCTCAAGGCCAGCGTCCGCGGACAGAGGCTTGCTCTGCCTGCCGAGGGAATACCGAAGCTTTGCCTCTACTGGGGCCCTCTTCATACGCTGCACGAACTCGCCTTAAAGTACGATTGCCTTTTATGGCCTCTGGCAGGGAAGCAGCGCGCCGAGTTTTCCAGAGGCAGTTTTACTATTGTTACTAGATAACCCCGCAAATGGGAACTACTCCGACACAGCCAGTGCCTTCCCGAATACTCCTGAACCAAGACAAGCACTCGTTATCCACGTGTTTTTTCATGCATATCGAGTTCCAATCTGCTTATCCACCTCATCTCTTGGCATAATCGCTCCAGTGTGCACTTGGAAATACTGCGTTAGTGGTATGGCTTGTATCAAGAGTGGGCACAAAGCGGTTTCTTGGTACGAGTTCCAGGAGATACGTCGGGGATCTGGGCTTGTAGGTTTCCATGTTGTGGGGGCTCAGATTAGAAACTTAGAACCCTACAATCGCGCGTGCTGCCTGTGGGAGTACTGAAGAGTGACCAGATATAGCCGTGAAGACGTGCAACGCATTTTGCAGATAAGTTCCCACCAATTACTTGGTTGGGAACGGGCCGGGCTGATTCCTCAGCAGCAGACCTATACCTTTCAGGATTTGGGGCAACTGAGAATTCTGAGGGCGCTGCGCGAAGACGACGTACCAGCCGCGTATATCCGCCATTCCATCCTGGCAATGAAAGCAGTATCGGGCATGGCCAATCCTCTACTGGAAGCGTGCCTGGTGCGCACAGGAACGCGGCTTGCCTTCCGCCACCATGGAGCGATCGTCGATCCCATCCGGCGGCAACTGCTGTTCGACTTTGAAGAATCCGCGCGGGGCGGCGGGCGCATGACATGCACAGGGCTGTCACAACTGCGCGGCAAAACAGTGAGCCGGCCGAACAGCATCCAGGAGCGTTTTCTTGCCGCGGTGCAGGCCGAGGAGACGGGCGAGAAACGGCGGGCCATCGCGCTCTATCACGAGATTCTCGAACTAGATCCAGACTACGCGCCGGCAAGCATCAATCTGGGCACGCTGCACTTTCACTTGCGCGAGTACGCCAGCGCCGAGGAGTATTACCGCCGCGCTACGCTGGCAGACCCCGACTATGTGCTGGCGTATTTCGACCTGGGCAACGTGCTGGACGAACTGGAGCGTCTGGATGAGTCGATTGCGGCTTACCACAAGGCTGTTGCGCTTGCGCCGAACTACGCCGATGCCCACTACAATCTGGCCCTGGCTTACGAACGCAAAGGGCTGCATCGCAACGCGCTGCGCCACTGGCAATGCTATGTGAAGCTGGACAACCGCGGACCCTGGGCCGACCACGCGCGGAGCCAGATTCGCAAGCTGCTGAGCTACGAGAAGCTTTCGATCGCCTCGCGCGCCACCGGCTATGTGCCTCCCCGGAAGGGAATGGCGGCGCTGGAGCTGGTTTAGGCCTGCTCGCGACGGGTCGTCGACTGAGGATTCTTACTGTTGGGTTCGTGCTTTCCCCGGTCTCAGAATCGAGACCGTGGGCACCCAGATTCTGTGGAATGGTCAGATTAGGCCGGCTGCTGTGCGATCCCACCCTTTCACGATAAGGCTGTGAAAGGATGGGGCGCCAATTCCTATTGCTTAATCAAGAAATGTTCCTGAGCGGCTTTCGCCGCGGCGCGGATGTGTGCGGGACCGGTGCGGCAGCAGCCGCCGACGATCTGCGCGCCAGCGGCGAACCATTGGGCTGCGCATGCGCCGAAGTCTTCAGGATCTGTGGTTCCTATCCAGCAGCGCGCGGCGGCGTCCCAGCCCTCGCCGGAGTTTGGATAGACGAGGATGGGTTTGTCTGAGCCGGCGCGCAACTCCGCGATCAGTGAGGGAATCCATTTGGGCGGAACGCAGTTGACGCCGATGGCGACGGTCTGCGGGAACGAGGCAACCACCGCGGCACACTCGCGCAGTGGCTCGCCGTGCGAAACATGCAGGCTGTCGCGGCAGGAGAAGCTGAACCACGCCCGCAGATGCGGCCATGGCTCCATGGCCTCGGCGACGGCGCGGGCCTCATCAAGCGACGGGAAGGTTTCAAAGGCGAGAAGGCTGGGAGCCTGCGCAGCGGCAGCGTTCGCAAGAATCTCGATGCGCTCGCGATGAAATTGGACAAGTTCCGCGTGGGTGCAATCGTAGTTGCCGTGATACTCCGCACCGTTGTGCAACGCTGCGCCGTAAGGGCCGAGCGAGGCGGCGACCAGCACGCGGCGCTCGGGAAACTCCGCGGCCACGCGGCGCGCCAGCTCGACAGATTGGAGCAGCGCACTGTCGGCGCGATCGGCGGAGAGACCCACCTCGGCGTAGCCCATGCGCGAAATCTGGTAGCTGCAGGTGGCGATGCATTGCGCGCCGGCCTGGATGTAAGCGCGATGAACGGCGGCGACTTTTTTCGGCTCGTCCTCAAGCACCTGCGCCGACCAGAGCGGGCCATCGATGCGTGCGCCGAGGGTTTCCAACTCGGAGGCGAGACCGCCGTCGATGACGTGAATGCCGTGGAGGATTTCGTTGTTCTGAGTCATATATCCGAGGCAGCTGTCAGATGGACTGAGTTCGTTGCACGGCGCGCACACCGGGCACGCGGCGCAGGCCCAGGACCATGCGGTTGAGATGGCGCACATCCTCGGCTTCAACAACAAACTCGACGACCGCTTCGCCTGTATCGTCGTGGCGCATCTCCACTCCGCGGATGTTGGCGTTGGTGTCGGAGATGACCGCGGTCAGCTCCTTCAACATGCCGGTACGGTCGTCGCAAAAAACGCTGATTTTTACCGGATACTTCTGCGATTTTCCGGCGACCTCGGCAACGCGCGACCACTCGACATTGATGCGGCGATCGCTCTCGTAGAGCAGGTTCTGCACGTTGGGACAACTGCGTGCATGCACCGCCACGCCTTTGCCCCTGGTGACGTAGCCGACAATCTCCTCGCCGCGAATGGGATTGCAACATCGCGCGCGATAGACGAGCAGATCGTTCTGGCCTTCAACCTGGAGCGAATCGGAGCCGGTGAGGTGCAGTTTGCGCACCGCATCGGACATGCCGGCCTCGCCGCCCGCTCCCGCCTTGTTCTCCTGCTCGGATTCAGCCTCAGTGAGATGCGAGTATCCCGGCGCCAGCTTGTTGAGGATCTGGTGCGCGGTGTGCTTGCCCAGCCCAAGCAGAGCCAACAGGTCGGCGGCGGTGGCCACGCCGTACTCGCCGGCAATCCGGCTCAAATCCCGATCGTCGATCTGGGTCATGGGCACCTTGAATTTGCGGGCTTCGCGCTCAAGCAGCTTGCGGCCGATCTCGACGGCTCTGCGGCGCTGATCCTCATTGAGCCAGTGTTTGATCTTGTTGCGGGCGCGTGGACTTTTAACAAATGTGAGCCAGTCGCGGCTTGGTTTGTGGTCTTTCTGGGTGACGATTTCGACGATGTCGCCGGTGCGGAGCTTGGTGCGGAGCGGCACCATGCGGCTGTTGACCTTGGCGCCGACGCAGGTGTGGCCCACCTCAGTGTGAATGGTGTAAGCGAAATCGACGGGCGTGCCGTCGGCGGGAATCACAACGACCTTGCCCTTGGGCGTGAAGGTATAGACCTCGTCGGGATAGAGGTCCATCTTCAGGCTGGAGAGGAACTCGTTGGGGTCGGTCATCTCCTTTTGCCACTCGACAAGCTGCCTGATCCAGTTGAGCCGCTCCTCATCGCGGGCGTTGACGGCATGATCGCCGGCCTTGTACTTCCAATGGGCGGCAATGCCTTCCTCGGCGATGCGGTGCATTTCCTCAGTGCGAATCTGCACCTCGAACTGATGGCCGCCGTCTCCCATGACGGTGGTGTGCAGGGATTGATAGTGATTGGCGCGGGGAATGGCGATAAAGTCCTTGATGCGGCCCGGAACCGGTCTCCACAGGGTGTGGATCATGCCGAAGACCGCGTAACAGGCGGCCACATCCTGGGTGATGACACGGATGGCGAGCAGGTCGTACACCTGATCGAAGGTGACTTTGGAGCGCTCGATCTTTTGGAAGATGGAATAGAGACGCTTGATGCGCCACTCGACGCGGGCTTGGATGCCGTTCTCGCGTAACTGCTCGACGAGGGTCTCTTCGACGGTGTGCAAAAACTGCTCGCCCTCAATGCGGCGCGCCTCGACGGCGGCGGCAACCTTTTCATAGCTGACGGGATCGGTGTAGCGGAAGGCCAGATCTTCTAGCTCGCCGCGGACCTTGCCCATGCCGAGCCGGTGCGCGAGCGGGGCGTAGATGTCCATGGTTTCGCGGGCGATGGCTTCCTGGCGCTCGGGCTTGAGGTGCTCGAGGGTGCGCATGTTGTGCAGCCGGTCAGCCAGCTTGATGAGGACCACGCGCACGTCGGAGACCATGGCCAGCAGCATCTTGCGGACGTTTTCTGCCTGGCGGTCTTCGCGGTTGGCGAACTGGATTTTGTCAATCTTGGTGACGCCCTCGACGATGTGGGCGACCTGGTCGCCGAAGCCGGCGGCAATCTCCTCGTTGGTGGCCGGGGTGTCTTCAACCGAGTCGTGGAGCAGGCCGGCAGAGATGGAGGTTGCGTCCATCTTCATCTCCGCCAGGACTTCAGCAACCTCAAGCGGATGAATAATGTAGGGCTCGCCCGAGGCGCGCATCTGGCCCTGGTGATGCTTAACGCAAAACTCCCACGCTTTGCGGATGAGGCCTACATCTTCACTGGAACGGTTGGCCTGCACACGGCGCAGAAGAGCCTGGAAACGGTCGTCGATGGATTTTGAATCAATTGTGGCGGGAGGGGCGGCGCTGGTGGCAGACGAAACAGCAGGACGTGATTCCGCGGCAGGCGACTCTGTGGACACGTCCGCTTGGGGGGCCGGGGGTGCGCCTGGAACTTCTTCCGGAAAGGTTTGCCGGACAGTCGCCATAGTTCATTATAAGGCCGTTATGTTTGCAGCGGTCGACGAGGCGGGTTCTGCTTTACTGTTTCTGCCGATTGCCG
>Ga0302320_10019247_pt1 | contig 13717 bp, 12 predicted proteins | sample Bog_T0_3_FD_202130 | JGI IMG/M metagenome (GOLD analysis project Ga0302320, IMG submission 202130) | Peat permafrost microbial communities from Stordalen Mire near Abisko, Sweden - Bog_T0_3 | ecosystem: Environmental > Terrestrial > Soil > Wetlands > Peat | place: Sweden: Abisko, Stordalen Mire... | reverse complement strand
TTTGAAATGTTTGATGGGTTCGGCGGCTGCGCGGAGTTTCGACCCCGACAGCAGGCCCATTTTTCAGCCGGCCCAAGTGGCGACCCAAAATAAGATATGCGTGGTCAGCGCCAACGCGCTGACCCAGCCAGATCTGGCCCGGTTTCTGATGCGGCTGGCCAGGCGTCAATTCTTCGACGCGGTGCAGAGCCGGGGTCCGGGTGAACATCCGTACTGCGGCCTGATCGCGGACGAATTGCCGCTCATTATCGAGCGGGAGGACGCCGATCAACTGTCAACGATACGCAGCAGAAATGGTTTCGTCCTGGCCGCGACCCAGGGCCTGGCCTCGTTGGACGAACGGGTGGGCCCGCGGCGACGGTGCGCGATCCTGCTCAATTTCAACACGCTGGTTTTCATGCGGACGCGGGAACAGGAGACCGGGGAATTCGCGACGCTGACCCTCGGCAATCGCGAGCCGCCACCCGCCTCAAAGCCTAAAGAAGGGTGGGAGGACAGCACGGTCAAGGCGCTTTCACCTCGGTCAGACTCAAAATGGCAGGAAAAACGGATCGCCCCGCCAGGAGCGCTTGGGCGGCTCCAATCCCACCAGGCCTACGTCGTGAAAAGTGACGGCAGCCGGTCTCCGTCCCCCCTCTGGTTCGTGCCGTGGTTTGAATTAGCGGGCGCTCCGCAGCCCGTCGTAGCGGCGTCGCCGAACCAGCAATTTTCGGCGGACCACGTCGAGCAATTGCTGCGCCGGCACGGCATTGTTCAGGTGTTGTCCAAGGAAACCCTGCAGGCCGTTTTCGCGCTCGATGCCAACATGCATTCGCAGTTCCTGACGCGCGCGAGGGAGTTCTTCCTCGCGGCGGATGGCTCAGTCCCGGACGGGCTGGAAACTTTGCCGGCAAGTTGGCTGGCCGGTTTGCCCGGCATTCTCGGTGCGATGCGCGAACCTGCCTGGGCTCAAGCTCCATGCAGGATTCAAGGGGTGGTTTGCAGCGACGGCGTTCTTCTGCTTCGATTTGCCCAGGAGCCGGCTCCGGCCAACGACGGTCGCGTGACCCGGTGGGATCAAATTCGGTTGATCGTGAACCGGGGCCTTTATCCCTCCCGGTGGCGGCCGCTTTTGCGCCGCCACCGGCTAGAGTTGGCCCAAAGAGAGCTTGGCCGGGACAGTCAGGGATTGGACCTGGCTTGACCCAAGCCATCGTCCCGGCAGCCTCCTTACATCGCCACGTCCATTTCGTGTGGCGCCTTGGCCGGAGGCTCTGGCATCAGTTCTGCCATGATATCACGCGCCAATTGCCGCACGCGATATACCTGGTCCCGGTTGAGGCCCGATCCTCCGATGCTGTCATCGTCGTCGAAGCGTGCTTCCCAGTCTTTGACCACTTCGATCAACGCGGGTTTGTTTTTCACCTGCTGATAAAGCTTCTTGAAGAGAATTTCGTGGATCTCGCGGCGGGAAAGCAGATCGTAGAGGTCAAGCGAGTCCGCCGGGTTGATGGCGTCGGGATCGTGTTCGGGATCGCCGATCGGCTGGTGTTCGTGGCGATGGCGAGCCGCGTTTTTGAGGTTCCAGAGGTCGCTGCTGATGACGCCCTTAACGCAGGCCAAGAACGCCTCAAGATTGACGAGGTTTCTCGCTTTGAGACGGCGGCCCAGCGAAGGATTATGCGCGCCCAGCGACAGTTTCAGGAGCGCTTGATTGACCAAGTCTTCCGCTTCGATTTCCTTAAGACACTGCTTGGCCTCCCGAGTGTCCCCCATGCATTTCAGGCGGTATTTCGCGAAACGGACGAGGCAGTTGTAAGACTCTGTGGATAACGCTGAGAAGAACCCCCCAACGGTAAGACCGTTGGGGGCGCCCATCAGCCCGATGGATTGCAATTTTGTTTTCATGCAATTTTCGTCTGACGGCATTTTCGTATTGACGCGAGAGGAGGAGTCCCCCGGCCTGGGGCCAAACGAGATCGAAGCTTCTTGGAATTCCCGCGATGATCAGGTCGCCCGGCCAACTGGCCCGCCGCGCCCGACACCCACTTACGCCTGACGTTTGCGCCCGCTCTCAGGAATGGCCGCAGTTTGGATCCGGCTTGGGTTCCGAGGCGTCTGCCAGAATCAGAATTTGATGTAACAGCGCCTGGTGTAAACGCTCGGGCAAGTCGCCGAAACCCAGTGGTTTTTCGAGATACATGGTCGCGCCCGCCTTGAGAGCCGCGTCCGCGCCGCCACTCCACGCGGAACAAACCACCACCGGGATTGTCTTTGTGCGAGGGTCCGCGCAGAGCCTGGCGCACACCGCCAACGCGCCATCGCCCGGCAGGTCCGCATCGAGGAGAATTAGGTCCGGTTGGGCTTCCGCCGCCCGTTGCAACGCTTCGGCGCCAGTGGCGGCGGCAATGGTGGTGAATCCGCGACGGCCCAGCACCCAGCGCAAGGCGCGGACGATTTCCGTTTCAGCCTCAGCCACCAGGACCAGCGGAAGGGGTTGTTGCACTCCTTCGCTCGGCAGCGAAATTACCAATCTTGTGCGATCAGCCATGGTGGGGATTTTGGTGATGACGGCTTGGACCACTTGGGCGTCAGAGGTTGAGTGGACGAAGGAGGGAAAATCCAGAAGCATGGCCGGGCCTGATTCCGACGGCCACGGTTGGGTCGCGATAGAGCCGTCCAAGGCCTGCGAAATCGCCCAGACAAGATCATCCAAGGCAGGGCACCCGCCGATTTCCGGACAAGCCCAGAGCCGGTAGAAATCCGCAATCCCGGGTGAAATCAGAGCGGGATCCCGAATTTGCAGCACCCGGGTGAGCGGGGTGATGTCGATCAAACTGTTTTGCGGGCGAAACCCCTCTGGACTTGGAAATGCATTTGTGTTCATATTTGCATTTCAAGTTTGGCGGGGAATTCTGATTGACACGGCCAGCGCAGTGGCCATCCGCCCGGCTGCCTGGACCCTTGTGGCGAACATCAACGCCGCGAGTCAACGGCCACACTGATTTGGGCGTTGCTGCCGCTACCTTAACTGAGATGCCTTTAATTATATCAAGATAATTTTGTGAAGTTTTTTAAGGTATCGCTTGCGATTCGTAAAATATACGATATGGTATCAAATATGGATAATGATACCGCACAAGACATCAAATCGCTTCGTCTCAATGGCCTTCCGGCTGACATGCGACTCGCTTTGAAGGAGGCACGCCAGAAGCGCGGCTGGACCCAGAGAGACCTCGTCAGTCGCGTCGGTCTTACCCAGAGGCACATCTCCGGCATCGAGTCCGGCAAGATCGTGCCGCGCTACGACACGCTTCTGGAACTGATCCGCATTCTCGACCACGATCTGCTCATGGTGCCGCGCGACCTCGTCCCCGTGGTGCAGTCCCTGATTCGCGATCATCTCAAGGACCAATCCAGCGAGGGTGAAGAACGATCCCTCTATGCCGACAACCCTGGCGAGCAGACAAACGAGGAGCGGCACCATGAAGTTTGATCCAAAAAAGCTCAACGCGCTTTCCGTCCAGCTACATGGCCGCCAAATTGGCGTCATCACTCGTCTCGCGGGCGACCGCCAGATCTTTGCCTTCGAGCAGGACTACATTGACGATCCACAGCGCCCGACCTTGAGCCTCTCTTTCAAAGGCCGCACCGGCGGGCTGGTGACAGCTCTGCGCCCAGTGACGCGCCGTGTGCCGCCATTCTTCTCGAACTTGCTCCCCGAAGGAAACCTGCGCGAATACCTTGCAAAACTCGCAGAAGTGAATCCGGAGCGAGAGTTCTTCCTGCTCGCAGTTCTGGGCGCCGACCTTCCCGGCGCGCTGGTGGTCGCGCCGTTTGAAGTTGAGGGCAGGCAAGTCGGACCGCGTCAACTAGGCGAAGAGAACACTCATGACGACGATCAACCGCGCAAGAGCGCGCTGCGTTTTTCCTTGGCGGGGGTGCAGTTGAAGTTTTCCGCGGTCATGGAAGCCTCCGGCGGACTGACCGTTCCCGCGGGCGGCATGGGTGGATCGTGGATCGTCAAGCTGCCATCCTACCGTTTCCCGGCGGTCCCCGAGAACGAGTTTGCCATGCTTGAACTGGCGCGCCGCGTCGGTATCGCCGTGCCCGAGAACCGGCTGGTCCCGGTTGAGGAAATCCAGGGCCTCCCGGACGAGGCGCGCGCGCCAGGGGGGAAGGCCCTCGCCGTCCGGCGCTTCGACCGTTCGCCGGGCGGGGAGTCCGTTCACATGGAAGATTTTGCGCAGGTCTTCGGGCAGTTCCCCGAGAACAAGTACAAATTCCACAGCTACGCGAATATCGCCTCTGTCCTCTGGGCGGAAGCGGGCGACGCCGCCGTCTGGGAGTTCGTCCGCCGGCTCGTTTTTTCTGTGCTGATCGGCAACGCCGACATGCACTTGAAGAACTGGTCGCTGCTTTACCCGGACCGGCGCACGCCCGTGCTCTCGCCGGCCTACGATTTTGTAGCCACACTCCCCTACATTTCGAACGACACGCTGGCGCTGAACTTTGGAGGCAGTCGCAGCCTCTCCGCAATCACCCCCGACCAGATGCGACGCTTTGCGGACGCGGCGCGAATTCCGGCCAGTCCGCTGTGGCGGATCGCCGTCGAGACAGCCCATCGCACCGTGGCCGCATGGGAAACCCTCGAACTAAAGGACGTCGTGCCGAAAGGGTTGAGGGATTCGATTGGTCAGCAGATCCTTGGCGTGGCGGCCGCGATCAAGTGAGCTGGCTTGCACGCCGAAGACCCGTGGTTGATCAACCGCGTAAGTGCCGCCATGCCAGCTTGAGGAACTTCACCTCGTCCCATATAAGGACAAGTGGCGACTGTGAACCATCACCTTCGGTGCGCAGTTTGCCTGGCACTATGACCCTGCCGCCCATTTTCCGATCTTGGAAGGTTTGCGCGCGATCCCCAAAGACCTTCGCATAAACAAAGGCCGTTCTCCGCTGCAAGATGCCCGTCTGGTACGGGTAGTACTCGTTGCTCGCGACCGTGAAGCACGCCGTCTCCATGCCGGGGTTCCCCATCACCGGGTCGCAGATGAGCCATCCGCTGATGCAGACACAATTGATGTCACTCATTGGGTTTTTCCTTCTGTACTGTTGATGATTTGCCGTGGGTCAGACGCCCGGTCGTCAATTCGCCGGGCCCGTCTCTCCGGATCGGCGTCAGTTTTTGTTTAACGTAAATTGTGCCGCCATTTAGAAGCCGCTTTCTCCCATTTCCCGCAGGGCTTTTTTCGCCCAGGCGCGAAGTTGCGCGCGGAGGGATCTGTGCCTGCCATTAAGCGGGATGGAGCAGACCCATTCACACTCCATTTCCCATTCGGTGCAAAGCAACTGGAGATGGCGCGGCGCTTTTTGTCGCAGGTAGCCGAACAACTGGATTTTGAGATCCAGGAAAACATGCCGTTGCAGATCAACCGCGAGAAACTCGGCAAGCTTGCCGGCTTCGCCTTCTGCTGTCAGTTGTTCTAAAGAGTCCTGGCCGCCCTGGTACTTTCGCTTTCGGGCCTCTGTCTCGACCAGAGAATTGATCACGCTGCGCCAATAGCTCATGAAGGCATCCCTGTTGTGTAGGTTTTTCATCCGGGGACGCCGGCCGGTTTGGCCATTTTGAAGGCCGCGAATCAGCCGAAGCAGTGCTTCGCTTGCTGGGTCCTCCACGGAGGAACGATCGGGGCCCAAGCGCCGCCGCAGGCGGCGTTCGGCATAAGCAGCCAGTTGATTAATTTCCGTTTGAGTAATGGTTGCCAACAATCGCCTTGTCTTCCGGCATCTCGACCCAAAGGAATGGAAACATGCGCGTGCTGACTTCGTTTGATTTTGATGATCTACCAGCGTCCTTCGTGGCGCTGCTGAAGGTGCTTCGAGAAGCCGGCCCCGAGGTCGAACTGGGCGGCTTTTGCGAATTGTGCGGGATGCCTGAGACGACGGCGCACCTCCAAAACGTCACGCTGACGGCGTGCGACACCTGCCAAACCAAGCTCGCGCGCAATTCGAATGGAATGGGTTAACCTATCGACAATCCAATATTGGCGCCACCGAGGGCGAGATGCGCGGCCTCACTCTGGATTTCAATTTAGTCGAAGATGGACTTTGTTCCAATCCTCTTCATCGCTTCATCGCAAGCCTGGACGTTGAATCGGACAAACCTGCCGATCTTTGTGTAAGGCAGGACGCGCCGTTGCATCAGATTATTGACGTGGCGGACACTGCATTTGAAGTGTTCGGCGATTTCCGTTTTACCGACCCAGGTCACGCAGGTCGGTTCTTTTATGAGTTGATCATTCATATAATTCTTGTTTGGCGTGTTTCTCCGAGCATGAGACCTGCGCGACCTGAGGCGGCCGCTTTTTGCACGTCGGCAGAGCAGCGTGACGATCCGGGTGTGAGCTGCGGATCGATGATCGTCGGCGCACCTCCGACTTAACGCGGCGTGCTTGACTTCGGTCTGCCAGGAAAATTTTTCCTGCCTGCCCTTCTTCCCAGGGCGCCGCGAGCAGCCAGCGGCACTGAAGCTCACATATCAGAATAGTGAATGCATAGTGAATAATTTGTTGCTCAATTGTCACCCAATCACCGGCGAATAGCGTTGCGGAAAATTACCTTTGTGTTCATTGTTCAGGCGAAACCAGAATAGTGGCCATCAGTATAATGGTGGATTCTCAAGATGGTCGGATTCATCAGAGTGGCCAAATAAAACCTGCAAATTAACCACCATTTCACCATTTCTTATGCAATGGCGCTGCGATTCTTATGTGAAACTGGGGAACCATTTCCCTTTTGCGAAGTTGATCCTCGCTTTCCTCGTCGTGTTGGGGAGTTGGTTTTCTGCGAAAGGGGCAACGGTGACTTGGATTGGCGGGAGCGGCGACTGGAACACGACGAATAATTGGAGCACCCATGCGTTGCCGGCGACCGGTGATAACGTTGTGATTGGGGTGGGGCCAAGCATCACCGTCACACACACCTCGGGGACACACTCGGTGAACAGCATTCAAAATTACACCCCAAGCCTTTCGGTTCTGGGCCGATGTGCGGAGCGGGACCGCAAGGTAAGCGGGGACCGGCTGGTGGTAGCCAATCCCACTGGCGACTTGCGCTTCACAGACGTGGAAGTGGCGGCGCTTCGGAAGCGATATCCTGAGCGCGTGGAGCTGTGGCGCAGCGCAGCCACGAAAGAAGCGATGTTCGCTGCGGCGGGATCGAGCCGGCTGCTGCATTACACCGGACACTCCACATTTAATCCAGTCGACCAGTTGGACTCCGGGCTTTTGTTGGCAGGTGATCAGGGTGGTGAAGCAGATCTACTGACGCTGCGCGAAGTGTTTGCCGGCCTGAATCTGCGTCGCAACTTTCTGACTGTGCTCAACGGCTGCGAGAGCGGGATGCTGCGCCCCGACATGGCTGATGAATACGTGACGCTGCCGAGCGGGTTTCTCTACGGCGGGGCGGTGTGTGTGGTGAGCACGTTATGGTCGGTGCATGATCTTTCGGCGGCGTTGTTGATGGATCGGTTTCACGCGGAGTGGCGTGGCGGCGAGACGGTATCTGCGTTGCGGGAGGCAGCCCGCTGGCTGCGGCAGGACATTCGCGATGGGGCGTCGTTAATGACCGAGATATTGCCGGAGTTTCTGAAGAATGTGGACGACGCTACGTTGCGTGCGAAGTGCGAGGAAAGCGCGCGCGCCTATGCGGCACGACATCCAAACACGCCGCCATTTGCCTCACCAGTTCACTGGGCGCCGTTTATCGCAACGGGATTGGCCTATGGCGATCAACAAGCATCCGGCTCGACTGTAGATCAATGCCGGCAAGAAAAAGCTCAACGGATCGAGGTGCCGCGAAAAGTGACGGAGTGACCTGGCTGACCATTCTGAATACAAAAATGGAGGGGCAGACTTGCCTCGATTTAGCTGGCGGCAAGACCATCTTCACCCATTCCTCTCCCTGGCACCCCCTAAACCGAAAAACTGGCAAAGAAGTGACAAATCAAACCTGCATCCAAATCAATGAAATACGACGTAAGCCATTGATAATGAGATGGTCGGGGCGGTGGGATTTGAACCCACGACCTCTTGGTCCCGAACCAAGCGCGCTACCAAGCTACGCTACGCCCCGCCAACCAGCGGAACCGCACAATGCGGTCATTCCCCCGGCAATGCAAATTTATTCTCTGTTTATTTTGCAATCCCCTGAATCATTAGCGAAACGCTCGAACTGCCACCGAACGGGTGAGCCTGTCGGTTGCGCAACGGTCCGTCGGCGAGACACCGACGGATGCGACCGGGACGGTCGCGCTCCCCGAGAACTCGCCAATGATTGGGGTGCAAGCGCCGCCGTCAAACTCGCACTTCAAAGCACGTATTCCGCCAGTAAATCGTTCTGACTGGTGCCGCGCGTGACCGTAAATCCGACCTTTTGGCAAATCTTGGCCATGTCGCGATTGTCGGGCAGGACGTGGCCGATGATCTTCGTCAGCTTCTCAGCGCGCCCGATTTGAATCATGCGTTTGAGCAGCTCCGTCCCGAGTCCCTGGCCGTGCCACGCGTCGCTGATCAGCAGGGCAAACTCCGCTTCATTCACCCCGTGCAGTTTGCTCAGGCGGCCGACCCCGAGAATAATCGGGGAGGAGGCGGGGCCCTCCTTGTATTCCGCCACCAGCGCAATCTCACGGTCGTAGTCATTGAAACAGATTCGCGTCAGGCGCTCATGGGCGGTCCGCTGCGACAATTTCAAGGCGCTGAAATAGCGTTGATAGACGCTCTGTTCGGACAGGGTTTGGTGGAACTTCACCATCAACGGTTCGTCTTCCGGCCGGATCGGACGGATGGTCGCGTGTTTCTTGTTCTTCGCCGTCCACGGAAAGATGTACTGGGGCGGGTAGGGGCGAATGGCGGGCGTGGGAAGCGCTGAATCCGGCGTGGCCGCGTCGTGGAGCAATACCCGGGCGTCCAAAGCGAGCAGGCCCGACGGCGAGGCGATCAGCGGATTGATGTCAATTTCCTTGATCGTCGGCTGATTCACCACCAGTTGGCTGAAGCGCACGAGCAGCAATTCGAGAGCGGCCAGATCCACCGACGCGCGTCCGCGCACTCCCTGCAAGGCGGTGAAGATGCGGGTGCGTTCCATCATGCGGCGGGCGAGCGTGGCATTGAGCGGGGGCAGACCCAGCGCGCGATCCTTGAAAACTTCCACCAACTGACCGCCGGTGCCGAAGAGCAGCACCGGGCCGAATTGCGGATCGATGCTGCTGCCGATGATCAGTTCGTAGCCTTCGGGCTTGACCATCGGCTGGACGGTCACACCCAGAAAATGCTCCGCACCGGCCTTTTGCGTGACCGACTTTTGAATGGCGCGCCAGGCGCGGCGAACGGCGGCGGCGTTGCGCAAATTAAGTTGCACCCCGCCAACGTCGGTTTTGTGGGTGATGGTTTCGGAATGCAGCTTGAGCACGATGGGAAAACCCAGGCTGCTGGCGTAACCAACCGCTTCCGCTTCGGTCGTGGCAATGTGCGTTTCCACCGTCGGAATCCCGTGCGCGGCCAAAAGTTGTTTTGACTCGAACTCGGTCAGGATGGTTCGGCCCTTGGCGCGCGCGTGCTTCAGCATCGATTCGACGCGATGGCGGGCATGGGCGACATCCTCCGATTCGGGCGTCGGCAGCGGAGTCTCGTAAAGCGCGCGCAAATTCTCCGCGTAGCGGGACATGTAGCAGAAAGCGCGCGCGGCCCGGTCCGGATATTTGAAAGTCGGGATTTTCGCTGCATTCAAAATATCCTCGCCTTCGGCGACTTCGTCCGCGCCCATCCAACTCGCCAAAATCGGTTTGCCGTCGAGTTGCGCGTAGGGTTTCAGTTTCTCCGCGGTGGCGGTGGCATCGGTCATCGCCTGCGGTGTCAAGATAACGAGCAAGCCGTCGGTGCCCGGGTCCTTCGCGGCGATATCCACGGCCTGCGCGTAAAGGTCCGGTCCGGCATCGCCGATGATGTCCACCGGATTGTTGTGGCTCCAGGTCGGCGGCAAAATGGCGTTGTAAGCGGCGAAAGTTTCGGGCGTCAATTCCGCCAGCTTTCCGCCGCTGGTAATCAGCATGTCCGTGGCCAGCACGGACGGTCCGCCCGCGTTGGTGATGATGGTCAAATGCGGCCCGCGCGGACGCGGTTGCTTGGACAAAACTTCCGCCATGTCGAACAGTTCGGAAATATTGTCCACGCGCAAAACACCGGCGCGTTGAAACGCCGCCTGCAAAACTTCATCGCTGCCGGTCAATGACCCCGTGTGCGACGCCGCCGCCTTGGCCGCGGCCGAAGTGCGTCCGGGTTTGATGACAATAATTGGCTTGGTCAACGCCACCTCCCGCGCCGCGGACAGAAAGGCGCGCGCGTCGCCGATCGTTTCCATGTAGATGACAATGCTGCGCGTGGCGGGATCGTCGCCCAGATGAAAGATCAAATCGCCCCAGCCCACATCCGCCATCGAACCGAGCGAAACGAAGGCGCTGAAGCCGACGTTTTCCTTCAAACTCCAATCCAGCACCGCCGTGCAAAGCGCGCCGCTCTGGCTGAGGAAGCCGACGCTGCCCGCCTTGGCCATGCCGGCGGCGAAAGTGGCATTCAACTTTCCAACCGGGGCCATCACCCCGAGGCAGTTGGGTCCGACGATGCGCATGTTGCCCTTGCGCGCTTCGACCAGCACTTGCCGTTCAAGTTCCAGTCCCGCGGGCCCGATTTCCTTGAATCCGGCCGAAATAATGATCGCGCCCGGCACACCCTTTTGGGCGCAATCCTTGATGATCCCCGGAATGGTGGGCGGTGGTGTGACGATCACCGCGAGATCAACCTTGCCCGGCGTGGCGAGGATGCTCGGATAGGCCTTGACCCCGAGGACGGTCTCGCGCTTCGGATTGACCGGATAAATCGCGCCGGGAAACTGTCCCTGCAGCAAATTCTCCAGGACAGTCCGGCCCACGCTGTTCTCTGATTCGGTGGCGCCGATCAGGGCGACGGATTGGGGTGAAAAAATGCAATCGAGCGGGCGGGAAACGGATTGCTTGAGAATGTCCTGCGACGGCTCGAGCCGGTCAGGTCCGGACGGTTTGGGTGTGGTTTGCATGGCGTTAGGACTCGGCGTTCACGGCTTCCATATTTTCAATTAATGGTGAAGGCCCCGCGGTGGCTGGGGGAACACTCCCGGCCGCCAAAGCCTCCTGAACTGTTTGTTTCGTAAGGAAGTCTTGCCTCGAACGGCCGGGTTTACTCCCCCCCTTTTGCCATTTTTTGCACATCCCTTGCAGCCCCAGAACAAGATTTGGCCAGCGTCCCCAGGTTCTTCGCCCAAGATAATCCCTTACGGTATGGATGGGACAATACAGAAAGCTCGATGTCAGGGGAATGTTTGTCAGGGGAATGGAACAAAAAGCAATGCTTCAGAATTCTTTCATTCCCCTGACAAACATTCCCCTGACATAAACAACTCCGCCCGTCGTTGCCCTCCATTTTCCGCGTATTCCGCGTATTCCGCGGTTGAAGTCTTTGGTTGGCCGCCATTAAAAACGGCAAAACCACAAGGCCCAAACCCAAAAACGCGTGCAAAAGTTTGGCATTTTCCAACCAAATTTTGTCATCAACTTTCCGCCCTTCACGACTTCATATTCTTAAACACAGTCTATCTTATTGTGGTACAACATATTACATTTACCCACAAAAATAACTGGTTACAGGCAACTGGTGACGGGGACAAGAGCACAAAAATAATGCAAAAAAGCCCTTTACAACTCGCCGGGAATGGGAGATTGTAGGCACAGAGCAACAGCCAAAATTAAAACGTTCAAAAAAAAGTGAAAAAAGACGTTGACACGCGGTTTGCGCTCTGAGAAAGTTCGACACACACACGGACAACAAAAACTTAATATGAGAACAAAAACACTCCTTCTGTCGGGCGTTGTTGCGGCCCTAAGCGGCGCATGCGCAATGGCGCAGGTCTATTCCCTCAACGCGGTTGGTTACATCAACGTGACCTGCCCTCCTGGATTCTCCATCATCGCGAACCAGTTGAATACCACCAACAATAACATTTCCCCGTTGCTGGATTCGCAGCTTCTGGACGGTGGCCATACTTTCGTTGAAATCTTTAAGTACAACGCTGCCTCTTCGACCTTCGCTTCCTTCACCGTGAGTGGCGCGGCCACTTGGTCTTCTCCTGGCGTTACCTCTACCACGATGAATCCGGGTGAGGCTGTTTATATTTACAACCCTTTCTTGACGAACTTCACCTTGACGTTTGTCGGAACAGTGATGCAAGGGAGTTTGACCAACACATTGATACAGGGTTTCAACCTGGTGAGTTCCATCGTTCCACAAGCAGGTGCCTTGGACACTGCACTGGGAGTTGTTCCCAACACGTTTGACGAGGTTTTTCTTTCTTCTGGCGGCAGTCTCGCCTCTGATACATGGAACGGCGTGGCTTGGTCAACCGGCTCTGCGCCTGTTATCGCAGTTGGTGCGGGTTTCTATTACTACACGCCATCGGCTTCCGGTTTGAGTTGGGTTAGGACCTTTAACGTCAACTAATTGGCACGAATAAGAACCACAAATCAAAAACATAATCCCCCCTACAAAAAGATATGAAAAAAGCAGTAATAATCGGAATTGCCTCATTGGTTTCCTTCGGAGCTTTTGCTCAAGGCACTGTAGCCTTCTACAACGATGCCGGCAACTCTCTGTGGCAAATATATTCTCCCAACCCAGCCAGCCCTAATACCGAGCAAACGGGCAACACCTCGTCGCAAAATCCTGTGGGCACACAAACGTTTGGCGGGACCGCAATTGGTGGTTCATTGTATAACAGCAGTGTTAGTGGCCCTGCGCCCAGCACGATTGGGGTGGGATCTCCGCTCTATGCTGACGGTAACCTGTTCACGGCTGAGATTTATGCGTTGGGCACTTCGAACCAGGGGACAATGCCAGCGTTTTCGAGCCTTGCGCCTATGAGCCAATATGTCGAAAACTTCACCACGACCTTGGGGTCAGCTAATGCCTTCTTGTCTCAGGTGAATCCTGCTAATGACCCTGGTGTTCCGTTCACTGGTTATGATCCAAATGCAAACTCAGGCAACGGTGGCATAGACAACGCGGCTTGGATGGGGGTTGCGGCGTGGTACAATGCCGGTGGCCAATATACCACATTGGCTCAAGCACAAGCCGCAGGTGCCCCGTGGGGTGAATCATTGGTTTACAGGATTAGAAACCTCGGTGAACCAGCCAGCGTTGAGACTGAATTAAACGGCACGCCCACTGCGGGAACTCCGTCTCCTTACCTCGTCGGAATGCAGAGTTTCAGCTTGGCTGCCACTCCTGAACCCAGCACGATTGCTCTTGGTGTGATGGGCGTTGGAGCCTTCTTGGCCCGCCGTCGCAAGAAGTAATTCAATCCTCTGATTCTTTCACGAGCCGCCCCCCCAAGGGCGGCTCTTTTCATTTTAATCGGTAGGGCGGTGCTATGTCGCCGCCCCATATTCGGGTTCTTTTTGGGGGATTCGAATTGTCCGGAACGTAGATTTGGCAGGCTGGGGAATGCCAGCGCGTGACGGGCTGGACTTGGGCCCGGGCGGTGCGTGTTCGCGCCTCGCGAACAATCAAACCGCGCCAGAAGCTCTTCTCTCGTCGCCGCCCCATGTTCGGGCGAAGGGGAACTTGCCCCCTTTCCCGAAATCAGGGCGGCGGCG
>Ga0302320_10019246_pt1 | contig 13718 bp, 13 predicted proteins | sample Bog_T0_3_FD_202130 | JGI IMG/M metagenome (GOLD analysis project Ga0302320, IMG submission 202130) | Peat permafrost microbial communities from Stordalen Mire near Abisko, Sweden - Bog_T0_3 | ecosystem: Environmental > Terrestrial > Soil > Wetlands > Peat | place: Sweden: Abisko, Stordalen Mire... | reverse complement strand
CGACGCCGCCGCGGCGGTCCTGCGGCGCCTCGCCCTCCACGTCGTAGAAGACGTACGTGGCCGAGGCGGGGCGGTTGACGCGCAGATCCGCGCGTTGCCAGGTCAGATTCACGGGCGGGGGCTGGACGTGCTCCGGCGCGAAGAGCTGGACCGCCTCGCACGGCCAGGCGTTGAACTTGGGCGGGTGCGTCCAGTCCGCCTGGTAGCCGAAGTTGTAGATGCAGAAGTCGCGCCCCGGGCCCATGAGCCTGGGCGCGCCGCCGTGGGAGGTCGTCGCGCAGCAGCCCATGTACACGGCCATGTACGGCGGCTGGTACTCGAGGACGTCGTTGTACGGGATGTCCTGGTACGAGAGGTCGCCCGTGGTGTTGCGGACGACCAGCGGCCGCTTGAGGGCGTTGAGCGGGAGGTGGCGCCCGAGCTCGAAGCCGCGGAGCTCGGCCGGGGGCGGGTCGGCGAAGCCGCGCGGGAGGTCGCGCGGCATGTGGAACCACGCCGGGATCCTGACGTCGCCGACGCCGAGCCACTGCAAGCACGCCTCGGCCTTGGGCCCTTCGACCGTGGCGGGCGCGAGGAAGGAGAAGGGGTCCACGCGCTGGTCCACCACGGCGCCGATCGGGACGAGCTTCAGGTACTCGATCCCGAGCGCGAGGAGGCGGTTGCGGTTCTCGACGGCGAGGTCGCGGAAGACCTGGACCTCGCCGCCGGGGGCGAAGACGTCGCCGACGCTGTACGGCTCCACGGGCGCGCCCCCCGGCATCGTCGTGCGGGAGAGCTTGTCGAGCACGGCGTCGAGGTCGCCGCAGGTCACGCGGTCCAGCCCGGCGTTGACGATGAGGTAGTACAGCTTCTCCTTGGGCGCGGCGCGCGCCTGCTCGCCGAACACGTGGCCCTGGTAGAGGCCCAGGAAGCCGTTGGTCCCGAGCGAGGGCACCCAGCCGCCCGCCGGCGAGGCCAGGATGGCGTTGGGGCGGCCGACGCGGGGCGGGTCGGGCGAGACGTCGCTGACGAAGAGGTTCAGGCGCCGGAAGAGGACCTGCATCTCGGCGTCGCTGCGCGCGGGCGGCTTCTCGACGCGGACGTACGCCAGCCCCTTGAACATCTCGAGGTCGGCCTTGAAGGCGTCCGAGACGAAGCCCAAGTCGCGGTGCAGCGTCGCGACGTAGCCCGTGGGGGCGCGCAGCGCGGCTTTGAAGCGGGATTGGAAGTTCGCCAGGAGGAGCATCTTCTGGAAACCCATCTTAAGCATGAACTGCGCCAGAACGCCCTTCTCCGTCTGCGAGAGCGTGCCGCCGAAGTCCTTCGCCGCGTCGGGCTCGTTGGCGTTGTTCTCGGGGACGTACGCGGCGTGCGGCGGCGGCATGCCGCGCGCGCCCATCGCGGCGCCGGCGAGCGGTTGCATTGTGCTAAATGGCCGGGAACTTGGACGGGTCCTTCATCATGAGCGCCTCCAGCCGCTTGGCGGCCGACTCGTACAGCTTGAACTGCACCGGGTCCGCCTCGGGCTGCCCCTCGGGGCCCTTCCGGAAGATGCGCAGCTTGATCGTCTGGACGATGTTGTGCGCGTCGCGGACCAGGCCGCGGTGCATGTTGAGAGGCTCGAGCGAGTGCTCGTTGAAGTGCGCGCGGACGAGCTCGACGGGCCACTCGAGGACGTCCATGCCGACCTTGAGCCGCGGGTCGCGGATGAACGTGTTGAACCGCTGGTTCAGGAGGCGGAAGAACTCGCCCTGGTCCTTGTCGCGGCGGTGCAGCTCGACCCAGTTCCAGAGCCGCATGAGGTCGGCGTGCTTCACGGGGTCCTCGGGCTTGTGGAAGTAGCGGCAGCCCCAGCACGCGTGCGAGGTGTGCCCGCGCGCCTCGTTGATGTCCGCGAGCGGGATCCGCTCCTCCGGGGCCTCCGGCGCCTCCGGGGGGTCCGGCTCGTCCAGCGGGACGAGGATGTTGGTCCGCACGCCGTCGCGCTCGCGCGTGAACTCCAGGGCCTGCTGCTTGCCCCGCCGCGGCCGACCCGCGGCGGGTTTTTTGACCGAGCTCGCGGAGCTCTCCGAGTCCGAGTCGTCCGACGGGTACCCGCGCTTCATTTAGGCGTTAACGCTGAAAGATTACATAAGTCCTCCGGCGCGGAGTGTAAACATGCAGGTCCCCAACGTCGCCGTTCCGCGCGGCGGCGTCGACGTGCAGAGCTTCGACCTCAAGCGCGCGCGCATCGGCATCAGCGCGCCCGGCAGCTACACGACCGTCGCGGGCACGGGCGTCCCCGCCCCGTTCGCGTCGATCGGCACGGGCGAGCACGCGACCTCGCCGTACATCAACGTCTCGATCCCGGTCACCTACCTCCTGGTGCCGTTCGACGAGAACCGCTGGACGCAGGAGATCCCCATGAACGCCCCGCTGTTCATCAAGCGCCAGCACGACGTCCTGGCGAAGAAGTCGCGCTCCGACGACGCGCTCCGCGCCGTCGGCGTGACGCTCCCGATCCTGCACTTCCTGATCCACAAGCGCACGCTCGAGGAGCCCGGGGAGTGGGGCCCGGACCGCGTCGCGCGCGAGTGGGTGCTTTCCGGCATGCTCGGGACGCACCCCGCGCTTCCCTGGGGCCAGGGGGGCACCGCGCTGCCCCCCGGGCCCGTCAACTCGGAGCGCCCGGTGATCGTGCTGCCGTACACGGGGCCCGAGGAGGGCCGCGCGCTCAACGTCTGGGGCAACGTCTACGGCAACCAGCACCTCTGGTTCGTGCTCAAGGAGATGCCCGTGACGGCCGAACGGACCTACGTGACCGACTTGGCCGGGCTTTCCGTCGAGCAGCCGGGGATCTACCCGCAGAAGAGCCCCGACCCGATCCGCTACATGACGACGCTCGTCCCGGTGGCCACGGACTCGCGCACGATTATTCCCATGGCGGACCTGACCTACGTCAAGGACGGCGAGACGCACGTCGGCGTCGCGTGGTACGTCGGCCTCGTCGGGCGCAACCGCTCGTTCGCGCCGCTGGCCAAGGCGAGCGACTTCAAGCCCGACTTGACGAACACCGGGCCGCTGTTCAGCATGCAGGCCCTCGCGCGGTGCAGGACCGTGGAGACGGGGTTGGAATGCTCGAATTAAGCAGAAACGTGCGCTCGCCATACGTACACCCCCAGATTCAGCGCGAACAGCCCGCCCAGGACCGCCAGCAGGTACGGCACCAGCTCGACCTTCTTGAAGAGCGTGTAGTGCCGCGGCGCCTTCAGCAGGACCTCGTCGCCGTCGCGGACAATCTCCGCCCCCAGCTTGGCGACGTCCTTCCGGAGGCCTTCGTCGACCTCGGCCGGCCGCAGCTGCCAGATCAGGGAAAACGGGTTCGTGCTGAACCCGCGCTCGATGCCCTGGGCGCGCAGCCGCGCGGCGACGCGGCCCGCCGTCTCCTGGTCGCGCCGCGCGTCGCGCGGCGACTGGTCCGGCAGCTCCGAGTAGTTCATTGAATGTGGCTCGCCGGCGCCGAGCCGGCGGCGTCTGTTCCACGGACGCCCGGCCGTGGAACAGACCTGGCGGCCGTGGAACAGACCTCACACCAAATCCCCGCGAGAGATGCCCGCCGACAAGAAGACCAAGCTCGCCGAGGAAACGGCCATCGACCTCCTGCTCGGGGAGCTCCGCGGGGTGATCGCGCTGCAGAGCAGCGAGTTCCAGGCGCAGATGGACAGGAAGAACAACCTGTGCACGGCGTTCGTGGACCTCATGGAGCCGATCCAGCGCGCGGTCATCAGGGCGCGCCGCAAGGTCATCACCGAGGTGGACGACGACCTCCAGCCGGTCTACGACATTGTGGCGTGCGACAAGACGGTCAAATTCGAGATGCTCGCCAGGAAGGTCGACGAGACGTACCGCGACATGGACGAGGAGGCGCGCGACATCCAGAACGCGCGCGAGGGGTCCTTCTGGCACAAGGCGCGCGCGGTTCTCGCCGACCCGGAGAAGACGGGCCGCACGCTCAAGGACTGCGCCAAGTGGTTCGTGGACGCGCACACGCGCGAGGTCAGGGAGCTCGCGCATGTCCTCGACGAGGACGAGCCCGACGCGATGAACTACCGCCTCGGCTGGGAGCGCCAGGTCGCCGCGTTCAAGACGTTGGAGCGTGTGCTGCTGGAGATTTAACACCACTCATGTCGGCGGAGCGGCCCGCACAGCCCCTCCGCGCCAGCTCCTCGCCGAGCGGGCAGCGCTGGGTGGTCGCCGTGCTCGTCGCGCAGCACCAGCAGCCGTGGACGATCTTCGACGCGAGGACCCTCCACGGCGACCGCCTCTCGCACCTTGCCGTCCGCGCCGCAATCTTCGGCCTGTGCGCCTTCTTCCTCGTCGCCCCGGTCCTGCTGTTCGCCCAAATGCTGATTTGGCGCGTCTCGCTGCGGAACGCGTTTGTGTACCCGAGCGACCGGAGCGGGCTCGTCGCGCGGCAGGCCCGCCGCGCCCTCGCGCGGGGCATACTGACGGTCCCGCTGTACGTCTGCATCGGGGTGTGCTTCGTGTGTCTCCGAGCCAGGCTAGTGGGCGGGGTCGTCCTGTTCCTGTGCTGCCGCCCGCTGCAGCGCGCGACGGACATGGAGCGCGGCGTCATCGCGGCGCTGGCGTGCGTCTGGCTCGCCCCCTGGCACACGTCGTGTGTTCTGGCGGCGTGCGTCGGGGCCGTCTGGACTTACGGGCTCAACGTCCCCGTCACGGCCGCGTCCTCCCTGGCATGGGTCCTCGCCGCGGCCGAGGCGTTCGCGCTCGGCGCGGCGATGCGCGCAGGGTCGGCGACGCCGTAAACGATCGTCAGCCCTCGCGAGCCGAGGCGGAGCGCCTCGTGGATCCACCTCGGGTGCGTCGCGGGGTCCGTGAAGAGCACGACGGCGTCGAAGTCGCTCGGCTTGAGGTGCAGCAGCAGCCACTCGCGGCAGTAGTGCAGCGGCTCGAAGTGCGAGAGGTTGGGCGCGACGATGTCCTCGCCGCCGCGCGTCCACTGGACCTTCTTCCTCTTGGAGGACTCGCCGCGCTCGATGACGGTCCACAGGGGGAAGCACTCGTCCGGCTGGCGCAGGACCCAGTTCGGCGTCGTCGAGCACCGCCCGCCCTCGTACAGGCTGTGCTCGATGGCGTCGGCGTAGCAGAAGCAGAACAGGACGCGCGTGCGGGGCGCGAAGCCCCCGCCCTCGAGCTTGAAGAGCTTCTTGAGCTGCTCCGCCCGCATGAACGGGTTGGGCTCGTTCAGGAACGCCATCTGGGGCTTCTTGCACCGCTTGGTCACGATGGTCTGCAGCAGCCTGAGCTCGGGCATGGGCTGCGGCGCGGGCTTCCACGCGTCGCGCATGAGCCCCGTCAGCGGGGCCCGCTTGCGGCGCACGAAGAGGTCCGCGGCGCGGTTGCAGTCGCCGATGACAAAGTAGCGCTTGCCGCCCCCGGCGGCCTTGAGGAAGTCCGCCGCGTCGACCTCGTGCGCCTTGGCGACGAGCACCAGGTCGCCCTCCAGCGGGTACACCACGGCCTGGGTGTCGAACGCGTTCATGAGGTCGCCGCGGATCGCCTGCTCCGCCTCCTCGGTGTACGGCGAGACGTTGACCAGGACGACGCGCTGCGTCTTCAGGAGCGCGACGAGCTCGGCGAACCGCGGGGCGCCCATGGGCTCCTCGAACTCGGCGGGGGGCGCGCGGTAGAAGCGCGCGAACTCGCGCGCGACGGGCAGCGCCCAGGCGAGGCACATGTCCGCGCCCTGCATGCAGATCGCCGAGCGGTCGACGAGGCGGTCCATGACCAGCGAGGTCGACCAGTAGGCGTAGACCTGCAGGAACCGCTGCGCGGTGACCAGGACGCCCTCCCCGGCGGTGAGGTCGACGAGCGCGTTGAAGATGCGCAGGTCCTCCTGCAGCGGCGAGGTCAGGCGGTTCAGCAGCGGCTCGCCGGCCGCGATGCCGACAATCTCGGGCTTCAGCGGGACGTACAGGTCGTACGCCAGGCGGGCCCAGTCCTTGGCCCGCGCCGCGGCGATGACCTCGCCCGTGCGCGGGGCCCAGACCCCCGTGAGCTTGCGGAGCAGCTCGAGCTGCGAGAAGCGCTCCCAGACGTAGTTGGCCGGGACGCCGACGTCCAAAGGCGAGGCGCGGGTGTAGTCGTCGAACCTCGCTCCGCGGTGCGCGAGAAGCGGCTGCAGCCCGGGCGCGCCCCTGTACATGACCGCCGCGAGCGCGCTGTCGAAGGGCCGCGGCTGCCAGCCGACGAACCGGTTCAGGAAGAGGCACGACGTCCCGACCGTGCACTCAAAGTCGTACAGAACCGTTTCCAGGTAGATGGCGGGCACGCGGCACGCCAGGTAGACGCGCTGCGGGTTCTCCTCCTGCCCCGGGAGCCACATGTTGTAGTGGAGCTCGTCGACGTGCTGCGTGAAGAAGCCGCTGAACTTTAGGTGCGCGCGCGGCGGCGCGTGCTCGTCGTCGGACATTGTGAGCAACCCGCTCTAGCCACGGTCGACCGCCACCGACACGCCGAGCTGCCACGCGAACCTGGCGAAGCACAGCAAGTCCCGCGCCCGGATGTCGGCGCGGTAGGTGTACCCCGAGACGTGCGCGACGGCGACGCCCGTTCGCGCGGCGAGTTGGCGGGCGGCGGCTGCGCGGATGCTGAACAAACGCAGCTTCATTCCAAATGTGACTCTACCCCCGCTCCTGCTCGGCGAACACGCGGTCCAGCTCGTCCAGCCTCGTCTGCGAGTACCCCTTCTTGATCGCCTCGATGACGAACCCGTCCCCGGCCGCGTGCGCCCCGAGGGAGTTCCGCACGCTCAGCCCCCGCCGCCGCTCAACTTCCTGCTGCTTCGCGGCGACTGCCCGCGAGAGCGCGGGCGGAACGGTGAGCATGTTGTTCTGAGTCCGCGCTCGCGTCCATCTCGGCGTCTAGGAAGTGCACCAACTTGTGCTCGGCCGACGTGTCGACCAACGGGCAGTCCAGGATCATCGTGCACGCCGTCACGGCGACCGCCGCTTGGTACTGCGCGGCGGCGTAGCGGGGCTGGCTCAGGTACCACGCGGCGTAGTCCAACCCGCCGCGATCAAGCGGACAAACTGAACGACGGCCTGGTCGCGCTGGTCCGGGGTGGCCTCGACGCGAAGGGCGCCGACGGTGCCGAAGCGGCCGTACCAAGCGGTCGCGATGTCGACAAGAACTTCTTGCTGGGAGGGCCCGAGAATCTCAAAGAGCGCCCTGCGGTGAGAGTACGTGAACATTGCCGGGCGGTCGGGGATGACGACGGTGACGTCGACGACGCTGGAGTGAAGCGGACGACTTTGCGGGACATGAGAGTGTGTGCGCTTCTCGGGCTGCCGGCGCGGGCTCCTGGAGCTGAGCTCGCGCCCGCGGCTGTGCGCGGCACGTAAGCTGGGCGCACACACGTTAAATGCGCCTTCTTCTCCTCGCCGCTGCCGCGGGGGCGCTGACGCTGCACGGCCGCGACGTGCCGCTGAGGCCGACGGAGAGCTTCCGGCGGCGCGCGTCCACGCTCAGCGCCGAGCCCAAGCTGTTCCTGGTGCAGACGGGCGTGCACCCGCCGGCGGAGGTGGTGCGCGGGTACCTCGGCCGCGGGGTGTACCTGGTGCACACCCCGACGCCCGAGGGCCTCGGCGGCAACTTTTCGCTCTACCAGGCCCATCACAAGTACGACCCTGGCATCAACACGACGCTGGGCGTCGTCATCAAGTGCGTCAACTCGTCCAGGACGTTCCACTACGGCCGCCCGCGGCCGCTCTCGCGGACGCGCGCCTTCCTGAAGGGCCCCGTCCACGCCAACGCGCTGCAGCTCATCGCGCAGTCGCACAACGTCATCTGGATCGCGCCCGTCAGGAAAGCGGCGCGGCACGCGCTCTCGCAGCGGCGCGAGCTCGTTTTTGAAACCCCGCTCGGGGCGCCGTTCGGCGCCGGCGGCCGCTTCCTGATCAGCGACACCGGGCTGGACACGAGCCACTGCGCGTTTGACGACTCGCAGGAGGTGCCGTTCGCCGCCCTGCCGCAGGCGCCCCCCTGGCCCGTGTTCAACGGCACGGGCAAGGTGCTGGGCGTCGCGACGTTCGAGTACGCCCCCGGGCGGTACACCACGGGCCAGCCGTTCGACGACGCGCACGGCACCGCGACGGCCGGGACGGCCGCGGGCTACTATTGCGGGGGCGGGGGCGGCACGGCCAACGCCTCGCGGTTCCTGTTCCTGGACATGACCGTCTCGCCGGGCGAGATCAGCGCGCCGACCGACTTTGAGGCCGTGTTCGCCGTCATGGCCGCCAACTCCTTGATCCTGCACACCGCGTCGTGGGGCTACGAGGACGCGTTCGGGCTCTACGACGACCAGGCCATCAACTTCGACGAGGTCGCCTGGCAGTACCAGAAGCACCACGTCGTCTCGGCGGGGAACGCCGGCCCCAACCTGGTGGCCAGCCCGGCGACGTGCAAGAACTGCCTGAGCGTCGGCGCCGGCTTCTCGGCGGCGAGCGACTACGGCGCGTACAGCGCGGTGCAGCGCGCGGCCTACCCGGCGTGGTACTCGGCGGCCTCGGTCGCGAGCTTCTCCTCCGTCGGCCCGCTGCCGGACGGCCGCCGCGCGCCCGTCCTCGTCGCGCAGGGCGTGTACGTGTACGTCCCCCTGGCATTCGCGACGCCCTCCGCGTTCCACGACGACTACGTCTACGAGGACGGGACCTCGTTCGCGGGGCCCGGGATCGCCGGGCTCAACCTCGACTTTCACGACGCGCACTTCCGGGCCACGGGGCTGAACGCCTCGGCGGCGCTGATCATGGCCGCGATGATCCTGTTCGCCGCCCCGACCTCGGTTGTCGTCGACGTCGGCGCGACGACGCTGACGCTGAACCCCGCCGCGCCGCGCGACCTGTCGTACGGCGTCCCGAGGCTGAACTACAGCGCGGGGGTGTACCTGGACGGCCTGCAGACGAGCGGGGAGCGGGCCGCGTTCTGCTTCCAGGCCGCGGGCGGCGCGGCGACGGCCGCGCTGGCGTGGATCGACCCGCCGGGGTTCTACGGCGCCGCACTCGCCATCGTCAACGACCTGGACTTGTACCTGTACGCCGACGGCCAGGAGTACACGCTCGGCGACTTTGTCAACACGAACGAGAAGGTCAGCGCCAACGCCTCCGGGGCCGTCCGCGTCGTCGTGGCCGTGGACGGCGCCGTCGCCGCGCTGGTCCAGAACTTCAGCTTGGCGCTGAGCGGGGTGGGGGCCTTTGAGACGTGCGGGACGTGCCTGTTCGACGACACGGGCGGCTGCGCGGCGGGCTACACGCAGCTCTGCGACCCCGCGAGCGGCAACTCGTCCTGCGCGCTGGAGGACTGCCCCTCGGGCACGGTCTACAACGGGACCGCCTGCGTCGCGGCGATTTCAAACGTCCCGTGCGCCGTGCCGTACGGGTCGGGGATCATGGAGAACGGGACGTGCTACGCGCAGCAGTGCGACGCCTTCTACCTCCTGCAGGGCGAATCGTGCGTGTGCAGGCCGCAGAGGCCGTGCGCGGCGGGCCAAAACCCGGCGCCGTGCGTCAACAACGCGTTCGCGGCCTGCGCGTCGGCGCCTGCGCGCCCGAGAGTCCAAAGCACGCCGACGATCGGGCCGCAGCCGCTGCAAGGGACGCTTTGGGTGTGGTTCGTCACAATCCCCGTGCTCCTGGTCCTCTGCTGCCTCTGCGTCGCCTGCGTGAACTTTGATCGCCGCGACCGCAACCCGGGCGTCGCGCCTGTCTCGGGCCTGAGGAAGGTGAAGCTGTGAACTCGTATAAAGTCGCCGCCGCCGACCAAGTAAACGCGATGGCGGACGTGGTCCTCTACTTTTCCTTCGCGGGTCTCTGGGTCCTCGCGTACACCGCCGCCGCGGTGCTGCGGGGGCTCCTCAACGCCGAGGCGACGCGCCCGCTCGGCGCGCTCGTGCCCGGCGCGGTCCTGCTGCTGAACGCCGCGGTCGCGCTCTGGTTCCTCATCAAGGTGGTGGTTCTGAACAACGAGAACGCCCCGAGCTCGCAGTTCGCCTCCCTCTCGCAGCAGCTCTACCCGCTGCTGGCGCTGGGCGTCAACACGCTCGCCGCGGCGTACCTCCTGGGCGTCGTGGCGCAGGACCGCGAGACGCCCGACTTCGACACGTCCCTGGCGTTCCCGCTGACGTACTTCGCGGCGATGGCCGCGCTGGGGTTCTGGCTCGCGCTGCAGAACCCCAACGCGTTCTCGATCGACGCGCAGGGCGTCTGGGCCGCGAACGCGAAGGAGCCGTACGTCACCAACTACGCCTACGACATCGTCGCCATGGTCGCGTTCGGGCTGTTCGTGTTTCCCTTCTACCCCGTCGTGACGCTCACCGAGCGCCCGGGCGGCGGCAAGTGGATGTGGGTGCGCTTCTGCGTCGCCGACAGGACGAACGTCGCGGAAAACTACGAGCAGCTGCAGGGCGTCTACGTCCTGCAGATCGACACCTCGCGCGAGGTCATCGTCGCGTGGTCCGCGCTCCAGGCGTACGTCTCGCTAAAGTACTTCCTGGACGCGCCGAGGTTCGCGGCGGACGTCGTCCTCGTGGGGCTGCTGCCGGTGGTCGTGTCCTCGCTCGTGACGGAGCGCTGGCGGTGCTGGCTGCACTTCCGCATCGTCATGGAGAACGCGCGCTGGATCGCGTTCTGCGCCTTCCCGTCCTTCTCCGCGGGCACGCTCAGCTGGCAGCAGACCCCGGGCGTCTTCGTCTACTCGCAGTGGGTGACGTCCGACTACCAGACGATCGAGGGCTCCCTGCTCTTCTTCTCCATAAGCGCGCTGGTGTACATTGTCATCTACTACCTCGTCCCGCTGCGGCGCGGGGTCCCGTTTCTCGTCTACCACGCCCGAAAATGCTGCAGCGCGGGCCAGGGAAAGCCGAGAGCCGCCCCCCGTCCCGCGCAGGCTGCGCCGCCCGCCCCGGCCCCCCCTGCTCCTTCGAGTGGGTTGTCGGACCACTGGCTGAAGCAGAGGCGCCGGCGTTAAGTATACTCCTCCCCCGCCAGCACCCCGCCGCACATCACCGCGCTCAGCCCGAGGAACCAGAACGGGTTGACGCTCCACCAGGGAGCGTCCCGCCCCGCGCACCTCCACGACCAAACGGTGCAGTTGCACGCGTAGTTCACACAGGAGGCGCGGAAGCAGTCCGCGTCGCTCGCGCACTCGGGCCAGGACTGCGGCCAGGTCGAGGCGTACAGGCTCAGCATCCCCGCTACCAGGAACGCGAGCGGCAGAACCCGCGGGCAGTGCATTGTGCGCGAGCTCGGCCGCATGGACCCGCGACTCGTCCCGTTCCTCGCAGGGGACATCTGCGACAACATCGGCTTCCTCGGCGACGACACCGCGGCGTTCGAGAACGCCCTGCTGTGCCGCAGCGTCCCCGCGGACGAGTTCACTCGCCGCGTGCGCACGTACCTGAAGCGCGGGACGCTCTGGGACTACCACATGGCGCTCAAGGCCACCGCGCTCATGCACGCCGCCGGGGCGGCGGTCGACAGGTCCGAGGTCGCCGCGCTCCTGGTCCTGGAGGGCGCGCCGTGGATCGTCTCGAAGCGGACCTGCGTTCTCCTGTGCGCGCTCGTGCTGTTCCTGGACTGCGTCCCGTTCGAGCACTTTGAGCACACGGTCGTGCCCATCCGCAACCTCAAGGGCACCGGCTGCTTCGCGTGCCTGCGCGAGTGCAAGCTGCACTGCTCGCGCTGCAACACGGCCCGCTACTGCGGGGCCGAGTGCCAGGCGAAGAACTGGCCCGAGCACAAGCTCGTCTGCCGCAAGCCGGGCGCGGCCAGGCCGCCGAAGATGGTCTCCGTCCTGCTCGCGCACGGCAAGTCGGCCCTCGACGCGATGCCGGGCAAGCTGGACGTGCGGCTGCAGGAGGTCCGCTTCTTCCACTACCTTTGGTGCGTCGTGGGCGCGGACCGGCAGGCGCGGCACGAGAAGGAGATGATGGGGTACAGTCTGCGGATGGTGAAGGAGCACGGCGTCGCGTGGCCTTAAGCTTCGCTCACGGCGGGACGCAGGCGCAGTACGTGATCGCGGGGATGGTGCAGGGCGCGGTGAAGAAGCTGTCGGTGACCATCGCTGCGCTGGACGTCCAGTCGTCGCAGTTCAGCCCCAGCGTGTAGGACGCGTCGCACCCCGTGACCATCTCGTTGGTCGTGTTGCTCTCCAGGAACGCGGACCAGTTGGCGTACGCAAAGGTCAGGTTGAGCGCGCCGAACAGCCCAAAGAAGGTGACGTTCGTGCCCACCACCGGCAAGGCGTCCGAGAAGCCGTTGTTGGCGGGGAAGTCGAGGAGGTCGTAGCCGCCCGAGTAGCACAACAGAACCAAGCTCGCGCCGGCGCAGGCCCCGTCCTCGCAGAGCGAGTTGGCGTGCGCGAGGTCGCCGTACTCGTAGACGGACTGGTTGTAGAGCCGCCAGGTGATGACAATCTCGGTGGCGGGGAACGCGGGCGAGACGCTCGGCCCCACGAGCATCGTCGGTGCCAGGGAGGGCGAGGCGGACGGCAGCTCCGTCGGCGAGCTCGAGGGCGCGTACGTTCCCAAGGAGGTGCAGTTCGGCAGGCGGTACGGCAGGACGCACGCCGCGCAGGTCTGCACCGCGCTGGTGCCCCCGAGCGTCGTCAGGCCCCAGAACCCCGCCGTCGCGTTGAAGAAGCACGAGCACGCGCCGTTCTGGTAGACGCCGTGCCCCGAGCACTCCTTGTACAGCCCGTCCAGCGGGTCGGGCGTCCAGACCACCGCGCAATAGTTGTTGTCGGCCTCGTACTCGAAGGCCTGGACGGGTTCCTGGCCGTAGAAGGCGACTTGGTCGACGGGCGGGCCGTACCACTCCTCGCAGGCCACGCACAGGAAGACGAACCCGCCGCCGAACACGCCTTCGAGGGTCGTGTTCACGAGCGCCCACCCGAGGTCGCAGACGCACGAGTGGGAGGTCGCGTTCCAGTAGCCGTGGTGGTTGCACGTGTAGAACCCCGCGCGCGGGTTGACGGGGTCCGGGCCGCCGTAGGTGTCGCACTCGGTGCTGAGGAGGGCCTGGTTGGGCGGCGGGCCGATGAACGAGTAGAGACAGTTGAAGTTGTCCGCGTAGAACCCCAGCCGCGGGTCCTTGTAGAAGGTGCAGACCGTGTCGGTGCGGTCGTCCTGGTACGTGTACGCGTACTGGTCGGGCACGAGCATCTGGCAGGCGTCGTTCGGGTCGGCGCTGGTGGAGTAGCACTGGCAGACGTACGTCTGCGCGCTGAGCGGGTTGCTGTTCAGCGCAATGTACCCCCCGTAGCCGCACTCCATGCACCGCGCGCCGGCGGCCGAGAGGACGCAGAAGCCGTCGTCGTCGGTGCACAGCCCGACGCCGCACGCGGAGGTCACCGTCTGGGCCACGGGCTGCGCGACGACGCAGACGGCGTTGCCGCCCGGGGCGTAGCACCGGCAGACCCCGCTCTGCAGGAACCCGGCCAGGTTGCACTCGACGCACGAGGTTCCGTTGGCGCTCGTTGTCAGCACCCCGCTGGCGTTGTAGCAGAGCTCCGCGGCGACGCTCCTCAGAGCGAGCGCAAACACCAAGATTCGCATGAGTGTGGTTACCCTACCGGCCGACCTCCGTCCGCCACGGCAGGCTACCGCAGGCAGCTGCCAGGGTAAGTTGGGTGGCGAAGCACCCGAGCGCAAACGCCGCGAACAGCAGGAGCCCGATCTTGAGGGA
>Ga0302320_10019244_pt1 | contig 13720 bp, 4 predicted proteins | sample Bog_T0_3_FD_202130 | JGI IMG/M metagenome (GOLD analysis project Ga0302320, IMG submission 202130) | Peat permafrost microbial communities from Stordalen Mire near Abisko, Sweden - Bog_T0_3 | ecosystem: Environmental > Terrestrial > Soil > Wetlands > Peat | place: Sweden: Abisko, Stordalen Mire... | reverse complement strand
GGCCTTTGTTGTCCTCCAACTGCCAGAGGCCCGGATAGGCGTTGGTCGGCCCGAGGATGGCGGCATAATATTGGTCGTTGTTGGCGCCGCAGGTCGCCGGCTGGCCGGGAACCCAGTTGGTGTACAGCAGATTGGTGTTGCCGCTGGTCCAGCCGAAAGTGCCGTTCGAGTTGGTGTAGGCCAGGCCGGTCCACAAATCCCGATTCTTGGTGCCATAGGCGGTAAAGGTGTCATAGACAAAGTTCTCCAAGTTGGCCGTGGTCACCGTCACCAAATGGCCGCCCAGCTCCTCCGCCCATAGCTCCGACGTGTGCCGGTTCGTGGCGGACAGCAGGTAATAATAATTCCCGTTGGCCTGGTCCAGCACCGGGCCTTGCAGGATCGCAAGGTTGGTGTCCGCCGTGGCCGGATTGGTGGGCACCTGGGCCAGCCACTCCACCAGCGGCATCGGCCGCAGCAGGTTGGTGGGATTGATCCAGCCCTCCACGGTGAATCCGCTGCCCGCGCCCACATTCAGCGACGCCGAGGCCGGCACCTGCACGTAGGTGTTCGTGCCGGCGAACGCATACGGGTTGCCCGGATCTTCAAATTCAAAGGCCTGGCCCACTTCGCCCGCCGGGAAATTAAAGCGCCCGATCAGCGTGCCGTTGTTGTTGTCGTTTTCCGGATCCGAACTGTCATTGGCATTGCCCTCGCCGCGCCACCAGCCGGCGATGTCCGGGCCGCGATACCAGAACGTCACATTGTAATTCCGTCCGGGAATCGTGGGAATTGACCGCGTGATGGTGCCGTACGCCAGCGCCAGATAATTGCTGCTGCCGGCGTCGCCGCCCAGGGCTATCTGCGGGTCGGAGACCACGCTGACCAGGTTGTTGCTCAGGTATTCCACATTCGTGACCGCCACGAACTGGCCGTTGGTCACTATCGTGGTCAGCGTCACCAGGTTGGTCGGCACGCTCCAGCCGGTGCCGAACCCGTCGGCGAGGTTCGTCGGCCCGAAATAATTCGTGGCCACCGACTGATTAAAATCAGAGAACGTCAGGTTGGTCTCCAATTCCGTGAAGCTAAACGGCGGCTGGGCGAACTTGATGGGCACCGAGGCCAGATTCGTGTCGTCCGTGAACATCAGATACTCGTAATTCGTCACCGCCGCGCCGGCGGTGTAATACCACGCATCGCCGTTGACGGCATCGGGATTGCCAAACTGGTTCATGATGATGGTGAGGTTGCTGACCCCGGGCGGAACGGAGATATTGACTGTGACCGGCACCGTGCTTTGCGCCCCGCCGGCTCCCGACGGGGGATTGTTGGTCAGACCGGTGTTATACAGCAGATAGCCACCCGCCAGCGTGAACAAGGCGGGGTTCGTGGTGTCATAAACCGTCATTTGATCGGGCACGGTGTAAAAGTTCCAGGTGATGGGCACCGTCGAGCCGAGCGGGCTGACCGGCAGATAATTGGTGTTGGCCTCCGCGCCGCCGGTGGCGGTGGTGTTCAGCACGTTGGTATAGATAAATACCGCTCCCGCGCCGTTGGTGTCGCTGCCGCCCCGGTTCTCCATCAGGAGCACGCGCTGACCAGTCGGGCTGACCAGCGTGAACGCGTAATCCGATATCCGCGGCGAATCAATCACCAGCCCCACATTCACCGTCGCGACCAGATTCGTCACCGTGACGGGAACGACGATGGTGGAACCGGCGGAGACAATGCTTGGCGTGGCCCCCAAAATGGGCGCCGGCGCCGGCGTCACCGCGTCATCGAGCAGCGGCGCACCCGAACTCGCGGTGAAGTTGAAAATGTTGTTCACGGACGAATTGACGCCCAGGGTATACGAGATGAGCACGTTCGTGGCGTCAATCAAGCTGGGGTTATAGATGCCGATGAAATAGCGGCCCATCGCCAGCGGCGGGCCGATGGAGATCGAATTGCCGGGCGGCGCGCCGTTCGTCAGCCATTCTTCCTGGTCGTAATCGGTCAGCGTCGGATCATTCCCGAATTTCTCATACATCTCCAATGCTGGATTGCCCACAATGGGCGGAAAATTGGTCGCGTAAAAAGTCAGGTTCGTGTCGCCCGCCGGCACATCCACGTAATCAATGAACCAACCGCCCGGAGGCACGTCCACCAGGATGCCGGGAAATTTAAAATTGCGGTGCGGCTGGATTTTTAGCGTGAGTCTAGAGACCTGACCAGTAAAGCCGCCGGCGGAATCATCCAACTCCGTCAAAATCCACGGCCCCAGTGCGGACTTGGCCTGGAAATTCAAAAGGCTGCCTGGCCCGTCCGTATTGGTCGTGCCGAGAGGACGGTCGGCGGTGGGGGTATCGTCATACACGCGCGGCAGAAGATTGCCGATGGTGTTGCCAAAGCCATCATGGTTGTTCAGTACCGCGTACTGCCCGCCAAATGACAACGTGCCGACCAAGTCGCCGAAATTCTGGTGTTGAATCAGGTTGGTCACCGTGATCTTCTCCACCACCATCGGGATGATCGCGAGAGCGAAGATGTTGGTCACACCCGGATGCGCATTATTGCCGATCGGGGTGGGCATCGGCAACAACAGGCCGTTGACGATCTGGTTGCCGTTCTGGTCCAGGCTGCTAAACGGAGTGGACGTGAACACCGGCAGGAAGGCGTATTCGGACGCCATCTGGTCCTCCGATTGCACGCCCACGTAATAAATCTGAGTGGGCGAGGAATTGGTATAGAAGACGAATTGCGTCCCGGCGTTGGCCAGCGAGGCGCGGCTGGTGCCCGCGCCCGCGAGGCAGTTGGAGATCGCCACCGGATTCAGATTCGTGAGGCTTGGGTCCTGCGACACAAACAGATTCAGATTTGCCTCCGGCGTGGTGGCGTTTGCCTGCACGGATTCATAGACCCCCATGCGCGGCATCGAAAGCGTGTCCACGTCGAACGTGAGAAAAGCCGCGTTCGTATAGTCCACCGTGGGACCGTTATTGGTCACCAGATAGAAATGCCATTGGTTGGTCTGGCCGATGGTCAATACTCCGTTCGGTCCCCAAACCGTGTTGGTGCCCAGCGGCAGCGTGTTCGTACCCAGCTCGGGCGAACTCGCCCCCACCAGTTGGTTCATCAGCGGCGCATTGGTGCTGAGCACCACCGTGTAGTCCTGGTCCGCCGTTGGATTGCTCACAATGCCGCTGTCCGCCACGCTGAACGCGTCGGGGATCTCGCCTTCGCCGATGGACACCACCAGCGCGTAATCCTGCATGATGTTCGGCGCGTACTGGCCGAGCGCGTTGTTGGTCTGTGCACTCACCGCGTTGACGTTCACGCTGCGGCCCACGACGGTCACCGAGTAGCTTCCCCCCAGCAGCGCCGGCAGGAGAATGTTTTGGACATTGTTGATCGTGTCTATGTTGGGGGGCCCGTTCGTGCTCCACGGCAGGTTGTAGCCGATTTGCGGGGAGATGTCGTTGCCGTAATAAACGCTGCCGTAATTCACATCACCCGTGTCCAGGTTGGTGATGACCAGGCCCAGATTGTTGACCAGCTTGATCGCGGCGGCCGGATCGCCCGGCGGGTCCGTCCACACCAGCGTCGCCTGCATTTGCAAATAATTCGCATACGCATTCGTGTTCACGCTCAGGATGTAGGTGTGACTGTCGCCAGTGGCCAGGGCGTTGGTCGGACTTTGATCCACGAAGAAACTCGAACCCTGTATAACATTGTTGGGGGTGTTGAATAGGCCGTTGGCTGGCACGCAATACTGGATGTTGGCCATGCCCCAGCCTTGATAGTTGATGCTGTTGGTGAATGCCAGCGAGTAATCAGCTTGAGAGCGAGCACCATTGATGAGCAGCGCCTTCATCAGCGCCGGGCTCGGCGTGATCTGGGGCTGGAATTGGTTCGTGAAATAATCCTGAATCAGCGCCAACTCGCCGGAAACGGCCGCCGCCGCCATGCTGGTGCCGCTTTCATAGCGGTAATAGTTGCCCAGATCGTCGTTCATGCCCTCCAGCACTTGATAAAGATTGCCCACGTCGTTGGTCACCTGGATCTGCACCGTCAAATTGTAATTGACCGTAAAGGTGTTGGTGTTGCCCACGGCGATGTCAAAACCGTTGCCCTGAAGGGGAGCGGGCAGGGTACATTGCCCGCCTCCCGGCGGTATGGAAACACTGTTGCTCCAACTGATGATGTCAATGCTGCCCGGCGCATTCACCGGATCAGGAAAACCAGATGCCTGGCAATAAATCGGGAGGTCTGGAAACGGAGTGGGTGAAAGATTGTTCGGATAGACGCTGATAGTGATCGCCACGGCATTGGGTGGCACCTCCACGTTGTAGTAGGCCAGCGAGTTACTTTGGACTACTTGACCCGTATAAATCGTACCCACATTATTCGTCGGGTTGTAATACGCGTTCGTGTCCCACTGATCATTAAACAGGCTCGAGGTCGAAACCACGAAGGTTCCCGGCGCAACCACGTCCGGCTTGAATCGCCCGTAGTTGCCTTCCGTGCCAATCCCCACGTTGCCGCGGGATGAATAATACGCCACCAGATCATAGGATTCCGTCTGGGGCAGCCAGTACTCAACGTTGTTCGAAACCGCATTCGTCCCGGTTCCGGTCACGCTGAGGGTGACAATATTCGTGATGAAACGCGGTTGCTCGAGCGCGCCCACAGTGATGACATTCTTGGCCGTGCCCGGTGATACAATCGTATCGCCGCCGCCGCCGCTGCCGTCAGTATTGGCAATATCGCCGCCGCCGTTGTTGCCGGCCGCAAACACAAACAGGACCGGCTGCGAGCCCGTTGAGCCCGGCAGCGCGTCGCGCGTGGCAAAATCGTAGCTCGCCGCCGCCAGATCGTAATCCCCGTCGCCGTTACCGTAATCCCAACTGTTGTTCGAAATCAGCGCGCCTACCGTCGCGGCATTGGTTTGCATTTGATAGTCGCTATAGTTCGCCATGTTGAGCGAAAACAGATTTGCCGACGGCGCTTTCCCGCGAAAATCCGCAAACGGCACTGAGCCTTCCGCATACGTGCCGACATTGGTTGGATTATAGCTCATCGAGCCGTTGCCGGCGATGACGCCCGCCACAAATGTTCCATGGCCGTTCGTGTCCACCATGTCCAAGTAGGTCAATCCCGTCACCCGGCTCGGCGGCACGGTGCCCGGCACTGCCGCGCTGCCGCCCACGCTGAAATCCGGATGGTTCGTGTCCACACCCGAGTCATTGACGGCCACCAGCACGTTGCTCCCCGTCAAGACAATCCCGTTGACAGCATAGCCGTTGGAGATGCCCGAAGTCGTGTCCGGGGAGATGCCCAGGGTGTAGCGCGACAAATCGTTCGCCGGCACCCGCACGCGGGCCGGCTCCGCATATTGCACGACGGGCGATTGCACCAGCGTCGTCCAGTTCGCCGGCGCGAGCACGCGGAGCACCGGGCCAAAGGGGGACTGGTCAATCCCGAGGACGCGCGCCCCAAGCGCTTCCAATTGCGCCTGGCCTGTCGCCGCGTCCGCGGCAAAAAGCCCGAGCGTCAGCGCCGTGCCGGGCGGGAGCGGCTGTTCATTCACCGCCAGCCCGAGGAGGGACGATTGCAGCTTGTAATACGGCTCGTACGGCACGACCGCCTGCACCAGCGGATTGGCCGCCAATCGGCCGGCCGCAGTCGCCGGAAGGTTCACGAGATAAGCGTTGTTCGGAATATAGTTGCCCAACTGGCCGCCTGCCGCCAGCAGCGCACTGCGAAACCGCGCGTCGGGGACGCCGCGCGCCTGCACAATGTAGGCGCCCGGGTCGCCGGACGACCGCAGATGCTTCGGAATTTTGAGGTCCGTGCCCAGATCCGTGTCAATGAACGCGTTGTCCAACAGGATCGCGTGCGCGTTGGATTGGAGTTGTTTAAGCGTGTGGGTGGTGTTGGAGAGGCGGTACGCCAGCCGGTTGGTGTTTAGGGTGGAGGGCTTGGCCTTGGCCGCGGCGGTGGCGGCGGGTTTGGAATTCTTCGAGGCGATGGAATTGCCATTGGCGGCGGCGCTTCCGTTGTGTGACGCGGCAGTGCGCTGGCGGTCGTGCGACCAAAACAGCCATGCGCCCGTCAAGGTCAGCAGGCACATCACTGTCAATATCAATACTCTGGTACTACGTTTCATATCTTTCTTCAAAATTCTTTTTCTTATAGCAAGGAGCGCAGGCGGCTCGCCTGCAAGTTCCTAAACGCTAACCAAACAAACACGCGGGCGAGCCGCCCGCGCTCCGCACCAATCCAGCAACACAATACTCCATCAATCCTAATCCCTCACCGGCCCACCCTGCCCGCCCTGCCGCCAACCAAACCGCGATATATTTCTGCTTTCTGTTTTCCTAATTTCTGTTTTGCATACTCAATACGGCGGGAGCACGTTGTAGCTCTCGACCACGGCGTGCGGTTGCGAGGTGTTTGCGCCATCCACGCGGATGACCGCGCGCACCGCGCTTTCGGCCACGACCTGATAATTGGTGACCAACTGGAAAAACGGACCGCTCAGCACCGTGCCGTTGGGCGCGGGACGCAGCGACTGCCCATAACAATACACCACATAGCGCTGCTCCGTGCCGCGCACCAATCCCATCAATTGCTGCGGCAGCCATTCATATTCCTCGTCGTTGATGCCGTATTCCCATTGCTGGCTCAACAACTTCAAGCCACCCTGGTTGAGGAACGGCGAGTACGACGAGAGGGCGGGTGTTTCCAAAACTGAGCCAGCGTGAGTGAAAGCCTGGTACCGGTTTAAATTCGTGTTCGCGCGCGTGGCGTTGATGCCGAGCGGCCCGTTGACAATCTGCCACAGAGCTGGTTGCTGTGTGTAAGCCAGTGACGAACTTAGCACGCCGGCAGGATTGACGATATTTGTAGAAGTATAGGTCAAAGGCGTGAAGATAGACGCGATAGATGCGTTGTTTGAAAGCGTCACCATGCCGCTGAACAAGGCCGACCACGCCGCCAAACCGCCGTCAGCCCGGCCCATGCCAACATTTACTGGCAGAGTGCCGCGCACGGCATTGTCGTTGTACCGAGTAGTAAAGAGGTCGAACAACAAGTAATCTTGAGCCGGACCGGAGTTCGTGGCATCAAAATAATAACTAAAATAATTCGTTGATATGTCTGCCGTCCAGTTCGCCCAGGTCGCGGCACCATTGCCGGCTGCCAGAATATTGGTGGACTTGAGAAAAATCGTCTGCCAGGGCGTGCCGCGATGCACCCGGCCCAGCCAGCCGACAGTAGGATACGCGTTCGTGGGAAAATCCCAATTGTCTGCAGTCCACATGATGGGATCCTTGTATGCCAGATTGCACAGGTTTCCGTCCACCCCAGACATCCCGGACATTTGCCCCTTTGCACCCCACGGCTGATAGCGGCCATAAACCGGACTGGCCGGCGGTGGCCACGGAGGCAACTGTTGATTTACGTCACCCTTGCTCCAAATCCCATTGTAAAACGTCACTCCCTGCCCCCAACTCGCCGTCGTGCCATACTGCGAATTCAAATCACTCGCCAGGGTATGCACGAGCGGATCATTGGCCTGAAGCAGGTAGGACACAAACACCGTCCGTGTCGGCGTATAAGGCGCTTGCTGGACCAATTGCCCATTGTGATAGGTCACACCATTAAATTGAAAGCTGGGCGCAAAAAAGCCGAAGAAGTTTTTTGCCTCCGCCTGTGGCGTGGTCTGGCCAGTAATGTTGGGCGGCGTCAGCCACGCCCCGCCCGGCGGGGCTATGCTCGGACCGGTTTCGGAGACCGTCCACTGGTTGAGATCTCCATAGGGGATGTTGGGCGGGCCTGAACTTGCGTTTGTGCTCCATTGATAATAGTTGTTGTTTCCCTGGGCGTAATTCGGATCAGCTAAAGCTTGGTTCAGGCCGCCCGCGGTGGTCGGGTCCTGCAACTGCACGTAATCAATCACGTTGTTGCCATCCAGGATATAGGCCTGCAAATGGTTCGTGATTAACATGCCGAACTGGGGCAACAGGGGAAGCGACGGCGAGGTGGCCTGCCACTGGCCGGTGGGGTCAAATTTGCCGGTTGCAAAATTGTACGTCATCGGGCTTTGGAAGACGTAGGACCAGTTGAACGGAAGCACACAACCTTGCTGGCTCACTGGCATCAAGTTAGTCAAATTAGCATTCGGCTGGCTGCCGGACCACCGGGAACCCCACCACGCCGGGACATTGGCGCTGGCCGCGTAATTAGTGTTCACTGTCCATAGGTACAGGCCATTGGTCAGAACCATGTTAATGTAGCCCGAAGCATAAACGTTGAGCGGACGAGGATACACGTTGGAATAAGAATTCCAGAAAGCGACGCCCATATTGTTGCTGATCCCAATGATGTACATCTGGTTCGTCTTGTAGATCGCCGTTTTGGGGTCAACTGAAGTGCGCGTGTATTCGAGCTTGCGTGTGAACTCCGCCGTAGTCAGCAGGGCAAACTGGTTGAAGTTGGGAAGCCCTTTCTTCGCCCCAATGATCCATGGCACGCCATAGACGTTCACGGGAGCGCGACCGTTGAGAAATACGGTGGGTGCAACTGCACGGCTCAAATTACTGAGCGGCACGGGCGCTGCCAGGTGCTGGGCCAGGGTGGCCGGGTCGGCGGGATCATAAGGCGAAACGGGCACGTAGCCAACAATGAAAATATCGCCGTTGTTATTGACCTTCTCAAGCACAGGCTGGAAAACATGTGGCAGATTGTAGTTGAAGTTGGTCGTTGCGTCGTAGATGTTGGCCGCAAGCTGGAGCAGGCGATGAACCGCAGGTGTATAGACAAACTGGTTACTCACCCAAACCGGAATGTTGGTGATGCTCATCGGTGTCGTCATCCTGAAGGTGTTGGTGTAAGCAGCAAAGTTTGCGCTCAACCAGTTGCTGGAGTAGAATCGCAACATTTGGTCGGCGGCGGCATGGAAGAAATTCAGCGGCGTCCAATGCACCAGGTTGGTTTCGGCGCCGGTGACGATGTTGATGCTGGACGGCAGGCTCACCCCGCGGTTTACGCTGTAATTCACCACCGCGTTGGAATAATTCAGGTTCAAACGGCCATCGTCCGGGGAGGAATCCGAGCCCAACTGGTCTAGCATCCGGTAGAACGTATAGCGGTCGTAGGTATCAGCGGCGGTGCCCGCGCTACGCAGGCGGTTGGTGAACGTGTTCGGACCCGTGCCGGACTTGGAGCCGTCCAGGAAATCGCTGAGAGTGAAAAGATGATTCGTGTTGTCCGCGCCGGACCACGGCGTGAGGGTGTACCCCGCCCGCTGATTAGGCCAAGGGTAATCGAGGTTGGTCTGCAATGGTCCCATGCTATAGTTGTCAATGCCATTGACCGGAAGCAATCGGCTGGCGTAGCCGTTGCCCAGCACATTGTTGGCGTTGGGTAAAGCATTGGAATTGTAGCGGTACTTCAGCAGCGAGAAGGCGTCTTGAAAAGCATATCCACTATTGGCATATTGTGGTGATGATGATGGCGACTCATATCGCTGGTACCAGTAATAACTCGCGGAATTGGCAGGAGCGCTTGGGCCGGAGCCGACAAACCTTCCCCACGTATTGGTGTTCAAATCGGCCAGAAACGCGGCCAAGTTGATTTCCCATGAGCCAACTCCCTGATTGCGCATGTAACCATCGCCGTTCCCCAGCGGCGTATTCCACGCCTGATTGTGCAGGTAATTGATATCCAGCGCATTGCCGGAGGGCACTGCGAGGAAGGTGTAACGGGAAGTGAAATGGTTGTTCGGCCCGTGCGGGGCGTCGGGATGCTCCAGCACTCCGATCCACTCGGGATCGCCCACGCAGAAGTTGCTCAAAGTGAGGCCGGGTAGGATCGTCGGCATTGTCTGGCCGTTTCTCGGATCATTCGGGTTGTTCGGATTGTTGTAATAATAGGGGTTAGCCGCGTCGGGACTGATCACAAGCTGAATTCCATTGGGGTCGAAGCTTCCGTTTTCGTTGAGGTCGAGATAATAGCGGAAGTCATAGCCGGGGATGGCCGGGTTGGTTGGCACGAACACCGGGGCGCGCGGCAGGAAATAGAGATTGGCAATGTTTTGGTTTCGCTGGTCAACTGTTGCGAAAGGACCGGCGTAATTTACATTGGTGGGATTGGGTGAGCCATAGGATCCTCCACCTTGCACGAAACCTAGAGGGTTGATGTAATTGGTGGAAACAAGCAGATGCAGATTATAGGCGTTGCTGCTGGCGGCGTTGACGTTGGTATTGAAGCTGGAGAGCATGTTGGCCACGACCTGCGCCTGGGCGTGGTCCAGGCCGGACCGGGCGGCATTCAGCGCCACGGTTTTGTCGGTGCCGGTGCTGACGCTGCCCCGCTCCCGCTTGGCCAGCGCCAGAAACGCCAGGGCCATCACCAGCGTGACTGACAGCATGATGAGGGTGATGACCAACGCGATGCCGCTTTGCGAATGACGAATGGGAACCCTTGCGCCCGCCGACGCGGTGCGTCCTCCACTTTTAAGGGGCATGGTGATCCCGCCAGATTTTTCGGCAATCGGCAATCGGCAATTGGCAATCGTAAATTTATTGGGTATTTTCATTGCTAAACCAAGGGGTCAAAGTTTAATAAATCCGGGTTGTTCGTTGTTTTCGCAACCCACTCCATGAACCCCAGGGGAAAATGAGCTTGAAGACCGTCTGCCCTCTCCATGAACCCCAAGAGGGAAATGAGTATGAATAACGTTCGCCCTCACCCCGTCCCTCTCCCCCGGGGAGAGGGAGAAACGGGTGCCGCGTCCTGGGAATACCGAGGCTCTGGATTGGCTCTGGTTCATGGGTTCAATGCGCGCTCATTGGTAGGCCGTGTAGTCAACGCTTGGGATGGCCACGCGCTGGCGGAAGATCTGGACGTGGCCGGCCTGCCCGGACAGGTAATTGGACTGGGCAAAGGCGGGGGCGAAATTCGGGAGCGACTCGGCGCGCTGCAGGGTGCGGTCTTCCAGCACGCCGAGCTGCAGATCGACCGCGGCGGGCACCATGTTGGTGAACATGAAAAAGCCGACCTCGCCCCAGGCGGGCGGCATGAACGAGGTATTATTATTGGTGACCGGCTGGCCATTCACCCACTGGGCATAATTGGTCATCCAATAGCCGTTGACATGGTGCGGCCGCACGGTCATATGCACCACGCCATCCAGCACATGGCTCATGTTGGTCCATTGCGACTGGTTGACGGCATTGACGAAGGCCAAATATAACGCCACGGGCGGGACGGAGATATTGGTCTCGGCATAAAACCGGTATAGAGGATAGAGCGGCGACGTGTTGGTGGCATTCACCACATAGCCGACGCCAGTCCACTTCGTGTTCTCACGCCCAAGCAGAAAGAAATAATGGAGGACATTGGCGCGGAGGGCGCTGCCGCCGGGCAGGGTTTGCCGCAATGGCTGGTAGAGCAGCGTCCCGCCGGAAAACGAGCAATAGGCGTAAGAATTATCCAGCGCGAAAAAATTCACGGTGTTGCTGGAGATGACCGAGCCGGCGTAAAAATTCCCATTTGAAACATAAACGCCGCCCGCCGGCACCATGGTGCGCAAATCCGTGGTGATCAAATCCATGGCGGCCCGGCCGCCTTCCAGGATGTCGGTCTGGGTCACGCTGGCGCGGAAAGCGCGCTGGGTGCTGTTGAACACGGTCATCAACACAAGCACGATCAGCGACAACAGCGTCATGGCCACCAGCAATTCAACCATGGAAAAGGCGTTTGAGGGAGAGAAGCGAGTATGAATAACGCCCGCCCTCACCCCGGGCCGAACCTCGGCTTGGCACCACTCCCTAGGGGAGAGGGAGAAACGGATGGCGGCGCTCTGCCGAGACGCCGCTACGAACGTCGGGGAACCTGGCAATTGTTTTGTCATGGCGTGTTGGTAAACGAGCCGGTCTGGTAAAAGTAAAGCGTGCCGATGCCTGAAAACGGATAATTGCCGGCATATAAATATTGCGAGTAATTCGTCATGATCAATTGTCCGCCAATCGTGGCCCGGAAGTTCTGGATGTGGAAATTCTGGGCGAGGACGCCATTGGGCGTGAGCGGCCACTGAAACAGAATTCGCAACTCGCGCAGGCTGCCGGCCAGTTCCTGGGCGAGGCCGGGCTGCTGGAGCAAGTTGGGGTCCATCGCCATGGGCGCGTTCACGCACAGCAGACGGTAGGAAAAGGCGTTCCCCTGCATGATTTGGTTGTTCTGCGGCGGTTTCTCGACCGCCAGACCGCTGAGCGAGTGGACGTAGGCCACGACATGATTGCTGGTATAAAACGAGGTCAATCCATTGGTGTAGGCGAGCGCTGCACCACACAGCAGCGAGCCACCCGGACCAGGGAGAGATTCCCCGGCGGTATATTCCGGCGTACTCAACAAGCCGATGATGCGCAACCCATTCGTAAGGTGCATCGCGGGAATATCCGATCCATTATTAATCGAAGCAGAACTGTAGGTATAGCCGGCCGTGTGTATTCCCGGCACCGGGATTCCATTGGCATTGTAGAATTGATAGTAATTCGTGATGGCATACACGTTATTGGTCAGGTCGTCCAGCCCGCGCGCGCCGCCGCGGATGGCTTCGAGCAGGACGGAGGCGTCTTCACCCACGATGGTTTCCTCGCGGGTCTGGCTCTGAGTGTTCATGCCGCTGGGCAGCACCAGCAGGATGCTCACCAAGGCAAAACCGACAATCGCCAGACACAGCACGATCTCCATCATCGTAAAACCTCTTTCATTTACGATTGACGATTTTGCCGGGCCGAGGTTCGGCTTTAGGATTTTGCCCCCCTGCCCTGGCAGCAGCCGGCCCGCTGCTCCAGAGCAACAGCACTGCGAGCTTGAGTAAGAATGAGATGGATTGACGCTCGACCTCTCCATGAACCGCCCCGTAGCGCAGACATTCCTGTCTGCGGGGTTCTGCCCCGCTAGCCATCGGGGCAGTTCCGAAGCCGGGAACACGGGACTGGAAAGTCCCGTGAACCCGCAGGCTGGAAAGCCTGCGCTACGGTTTTTCGGCCGGCTCCCCATGAACCCCAGGGGGAAATAAGTATGAATAACGCCCGCCCTCACCCCATCCCTCTCCCCCGGGGAGAGGGAGAAACGGGTGCCGCCTCCTGGGAAAAGCGAGGCTCTGGATTGGCTCTGGTTCATGGGTTCAATGCGCGAAATTTCTCTTTGGGGAAACTCCCGCCCCGACCCTCTCCTCCAGGAGAGGGAGAAATGTGCGCGGCAGCTACGCGGGATGGGGTTCGGCAGTTTCATGGGTCAATTCGTCAAGCGGAAGAACAAGTTCCCCTGCGCCGGCGACACTGTCACATTGCTGGTTCCGTTGGTGGTGTTCACCGCGCCGCCATAGGGGCCCCAATTGGCGGTCCCCAAGACGGCATTGGTCTGGAGGATAAATCCGCCGGCAGGCCAGGAAACCGTAATCACATTCCCGGCGGACTGGCTGATCGTCAGGTTGGGCACTCCCGCAATGCTGCCTTCCCGCATATCGTTGCCCCCGGCGTCGGCCACGAACAGGAGGCCGGCGGCGTCCACCGCGATGCCCCAGGGGGCGCCAAACACCGCATTGGTGCCCGTGCCATCGGCGCCCGTATTCAAGTTAATATTGCCCGCGAGCGTGGTCGTAACCCAATTCGTTCCCACGGGCGAGACCTTGCGAATGAGGCCGTTCCCGCTATCCGCCACATAGACGTCGTCACCGGCATCCACGGCG
>Ga0302320_10019243_pt1 | contig 13721 bp, 11 predicted proteins | sample Bog_T0_3_FD_202130 | JGI IMG/M metagenome (GOLD analysis project Ga0302320, IMG submission 202130) | Peat permafrost microbial communities from Stordalen Mire near Abisko, Sweden - Bog_T0_3 | ecosystem: Environmental > Terrestrial > Soil > Wetlands > Peat | place: Sweden: Abisko, Stordalen Mire... | reverse complement strand
CTCTTGCGGCCATGCTTCTCAAAAATCGCATGCGATGCCAGTGTCTGCTGAAAACGCGCTATTCGCTTCATACTTATAGTTTATTCAAAGATGACGCGGGTTGCAGACTTGTGCAGGGGTTCCTTAGTGGTTAGTGGTTAGTGGTTAGTGGGTAGTGGGTAGTGGGTAGTGGGTAGCTAAAGACAGAAACGCCCTATCCGATGCGCTCTTTTGTGCGCGACGGTCAGGGCGTTTTTTCGATGCAGATCTGTGGTCTCTCACCGATGCGACAAAAGAAAGTCGCATGGGGCGCGGAGCTTTTGTGACTGGATAGATATGCGGCCAGGGCTTTGTTGGTCCCTAACCACTAATCCCTAACCCCTAACCACCGCTTTTTCTACGCCGCGTGCGCGTCGGCGGAGCGGACGCGGAAGCGCTTCATCTGGATCGACAGCGTGCGCTCAATCTTGCGCAGGTCGCCGCGTTCGGCGGGACCGGCGAAGGTTGACGCGATGCCATGCGCTGAGGCGCGCCCGGTGCGGCCGACGCGATGAACAAAGTCCTCGGCTACCTTGGGCATGTCGAAGTTGACGACATGGGCCACGTTGGCCACGTCAATGCCGCGGGCGGCAACGTCCGTAGCCACCAGGACGCGATGCCGGCCTTGCGAGAAGCTGAGCAGCGCGGCGTTGCGCTGGGCCTGGGAACGGTCGCCGTGAATCTGGGTAGCGGAGTGGCCGGAGCGAACCAGGCGGCGGGCGACGCGATCGGCGCCGTGCTTGGTGCGGACGAAGACCAGGAAGCTGCCCGTCTCAGAGCCCAACAGGTGTTCGAGAAGCTCCTGCTTCTTGTCGGCTTCCACTTCAAAGGTGCGCAGCTCGACGTTTTCAGCGGGCTTGAGCACCGAACCGATCTCAATGCGCGCCGGGTTGTTGAGGTATTTGCGGGCCACTTCCTTCACTGTGCCCTCGAGGGTTGCCGAGTAACAGAGTGTCTGGCGGTGGGCCGGCAGCGAGGTCGCGATGCGGGCGATGGCGGGCTGAAAGCCCATATCGAGCATGCGGTCGACTTCGTCGAGGACGAGGATCTTGGTGAACTCCAGGCGGACGAGTTTGCGCTTGAGGTAGTCTTCAAGCCGGCCGGGAGTGGCGACGATGATGCGCGCGCCGCGGCGGATCTGGTCAAGCTGGGCGCGCTCGGCCATGCCGCCGACGATGAGTGCGACCGACTGTTCGCTGCTGGTGCGGATGGCGAGGAAGGCCTTCTCCACCTGCATGGCCAGCTCGCGCGTGGGCAGAAGGATCAATGCCTGCACGCCGATGCTGCGCGGCTCGAGCTTTTGCAGCAGTTCAATGATCGGGATGAGGAAGCTGAGGGTTTTGCCGGTTCCGGTTTGCGCGGTGGCCAGAACGTCGCGGCCTTCAAGGGCGGGCGGAATGGCGCCGTCCTGCACCGGGGTGGGGGTGACGAACTTGTTGGCGTCGAGCCGCGCCTGCAATGCGGGCGAAAGAGAAAACTGACTAAACTGAGTGTTCAAAATTTGTATACATTCCTAGTGGTTCCGCGAGCCTCGATTTTCCATATGAGGCTTGCAATCGGAACCGGACCTGAGGCGCGCGCAACAATGGTGCACAGGCGCGGGCCTGACTCTTGATATGCGTAAGGGAGAACCGAAAGTCGGATAAGAAGACTGGCTCATGAAGCATTCAAAGGGAGAATGCTCGAGGCCCGGAGCTGCCGCACGCTACTTCTACGCCGAGCGGCTCACTGCCGGCCGGCAACCCGCTCCCAAATTACGTCCCGGTTCACTTGCGCCCGTCAATCCTGTTCACAGGAGGCTGGGTCGCATTTCTCTTCAGGGACCTGGGTACAGTCCGAAGCGGAGGTCCCGGGTGGGAGACCGATGGGTTTACGCTGTAGAGGCTTGGGGAAAATCTGTGCCAGGCAAACTTGCCGTTGTAGGGGGCAAACCGCCGCTCACGGCCAAATCACTGAGCGCAAATACAGTGTAGCACGGATGGAGTTTATTACCGGTATCCCCCATTCGACGTAGGTGGTGCGAGCGCCCGTCACTCGCGCACCAGCCTCCGCTGCAGCTCTTCCAGCGTCTGCCCTTTTGTCTCCGGATAGAACGCGGCGACGACGATCAACTGCAACAGGGTGAAGCTGGCGAAGACGACGAAGGGAATGCCTGCGCCGAAGCGTGTGGCGAGCACGGGGAAGGCGAAGGCGATGATGGTGTTCATGATCCAGTGGCTGGCGGAGCCGATTCCCTGCCCTTTGGAGCGGACGGAGGTCGGGAAGACTTCGCTGATGTAGACCCAGATGACTGCGCCCTGGGACATGGAGAAGAAGGCGACGTAGGTGACCAGTAGGGCGAGCAGGGCGGACTGGTGGCTCTGGGAGATGAAGATCCAGGCCACGCCGCTGAGGCAGAGGAAGGTTCCGACTGCGCCGACCAGGAGCAGGCTCTTGCGGCCGAAGCGGTCAATGACGCTCATGCCGACCATGCAAAACAGGAAATTCGTCAGCCCAATGGCGATGGCCTGCAGGTCGCCCGAGAGCTGGCTGAAGCCGGCGGCCTTGAAGATGGTTCCCTGGTAATAGAGGATGGCATTGATGCCGGCGAGCTGGTTGAATGCGCCGATGGTGATGGCGAGAAAGAGCGGATAGCGGAACTTCCACTTGAAGACGGCTTCGTGGGTGGTAGCGTGCTCTGACTTGAGGCCGTCCTGAATGGCGGCGAGTTCGGCTTGCGGGTCGGGCGCGCCCATCTGCTTGAGGACGGCGAGAGCTTCGGCCATCTGGTTCTGACTGGCGGACCAGCGGGGGGAGCGGGGAATGGAGAAGAGCGCGGCGAGGAAGAGGATGGCGGGAATGGCGGCGACGCCGATCATGACGCGCCACTCGAGAGAGCCGAGCTGCGCGGAGCGGACCAGGTAGTTGGAGGTGTATCCGGCGAGGAAGCCGAAGACAACGTTGAGCTGGAAGGTGCCAACGAGGCGGCCGCGCCAGAGTGCGGGCGAGAGCTCAGTAATATAGACGGGGCCGAGGACAGTGGCGGAGCCGAGGCCGAGTCCGCCGAGGAGGCGCATGACGAGGAGCATGGGCCAATTCATGGCGAAGGCAGTGCCGAAGGCGGCGACGAGATAGAGCGCGGCGGCCCAGCGCATCGCGGTGCGGGAGCCGAGGCGCTGGCCGACGACGCCGGCGACGAAGCAGCCGATCACTGTGCCGATGGTGCCCATGGCGACGGTCGTGCCTTTGCCGAAGTCGCTGAGGCCGAAAACGCGGACGACGGGCTCAATGAATCCCGACACGGCGGCGATGTCAAAGCCGAAAAGGAGTCCGCCGAGGGCTCCGCTGAGCGTGGCCTTGATGAGTTTGGCGTTTGGCCGCATGGTGCGTTGCCTCTCTGGGTGCAAAGGAAGATGCTACACAACGAACCGGAGAGGGGCAAGGCGAAGCGCTGGGGAAACAGGAAGCGGCTAGTTAGGATGCCGGCGCGGGAGTGACTGCCAGCACGCGGCAGCGATGCTTGCCCGCGGCGCTCCAGGCCATGGGCATTTCGCTCTCGATGCAGGCGCAATCGCCGGCATCGAGCAGTTCGCGCAAGCCTCCGGCATCCAGTTGCAGAAGGCCTTCCAGCACATAGACGAGAGCACTGGTCCGGTGGCCGAGATCCACGCTGGCCGAGGCGCCATCCGAGGGGAACTCGATCATCTGGGCCGCCAGGCGGCTGCCTTCCGTGGGCAGGTTGAGGGAAATGGATTTGACCGCGTCGAGGCCGCGGCTGTTGCCCAGCAGGTGGGCCTTGCGGGTGATGGAGAGGGTGTGCTTCCGGGGCTCAGAGAAGAAGTAGCTCATGCCGACGCCATAGACGCGGCTGATGGTGGCCAGGGTGGGCAGGGTGGGAATCATGCGGTCGGTCTCAAGCTTGGAGAGCAGCGCGGTGGAGAGGCCGGTTTCGGCGGCAAGGCGGGAGAGGGTAAGGCGCTTTTGGGTGCGCAGCGTGCGCAGCTTCATGCCAAGGCAATAGGGCTCAAGTGACCACTGGACGTAAGAGACAGGTTTTGCCATCGCACACTCCGCAGAAACACTGAGACGAAACTAGTTTGTCACGCGGGCGGGGGGAAACTTCTGACGAATTGTTGAAGTTTGGGTGAGCAGGGGGTGCCGCGAGGGCCAGGCAGGGGTCTTTTTTTGCACTGATTTCGATACAGTCAACAGGTTTGACGGGATATTCACGCGCGGCTAACAGAGCCTTTTCAGAATCCAGACGGCTGGATGTGACTACGGGCCACATTTCACATCTAAGCTTCAACAAATGAGGCGGATGCCCCGCAAGATCAATGTTGCCGAAGTAGTAATCAAGTAACCATATTTTGATTACCTTCTGCCCAAAATTGCGCTGGCCGAGGGCTGTGCAAAACACAGTTGGGTGGATAATTGTGTCGTAACAACTACCAAAAAGTTCAGAGATTCTTTGCTGGTACAGCTCTTTTTCCCAGGCGATCTAATTTTCGGTTCTCCGGGACGAGTGCCGGCGTAAGCCCAACGCTTTGTGCGCGGGGCATGCGGCAGCAGCTTGGTTGGCTCAACCAGCGCGAAACCGGGTTAGAACGCATGAAGCGGCAATCGTCGGCAATTCCTGAAATGCCAGCAGCAGAGTCCGCAGCCCCCTTCAGCCTTAAGAAGGGCGCGCCGGTGGAGTCTGCTACGGTGGCCGGAATCGGCGCCAAGGGCAGGCAGACAGTCCAATTCTCGGGATTCCGGCTGCTGCCGGAGGGGACGTTGCTGCGCGACAAGCATGTGGTCCATCTGCCGCCGAAGGAGCTGGCGGCCCTGCGGCTGCTGCTGGCGTATGCGGGGCAGATTGTGTCGCCGGCGGAACTGAAGACGGCGCTTTGGGGCGATGTAAACGTAACCGCCGACAGCTTGCCCAGGTGCATGTCGTCGCTGCGGGCGCGGCTGTTGCCGGAAGAGTGCATTCAGACGGTATATAAGCGGGGCTACCGCTTTGTAGCCACGGTCCAGTGCCAGGCAGAGGCAGCGCCCGGCCCGCTGGCGCGGCTGGCGATTTTGCCCTTTGCCCCCGAGTATGGCGTGCCGGCGCATCTGGGCCAGGCGGTGGCCGAAGATGCGGTTACGCGGGTAACCAACGGTCTGGGCGCGCAAGTGGCAGTCATGGCGCGGGATTCAGTGTTCACGCTGGCACAGCGGGGACTGACGGCGCAGGAGGTGGGCAAGGCGCTGAAAGCGGACCTGGTGCTGGCCGGGACGCTGCGCGCGCTGGTGGACCAATACCGGCTGCGGGTAGAGATGATCCGCGTCGAGGACGGGACGCAGATCTGGGTGGAAGACATTCTGACCGCAAAGGACCGGATTGCGGGATTGGAGACCACGCTGATGGACCGGCTGAAGTTCCGTCTGGGCGTGGGACGCGGGACGGCGGCGAAGGGCGCGCCGGGCCAGGTTTCCCTGGCGGAGACAGAAAACGGATTTTCAATTGCGGTGGACGGGTTGCAGATAGAGGCGGGCGCAGAACAGGCGGCCGAGCCGCGGCACCGCGAGGCCTACGAGATTTTTCAGCGGGCCCGGTATGAATGGCAGACACTGGAGCGGCACCGGATGCAGGATGGGCTGCAACATTTGTCGCGTGCGGCCGAGCTGGATCCGACGCTGCTGGCGGCCAAGATTGACCTGGCCCATCTATGCGTGACGCAGGCGTTTTATGGGTTCATGGCGCCGCGGGTTGCGGCGGACCTGGTGAGGCGAACGGCCGAGTCGATTCCGGATTATCCGCGCGAAGCAGAGGCGATTCTACCCGCTTGCGGGTGGGTGAGCTTTCATGCCGACCACAACCTGCCGGCGGCGTTGTGGGCTTTCTCTTATAGCGCCCACCTGCAGCACGACCCGTGGACGACCCGCGTGCGGGCGATGTTTGCGCTGAGCCGGCACCGGTTTGACGAGGGGATTGAGATTCTGCAATCCGCGCTGTACGAGGACCCGTATTCGCCGTGGCTGCATAACCGCCTGGCCTGGGCGCTGCACCTTTGCGGGCGAGCGGACGAGAGCCTGAAGCAGACTGAAGAGGGCATCCGGCTGTTCCCTGAGCACGAAGGGACAAGCCTTTACGGAGCGGTGATTCTGGCCTGGAACGGGGAGGCGGCGCGGGCCGTCGAGCTTGCCGAAGAGCTGGCTCTGCGGCTGCCCTACTTTGACCTGGCCACGGCGGTGCATGCCTATGCGCTGGCGCGGGCGGGGCGCAAAGAGGAATCGTTTGCGATGATGGAGCGGCTGCAATGGATGAGCCGGGAGCGGTTTGTGATGAAGTCGTTCAACCCTGCGGTCTACCTGGCGCTGGGGGACCAGGAGACGGCTTTGAATGAGTTGCGGGGCGCGCGGGAAGACCGCTGCCCGTGGTTCTTCCAGACGCTGGCGGACCCTCGACTGCAAACGCTGCACGGGCGGCCGGAGTTTGCCGGGATGCAGGCGGTTCTGACACAGATGGAAGCGGCGGCAGCGAGCCAGCCGGAGAGCGAATCCTGGGAGTAGGCGGCAGCGCGGCCGCTGCGCTGAAATTCCCTTAGTAAACCGATAAAGCTAGCCAAGCACAGCCCCAACCTAGTAGAGTTTTTCACGGTTGCCCATTCCCTTCCCGGCACAGGGTCAAGTGGTTGCGCCCCCGGCCGGCGGCGTGCAAGAAGAAGGCGGGCAGACCAGGAGGAATGCCCCTATGCCGCTTCGCCGGTTGCTTTCAGTTTTTCCCGTTGCCCTGGTTCTGTTTGGCCTTTGCGCGCAGGCCCAGGAACTTGCCTATCAGGAGCCCGCCTATCTAAACACCAGGTTGTCGCCTGAAGCCCGTGCGCACGACCTGGTTTCCCGCATGACGCTGGAAGAGAAAGCGAGCCAGTTGGAGGACTACGCGGTTGCCATTCCGCGGCTGGGGATACCCGACTATCAGACATGGGGCGAGGCGCTGCACGGCGTTGCGCGCGCCGGTTATGCGACGGTGTTTCCCCAGGCCATCGGCATGGCCGCAACCTGGGAAACGTCGCTGGTCAAGAACATGGGCAACGTAATCTCATCCGAGGCGCGCGCGAAGTATAACTGGGCGCAGCGGGAGGGAAACCACCGCATCTTTTATGGGCTCAGCTTCTGGTCGCCGAACATCAACATCTTTCGCGATCCGCGCTGGGGCCGCGGGCAGGAGACCTATGGCGAAGACCCGTTCCTGACCGGCAAAATGGGCGTGGCCTTTGTGAGCGGAGTGCAGGGCGCGGACGTGGACCATCTGCGCGCGGTGTCGACGAGCAAGCACTTTGCCGTACACTCCGGGCCGGAGAGCATGCGCCACGGCTTCAACGTGGACCCGACGCCGCGCGACCTGGAAGAGACCTATCTGCCGGCGTTTCGCGCCACGGTGGTGGATGGGCATGTGCAGTCGGTGATGTGCGCCTATAACTCGATTGACGAGTTCCCTGCCTGCACCAACAAGATGCTGCTGAAAGACCACCTGCGCGACGCCTGGGGCTTCAAAGGGTTTGTGGTTTCAGACTGCGGCGCGATTGTGGACGTGAACCAGGGGCACAAGAAGACGCCCGACATTCTGCACTCGACGGCGATGGCGCTGGACGCGGGGACCGATCTTTCGTGCAGCATCTGGACGCCGGGCTTCAACACAGCGGCCGATGCCGTGCGGCAGAAGCTGATCTCAGAGGACGTGGTGACGCGGGCGGCGGAGCGGCTTTATACCGCGCGCATGAAGCTGGGGATGTTCGATCCGATGGGTTCGAACCCGCTGGACCACATCGCCTTCAACATTGACCTGGTGGGGCCGAACCGGCAGGTGACGAGCAAGGCGGCGCAGGAGAGCATGGTGCTGCTGAAGAATACCGGCGTTCTGCCTCTGAAGAGCATTACGGGAAAGGTTGCCGTGATTGGGCCGACTGCCGATCTCCTGGTTTCAATCCTCGGCAACTACGTAGGCACGCCGATACGTCCGGTGACGCCGCTGGACGGCATGGCGGGGCAGTTCAAGGCGACGGGGATTGTGTATGCGCAGGGCTCGACGCTGGCCAACGGCGTGGGTGTGCCGGTGCCGCGGACGGCCTTCGGCATGGGCCAGGGACTGAAGACGGAGTTCTTTGCTACGGCGGACTGGACGGGCCGCCCGCAGGCGACCGTGCAACAGCCGGAGATTCAGGCAGACTGGGAAAGTGTGATTCCGGTGAACCAACTGGCGACGCATACCTACTCTGTGCGCTGGACAGGCAAGCTGACGGCGCCGGCGGCGGGCCACTACGTTTTCAGCGTGGAGGCAGGTGACAGCTTTCCTTACTCGCCGGTGGAGAGCTACCGGTTTGTGCTGGACGGCAAGGTGATTGCAGAGGGCAGCCTGCGCAAGGGGCAGGATATTTCGGCGCTGGGCAACTTCCACGCGGCGCCCGGGAACTCGCCCACCGCGCCCCCGCAAATGAATGCGCCCTATATTCCGCAGATTCCGGTGGACTTTGCCGACACCAACGCGCACGACTTCCGGTTTGAGTACTCGCACAGTGGCGACGAAGAGGGCGGGGGTGTGACGCTGAAGTGGGAGGCTCCGGCCGAGGCGCTGTTAGGCGAAGCAGTTGCGCGCGCCAAAGAAGCCGATGTGGTGGTGGCGTTTGTAGGGCTCTCTCCGCAGCTTGAGGGCGAAGAGATGAACATCAAGATCGACGGGTTCAGCGGCGGCGACCGCACCAGCCTTGACCTGCCCGAGCCGCAGCAAAAACTCCTCGAAGCCCTGGCCGCTACCGGCAAGCCGCTGGTGGTGGTGTTGCAGAGCGGCAGCGCGGTGGCCCTGAACTGGGCCAACCAGCACGCGGGCGCGATTCTTGAAGCGTGGTATCCGGGCGCGGAAGGCGGCAACGCCATTGCCCGCACGTTGGCCGGACTCAACAACCCGGCCGGCCGGCTGCCGGTGACGTTTTACAAGAGCGTGGACGAGTTGCCCGCCTTTACTGACTATGGGCTAAAGGGGCGGACGTATCGCTACTTCACGGGCAAGCCGCTCTGGGGCTTTGGCTACGGACTGAGCTACTCGACGTTCAAGTATGGGCCGGTGAAGCTGTCGGCAGAGACGTTGAAGGCCGGCGATCCGCTGACGGCCACCGTGACCGTGACCAACACCGGCACGCTGGCCGGCGACGAGGTGGTGGAGGCCTATGTGAAGACGCCGCAGGCGGATGGGCCGGTCCACTCGCTGGCGGGGTTTGAACGGGTCAACATAGCCGCCGGGCAAAGCAGGGAAGTGGCGATCCAGATCGATCCGCGGGCAATTTCAAGCGTGGACGAGAAGGGCAACCGGTCGATTCTGGAAGGGAAATATACGCTGACACTGGGCGGAGCGCAGCCGCAAGAGACGGATGCCAAATCCGAGGCCGCGTTTACCGTGACGGGGACTGAGGCGTTGGCGAAGTAGCGCTCCGTTGATGCGGGCCTCCCTGCCGCAGGGATGGCCCGCATCGAACCAGCACTCAATTGACAGCCTGGTGTATAGTAGTTGTACGTACGGTAGTCTTCCGTACAGAACGGAGACGATTCCCATGGCTGTTGCTCTACGCACGGAACGGACCGAAGCGCGTCTGCTTCCCGAGCAGAAGAAGCGGATTGAGCGGGCTGCCCGGCTCAAGGGGCTTTCGCTCTCCGACTTCATGGTGCAGCAAGCGGATGAAGCCGCCATCAAGACCATCCAGTTGCACGCCAGTTGGACCCTGGAGAATCGCGACCGCGACGTGTTTGTGCGGGCTCTGCTTGACCCGCCGCAGCCCAGCGCACGGATGAGGGCCGCAGTGAAACGCTATAAAGAACGCGCAGGCCGATAGTGCCGCGAAAGACCCTAGCCGGCGAATACAGAATCGAACCGCTTGGCTCGCTTCACGATCGCGCCGGTTTCAGTTGTGGCGTACCCGAACTGGATAGCTACCTGGAGCGCCAGGCCGGCCAGGACATGAAACGCAAGCTGGCCGCGGTCTTTGTTCTCACAGCCGACAGCAAAGCCGTCTCTGGCTACTACTCACTCTCAGCGCATTCAATTCTGGCGGCGGATCTGCCGCAGGTGATGGCGGCGAAGCTGCCGCGCTTTCCGCTGCCCGTGACGCTGCTGGGACGAATGGCTGTGGCCGAGTCTCTGCATGGCCGGAGCTGGGGAGAGTTTTTGCTGTTGCACGCATTGGAGCGAGCCCTGCATGGCTCACAACACGTCGCCTCCTGGGCCGTGCTGGTGGATGCAAAGGCTGGCGCACGGGATTTCTACATCAAACACGACTTTCTGCCGTTCCCGAGCCGGCCATTCAGGCTCTTCCTCCCATTGAAGACGATTGAGAGGATGTTTGAGGAGTGATCCTCCGCTGTCCGCCTGCAAAGTCCAGGCATCAAGAGCCAAATCGCAAAGTCCTTTACAGCGGATCCCGAATTGCAGAACAAGGACTACGAGCACGCCATCCTGGATGTCGCAGAGGTCGCGGTAATCGCCGATGCGATAGCGCCAAAGGTCGCCGAGCGGGCCTTGCAAGCCTGAACGAGCCCGCAACTGCCCGCGCGTGATATACATCACACGCTTCCCTTCCCAATTGCTGAATAATTCTGAATGATGGCCTTCGAGCGGCGACGCACGAGGGACAGCAAAGTCTTGCGAACCGTTTCCGCGCCGGTTTGCGGAAGCGAACGGATATGTTTTCTTGCCGGAATCACGGCCCTGGGTACTATTGGAGATCTGCCTTTATGTACAAGATTGTGGAAGCCCGCAACGTTGGCCTCAATATCAAGCAGTTCACGATCGAGGCGCCGCGCATTGCGCGCAAGCAGAAGCCGGGTCAGTTTCTGATCCTGCGGCTGCATGAGAAGGGCGAGCGCATTCCGCTGACCATCAAGAGCTCTGACCCGGCGACCGGCACCGTCACCGTCGTGGTGCAGGGCATCGGCAAGACCACCATGATGATGAACAGTCTTGAGGTGGGCGATTCGATTCTGGACATCGTGGGGCCGCTGGGGAAGCCCTCGGAGATTGAGCCGTACGGCACGGCGGTGATTCTGGCCGGCAGCGTGGGCACGGCCATGGCGCTGCCCACGGCCAACGCACTGAAGAATGCGGGCAACCACGTGGTGTTTATTGAGGGTGCGCGCAGCAAAGAGATGGTGGTGTTTGAAGACGAGGTGCGCGCGGCCAGCGAAGAAGCCTACGTGATGACCGACGACGGCAGCTATGGCGAGCACGGGCTGGTGACCAAAAAGCTGAATGAGCTGATCGCCGCGGGACGGCACATCGACTTTGTCCTGGCCGTGGGGCCGGTGCCAATGATGCGGGCGGTGGCGCAGATTACCGGACCGCTGGGCATCAAGACGATGGTGAGCCTGAACTCGATCATGGTGGACGGCACGGGGATGTGCGGAGGCTGCCGCGTGTTGCTGGGCAACACCAGCAAGTTTGCCTGCGTGGACGGGCCGGAGTTTGACGCCTCGCTGGTGAACTTTGAGGTGCTGATGCAGCGCAACCAGATGTATCGCGAAAAGGAGTGCGAGTCGCTGCACGAGTTTGAGGAACACCGCGCAGAGGAGTTGGCCGAACTGCGAGCCGAGTTGGCGGAGAAGGAAAAGGAAGTGGCAAGGCTGGCGGCTGAGCTGGAAGCGGAAGAGCACGCCGCCCGCGTCACTGAGCTCTCCGGAAAGGATGCGCAGCATGTCTGAAAAAAACGAGCTGCCGCTGAAAGAGCGGATGAAGATTGTGCGCACGCCGATGCCGGAGCGGGATGCGCAGCAGCGCAGCCGCAGCTTTGAAGAGGTGAACCTGGGGCTGCAGGCGGCCGATGCGCTCACCGAGGCGACGCGCTGCATCTCCTGCGCCAAGCCGGGGTGCGTGAAGGAATGCCCGGTGGGCGTGAAGATTAAAGATGTGGTGGCGCTGATTTATGCGGGCGACTATCTCGCCGCGGCGGCCAAGTTGCGCGAAGATAATGTTCTGCCAGCGATTACCGGCCGGGTTTGCCCGCAAGAGAACCAATGCGAGGGCGGTTGCGTGCTGGGCAAGAAGGGCGCTCCGGTGGCCATTGGCAACCTGGAGCGTTTTGTGGCCGACTTTGAGCGGACCAGCGGCCAGCTTGGGTTGCCGGCCAATGCGCCGTCCACGGGCAAAAGCGTGGCCATTGTGGGCAGCGGCCCGGCGGGGTTGAGCGCGGCCGGGGACCTGGTGCAGAAGGGCCATCGCGTGCGCGTGTTTGAGGCGCTCCACGAGGTCGGCGGCGTGCTGGTTTACGGCATTCCGGAGTTCCGCCTGCCCAAGGATATTGTGAAGGGCGAGGTGGACAACCTGCGCCGCATGGGCGTCGAGTTCGAGACCAATGTCGTCGTGGGCCGCAGCGTAACCATCGACGAGCTCATGCAGGACGAGCACTACGACGCCGTATTTGTAGCCACCGGCGCGGGGCTGCCCGTGTTTCTGGGCATACCGGGCGAGCATTTGAACGGCGTCTACTCGGCCAATGAATTCTTGACGCGCGTCAACCTGATGCGCGCTTACCAGGTCATCGCCTACGACCAGCCGGTCTATGACTGCCGCAACCGCGACGTGATTGTGGTCGGCGGCGGCAACACCGCCATGGACGCAGTGCGCACCGCGCGCCGCCTTGGCGCACGCTCAGCCACTCTCGTCTACCGGCGCTCCGAGGCAGAGATGCCGGCGCGGCTTGAAGAAGTGAAGCACGCGCGCGAAGAGGGCATCGAGTTCAGCATGCTCACCGCGCCGGTCCAGATGGTGGGCGACGAAAAAGGCTGGCTCACCGGAGTCAAGTGCGTCCGCATGGAACTGGGCGCGCCCGACCAGAGCGGTCGACGCCGCCCGGTCGAGATCAACGGCTCGGAGTTCGTTCTCCCGGCCAACGTGGTCATCATCGGCGTCGGCACCACGGCCAATCCGCTCATCCAGAGCACAACGCCTGACCTCGAAACCAACAAGCACAACTACATTCTGGCCGACCCCGAAACCATGCGCACCTCAAAGCACGGCGTCTTTGCCGGCGGCGATATTGTCACCGGCGGAGCAACCGTGATTCTGGCCATGGGAGCCGGGCGCAAGGCCGCCGTCTCGATTCACGAGTTTCTCGTCACCAGCATTTGGCAGGCCCGCTAGCGAATGCCATGCGTGTTCAACCACGGCCCAAATGCCTTGTCCTCGCCCTGAATGTGCGTGGTCAGCCAGTCGCGCAGAAACCTCAGCAGAGGAGGATACATGGTCGGGTCATTCGCCCGCCGTCGGCCAACGTACTCCAAAACCTGGCTGGTTAGATCCGCATGAATGGCCCGGTGGTGCGCCAGTCCGGCGTACCCGCTGTCTAACATCAGCCTCTCCTCCGTGGCGAAATGATCGCCCGTGTACTCCAGCAGCTTTTTCATCAGCGGATCTGCAACACTTTGCCCCTTCCCCTTGAGCATGGCCGCATGCAGCTCGTTCAACATGGCAACCATTCCCTTGTGTTGATCGTCCACAATCTCTACGCCTACGGAATACTTATGAGTCCACCTGATTAAGGCCAACTGCTCCCTCCCGGAAAAAGTGTGCAAAATTACTCACTTCTTCCTTCTATTGATCCGGCAACAAAATACTGTCATGCAGCATAGGCGATTTTCGGGTCTTCGAAAAACGATTTGATCCTTTCGGGATTCTTTTCGATTGCCGTCATGTGTTCGGTGGCCGCTGTGCGCAA
>Ga0302320_10019242_pt1 | contig 13721 bp, 14 predicted proteins | sample Bog_T0_3_FD_202130 | JGI IMG/M metagenome (GOLD analysis project Ga0302320, IMG submission 202130) | Peat permafrost microbial communities from Stordalen Mire near Abisko, Sweden - Bog_T0_3 | ecosystem: Environmental > Terrestrial > Soil > Wetlands > Peat | place: Sweden: Abisko, Stordalen Mire... | reverse complement strand
CCGATTGCTGTATCGCAGGTGCCGCAAGGCGTCTATACCTCGGCAAAAATCACGCTGGGTGACTATTCGATTTTTTGCGCCGGGCTTGGGATCCAGGGCGGCGTGCAGGGCCAGGGTGCGTCCGGCATTGCTCAGCCCGCGAACGTGACGATCGCCATGCCCAAGCCCATCACCGTCACCGGCAGCAATATGACCGTCACGCTCAACCTGGTTCTCTCCCAGTTCGTGTCGACCTCCTCCTGCTTGGTGGGTTCCATGCCGACCAACCAGCAGTTTGAAATCTATGCCGACAGCGGCATCATGCAGCCGGTCGACGTCAGTCCCCAAAAGTTCAGCGCGCTTCTGGGCGTCATTGCCTCATTGAACGCGGATGGAACCGGCCTGACGATCGATTCCGTTGAGGGACTCCCCGGCAGTGTTGCGCCGGTTCCGGCATGGACTGTCGAATCCAATGCGAACACGGTCTTTCAGGGCGTCGCCGGAGCTTCCGCGCTCGATACCGGCTTGCCTGTCGAACTCGACGCAACCATCCAGCCCGACGGCTCGTTGATGGCATCGCGGATCGCGGTGTACGACACCAGCGCGAGCAACCTCTCCCTATGGAGCGGGCCGCTGCTGTCGGTGCCCAGTTCAGCACAACCCATTCTTGCGCTCGGGCGGCAGGCCGCGGGCCCCATCTACGGTCAGCAATTCGCACAGTTCGATGCAAGCCAGGCGAAGTTCCAGCTCTCCGGTCAATTCGGCAACCTCGCCACCCTCCCTTTCGCGGCGGCGTTTAACGCTTCCAACATGGTGCCCGGACAAGATATCGATATGACGTTTCACCAGGAAAGTTACCCCGCCGGCAGCAATGTTCCGGTGGTTTCAACCATGACGCTTGTCTCCCAGACAATCAATGGCCAGGTCACCGCCATCGGCAAGAGCGGAGCCTTCACAACGTATACGGTCTGGCTCGGGACCAACGATCTGTTTGCCAACCTCGCCTTCCAGCCCGGCCAGAACAACCTGCTCACCAGCCCGCGCGTCGTCACTGTCTATGCTGATGAAAACACGCAGATGCTGAACAGCCTTCCGCTGGGTGTCAACAGCTTCATGCGATTCAACGGCCTGGTCTTCAATGACACGGGTTCGCTCCGGATGGATTGCGACCAGATCAACGATGGGGTCGCAGAATAAGACTCGCCGGGTGTAGGGTGCCCCACCCTTGCGACGCCCTTGTTTTTGTCGCTGGGGTGGAAGAGCACGAGCTCCAATCAGCCAGGCTTTGAAAGGGCACGGCTTCAGCCGTGCCAAAGGCGGCTCCTCAAAGTTGAAGGGTACGGGCTTCAGCCCGTACATTGCACAACCGGCGATCCGAGAGAATCACGAACGCGGACCGCGAGGTCCGCGTTCTGCGTTAGTATGGCTTGACCAAACATTTGGAGAAGCCATGGAACCCGCTGCTGCCCTCAAGCGTCACTTTCGTCCATCGTTTTGTCTCGCCCTTCTTGCGCTCGCCGCGCTGCCCGCCGCGCATGCGCAGACCCCAGCCCCCGCTCCGCCAAAAACCGCGGACGCCCAAACCTACCGCGTCGGATTGAAGTCGATTGCAATCCCCTCCCCGTCGAGTGATCTCAGCGAAATCGGCCCCGACTACCGTGTCGTGCTTGAGACTCTGGCCCCGGCAACCAACCGGCTGGTCGCGGCATTCATCCGTCCCGAAGACCTTCAGCAAACTCTCGCGGGAGGCAACGCACCGCTCCCGCGCTACGCACTGGTTGAGATTCCGCGCCGTGCCGAGTTTCTTGATGTCGACTCCGCCACTTTTAAAACAGCAGCCGACAGCGTGGCCAAGGAGTTTGGCGCAAATCTCGATTCCGATTTGAAGACTGCCCAGGACGACCTCAACCACAACCTCAAGGAACTGAACTCAAATTCCGCCTCCGTCACCATCGGCAAGCCCCTCCCGCTCGGCGTACTGTTTTCAAAGCCGGACGCGGCGGCGTTCGCCATGGTTGAATCCGTATCGGCACAGGGACCGGAGACAAAAGTGGCTCTGGGAATTACAGTTCTGCGCACACAGAATCGCATCCTGTTTCTCTACCTCTACAGCACCTACAAAGATGAGTCCACCGTGCAGTGGATACGCAAAACCAGCGAGCAATGGGCAGACGCGATCCTGAAAGCCAACGCCCGCTAGGCCGGCTTCCCAAGCCGCGCGCCGCCCTTGCAAAAACACCGGACTTACGGCGAGCGCAACCACGGGAACCACGCGACGGGCGGCCCCGACCCGCCGTCACGCTTCCAGCTCTGAGCTCCCCTGTACAGGGGATGTAAAGATGGTCTATTCTCAGACCAGCGGGTATCCCATACACAGGCACACTTCCAACGCGATGCTGCTCGCACCGGCCTCCAGGCGCTGGTCGCGGTCGCGCGACCGGAGCATCTGCCCGCGGCGGCATCTGCGCGTGCTTCCCACCCGCACTCGTCCTAGCCTGTTCGCAAGCGACTAGCGCAGGTCCTTCAAAGGTCTGGAACTGCCTTTCGCTCCACGGCGACGAAGCCCAGGCGCCCTGTGGGAAGCCGAAAGACAACCGCAAGTCCTTCGACTCCCCATTCGCTGCGCTCAGGGTCGCTCAGGATGACAGTCGTTTAACGGTCGTTCAGACAGACAGCTCTTGATTCATCGATCAGGATGACAATGAGCCATAAAGGAGAAAAGATTATGAATAAGCAAGAGCTGCACGCCCAATACGGGCCGAAACTCCACACGGCGCTGCCCGGGCCCAGGGCCAGGGCCGCTGTCGAGGCCGACAGCCGGCTCATCTCGCCCAGCTACACGCGCTCTTACCCGCTGGTAGCCAAGCGCGGGCGCGGCATCCGCGTGGAAGATGTGGACGGCAACGAATTTCTCGACTTCGCCGCCGGCATCGCTGTTGTTTCCACCGGCCACTGCCACCCTGAAGTGGTCGCGGCCATTCAGAAGCAGGCTGCGGAGCTGATCCACATCTCCGGAACCGACTTTTACAACGAGCCGCTCACCGATCTCGCTGACCGCCTTTCCGCCATTGCACCCATGCCGGGTCCGCACAAGTTCTTTTACGGCAACTCCGGCGCGGAGGCAATCGAGTGCGCGCTCAAACTGGCCCGTTATCACACCGGGCGCCAAAACGTGATCGCCTTCCTGGGCGCATTCCACGGGCGCACCATGGGCGCGCTTTCTCTGACCGGTTCCAAACCGCAGCAGAAGCGCCGCTTCGGCCCCATGCTGCCCGGCGTCACCCACGTCCGCTATCCGTATGCCTATCGCGGCTGCACGGGTGGGGCGCAGGCCGAAGAGGCCTTCAGCCTGGGCTGCGCGCGGTACATCGAGGAGAAGCTCTTCAAAACCATATTGCCGCCCGAGGAAGTGGCCGCGATCTTTGTCGAGCCCATCCAGGGCGAGGGCGGCTACGTGGTGGCACCGGACAATTTCCTGCGCGAACTGCGCGCGATCTGCAATCGCCACGGCATCCTGCTGGTGGTGGACGAGGTGCAGTCGGGCGCGGGCCGTACCGGCAAGTGGTGGGCCATCGAACACTCGGGCGTGGAGCCGGACATTGTCTGCATGGCTAAGGGCATCGCCAGCGGCATGCCGCTGGGCATCTGCATGAGCCGCGCCGAGATTATGGACTGGGTTCCCGGCTCGCACGCCTCGACCTTCGGGGGCAACCCAATCTCCATCGCCGCGGCGCTGGCCACCATGGACGTTCTTGAGCGTGAGGGAATCGACAATGCGGCGCGCGTGGGCGGGTTGATGCTTGAGCGCCTGCGCGGGTGGACGCACTCTCACCCGCTGGTGGGCGAAGTGAGGGGCCGCGGCCTGATGATCGGCATCGAGCTGGTGAAGAACAAGGCCACGCGCGAGCCGGCCACGGTGCTGCGCAACCGCGTGGAGACCCTGGCCTTCGAGCGGGGCCTCATGCTCCTCGGCTGCGGGGAAACCTCACTGCGCCTGTGCCCGCCGCTCATTGTCAACGAACACGAAGCAACGGTCGCCCTCGACATTCTGGAAGAGTCGCTGGCGCTGGCCGAAAAAGAACACGAGGCCGCGACGACGCTGGAAGTGGCGACGGCCTGAAGCTGAATTGCTTTTGCGCGAACGGGGAAGAGAAAGAGCTTGCGAGCCGGCATTCGGCTCGCAAGCTCCTTTTGTTTCGGCCGGAGGCAGGTTCGCCGCGCCGGCCCAGGTCAGGAAAGCTTCTCATCGAGGCGCATGTTGGCAATTTCCGAGGTTCGATGGGCGGCCCGCTCCAGGTTTTGCGCCATCTCCTGCGTGGCCAGGTGCTGTTCTTCTGCCGCTGCCGCCATCTGATGCGAAAGCCCCGACAGATCTTCTGTCTGGTGGGAGATTTGATCGTTGGCATCCATCGCGGTGCCGAGATCGCCGCCGATGAGCGCGACCTTGGCCTGGATCTCGGCCGTGGCCGCGGCCGTCTGTTCCGCCAGCTTTCTCACCTCGCTGGCCACCACTGCGAAGCCCTTGCCGTGTGCCCCCGCGCGCGCCGCCTCGATGTTGGCGTTCAGGGCCAGCACGCTGGTCTGCGTGGCGATAGAGGCAATCAGCTCCGCCACCTTGGCTACGCCGCTGCTCGAGACGCGTAGGCTCTCGATTGACCTCCTGCTCTCCACGCTGGCGTTGCGCGTCTTTTCAGCGGCCTTGGCGACGTCCACGGCATTCCTGGCAATCTCCGCGATGCTGGCCTCGATCTGATGCGTGGCCGTGGCCACCATCTGAAGGTTGCCGTTCAAATGCTCGATATCGTTGCGCTGCGCCTCTTGCGCCTGGCGGAGCGCTTCAATGGTCTGCTGGGTGCTGACGCCCCACAGCACCACGGCGCCGATGTACGCGCCCCGCTCGTCCGTCATGGGCTCAACATTGAGGTCGAGCTTCACCGGCCCTAGGCCGATGGTGGCTTTGTGCGGCAGCTTGTGCATCCCCTGCGCATGGCCGGCGCCCAGAATCTTCTCTACATTGGGCGGAGCCTTGTGAAAGATGTGGATCGAGTTGCCCACAATCTTGTCCACGGGCACAGGCAGGTATTGCTGCAGCGTGTGCAGCGTTTTTCGCGAAGACCGGTTCACGTAGCGCAAGACCAGATCCCGGTCGCAGAACATGGCATTGCATGGCAGTGCGTCCAGCGCAAACTCAAAGAATCTGCGCTCGGCGTCTTCTGAAGCCTGCGGGTCGATCGGCTGATCGATCATTGCAACAGGCAGCGTGGTTGCACCGCGGCGTGCAAACAGGTCCCCAAACATCCCGTGCGACATAGTCGTCCTTCTTCTTCCCAACCAGATTCAGTCTCCCGCAGACCTGCTCTGCATGTCTTGCATTTTGACCGCCGAAAAGTTGAATCGGCAACGCTGTTCCCTGATCGAGACGGATGTGTTTCAAATTGGGTTCACCCGTCGGTTGCCGGCGCAATGCCGCTCATGCTCATGGGCTCGAGTTCGACACCGTCCTTCGCGGCATGCCAAAACGCCCGGCTTGCGCGTTTTCCCTGCGAGGACGACAATGTTCTCTCATGGGATGGCTGGAGCAGAAGCGGCTCTCCTGGCTGGAGAGCACGCTGGCAAGGTTCAAGCGGGCGGCGCGCCGTGGCGGCGGCAAAGCCTCCAGGCCCGCCCACCTGACTGCCGGAATCGACGGCGAAGATGCGGCGTTCTTTTACCTGCGCCGCAAGGGCTACACCGTGGTTGCGCGGCGCTGGTCGTCGCACTTGCAGCGCGGCGACCTCGATCTGATCGCCTGGCAAGGACCGATGCTTTGCTTTATCGAGGTGAAGACCCGCACCGCCCACGATGTGGCCGCGGCCGAAGTCACGGTCGATGCAGCCAAGCGCGCCACGCTTCGCAAGCTGGCACGGCATTACGTGCGTCAACTGCCCATGAAGGCGAGCCCGCCTGTCCGCTTCGACGTTGTCAGCGTGTACCTGGTGCCGGGCAAGGAGAAGGAGTTCGTGCACTTCGAGGGCGCCTTCGGCTGGCGCGAGGAAAGTCAATGGGATCGATGGGATGACTGAGCGAAGCGCGCGATGAGCAGGCGCCTGGCAGTTTGCGCCCTCTACCCCTGCGCGTCCTGGAACTCCTCGTGCCAGGCCATCTGAATGGCTTCGAGCTTCGGCTCGTTGGACTTGGCCGGATCGTCGGCGAACCCGGGCAGCTCGGTGACGTAGCGGTGCAGGTCGGTGAAGCGCACCGTCAAGGGGTCCAGGTCTGGAAATTTTTCTTGCAACTGAATGCCGATCTCTTCGGCGTCGGTCCACAGAATCTCGCGGGGCATGGGTCGGGCTCCTTGGTTCCTTGGGGGGCACGGTCGCGCTCTCCCACATCTCGAAATCGAGATGTGGGGCGCCCAGGCCTTTACTTGGTTTCGGCCAGTGTCAGCGGCTTACCCTCGGAGACGTAATTGCGGTTCCATTTGGGGATCTCGACTACATAGTCGCCGGGGCGGATGATTACGGCCTGACAGCCGAGGCGCGAGTTCAACTGCTGATCGGCGGCCATGTCCATGCGATCGATCTCGTCGTCGTCTGCTTCGCTGATGCCTTGCTGATCCTTGATCCACAGGTGGCATGTGGTGCAGGCACAAACGCCGCCGCAGGCGTGGTCGAGAAAGACGTTGAAGTTCTCCGCCACGTCAAGGAAACTCATCGGCTTGCCATGGTGATCGTAGGGCAGTGTGCCGAATTCGAACTCGACGGTGCGGCCTTCGGGCTGAAATGTCACACGCACGAGCTTATCGGCGGGAATGTTTTTCTCGGTTGCTTCGCTCATAGAATCCGTCCCTTTCACGGTGGCTTGCTCTCCCACCCTTGCCGCAGAAGACGCGTCAAGGATGGGGCATCCGGTTTCGGTACTTCACTTGAACTCCGCCGCGGCCATGGGATGGGGAGCTGTGACGGCTTCGCCCAACTCCTCGCCGGCGGCTTCCATGGTCTTGCCCGTAATCGCGACGCTCACCGCGGCCTCCATCATCAGCTCGGCAAAGCGCCGCGTGGCTTGATCCAGCGCCAGGGTCGCCGCGCGAATGGCAGCCGAATCTTCGCCCAGCTTCACGGCAGCCAAGCGGTCGCGCGCCGCCGCAATCGCCGCCTGCTCTTCGCCAGTCAGTTGCGCCCATGCAGGGCTCTGCGGTGCGCGCTCGACGGCGGAGAGAATCGTTTCCGCCTCGTTGCGTGCTTCAATCAGCAGACGCTTGGCGAAGTCCGCCTCGGCGTTGTCGAAGGAGTCCAAAATCATGCCTTCGACCTGCTCGTCCGTCAGCCCATAGGTTGGCTTCACTTCAATCTTTGCGGCCTGGCCACTGCGCTGCTCGCGCGCGGTCACCTTCAAGATTCCGTCGGCATCGATGAGGAAATGGACTTCAATGCGCGGAAGCCCGGCGCTCATGGGCGGAATGCCGCGGAGATCAAAGCGCGCCAGGGAGCGACAATCGCTGGCCAGTTCGCGTTCGCCCTGCACCACGTGAATGGCCACGTTGGTCTGCCCGTCGACGCCGGTGGTGAAGTGCTCTGTGGCAGAGGCGGGGATCGTCGAGTTGCGCTGAATGATGCGCGCGACGGTTCCTCCGAGCGCTTCAATGCCCAGCGAAAGAGGCGTCACGTCCAGCAGCAGCATCTCTTCGGTGGTCTTCGATGCGCCGGCAAGAATGTCGGCCTGCACCGCGGCGCCGAGCGCGACAACTTCGTCGGGGTTCAATTCAATGTGAGGCTTTTTGCCGCGCGCGGCCAGATGAAAGAGATCGTCCACCAACTGGCGCACGGCGGGAATCCTTGTCGAGCCGCCCACCAGAACGACTTCATCAATCTGCTCGGGCGTGATGCCCGCATCGGCCAGCGCCTGCTTGCAGGGTCCGGCAGTGCGCTGCAGGACCGGCTCAATCAACAGCTCGAAGACCGCGCGCGGAATCTCGCGCTGGTAGCGGTCGCCGTTGGGCAGCTCAATGTCGAAATGCGCCATCGGTTCGGTGGAAAGCTGGATCTTGGCTTCGATGGCGGCCTTGCGCACGGCCTGCACGGCGCCCGGATGTCGGCGCAGATCGACGCCGTGCTCGGCGTGAATCTCGTCGAGCGCAATGGCGAGGAGCAGGTTGTCGATGTCGTCGCCGCCAAGGTGCGTGTCGCCATTGGTCGACTGCACTTCGAAGATGCCGTCGCGCAGCTTGAGAATGGAGATGTCGAAGGTGCCGCCGCCGAGGTCGTAGACAGCAATGGTGCCCTCTTTGGCGCGGTCGAGACCGTAGGCCAGCGCCGCCGCCGTGGGCTCGTTGACCAGCCGCAGGACTTCGAGACCGGCCATGCGGCCCGCGTCCTTGGTAGCCTGGCGCTGCGCATCGTTGAAGTACGCAGGCACGGTGATGACCGCCTGCGTGACCGGCGCGCCGAAAAACCGCTCGGCGTTGCGCTTGAGCTGGCGCAGGATGTAGGCCGAAATCTCCGGCGGCGTGAAGCGCATTTCGCCAAGCTGGATGCGAGGCACTTCGCCCGCTTCCACATCGCCGGCCAGCCGGAAGGGGAATAGTTTCAATTCGCTCTGGATCTCTTCCAGGCCGCGGCCCATCAGCCGCTTGACGGAGTAGATCACGCGCTCCGGCGTTTCAATGAGAGCCTTGCGCGCGGTGTTGCCAACAGTGACCGTAGGCCTGCCACCTTCCGGCGGCGCGGGGTCCAGCGCCACCACCGACGGCACCAGGTTCAACCCGTCTACGCCGGGAATGACCACCGGCGCATCGCCTTCCATATAAGCAACCAAGGAGTTGGTGGTCCCGAGATCGATTCCGACTACGCGGCCTGTTTGGTTCGATTCCGCCATATCTATCGTTTATGCTCCAAGGGTCTCGGTCACGTCGCGGACCAGATTTCTCACGTAGCGGCGGCGGTCGAGCAAGGCCACCATGGTCTGTTGCGCGGTCTGTCGCGCCGCTTCGTCGCCCGCGTCCCACACTTGCCACTGCGCGCGAAGATTTTCGTCGACTGCTGCCAGCAGTCCTTCGAATTTCTTTTTGGCCTGTTCCAGGTCGGCGTGAAGTTGCGGATCTTCTTCGCCCATCTTATGGGCCATGCGCATCTCTTCCAGCTGCATGTTTAGCTCGAAGGCCTCTTCCAACAGATCGGCGGGAACGCGCGACGGGTCTTTTCTGTCTTTGCCGGCATGCTCTTCGCCAATCTCCGCGCCTTCCCGTTTGAGCAGGTATTCGGTGCGGCTCAGCGGGTCCTTCAGGGTGCGATAGGCATCGTTGAGCAACGCGGTGTCAGCCAGACTCCACTCGCGCTCTTTCTCGCCGGCGCGGGCAAAACGGTCGGGATGTACCTTGCGGCTGAGGCGATGAAACTCATGCTCCAGGGCGGGAAGATCGACATGAAACTTGCGCTCCAGGCCAAAGACCTGAAAATAGTCGCCCCCGGGCGGAGGCTGAATCTTGCTGCAATGCGGGCAAAACAGAGTGGAATGAGTATGACCGATCGAACAGGACCAACACTCAATCGGAACCGCGGAATCGATGACGTTGAACATAGTTGAACTCTTGCGAAGCGGAAGACGACTAGGAGAAAGACGAACCGCAGCCGCACGAGCGCGAGGAGTTCGGGTTGATGAAGTTGAAGCCCTGCCGCATCAGCGTCTCTTCGTAGTCCAGCGTCATGCCGTGCAGATAGAGGAACGACTTGGGATCGACAAAGACCCGCACGCCGTCGAACTCGTAGATGCGGTCGCGCTCGCGTGGGCGCGTGTCAAATTTAATCGAGTAGGACAGCCCCGAGCATCCGCCGCCCATCACGCCCAGCCGCAGCCCGCCCTCTTCCGGCGAGACGCCTTCCTTGGCCATGGCCACGCGGATGCGCTTGACGGCGCGGTCCGTTACCTGCAAGCCCTGCGTGGGCGGGGAACCCCTTGGGCCCGGCGCGGCGGGCTGCGGCGGCGCTGCAAATGCGCCCTCGGCGGGCTTCGATTCGATTGTCACCATGTTCGACATGCTTACCTTTTCATTTCCCGCTCCCCGCTTTCGGCATGGCGCGGCAATTGCCGCGCCACTTGCAGGAAAAGGGAAGCATCTTAGTGCGCCGCGGCAGTGGCTTCCACCGTCTCCGCTACGCCGTTCTTTTTCTTCCAGTCGCCGATGGCCGCGCGAATCGCGTCTTCGGCCAGCACCGAACAGTGAATCTTCACCGGCGGCAGCGACAGTTCTTTCACGATGTCGGTGTTCTTGATGGCCAGCGCGTCGTCCACGGTGCGGCCCTTGATCCACTCGGTCGCGAGCGATGAACTGGCGATGGCCGAGCCGCAACCGAAGGTTTTGAACTTGGCCTCTTCGATAACCTGCGTCTCTGGGTTCACGCGGATCTGCAGACGCATCACGTCGCCGCACTCGGGAGCGCCGACCAGGCCGGTGCCAACTTCGGTGGATGCCTTGTCCAGTTGGCCCACGTTGCGGGGATTGTTGTAGTGGTCGATGACCTTGTCGCTGTACGCCATTGGTTCCATCCTTCTGCGGGGGAAGCCGCGGTGTTTTCCTAGTGGTTAGTGATTAGTGAATAGTGAGCCTCGGTAGTTGAATAGTTGTTGGAGCGTGGATACCGACCACTATTCACTAAGCACTCGTTCTTAGTGCGCCGCCCACTGAATCTTGGTCAGGTCGATGCCTTCCAGCACCATCTCGTAGAGCGGGGAAAGCTGGCGCAAGTGCTTCACAATGTCGATCACCTTGGCGGCCACGTAGTCCACTTCGGCCTGGGTATTGAAACGGCCCAGCCCGAAGCGAATTGAACTGTGCGCCACATCGTCGCCCAGTCCCAGCGCCTTTAACACATACGATGGCTCAAGCGTCGCCGAGGTGCAGGCCGAACCGCTTGAAACCGCCACGTCGTTGATGCCCATCAACAGCGACTCGCCCTCGACATAGACAAAGCTCATGTTGAGGTTGCCGGGCAGGCGATGCTCCCAGGAGCCGTTCACATGAACATAGTCGAGCTCGGACTCGAGCTTGGCCTTCAGCCGGTCACGCAGGCCGCGCAGATAGGCTGCCTCAGTGTCCATCTCCTCGCGGGCAATCTCGCAGGCCTTGCCCAGGCCCACAATGCCGGGCACATTCAAAGTCCCGGAGCGCATGCCGCGCTCGTGTCCCCCGCCATCGATCTGCGCCGCGATCTGCACGCGCGGGTTGCGTCGGCGAACGTAGAGCGCGCCCACGCCCTTGGGCCCGTAGATCTTGTGTCCGGAAAGCGACAGCACGTCGATGTTGTCGGCGATGACGTTGACAGGAACCTTGCCCACCGCCTGCACCGCGTCGGTGTGGAAGATGACGCCCTTCTCGTGGCACAGCTTGCCGATCTCGCGGATGGGCTGCAGCACGCCGATCTCGTTGTTAGCTGCCATGATGGAGACGAGAATCGTCTTGTCGTCCATGGCCCGCTTCAAGTCTTCGAGATCGATGAGCCCGTCGGCTTTCACCGGCAGATAGGTGACGCGATAGCCGTACTTCTCCAGCCGCTTGCAGGTGTCCAGCACCGCTTTGTGCTCGGTGACCTGGGTGATGATGTGGTTGCCGCGCTCGCGGTACATCTCGGCAATGCCCTTGATGGCCAGGTTGTTCGACTCGGTGGCGCCGGAGGTGAAGATGATTTCCTTGGCCGTTGCGCCGATCAGCTTGGCAATCTGCTCGCGCGCAGTCTCCACGGCCTGCTCCGCCTCCCAGCCGAAGGAGTGGTTGCGGCTGGCGGCATTGCCAAACTTGGTGGTGAAGTAAGGTAGCATCGCCTCCAGAACCCGCGGGTCCATCGGGCTGGTGGCGTGATTATCCATATAAATCGGCAAGCTCACGCCCGCCGGAACTTCAACATTGCTGGCAAAAGTACCCATCTCAGCTCTCCATCCTTATCCATGCGCTTCTCCGCTTCATCGCGGAGGGAAAACTTGCGTTACAAGGTCAATGCAACCAGCCTTTGCGCGGCGGGTTGCCGGTGCGCAGGCTGTTCGTGCTCCGCCAGATCCTGAATGCTGATGCTCTTCAGGACTCCGGCAATGGTGTCGTTTACCCGCGCCAGGGGTTCCTTGATGGTGCAGCTCGGCGTGAGCTCGCAGCTCTTGGCGCCCTTGGTGCAGGAGGTAATGAAAAACGGCCCGTCGATAGCGTGAATCACCTCGTAGGCCGAAATCTCGCGGGCGTCGCGCGCCAGGGCGTATCCGCCGTTCATGCCGGCGTGCGACTTGAGCAGCCCGTTCTTGGTCAGCAATTGCAGAATCTTGGCCAGCAGCTGCGCCGGAATGCCGTAAGCGTCGGCCACGTCCTTGGCGCTCAGGGCAGGATTCTCCGGGTGCTCGGCCAGGTACTTGAGCGCCATGAGCCCGTAATCCGCCTTTTTTGTCAGCTTGAGCATTGAATATCCGACTTCTTCGGTCCGTGTTTAGTATACGACCGAATCTGTCGGGATTTCAAGTCCCTGTCCGGAATCCCCCTGCTCCTAGGCGCCGGAATCTTGAGTGAAGGCGAAAGATTCAACAAAAACCCGTTTCAAATTATCAAAAAGACCGCTACAATCTTGCGGAAAGAGAACTTCATTCCAACGAATCGAGCGATGGCAACCACCTGCAAGCACCCCAGGGTCCGTATCGTTTCCCGGCACGAAGACACCGAGTTTGTCGAGTGCCTGGAGTGTGGCGAGGTCTTTGACTCCGAGGAATTTCGTGACATGGAGATCGAGGAATCCGCTTTGACTGAGGACGTAGCGAACGACGAATGAAGCCGTGCCCGCAATGCGCTCCTAGCGGCCGCTGGGCACTCCTCCGGCCGGGACTCCGACCCGGCGCGACGCCATCCATGCGTAGTGCAGGCCTGAAACGACGGTCAGCACCATAGTCGCGTCCAGCATCACCAGCCGCACCACCGACACCCAGTCCGCCGCCGTCACCTGGTGCAGCAGCACGGCGGCCACGGCAGCCACCTGGGCAAAGGTGTTGGCCTTGCCAAAGATGCTGGGGGTAAACTCCCGCCTGCCCACCGCCGCGTAAAGCAGAGCGGCAACCAGGAGGATGCCGACGTCGCGTCCAAAGACCATCACCGTAACCCTGGCAGGAATCAGCCCCTGGTGCATGAGCACCAGGAACAGCGTGCTCAGGAGCACCTTGTCGGCCACCGGGTCAAGATATGAGCCCAGCATGGTGCGCTGTTTCAGCACGCGGGCCAGCGTGCCATCCAGCGCGTCGGTCAGCCCGGCTGCCACAAACAGGCCAAAGCTCAGACCATAGTGACCATCAAGGATGGCCGCGACCAGGAACGGCGCCAGGCAGATACGCGCCAGCGTAAGCAGGTTGGGCGCCGTGCGGAGTGGGTTCAACTTCGTAATCGAAACGTCTGACATGCAGGACTCGACCAGCACAGAACCGGAACGCCGCACAACCCGCTACACCGGTCTGAACCGATTGCAGCTTCTTCCGGAAGACCTGAAAGCTCCCGTTGCTCCGGAGGCAAACGGACAGCGCCAGCCGCAGGCGGAGAGGTGTGCGGCTATCGTGAATGATGGTACAGCATGGGCCGCCGGAGACGACACACCGTCTTTTCCCGCCGCCCCGACCCTGATAGACTAACTGGAGTTGGCTCGCAGGCGCGTAGCTCAGTTGGTTAGAGCGCTTCCTTGACACGGAAGAGGTCGCTGGTTCGAATCCAGTCGTGCCTACCATATTTATCAAGAACTTAGACCCATCTCCTT
>Ga0302320_10019239_pt1 | contig 13721 bp, 8 predicted proteins | sample Bog_T0_3_FD_202130 | JGI IMG/M metagenome (GOLD analysis project Ga0302320, IMG submission 202130) | Peat permafrost microbial communities from Stordalen Mire near Abisko, Sweden - Bog_T0_3 | ecosystem: Environmental > Terrestrial > Soil > Wetlands > Peat | place: Sweden: Abisko, Stordalen Mire... | reverse complement strand
CGAGGTCGAGGGCCTGGCGAAGAAACGGCTGGCTCTCCTGTTCATTCAGAGTCCACGCGTGGCGACCGGGCTGGGGCTTTCCTGTGGCGGGTGTGCCGTAGCTCATGCAGCCAAGACAAAGGCGGGAGACTTTCAGTCCGGTATTGCCTAGATTCACGTAGTCCATGATTGCCCCTTGTTCAAGTTTAGTGCGGAAGACAACTTTTGGCCCCCATCTGCGGTCTAAACGGGATATGCGGGGCAACGGAGCGTTCGTCCCGGGAAGGCGTCCGGGAATCTCGCCTAAGTGTGAGAGCCGACAGCGGCGAAGGCGGTAAACTGGGGAGAAGGCGCGGGAAGCATTGATCGAGATTGAAACGGAACCAGAGGGCAGACGGCTGCGGCGGGTAACCACCGCCAACGCGCGCCTATGCTTCGCCGCCCGTACCCACCTGGCCGGGCGGGTTCTGTCCATGGCCGCGATTCCGGTTTTCATCCTTGTGACCGGTTGCGGCGGCGGCAACACCACCATGAGTTCCTCAAACGGAACCTTCTCCATTTCACCCGGCGCTTCCACCATCGATACCAATTGCACCGGCTGCAACGCAACCAACTCCTCGGGCGCTGCCATTGAGCAGTTTTCCGCGATGCTCACTGCCGGTGGTGCGGCCAGCGTCACCTGGAAGGTGAGCGGTGGAGACGCGAACAGCGGACCCGGCACCATCTCTTCGAGCGGACAGTATGTGCCGCCCAGCTACCTCACCGCCGACCACGTTTCTGTCACCGTCACCGCGACGCTCACTTCGAACACCAGCACAACCGCAAGCGCCGTGCTTACTGTGACGCCCGGCTTCCTGCAGCCGCTCACGCCTGAGAACGCCGCTGTCGCAGCCAACGGCACGCTGGCCATCACCGGCTACATTGCTGAAGCAGGCGGAACCCTCGGAATCACGTATGGGCTCTCAAGCACGGCCTCCGGCTCCGGCGGCGGACAAGGCACGCTCGGCCCCATGAGTTGCACGCGCTCGAGTACGGCGTTTACTTACTGCAAGGTCACGTACACGGCGCCCGCAACCGTCTCCGCCACCAGCGACACCTATGTCGTGGCCAACGTCGGCAGCTCTTCCTCGCGGACGGCTAGCGAAATCCTGCTGAACACGGCCGGTGTCTCGAGCGATCCGGCGAGTCACCAGGCCGAGCTTGCGACGCCCATCGCGCTGGGCAGCTCGGGTGGCAACAACAATGCCTACGACACCTCGGGCAACCAGATTGTGGACTGTTGCGGCGGCACACTCGGGTCGCTCATTCAGAACAGCAGCGGCGCCCAGTACCTGCTCAGCAACAATCACGTGCTGGCGCGCAGTGACCAGGCCGCCACTGGCGAAACCATCGTGCAGCCCGGCCTTATTGACGACAACTGCACGCCCTACGGGCAAACCGGCGCCGCCATCACGCCAGTGGGCACGCTCACTGCGTTTCTTCCATTGAATTCGGCCGCCACGAACGCCGATGTAGCCATCGCGGCCGTCAACGCGGGCGCCGTCAACAAAAGCGGCATCATTCTCGAGCTCGGCACGCTGCAGGCCAACGGCACACTGGCCGCCGCGCCGCCAGGAATCTCATCCACAGCCGGCAAGGGCGAAACCGCAGCCCTGAACATGACGGTGGCCAAGAGCGGCCGGACTACGGGGTTGACTTGTGCAAACATTTCAGCCGTCAGCCTCGATGTGAGCGTCGGGTACTTTACTGACTGTGCTGAGACCAAGCCCTATCTGACAAAGATATATACAAACCAGATTGCGATCACCGGCAATCAGTTCAGCGATGCGGGCGACTCCGGTTCGCTGGTGGTTGACTCCGCGACCGCCGAGCCCGTGGGCCTGTTCTTCGCGGGAGGCGTGGACACCGGCGGCGTGAGCGAGGGCGTGGCCAACCCGGTCACCGACGTTCTAAGTGAATTGGCAACGCAGGGCGGTGGACCCTACACCTTTGTCGGTACCACCGACCATGCGGTCAGTTGCCTCAACTACGGCAACGCCACAGCAACGGCGGCACAGGCGCGCGCGCTCACCAGCGGCGAGACGGCGCGTGCGCAGGCTGCGCTCAACCAGGCGCGCATGCTGGTCAACCCGTCGGCAGGCATCCTCGGCGTGGCCGTAGGCAAAAGCGGCGACTCGGTCGGCGAGGGCGCTGTCATCGTGTACGTGGATGAGGCCGCCAACGTGAACGTTCCGGCCACAGTCAATGGCGTACGTACCATGGTCATTCCCACCACGGCGCGTGCTGTTGCTCTCGGTTCCGCGCCGCAGTCCTCTCTTGAGGTGTCTGCCATCCCGGGGCTGGCGGCCACCGTGCTCAACCAGGCAGTTGCGGCCAAGCAGCAAACAGCGCAAGTCCTGATGCAGCAGAATCCGGCCTTCTTCGGCGTGGGTATCGGCCAAAGCCTCGACAACCCCAAAGAGGCCGCCCTGGTCATCTACGTCGATCGCAGAAATATTCCCGCCGAGTTGCCGCCAACGGTCAACGGCCTGCGCACGCGCTTCGTGGTCATGGACCGCTTGCACGTTACGCGGTCCTATGCGGAGAAGATCCAAACGCGAAGCCGCTGCGGTGTCCGGGCAGCGGGCGCTCTCGACAGGCTCAATGGATTGGGTGAGCGGGGCTTGAATTTGCGCTGAATAAGAAAAGCCCCGAATCTCTTGTGCGAGATTCGGGGCTTTTCGATCTCCTGTCTAAAGACTCGCTACTGCACCGGCCTGGCTTTGCCGTTCGCAAGCGAGTCCTTGATGATCCCCTCGATCTTTTCGTGGTTTTCGCGCGAGAGCTGGCCCATCTGCCCGCCCAGCTTGCCCATCTGGCCGCCGAGTTCTCCCTGCTGCTTTCCGAATTGCCCCATCGAGCCGCCGATCTTGCTTTGCTCTGCGCCAATCTTGCCTTCCAGTGCGCCCAGCTGCCCCATGATCTGGCCCATCTGGCGCTGCAAGTCTCCAATCTCTTTCTGATTAATCGTGCTGCCCTGCTTGGACTGGAGCGTAGTCAGCGCCCCGGTCAAATCTGCAATCTCTTTTGAAAGGTCGGGCGTCGGCACGTTTACCGCGCGCATTTGGCTGCCCAGATCCCTCTGCTGCTGGCCCAGATCTCTCATCTGCTTGCCCAGGGCTTTCATCTGCTCGCTCAGGTCGTCAACGGGCTTTTCCATCGCTTCAACCTGGGCCACGATGGCCGGGTCGTCCACGATGTAGGACTTGTCGTCGTGACGGAACCAGAGAAAGTGTCCGTGAGTCATCTGACGAGCCTTGTCAATTTCGGCCTTGTGCTGGCCGTCAACGTTGCTCAAGCGGGTGTGCGCGCCCTCTTCGCCCACCAGCGCATATTCCTCGCCGTCATCCATGGTGATATAGGGGAATGTTCTCAGCTCGAAGTCAAGCTTCGCAAAATCTTCTTTTGGGATCCTTACGGCGATGCGGGGAATCGGCTTGATGTCAATTTTGGGGATCGTAATCACGATTGGGCCGTCGGGGCCCACACCCTTGGGAAGCACGACTGCGTTCGAATCCTCGACCACCTTCGGATCCTCGATCACTCTCGGATCCCCATGGAAGTCCGGAGCGGGAGGCGCCAGAGGCGCCTCCGCATCCGGAGAAGGTGGTGCCAGTGGTTGGGTTGGTCCTGCTGGCGCACTCGCAGATGGAACTGCTGCCGGGCTTTGTGCATCTTCGGCAGGCGGGTTTGGTGCGGGGCTAGGCGCTGATTGCGGTTGAGCCGTATCCGTTACCTGCTCGGGTGTGGATTGGCCGGTAATCGCCGCGGGTTTCGACGCGGTTTCGACCGATGCCTCAACGCGGACCAGCGCGGTGGCGGCAAACAGCGCCACCGGCACCAGGAGCACGGCCAGCAGCGCACGGCGGCCGGCGGCGGCAAATGAGTGGCGGAAGCTGGATTCGTTCAATAGACGCTCAATGCGCTGGGAAAGGTGACTGGTGCGGGCCATGGCAACTCCTGTAAGGGTTGGGCGCGGTAGGGCCGCGAATTCAAGAAGGATCTGGGCGTAGGACGAGCGGCTGGCGGCCTGCTCCAGGCCGGCACGGTCGCTGATGGCTTCGCCCAATTCGTAGAGTTTGCGTTTTAGCCACCATCCAAGCGGGCTGAACCAGAACAACGCTGCATAAAAGGCGGCGGCCAACTGCAGGTAAAAGTCGCCCTGGCGGATGTGCGAGCGTTCGTGGGCCAGCACGATGCGCAGCTTCTCTTCGTCCCAGCCCGTGTAATCGGCGGGCAGAACAATGCCGGAGCCGATGTTTACCGGGGAGGCGACGCGGGAACTGGTCCGCACACGCGCTTGAACCCCGGAATCCTGCTCACCGAGCGCCTCTGCCGGCTCGGCCGTTAGCCACAAACGCAGAGCTGAGACCAGGCCAAACAACATGCGCAAAAGCAGGCCCGCAAAAACGCCAAGGTAGAGGCTCCACGCAACTGCGACCAGGCTGAGCCCATGCGCACGGGGCTGGGCGACGGGCGGCTTCAAGTTCTCGGCCTGTTTCGTCGTCAGCGGGGATGCCTGGTTCAGCGAACTTGACAGTGTCGCCGGAACTGCGACCGTAGCCGACGAAACTCCTGTCGCCGCCGGCTCCTCGGTTGGCGTGTCGAACTGCGCAGTGGAGATCACGGGGGCGGGATAGCGGGAGGCGCCGCCATCAGGCTCGGCAGCTGCGACGGGCGGCGCAGGAGCCGTCAACTGCGGCCTTGCCGTCTGCTCCTGCATCCATTTGCTCGGCACCGGCAATTCCAGTGCCGGCAACCTCACAGCTGGCAATTTCAGCCCTACCCGGGCCGGCATCGCCTGACCTCTTGGCACGAGCGGCATGGCAAGCGCTGCTAGCAGCACCAGTCCCCAGGCTACTTTTTGCACCAGCACATTGCCCACACCCAGGAGGCGTAGCCCGGACCAGACCGCAACCGCCGCAACCAGGGCCCGAATCGAGGCTTCAACTAGAAGAGGAACAAGGGCTGAAATCATGGCTTCTCCTTACTCCGAAGAACCAGTCCGGGACTTTGAGGCCGCCGGCTGTTCCGGGTTCTGTGCTGTCTTCTGCGCTTGGGCAATGCGATCGGCCAGCCGCTGCAGTTCCGCTCGGTCAAGCACCTTGGAGTCGACCATGCCCACGAGCAGCGCCTCCACCGAACCCTCGCAGAACCAGTCAACAATGCGTTTCACGGCACGCCCCGCCACACGCTGGCGCGACTCGGCCGGCCGATAGACAAACGTGCGGTTTTCCAGTGAGTGTGCCAGATAGCCCTTTTCCTCAAGCCGGCGCAGCACCGTGCGAATGGTCGAGTCTTTCAGAGGCCGGCCCAGCTCCTCGCGTACCCGTTCGGCCGTGGCAGAGCTCATGCGCCAAACAAGGGTGAGAATGCTGCGCTCGAGTTCGCCGAGTTCAGCCGGATCGTGGTCTGAGCTCGTGGGCGCTGTATTTTTGCGGCCGGGATCAGTGTTACCTGTCATAGTGTTACTGACTGTAGCACACAAAAGACGTGAGCCGTCAAGAAGGAAATATTCCTATTTTCAGATTTTTTTGCTCAGGCCGAAGCCTTGACCGTAGCTTCCTGCGCGGCGTCGGTGGCGGCCAGGAGCGTCGGGTCGTCGGGAATGAAGAACTGAAACACCGTGCCCGAAGGTCTTCCCGAGCTCGCTGTCCGGCTCCGCAACCGGATGGTGCCGTGGTGTTTATCGATGATTTCAGAGCTGACCCACAGCCCCAGGCCGGTGCCCGTGACTTCTTTGGTGGTAAAAAACGCTTCAAACGCGCGCTTGCGGGCTTCGGCTTCCATGCCCGCTCCCGTGTCCGCCGTGGAGAAGCGGACGCCGGTTTGCTGGGGGTGTTTCCAGTTTCGCGAGCGCCGCGCTCGCACCAGGAGCCGCCCGCCCGGCGATGAAGCATCAATCGAGTTGCCCACCAAGTTGGCAAACACCTGGCGGATCTCCCCGGCAAAGCAGAACAGGTCAAGGTCGGCGTCGTACCTGCGCTCGACATGAATGTTGAGCGAGTTGAACCGGCCCTGGTAGAGGCTCAGCACAGAGTCCAGCAGTTCGCTCATCCTGGTGCGTGCCGGCATCGTGGGCTGGCGGTAGAAGCGCAGTGTCTGCTGCGTGATTTCGGCAATGCGCCGCACCTCGTACTCCGCCATCGTCACGTAGTTGAGCGCCGGGTCGTGCAGGTCGCAGTAGTTGCGCAGCAGGAACAGCAGGTTGGTAATGGCCTCGAGCGGATTGTTGATCTCGTGCGCGATGGAGGCGGCAAGGCGGCCCGTCACTGCCAGCTTCTCGGCCTTGCGCAGGGAATCCTCGCTGCGTTTGCGGTCACTGGCATCCATCACGATAATGCCGGCCCAGCGAATCTGTTGCGGCGTGGTACGCACCGGGTACGCACTGACGAGCCACGTCCACGGACGGCCGTTTGTGCCTCCCTGGCCGGTCAGCTCAAAGCTGCGCATTGACTCCTGCTCGTCAAAAACCCGCTGCACGGCATTCTCAATCTGCTGCGCCACCTGTGCGGGAAACAGCTCAGGCAGAGTCCGTCCCAGGTGGCGGCTCGGCGACACATGGGTCAGGTCGGCGAACACCTGGTTCACCCGCGTGAATCGGCATTCGCGATCAAAAAATGCCAGTCCGATGGGCGCATTGGCCAGCATCGAGTCAAGCAGCGAGAGCGTATCGTTCAGCCCGGAGCGCTGTTCGGCAAGCGAGGCCACCATTCGGTTGAATGCCTCAATCAGGTCGCCGATCTCGTTCTGAATGGGGCCCGTCTGCAGCGGGAAGTTGGCGCTGCCCTCCGGCGCCGTCATCAGCGCGCGCGTGCCCCGCTGCAGCTGGGCAAGCGGACGCGAGATCGACCGCGCCATCAGCAACACCAGTACGGCTGAGGCAAGCATCCAGATGATGCCGAACAGGAATGTGGCGCTCAGAAGGGAATCCAACTGCTCACGCGACCATTCTTTCCGGTATTCCACCCAGGCGTAGCCGCGCAGATCCGTCCCTGTGTAGATGGCGGCCGCGCACTCCCAGCGGCTGCCGTCGTAGACAAAGAAGATGGGGTCCTGGCGGCGAATCAGCGGCAACTGCGCGCGCTCCGTGGGGTTCAGCGTCACCTGGTCGGCTTCACCCTTGCTCACAAACAGCACGTTGCCCGCCGGGTCAGTTACTTTGGCAAAGGCAACTGTGGGCGCCTCGCCAATCATCCTCACCGAGAGCCCAACCCACCCGGGCCGGTTCTGCAGCAGCGCCTCGCTCGACTGCAAAGCTACCGAAGTGGCTTCATACGCGAGCCGCACCCGCGCCCGCGCATAAACCTCGTTGGTCTGCTGCCGGGACAGCACAATCGCAAAAAGGCCGATCGACAGGGTCTCCAGCAGGAGAAGGCCCGCCAGCATCTGCCACCGAATTGTGCGCGGCCACCAGCGCATGGGGAAAGCCATAACTTGCGAACCAGTTTACTGGATTGAGGCCAAACCGAGCTGCGGAATCCGCCTTCAGCCCTTGGATGCAAACTTCAGCGCATCCGCAATCTGCAGCCCGTGGAAGCGCCCGTTCTCAATGAAAATTTCGTTGGTCCGCGATCCTGCCACAATCACCCCGGCCAGATAAATTCCCGGAACATTGCTTTCGAGCGTCTTCGCATCGCACACCGGCAGCCTGTCGGCGCCCTCAAAGCGCACGCCCAGACGCTCAAGAAAGATGAAGTCGGGATGGTAGCCGGTCATCGCAAAGACGAAGTCGTTATGGAGGGTTGTGGGGCCGTCAGGGGTTTCAAGAAGGATGGCGTCCGGCGTGATTTCGACAACGTTTGTATTGAAGCACGCTTTGATCTCGCCGTCTTTGATGCGGTTTTCGATATCGGGTTTGATCCAGTATTTAACGTTCGGCGTGACTTCGGGACCGCGGTAAATCAGCGTAACGCGCGCGCCATTGCGCCACAGTTCAAGCGCTGCGATGGCGGCGGAGTTCTTGCCTCCGATGACGGCGACGTCCATCTCGTAGTAGGGATGGGGATCGACGTAATAGTGGTGGACCTTGCTCAGGTTTTCGCCTGGAATGTTCATGTAGTTGGGCAGGTCGTAGTAGCCGGAGGAGATGACGAGTTTGCGGGCATGAAGGAGGCCTGAACGCCCGAAGCGGTCTTCAGTATGCACGGTAAAGTTGCCGTCGGAGCCTGAGACTCGTTTGACCAACTGGTACTGCCGGACTTCAAGTTTGTAATAGGCGGCGACGAGGCGGTAGTACTGGAGGGCTTCATCGCGCGTGGGTTTGGCGTTGGGACTGGGAAAAGGGATGCCGCCGATCTCCAGACGCTCGGAGGTGGTGAAAAACGTCATGTGGGCGGGGTAGTGGAAGAGGGAATTGCAGAGACAGCCCTTGTCGACAAGGACGGTGCGGAAGCCGGCTTTCTGGGCTTCAATCGCGCAGGCAAGTCCCGTGGGGCCGGCGCCGACAACCAGGAGATCGAAAAGGGCGGGATCACTCATGTTTCTAGATTAGGGCATCGCGCCGGAATTATCGGCAAGCCAGGGGTGGGGGCGGATTTCCGAGCAACGGGGCGCGGTATCTGCCAGAGTTGCGGCGCATCCATTACCCTAGAGAGTTCGAGGGGAGTTTTTCAATGACCATCATCCGCCAGGAAGATTTCATCGCCAGCGTTGCGGGCGCGCTGCAGTACATCAGCTACTACCACCCGGTCGACTACATTACGAGCCTCACCAAGGCGTACGAGAAGGAACAATCGTCGGCCGCGAAAGACGCCATGGCTCAGATCCTCATCAACAGCCGCATGTGTGCCGAGGGCCACAGGCCCATCTGCCAGGACACGGGCATCGTGAATGCGTTTGTCAAAGTCGGCATGGACGTCCACTTCGAGCCCGCGCCGGGCCAACCGGTTTTGGACCTGCAACAGATGGTGGATGAAGGCGTGCGTCGCGCTTATCTCGACCCCGACAACAAGCTTCGTGCTTCGCTGCAGGCTGATCCCGCCGGCAAACGAATCAACACTAAAGACAACACCCCCGCCGTAGTCAACGTGGAACTGGTCAAGGGCGATAAAGTCGAAGTCACGGTCGCGGCCAAGGGCGGCGGGTCCGAGGCAAAGAGTAAATTCGCTATGCTCAATCCGTCTGACTCCGTGGTCGAATGGGTGCTCAAGACCGTGCCCACCATGGGCGCCGGCTGGTGTCCGCCCGGGATGCTCGGCATCGGCATTGGCGGCACTGCGGAGAAGGCCATGCTGCTGGCCAAGGAAGCGTTAATGGACCCCATCGACATTCAGGACCTGATTGCACGCGGGCCGCAGACGACCGCCGAGAAGTTGCGCGTAGAGCTTTACGACAAAGTGAACCGGCTCGGCATCGGCGCGCAGGGACTGGGCGGCCTCACTACCGTTCTCGATGTGAAGGTAGTGGACACTCCCGCGCACGCGGCCAATCTCCCCGTCGCCATGATCCCCAACTGCGCCGCCATGCGCCACGCACATATCGTGCTCGATGGTTCCGGACCGGTGTATCTCGATCCGCCGTCGCTCGATAACTGGCCCAAACTTACCTACGACGTTTCAGGCGCGCGGCGCGTGAATCTTGATACGGTGACGAAGGCGGACGTGGCCACGTGGAAGCCGGGCGAAGTGTTGCTGCTGAACGGCAAACTGCTGACTGGACGCGACGCGGCGCACAAGCGGATGACGGATATGCTGAACCGCGGGGAGAAATTGCCGGTCGACTTTGCGGGGCGCTTTATCTACTACGTCGGGCCGGTCGACCCAGTGCGCGACGAGGTTGTGGGGCCGGCGGGACCGACTACCGCAACGCGCATGGACAAGTTCACCCGCCAGATGCTGGCCGAGACGGGACTGCTGGGCATGGTGGGCAAGGCGGAGCGCGGACCTGCGGCGATTGAGGCGATCAAGGAATTTGGCGCGGTCTACCTGATGGCCGTGGGAGGCGCTGCGTACCTTGTGTCGAAGGCCATCATCCACTCGCGGCGGCTGGCCTTCGACGACCTCGGGATGGAAGGCATCTACGAGTTCGAGGTGCGCGACATGCCGGTGACGGTGGCCGTGGATTCGAAGGGAACGAGCGTGCACCAGACGGGGCCGGCGGAGTGGCAGCAGAGGATTGCGGGGATTCCGATTTTGCAGTGAGGAAGATGGGACCTTTCAGCATTCAACTGTCAGCTCTCAGTTTTTGTTTTTTTGGGGCAAGCTAGAAGCGGCTCAACCAGCCGGGCTGGCGATAGCCTTCGAGCAGCCACAGGTCCGATCTGTGTTTTGAGGTGCTGTAGGTGATGCTCTTGCCGTCGGGGGCGAGGCTGAAGCGAACGCCGGGGTAGAAGTTGGTCGTGGGAAGCATGTCCTTGCCCAGTTCCTTGATGACCTTTTGTTTGAGGGTGACCGGATCGAGGGAGAATAGAGTGGCGCGGTCGCGGTCCACCTCGGGTGTGCCGGTGTCGATTCCATAGAGAAGTTTGCCGTCTGCGGAAAAGGCGAGATTGGAGGTATTGATCTTGCCGAGGAACCGGGTGGTTTTTCCGTCGGGAGAGACGAGGTTCCAGCCCTTTTCGCTGTAGTAGGTGATCCAGTCGCCGGCTGGAGACCATGCGGCAAGATACGAATCGATATCGTTCTTGAGCTCGACGGGCGTGGCGCCGCCGCTGGTTCTTACCGTCATCAACGATTTCTTGCCTGAACTGAGGCGAGAGTAAAGGAACTTGCTGCTGTCAGGGGACCAGGCGGAGGCTTGCTCGAAGTCGGACTCCTGATTGGTGACGCGGACGGGCGCACCGCCGGAGAGGGAGATCATCCACAGGTGCGAGGCGCCCCTGGTGTCGATCCTGGTAAAGATCAAGCGGTTGCCGTCTGGAGACAGCGTGGGGTTCATGAGCCATTTGTTGAGTCCATCGGGGAACTCGGCTGCCGTGACGACCGGGCGCTCGGAACTATCGGAGGAGCGGACCCAAATTTCCCAGGGGCCGCTTCGATCCGTGACCCAGGCCAGCATGCCTGTCTTCGCCGACCAGGCTGCCATGCTTTCCTGCCGGCCAGTGGAGACGAGCGTCTTTGCGGAACCATCCTGCAGCGAAACCGAGACGACATCGAGGCTGGTGGTCCGCTGCACATAAATCAGGCTCTTGCCGTCAGGTGCGACGGCTGGTTCGCGCTCGCCCGTATTGCCGGTCGTCAGCGGCGTCAGTTCATCAGACTGGGTGTCCGCGATCCAGAAATGAGTCGGAGAATCCTGATCCGTGGACAGGCTGACCACGATGTGGCGGCTGTCGGGCATCCATGAGAAAGTCGGGGTTCCCTGAAAGGCCGGCAGCTTCTCGAGAACGCGCCGGGGAGGCTTGCTGCCGGCGGGGTAGGGGAGCAACCAGGCCTCATCGGTGTTCTGCTCGCCGGAACGAATCAGAAGGATCTGCTTGCCGTCGGGGGAAAAAGTGAGCTGCGGGCCGTTAAACAACTCTTTGCTGGCGAAAGGGGCAGGCGTGTAGGCGCGGAACGGTGAACCAAGCGGATCGCAGATCACCACGCTATACATTTCTCCCGGCTTGCTTGCCATCGACAGGTCTGCAAAGGCCTTTCCGTCCGGGGAGATATCGCAGGCGAAGCAATTCGCGTCCATGATGAAGTCGAGGTCGCCGCCCACCGTGGGCACTGCGTAGAGCTTTCCGTAAGGCGGCTGCTGGTTTCCAGTGCTTTCAACCACGACAAGGTGGTTTCTGTCGCTGGACCACCTGCCCGGCCCGACGTCGTGCTTCTCATGCGTCAACTGCACCGGGACCGGAGAGTTGAGATAGCGCAGGAAGACCTGGTAGGTGCCATCGACGATACCGGCGTAGGCCACGGCGTGGCCATCCGGTGACCAGACGGTGTTCTCAGCATTGCTTGCAAACGGCGTGTAACGATACTTTCCGATGTCCTGGCCGGAGGGCTTGAGGAGGAAGGCGAGCAGCGCGCCCGAGAGCAGGCAGGCGACGCCAATGGCTGCGGAAATGAGCCATGGGCTGCGTTTTTTGGGTGCGGCTACGGGAGCGAGCCTGGAGCTTGAAAACGCTTCAGAGAAGTGGTCGCGGAGATTGCGCAGCTCGCGGAAGAGATCGCGGGTGGACTCGTAACGCTGCTCGGGTTCCTTGGCGAGGCAGCGGTCGATGGTCCAGCGGAGCGGGGCGGGGAGCTTTTCTTCCAGCGGGGGGGATCTTCGCGGACGATGGCGGCCATAGTTTCAACGGCGCTGGGGCGGGCGAAAGCCTTTTTGCCGGCGGCCATCTCGTAGAGGATGAGGCCGAAGGAAAACTGGTCGGTGCGGAAATCGACGGGCTTGGCGGTGGCCTGCTCGGGACTCATGTAGCTTGCGGTGCCCATGACCGCGCCTTCGCGAGTGGAGTTGCTGGTGGCGTCGGCATCGGGGAGCGAGGTGGCGTCGGGGTCGCCGGAGGTGGCTGCGAGCGTTTGGCGGGCCAGACCAAAGTCGAGAATCTTGACGCGGCCGTCCCTGGTCAGCATGATGTTCTCCGGCTTGAGGTCGCGGTGAACGATGCCGGCGGCGTGCGCGGCGGCCAGGCCATCGGCGACCTGCGCGGCAATGTCGAGGAGCTTGCGGGCCGGGACGGGCTTACCGGTGAGCAGAGAGCGGAGCGACTCGCCCTCAATGAGCTCGCTGACGATGTATTGCTGGCCGGCCTCAATGCCAATGTCGTACACGGCGACGATGTTGGGGTGGTTGAGCGCGGCAACGGCGCGGGCTTCACGCTCAAAGCGGGCGCGCAGCTCGGCGCTGGCTGCGCCCTCCTCGCGGAGAACCTTGATGGCGACATCGCGGTTGAGGCGCGGGTCGCGGGCGCGATACACCTCGCCCATGCCGCCTACTCCGAGTGTGGACTTGATCTCATAGATGCCAAGGCGGGCATTGGGAGCTAGTGGCATGGACGAGGCGATCCTTTACGGGTTCAGTGGTGCGAAGTGTGGGGATACTGAAGGATGCTGAGCGAGGGGCCCTGACAATCCCAAATGTACCAGAGGAAGTAGTCGGCGGGCACAGCTTGATTGCCGGTCTGCCCAGGAATCCGCGAGCGTCAGTCATGAAAAAGCCAACCCGCATTTCTCACACACTGCGCAACAACCCAGGACTCAAGGTTTGTTGAGGCCCTCAGGACAGCCGATCGACCACCACTGCGAGGAAGACCTGTCGCCGGGGACTGTGGGAAGTCGTGCCCTGATAAGAAACTGAAGTGCAATCGGGCGGCGAATTGGGTAGCTCAGTTGGAGAGGATTAGACAATTCAGCAAGTTAGCCTCCGCTACGCGGAGATGGCGAGTTGGCAAGTCGGCGGTGGCGATTGCGCATGAGGTTTCATCCTTCGCGGGTGGGAAACGCCGGTGAACGACTATAAAGAAACTGAAGTGCAATCGGGCGGCGAATTGGGTAACCCAGGTGGAGCGGATTAGACAAGTGCAGCAAGTTAGCCTCCGCTACGCGGAGATGGCGAGTTGGCGAGTCGGCGGTGGCGATTGCGCATGAGGTTTCGTCCTTCGCGGGTGGGAAACGCCGGTGAACGACTATAAAGAAACTGAAGTGCAATTGGGCGGCGAATGGGGCACAGCTTTCGGTCCCTCAGCCTCTCTGTGGCTCTTCGGGTTTGACGCCGGACAAGAGGGCTAGTTCGCGCCACTTCCAGTGACAGTCCACATCCACGAAGCCGATTTCGCG
>Ga0302320_10019238_pt1 | contig 13722 bp, 8 predicted proteins | sample Bog_T0_3_FD_202130 | JGI IMG/M metagenome (GOLD analysis project Ga0302320, IMG submission 202130) | Peat permafrost microbial communities from Stordalen Mire near Abisko, Sweden - Bog_T0_3 | ecosystem: Environmental > Terrestrial > Soil > Wetlands > Peat | place: Sweden: Abisko, Stordalen Mire... | reverse complement strand
CGCTCGATCAGGCCATGGCCGATCGGCAACTGCTGGAGAGCCAGATCGCCGATGCGCAACGCCGTATCGCGGCCGAGTCCAGCGGCGTCCGCGCCGCGCACGCCGGCTTGCGCAGCGCGCAAACGCATGTGACCACGATGCAAAGCGCCGTGGAACGGGCCCAGTCTCAGCTTGCCTCCGCGCAGGCAGAGCACTCCCTCGCTCTCAGCAATCTCCACCGCATGGAGCCTCTGCTCGCCAAGCAGTATGTCACCGCCGAGCAGGTGGACGAGATGCGCACCAAAGTGCAGGTCGCCGCGCAGAACGTCTCCGCAGCCGAGGCTGCCGTGCGCCAGGCGCAGATGCAGGAGCGCGAAGCCGGCACGGGCATCGATCTGTCCGCCGCCCATGTGGAACAGAGCGTCCACTCCGTCGATACTCTCGACTCGCTGATCGCCGAGCGGCCCATCAAACAGGCCCGCATCGACTCGGCGCAACTCGACCTCGAACGCTGCCGCGTGCATGCTCCCTTCGATGGTTACGTCACCAATCTCACCATTGCCGAGGGCGAGTACGCCAAGCCCGGCGCGCCCATCTTCACGCTCATCGACACGCACGACTGGTACATCGTCGCCAACTATCGCGAGACCGAGCTGCGCCACATTCGTCCCGGAAATCATGTGGATGTCTATCTCATGAGCGATCCCGGCCGCCGCTTCGACGGGGTGGTCGAGAGCATCGGGTACGGCGTCAGTCCCGACGAGTCCAGCCGCGCCAACGGCCTGCCGCAGATCGACCACACGCTCAACTGGGTCCACCTCTCGGCGCGATTCCCCGTTCGAGTCCGCGTGGAGCATCCTGACGCGCGGCTGTTCCGCGTTGGAGCTACCGCCATCAGCGTCGTGAGGTAGCCGGCCCATGAGTTGGAGACTGAACGAGCGCGTACCCTGGTCGGAGCTGATCCGTCAGGAGTTGTTGCCTTTTCACGGCCGCCTCTCGGGGTCGCTGCGAACCACGCTTGCGGTTGCGATCACCGCGGTAGCCATGATGACCTTCCGCACGCCGGCGATTGCTCCCGGCGTCTATCTGATCTTCCTCATCTCTTACGAGACGCCTTATCTCACCTTCACCTCTGGACTTCTATCGCTGTTCTTTCAGTGCGCGGGCGTGGCCGCGGCGTTGCTTCTGGTCGTCGCGACGGACAACGCTCCCATGGCCCGCGTCCTCGGTACGGCACTCTTCTGCTTTCTCTCTGCATTTATGCTGCGCACCATGCGCCGCCGCGGTGGCATGGACTTCGGCGTCTTCTCGCTCACCAGCCTCGCTCTATGGGACATGCGCCTGCCTGCCGACCAGCTTGTTCGCTTGTCCATGTGGCCCCTTGCCACCGGCGCTCTCGGTGTGCTCTCCGCCGTCGCCATCGAATATCTTTTCGCACGCCGCGATCCGTTCTACGCTCTGCACAAAGAGTTCGAGGCGCGCATCGAGGCCATCGAAAACTATCTCCGTGCTTATAGCGGCCAGACCGATGCGCTTCATCCATATTTTGCTTCGCGCGAAGTGGTTCGTCTCTCGTTCGCGGGCCAGGGCCGCATGCTTGCCCTGCTCGACGAGATTGCCACACGCCGCGAAGGCGACGAAGAGTACGTCAGCAGATTTCCAGTCCTGTTGCCGCACCTGTTCCGCCTGCTCGACCTGGCAGCCGCGCTCACCCTCGAAGATAGGACCACAGCGCCTTCCGCGGAGCAGCGCGCCCGTGCACAGCGCCTCGCCGAGGTGTGCGCCGAGCTACGCCAGAACCCGCTTCCGTCCGGTTTCAAACTCAACGGCCTCGCCCCCTCCGCGACTGACGACGACCTGATCTCGCAGATGGAACACACTCTCGCCGACATCGACAGCATGGAGCCGCATCCGCCAGTTTCGTGGCAGGGCTCAGCCCGCGGCGCCAAGCCTTCGCCTTCCTGGTTTGTGGCCGACGCCTTCACGAACCCGGCATATCTCGCTTTCAGCCTGAAGATCGCGCTCTGCGGCACCATCTGCTACGTCGTCTACAATGCGCTTCACTGGCCGGGCATCTCCACCGCCGTCATCACTGTGCTCATCGTTGGACTCAACACCACCGGCGCCATCAGCCAAAAGCTCATCTTCCGGCTCATCGGTTCCTGTACCGGCGCTGTTCTGCTCGGCATCGGATCGATCGTCTTCCTGTTTCCGCACATGGATTCAATCGCGGGACTGGCGGTGCTCGTCGCCTCCGTGGCGTTTGCCGCTTCCTGGATCGCGCGCGCGCCCCATTTCTCCTATATCGGTATGCAGACTGCATTCTCATTTTTCTTAGTCGCATTGAGCACTTTTTCGGCGCCTGTTGACATGACTCCGGCACGCGATCGTATCCTCGGCATCGGCCTCGCTCTGCTGGTCGTCTGGGCCGTATTTCTTGAGATCGCCCCGGTCCGCACCGTATCCGAGATGCGCGCCGCCCTGGCCCGCGCCCTCGCCAACGAAGCGCGGTTACTCACCCTCGCCGAAACCGATCCGCGGGGCATGCGCCGCGCCGCCTCGCGTCTGCGCGAGGTCATCACTCGCGATCTGGTCAGCGTGCGCAGCATGTCCGAGTTAGTTCCGTACGAGTTCGGCACCCACGCAGACAGCGACCGAGCCGAGAGCGACCCATTGCTTGAAGCCTCGCTTGCGGCCGGCAGCCTCTTCCTCGCGCTGGAAGCATGGCTGCACGGTTCCCTTCCCGCCGCGAGCGCGCGTGCCACACTGGCCACGCAGCTTACCCATTGGTCTCGCGGCCTGCAGACGGAGACATCTGCGTCTGTCGGTGTTGACTCTGTCGAGCCCACGCCAGACGCACCGCTCCCGCCCCGCGTCTCGGCCGCACTCAACCAGCTGACCGTGCAACTTGCCCCTTTGTTTCGCGTCTGAGGGGAGACACGCAAGTTCGCCCGCCGTCTCTCCCTCCCACGACGACAGAACTCACCTCGGGCTGACGAGGGAGTCTAACCTGAGCGCGCCCTACCGTATCGTGGCCTTGCCGAGATTGGGCGGCTTGCATTATCGTTACAAACTTGCCGCGCGGGATTCATGGAATCTGCCGAGTACGGGAAAAGACCGGCCGGAGCAGTGTGTCTGCCTGATCGCCATGATTCTGGATGAACCGATCCTCCACTCCCCGGTGCGGCGTTTTCTCCCGATTGCCCCTCTTCCATGTGCACTTTCGGCCCGTCTTAACCGCTAAAGCTCGATGCGCTTCCACGCGGATGGAGTTTCGGCGAACTACCCCTGGACCTTTTCCATATAACTGTCCGCCTGCGCCGCCGGGCCAAACCCCAGCCGCCGATAAAACTCCTGTGCGTCATGCGTAATCAGCGCCACCCGCCGCAGCCTCAAGACGCTTGGGTGCTCCAGAGCGCACTGCACCAGCCACGTCCCCAACCCTCGTCCGCGGCACTGCTCCTCAATATACACATCGCACAGATACGCAAACGTCACGCGATCCGTAACGATCCGCGCAAACCCGATCTGCCTTCCCTCGGTAAACAAGGAAAAACACAACGAATTGCGGAAAGCCTCCTGCAACTGCTCCGCTGAAAATCCTCTTGCCCAGCTCGTCGCTTGCAAAAAACCGCAAACCGCGGCAGCGTCCATCCAGTCCGCGCCGTTTGTCGATGCCAGAACCGTGTAGTTCGCGCTCTGCCGCTGAAAGGTGTCGTCCTTGCCAGCCAATCGCTTCCCCCTGGCGCCCGCCCGCCGCCTGCCCACTCTGCACAGTGCGTGACGACCGCAACTGGGATAGTTTTTCACGTTTTCGGCGGCTTGAATGTGAGTATTTCACAAATCTTGCCCGGTATTCGCAGCAATCCGCCATGCCTATGCCGCCCGATCAAAACGGAAGAGCAGCACCGTTGCCAGCAGAACAATCGCCGAGCCGGCGATTGCTTGGCCAGCCAGCCGTTCCCCCAGCATGACGGCAGCCAGAATCACACCGAAGACCGGCACCAGATACAGCGACATGGATGCTACCGTCACCTCCACCTGGCGCAGCGCCTGAAAGAAGATGACCATCGAAACGCCGTAGAGGAACACCGCCAGATACCCGAATGCCGCCCATTCTGGCCAGCTCAGCCGCGCCAGCTCCCGCGGCCACTGCCGTTCCACGCCCATCAGCAAAGGCAAGCTGAAGATCGTCGCCGCAAGGTAGCTGAAGAACAGCACTTCCGGCCCAGAAAACCGGCCCAGCAGCCGCTTCGAATACACGTTGTAAAAAGCCGATCCCAGGCAACCCAGTGCAATCAGAAAGTTGCCCGCCATCGCTCGCCCGCCGGTTCCCGTCGCGGCCGTGGTCCCCGAAATCGGCGATAGCAATGCGACCCCGGCCACACCCATCAGCAGCGCGCCCACCCGCAGCGGCAGCAACTTTTCCCTCAGCAGCAGTGTCGCAATGACCGCCGTCAGAATCGGAATCAGCATGCTCAGAATCGCCCCGTTCGAGGCAAGAGACATGTTTACGCCGATCGTCATTCCCAACTGCGCCGTGCACTGGCCGCACACACCCGCCAGCACAAACTCACGGCGATGCGTCCACGCCTGCGCAAACTGGCCTCTCAACCGGCCCCGCGCCAGTATCAGCACAAATCCAATCGCCGTCGCCACATACAACGGAAGCAGCGCAATCGCCACTGGGCCGAGTCCGCCCTTCAGCAGCTTCACAGCCACGCCCTGGCCAGCCCAGAGAAGGTTCGCCGCCACCAGCAGGCATACCGCAAAGGCACGCCGCGAACCCAAGGTCCGCTGAGAACCTGCCACTGCAATCATCCCGGCACACTTGCGGCTTCTCGCTCACTCTGCCGCGCCGCGGAAGACACTCCGAAGGCATCCGCCCCCAGTACCTCATTTCGCGGGTCACAGCAGGCGAAGACCGCCGGATGTGCTCCACGCCCCGCGCCGTACTCCTCGGCGATGCGATACACCAGCGCTTCACTCTCCTTCGTACCTAGCACGGCCACCACGCCGCCGGCTCCGCCGCCGGTCATCTTAGCACCCGGCAAACCCGCCCGGCGCGCGCGCTCCACCAGCTCGTCGCAGGCTTCGGAACCCAACCCGCACTCCCGGTACGCACGGTGCGACTGGCAGAGAATCTCCCCCGCCCGCTCCAGCCCCGTCGTCTGCTCCCACGCCCCTACTTCGGAATCGGAGAAGGGCAGTGCTTCCAGCAGCTTCGCCAGCGTCTTCACCCGGTGGTTCTCTTCCACCGCGTAGCGCGCCGCCGCCCGTACCGGGTACTCCTGGTCAGGATCGATCTCTGTCAACGCGTCCACATGCTCCCCGGCCTCCGCCAGAAACACCCCTCCGCGCAGCTTTTCCGGGAGCATCTGCTCATAGCTCGCGCGAAACTCTGCTGTTGGCAGATTCGACAGATACCCGTTCCAGCGGTCGTCGGTCCACCGCGCCAGCCCGCCTTGCTGCTCGGCGCGCAGTTTCAAACCTTCCTGCTGGCAGATGACCTTGTAGCCCATGAACGCCGCAGCCCGCGCCCGATCGTAGGCCACAGAGGCAGTCGATCGCGCGGCCATCGAATCGATACCCCAGATCCGCCAGCCCGCCGGCAGCCGAACCGGAGCCTGCGGCTGGCACGGCTGGCAGAGGATCGGCAAGAGCGCATCTCCCCGGCCCAGCGTGATTGCGGCCTGGTCCATAATCCCGCACGCCGCGCCCACGATCGCATTTTCAACCCACTGCGCGGCCGTCGCCAGACCGATTCCTTCCAGCCGTCGGCCCATGGCCGCCGAAGCCGCCTTCAGCACCGCAATCTCCACAGCCGCCGACGACGCAACCCCTCGATTGGGAGGCAGATCCGAGTCTATGAACACGCGCATCCCGCCCTGGCACAGATTCCGATCCTGCTTCGCGAGCCAGTGCAGGCAGCCCAGCACATACCTGCCCCAATGCGTAGCGGTACTCCGCTCGCACACCGCCCGGATCACACTCGGCTCTTCCAGTTCGTCCGCGGGGAACGCAAGTTCCGTGGCCCAGCCCCATTGTTTCGCGCCGGGGTTCAATACCCGCACCCAACCGTCACGGCTCAGTTGCGCCGCCGCGCAGACCGACTCGCCCAGCAGCCCCTGCAGTACCAGACCGCCGGTGTAGTCCACGTTGCCGCCCATCACATCCAGACGGCCCGGCGCGCGCGTCATCCATACCGGCTGCCCCGGCTCAAAAAACTCTCCTTGAGACAGCATCTTTTCAATCTGGTAGCGGAAGTACGTCATTTCGTTCTCAAACCAACCTCTCGGGTCGATTGAGTCTACCGAACGCCGAACAACGCAACGTTAATCCTCGATTACGGAGCGATTTGAACCTCGGTCATGCGGCGCAGCCGCTGCAGGTCCGGTCCCGACAACCCGCTGTCGGTCACAATGAGATCGCACTCCTCAATCCCGCACAATCGGTACGTCGCCTCGGTCCCGATCTTGCTGCTGTCAACCACAAGAATCTTCCTGCGTCCCGCCCGCAGCATTTCCCGCTGTGCATCCGGATCGTGTACCATCACGCCGCGCTCGAACGAAACCGCTGCCGCGCCGAATATCACGGAATCGGCATAAATCGCATTCAGGCTCTGTCCCACCGCGTGTCCGATCAGGTCATGGCTGCTGGCGCGGTACACGCCTCCGGTCAGTTCCACGCGCAGCGTCTCCGCGCTGGAAAGCTCCTCCAGAACCGCCAGCGAAAATGTAATCACGACCACCTGGTTCCGGTTCCGCAGCTCCCGCGCCACATACAGCGTCGTTGTCCCGGAATCCAGCACCACCGACTCACCATCCTTGACCAGTTGCGCTGCTGCCGTGCCAATGCTCCGTTTTGCCGGAGACATCTTCTCCAACCGCTCCGTGAAGCTGCGCTCCATACCCCGCCACCGTTCAATCCGCGCCCCGCCCGGGATCCGGATCACACGCCCAGTCTCCGCCAGTTTCTGCAGATCCCGGCGAATCGTCATCTGCGACACATGAAACTGTTCGGCAATCTCACTGATCGTGGCGCTCGTGTTCGCTTCCAACAGTCGCAGAACACCATCCAGTCTTGATTTTTCCGTGCTTTCTTCCACAGCAACCCCGCCTTACTCCCTTGTTGAACGGGCCAGAATACCCTCGAATTTGGATTTTCCCATATTCCCCGGTCATTTTGCAGACGAACTGGTCAATTCACCGTCTCGTTTTCATTTTTCACAATTCGTGGTCTGTATTTGTTATTTCTTAACATTCTTTTGCTAGCCTCTGACATGTTGAACCTCATACGCTGTATTGGCTTTCGCGCGACTGCCACCTTCATTCCAACCCTGTCCCGTCTGTCCGGAGTATGCCTCACAGGCCTACCCGAGCACTCCGATCCAGCCGCGTTGCACGGCTCGCACCATCAATGCTTCCGGCCCGGCCGGAGCTCTTTCACTGGAGGTAATGCAGATGATTCCCGACTTTCATCCTCACAGGGACCCTGTCCCGGCCCCGAAGTCCCTTTTCTCGTTGCTCGCACTTACAGCCCCGGGCCCCTTCCGCGCGTTGGCGCTTGTTGCCGCACTCATCCTTGTTTCCCTCGTCTCTCCCCGCACCCTGGCCCAAACCTTCACCGGCGGCGGAATCGGTGGCCAAATCACCGATCCCAAAGCCCTCGCCGTCGCCAACGTTAAAGTCCAGGCCACTGAAGTTGCTACCGGAACCACCGCGGAAACCGTCTCGGACGCGAACGGCGAATACCTGATCCAGCGCCTCAAGCCCGGCATCTATCGCGTTGTCTTCGCCGCCGCCGGCTTCAAGGGGGCCATCGAAGATCAAGTCGTCGTCCAACTCGACCTCACCTTTCGCCTCGACAAAAAGCTCACTCTCGGCTCCGCCGCCGAATCCGTAGAGGTCGTCGCCACCGACGCTTCCATCAACTACGACACTCCTGAAATCTCCTCCACGCTTGGCGAAGAGCAAGTCGAGGAACTGCCCCAGATCAGCCAGTCTTCGCGAGGACGCAGCCCATACCTGCTTGCCATGCTTGCTCCCGGCGTCACCTCCAGCTCGGAGAGCAACAACAACGTCAACCGCTTCAGCCTCGGCGGCGGTCGCCCCGTCACCAACGACCTGGTCATCGACGGACTGCCCTCCACCAATCCCTCCGATAACACCTATACCTACACACCCAGTCCCGAGTCGGTCGAAGAACTCAAAGTCACCACCACGCCCTTCACGGCCGAGTTCGGTCACACCGGCGGCGGCGTCATCCTCATCAATACCCGTCACGGCGGAAAGGATCTCCACGGCAGCATCTACTCCTACTACAACAACCGCCTGATGAACGCCAGGGGCTACTTCTCCGGCCCCAATCAGCGCTACGACCAGAACGACCCCGGCTTCAATCTTTCCGGACCCATCGTCATTCCTCATCTGCTCAAGAAGGGCAAGACCTTCTTCTTCACCGACGTGAATTACTCCTACTCCGCTACCCCGTCCAACAACATCAGCCGCACTCCCACCGATGCCGAACGCGGCGGCGATTTCTCGGGCGACTCCGGCGTCGCCATCTTTGACCCATCCACCACCACCCACTCCACCGATGCCAATGGCGATCTTGTGATTCAACGCTCGCCCTTCGCCGGGAACAAGATTCCCGCCGGCCGCATCGATTCCGTCGCCAGCCAGCTCGTCAAGTACTTTCCTCAGCCGAACGGCGACTTCGGCGGCGGCAACAACTATCGGGTCAACACCTCTAACGTGAACCAGATCACCGAAGCCATGGTCCGCGTCGACCACACCATCGGCGAGAAAGACTCTCTCTTTGCCCGCTATGGCCGTTACGCACCCAACAACGTCGCCACCATCGTCATCCCCAACGCCGCCAACCCCAACAACGGAAGCGGTTGGTACGACAACCAGACTGTCCTCAATGAAACCCACATCTTCAACCCCACCACCTCCAACGACTTCCGCTTCGGACTCGTTCAGGAGATCAACTACACCCATGCCGGCGGCGCTTTCCCCGCCTCTCTCGGACTGACCGGCGTTCCGGAAACCGAATTCCCCAACATCTCCACCAGCAACTTCATCCAACTCGGCGCCGGCGGTCCCAACCACGATCGCGACCGCAGCTTCATCTTCGTCGACAACGTCCTGTTCCAGTTGGGTAAGCACTACCTCAAAGCCGGCGGCGACTACCGCCATCAGATGTACAAGTACTGGAACGGAAGCGGCAACGTCGACTCCGGCTCCTACAGCTTTGACAATACCTTCACCCAGACCGACACATTCGACAACACGGGCGCACTGGTCAACACGGGCGGCCTCGACCTGGCCGATCTGCTGCTCGGCCTGCCCACCTCCACCAGCATCGTCTCCGACTACTACACCTATCGCCAGACCATCGATAGCGCCTCTCTCTATGCGCAGGACGACTGGAAGATCGCCCCCAAACTCACGCTGAACCTTGGCCTGCGCTGGGAATTCGACGGTCCTTACTCCGAGGCCAACAATCAGTTCGCCAGCTTCAGCCCCACCAAAACCAATTCCCAGACCGGAACCCCAGGCGACGCAATCTTTGCCGGCAAGGACGGGGCTCCCACTCACTTCCAGCCCAACATCTTCTACAACTTTCTCCCCCGCGTCGGCGCCGTCTGGAACCCCATCCACAACACCGTCGTCCGTGCCGGCTTCGGTCTCTATCGCCTGCCCTCGATCGGCTTCTCCTACCTCGATCAGGGGTCTATCTACGAAAAGAACGCGAACTTCTCCAGCCTCGACGGCTACACTCCCTTTTACGAACTGAACCAGGGCGTGCCCTCGGTCCCCTACTACCGCGATGCCAACGGCAATCCGGAGATTCCCGCCAGCCTCAGCAACCCCTCCTCGACTCCCATCTGGATCGACAGCCGCTCCCGCACTCCCTACAACCTGATCTCTCAATTCGGCATTGAAAACCAGATCGGCCCCTGGCTCCTCACGGCCGACTACGTCTACAACCACGGCATCAAGCTGCCCATCCTCTACTCGGCCGATCAGCTTTTGCCCAGCCAGTACACCGCGCCCAACGCCCAGTCACTCCGCCCTTTCCCCCAGTACGCCGACGTTCAGTACTTCGTCAATCAGGGCGGCTCCAACTACCAGGCTCTTCAGGCCGAACTCAAGCACAGTTGGAAAAATGGGCTCGTCATCGATTTCGCCTACACCTTCAGCAAGCTCATCGACGACGTCGATGCCAACGACAACGTGGGCGCAGCGGGTATCCAGAACACCTACGACATCCATGCCGAGCGCGGCATTGCCAGTTCCAACATCCCCCAGCGCCTGGTCTCCAACTTCGTCTACAAGCTGCCCTTCGGACGCGGAGCCCAGTTCGCCAACAACACCCCGATCCTCCGTGACGTCATCGCCGACTGGCAGATCTCAGGCATCGTCCAATTCCAGGTCGGTGAACCCATCAAGATCACCCAGAAAGATCAAAACCCCTTCACCGCCGCCCAGCGGCCCAACCTCACCGGCAGCCCCAAACTCCCCCGCGATCGAAGAAGTCTCAGCGAGTGGTTCAACACCAAGGCCTTCACCGCCGTCTCCATCGGAACGCTCGGCAGTTCACCGCGCTTCCCGCTCAATGGGCCTGGCATCAACCGCACCGACTTTTCTCTCAAGCGCACCTTCCCCCTCGGCGAGCGGGTCAAACTCGACTTCCGCGCCGACTTTGACAACATCTTCAACCACCCCAACTTCAACAACCCCAACGGCAACGTCAACAGTTCTTCGTTCGGCGTCGTCTCCGGGGCCCAGAACCCGCGTATAGGGCAGCTCGCGGCCAAGATCAACTTCTAAGCCGAGACCCACCACCGCAGGCTGCAGGGGAGAGCGAACAGCCGCTCTCCCCTGTTGCGCGACCCGGCTTCCACCACCCGTTCCTTCCACTCGCCAACAAGCCACTTTCTGGAGATTTCCGTTGAGAAGACTTCGCCGCCGCAAAGCCCGTTCCGTAATCCTCTTCATCCTTGGCCTTCTTCTCTACGTCCATGCAGCCCACGCCTCAGGCGGATCGGGCGCCGCACCTGATTCGAACCGTCCCACCGCGCTCGACACCTACGTCCACGCCCCCGACAGCCACTACCAATATCGGATCGTCGATCGAGCGCCCGCCTCCGGTTACACCTCGTACCTTGTGCGCATGACCTCCCAGCAGTGGCGCTCGCCCGCCGAGGTCAACCAATGCCTCTGGATACACTGGATGCGCATCTACATCCCCCAATCGGTCGGCTTCTCCACCGGAATGCTCTACATACGCGGAGCCTCGACCAGCGATACGCCCCCCCAGTCCGACAACAGCCTTGGGCTCATCGCCGTCGCCACCCGCTCCGTCGTCACCGAACTGCTGAACGTCCCCAACGAACCGCTGACCTTTGCCAACGACCCTGCCGGCCCCCGCACCGAAGACGAAATCATTGCCTACACCTGGAGGAAGTTCCTCGACACCGGCGACTCCGCCTGGCCCCTCCGTCTGCCCATGACCAAAGCTGTCGTCCGCGCCATGGACACCGTCACCGCCATTGCCCAAACCCCTCAGGCGGGCAGCCACCGCGTCGACCGCTTCTTCGTCCTCGGCGCTTCCAAGCGCGGTTGGACCACCTGGACCACCGCCGCCGTCGATCCCCGCGTCGTCGCCATCGCGCCCATGGTCATCGATGTACTCCACGTCGCCCCATCCTTCGATCATCATTACCGCAGCTACGGCTTCTGGGCCCCATCCGTCAAAAGCTACTTCGACGAAATGCTCATGGACCGTATCCACTCCGCCGCCTTCCAGAGCCTGATGGACATTGAAGATCCCTACTCCTATCGCAGCCGCCTCTTCATGCCCAAACTTCTCATCAATGCCGCAGGCGACCAGTTCTTCCTGCCCGATTCCTCGCAGTTCTACTTCGACGCCCTACCCGGCGAGAAACACCTCCTCTACGAGCCCAATGCCGACCACTCCCTGCATGGAACCGATGTCCTGCAAAGCGTCACCGCCTTCTATCAATCCGTGCTCTCCGGCGTCCCCCGCCCCAATCTCCAGTGGAGCTTTCAACCCGACGGTTCCATCCGCGTCACCGCGGATCGAACCCCTTTGTCTGTCACCCTCTGGCAGGCCAACAACCTGGAGCACCGTGACTTTCGCCTCGAATCCATCGGCGCTGTGTATCGCGGAACTCCCCTGGCTCCCGACAGCGCCGGCGTCTACACCGCTCGTATCTCCCCGCCCGCGAAAGGATGGACCGCCTTCTTCGTCCTGGCCACCTTCCCCGGCCCGGGCAATCAGCCGCTCCAATTCTCCACCGCCGTCCGCGTCCTTCCTGACATCGAACCCTTCCAGTTGCCGGAAGACGGCAAATCCCATTTGCAGCCAGATACCGCAATTCCTCAAAACTGACCGCGGCTTTCATCCCGGCTCAACCCGAACCCCAAAACAGCTTTGATTTTCAAGGAGATTTCATGACCGGCAAAGCCCTCCTCCTCGCTTCCACCCTCTTCCTTACCCCTGCCGCGGCCCTCGCGCAGGCTCCCTCGACCACGCCAACCCCCGCGGCCCCGGCAACTTCCCAGATTGTCGCCATCGCCCACCGCGGCGAACATCTCCACCACCCGGAAAACACCATTCCAGCCTTCCAGGCCGCCATTGACGCCGGCGCAGACTACTTCGAGGCAGACATCCGCACCACCAGCGACGGCAAGCTCGTCATCATGCACGACGACACCGCCGACCGCACCACCAACGGCTCCGGCCCCATCGCCAGCATGACCTTCGATCAGGTTCGCGCCCTCGATACAGGCGCTAAATTCTCCAAGGAATTCGCCGGTACACATGTCCCCACATTCGACGAAATCCTCGACCTGGCCCACGGGAAGATCGGCATCTACGTCGATACCAAGGAGGCCGACCCACTCCAATTGGTCCAGACCATCGAGCGTCACGACATGCAAAACCACGTCGTCATTTACGGCGACCCGTTCCTTCTCTACGACATCCACAAGCTCCGCCCCACCTGGAAGGTCATGCCCGAGGCGCTCAATGCGGATCTAGCCGCGTATCTCGCCGCCAAACTCGCCCTCCAAGTTGTCGCCTTCGACGCCGACGATTTCAATCCTGAAACCATCCAGATCGCGCGCAAAGCCCATGCCCTCGTTTACGTCGATCGCCTCGGCTCCACCGACAATCCAGAGGCCTGGAGCAAGGCCATCGAAATGGGCGCCAACGGGATCCAGTCCAACCGCCCCGCCGAGCTCGTTCAGTTCCTCCGCGGCCGCGCCCAGCACCGGTAATCTATGCAAAGCGAACCCGTGGAATGGAGCCTTCACAGATGCTATTGAACGATGTCAAACGACAGATAACCCCGAAGATGCCGATCTGTACCCTCGTGTCGATGCTGGGACTTGGGCTGGGACTTGGCATTGCGCAAGCACAGAGTCCGGCAACTCCCAGCGCCGGCAGTGCGGGATTGCAAGCGGCCGCTCCTTCATCCATCCGAATCGCTGGGCATGTAGCCAAGTATGACGTCCATGGGCAACTCCTTCCCTGGACGTCATGGAGCGATGCCCTCGATCGAGAGATGGAGTGGTACCAGCGCTGCCCGTGGGAAAATGGCTTCCCACGATTCGTTCAGATCACCTTTATGAGCGGCGATTACGGATCTTCGCGACGGGATACGATCCCCGCCATGCAAATCGGCATGGGGATCGTCTCTTACCT
>Ga0302320_10019237_pt1 | contig 13722 bp, 9 predicted proteins | sample Bog_T0_3_FD_202130 | JGI IMG/M metagenome (GOLD analysis project Ga0302320, IMG submission 202130) | Peat permafrost microbial communities from Stordalen Mire near Abisko, Sweden - Bog_T0_3 | ecosystem: Environmental > Terrestrial > Soil > Wetlands > Peat | place: Sweden: Abisko, Stordalen Mire... | reverse complement strand
GCCGGCGAAACCACCGTGCTGTCGACCGCTTATCGCATCATGCCGAGCGGTGCCACCCAGGCAGGCCCATGGTACCTCTTCGGCTATACGTTCTCGTTGAATTCCGCCAAAACCGTCAAGAGCATCACCATTCCGAATACCGGAGTCGTGGTGTTCGGAATGAGCCTCAGTGTCTCAAATGCAGGCGCCACGGCGCCGTCCGGTTGGACTCAAATGTCGGAGAACTGGACCGGAGCGGTGAGTCAGTCGATTTTCTATCGAATCGCGACTTCGGCCGACGTAGCGGGCACGACGGCCTACCAATTTTCGTTTCCCACCGGCGGCCTCGCGTCCGGTTCGATCATGGCATTCGGCGGGGTCGCGACCACGAGTCCCAACTTCACGACGGCTTCGCAATTGAATGCCGCGTCGACTACCATCACGGCGCCGGCGGTCACCTACGATGCAACGCAAACTTGGGTGGGCATCTACACGATTGCCAATGGCACGACTTCCGGATCCGACTTCAACACCCTGGGTTCATCGACCACGATCATCGACGCGGGCACAGGATCGGGAACCAGCGGCGTACTCATTGGGGGATTTGACTGGCAATTGTCCGGGTCGTGCTCGAACTCGCCGTGTAGTTCCGCGACGTTCTCGGGAACGACAAAGACCGGCGTCTCGGCCGGGAGCATCGGCACCTCGATCCTATTGACAGGAGCGACTCCAAGCCCTTCCGCACTATGGCACTTCGATCAAACATCTTGGTCCGGGACGCCCGGTGAGGCAACGGATTCGAGCGGCAACGCATACAACGGTGCGGCGGTCGGCGGCGCGACCACGGCGGGTACGATTCCCGCCATTTCCGGGTCGCCCGGAACCTGCTACTACGCCGCCTTGAATGGTTCATCGCAGTACGTGCAGCTGCCGTCGACATTCCCTCACATTGGGAATAATGCGACGATTACAGCGTGGATACGGCCGACCGCGACGCCCGCGTCCGGGTACGGGGCTCGCGTGTTTTGGGACGACTTTAACTATAACGGCTATGCCTTCAGCTTCGGCGATCCTGGCAGCAATAAGATGTCCCTATGGGTCCGAAATCCGGCAGCGACCGTCAATTCCTCGTACGGTTTGACCCTCAACACCTGGTATTTCGTGGCCGCCGATTTCCAGATCTCCGGCGGTTACTTTTACCTGTTCCTATTCATTTTCGACGCATCGGGCAATCAACTCGACGCTCAAGGCAAGTCCGTCAGCGGGACTTGGTCTGCTGGCACGGGGGCGTACGCGACGATCGGCGGCAACGCGACCGGCTCCGTCGAAGGGCCGTACAGCCGCTTTCCGGGGAATATCGACGAGGTGACGGTCTACGACGTGGGCTTGACTTATGCGCAAGTTGCGGCGCTTGCGCAGGCCACACACCCGTGCAGCCTGTCCGCACCGAATCACTATGCGGTCAGCGCCGCGAGTTCGGCGGTCAACTGTCAGGCGACACCGGTGACGATCAGCGCGCACACGAGCGCGCACGCGCTGATCGCCACGACCGACACCATTACCCTGAGCACCACCACGGGGCACGGCGACTGGACATTGAGTTCCGGCGTCGGAAGTTTCACGGCCGGGACTGCCAACAGCGGCGCGGCGACCTATACATACGCCCAAGCCGACGGGGGTAGCGCCATCTTCGGTCTGCGCGATACGGTCCCGGAAGCCGTGACGATCAACGTGAGCGATGGCTCGATCACGGCATCGAGCTCGGAGGACAATCCCATCACGTTCGCGCCCTCGGGATTTCGCATCACGAACGGCAGCAATGCCGCGACCTCGATCAACACCCAAGTCGCAGGCGTTACCTCGACCCAGAGTCTTGCGCTGCAGCCGATCCGGACCGACACCAGCACGGGCGCTTGTACAGCGGCGTTTGCGAGCTCCACGACGGTCAGCGTCGGTCTCGCGTACCAATGCAACAACCCGACGAGCTGCGTCGGCGGCCAAACCTTCTTGCTGACCAACAACGGCACGACCACGAATATTGCGGCCAACGGCAACTCGGGCGTGACGAACTATACGAGCGTGCCCCTCAAATTCAGCACGGCGAATGCCGAGGCGCCCTTCACGCTGACCTACTCCGATGTGGGCCAGATCAGCTTCGCGGCGAAGTACAACATCCCGCTGCAGGGCGGTGGTGCGTCTGCCAACAACATGGTAGGCAGCAGCCAGTTCGTCGTGCAGCCCTTTGCCTTGAAGCTCTCGAACATCAAGGCGACTGCAAGCGGCACGCCAAACCCCGCCGCGAGCAGCGCGTCAGGCACAGTGTTCCTCGGCGCCGGCCAATCCTTCACGGCCACGGTCACGGCGAACAACTACGCCGGCAATGCCACGCCGAACTTCGGTCAGGAGACCTCCCCGGCCACGGTTACCCTGACGTCGGCCCTCGTCTTGCCCACGAGCGGGCATAACCCTTCCGTGAGCGGCAGCTTCGGCACATTCGCTAGCGGGGCCGCAACCGGCACGGGCTTTTCCTGGCCCGAGGTCGGCATCATGACCGTGACGCCGAGCGTCGCTAGTTTCTTGGGCTCCGGTTCCATCTCGGGCACGAACTCCGGCAACGTCGGCCGTTTCGTTCCAAATGCTTTCACGACCGCGCTGAACACCCCGGTGTTTGCGCCAGCCTGCACCGCGGGCGGCTATACCTACCTCGGCCAGTCGTTCAACTACAGCGTCGCGCCGGTGATCACGGCGACCGCCGTCGCGCTCGGCGGCGCCATCACGCAGAATTACGGCGGTGCGTTCATGCGCATGACCGCTGCCTCGCTCACCGGCCGCACCTACATACCGACACCGGCGAGCCCCGCGCTCACCCTCACCGGCCTGCCGTCGAGTGCGTCCGATCCGACGATTGCCGATCTAGGCACCGGGCAGGTGACCCTGACATTCAGCTCGGGCAGCGGCCTGGCGTTCGCACGCGGCACGGCCACCGTGCCTTTCAATGCCAATATCGCTCTATCCGAGAATGTCATCGATGCCGACGGGGTGACTGCCACCAACCCGGTGACCTTCGGCGCAGGGTCCGGCATCAGCTTCACGACCAGCACGAGCGCGCAGCAGCTCTATGGACGGCTGTGGCTGCCGAACGCCACGGGCTCCGAGCTGCTCGATTTGCCCATGACGCTCGCGACCCAGTACTACTACAACACCTCGGTCGGTTTCGTCGCGAACACGCTCGATAGCTGCACGTCGGCGCCGGCGATTGCGTTCAGCAACTATCAGCAGAATCTTGCATCGGGCAACATCTGTGTGCGCGACTCCGGCAGCCCGGGAGTGTCGGGTCAGGGCTGCGCCGCGTCAGCGTCCAGCCGTTATGCCCCGACGGCTGGTGCCGGCGCATTCAACCTGATTTTCGCGGCGCCGGGCTCCGGCCACAATGGGGCGGTCAGCGTCACGGCGACCGCGCCGGCCTGGCTGCAGTATCTCTGGAGTGTCAGTTCGGGTTCGAACTCGAGTCCGACAGGGCTTGCCATGTTCGGCCTCTTTCCGGGATCACCTACGCGCGTCTACCAGCGCGAAATTTATTGAAGGGCGTGCGTCCTAAGGGAGAGCGATCTCAAGCAACCGACCTACCGCGGTGGTCGGAGGAGTAGGTGGCGATTGACACGACGAGCGGTTAGGCCGCCTGACGCAAGAGCGCGCCGACTTCTTGCAGCTGTGTCGTGAGCTCCTGTACCAGGGACGGCAGGTCGGTGAGGGTCCCGCTCCGGGCGGCGGCAGCGAGCCGGAAGGCGGCATCGCTCAAACGCGCGGCGCGCATGTTGGCGCTCGCACCCTTCAACGCGTGCGAACAGTAGATCAGCGCGAGAGTTGTCGATGTGAGTGGCCTCTCCCAAGACTCGGATCCACCGGTGTCGGCCTGCTGCGGTTGTCAACGGCAGCGTGAGATTGAAACTCGCGTATCCCCGGCTCCTGGTCACGCGCAGCGCCCGCCGCCGCCAACGCCGCGTGCACCCGGTCAATTACTTGGGCTTCTTGGGCCTTGATGCGGGCGGTGGGGCCCCAGATCCCGAGTATCAGGGGCTTCTTACCGGAGCGCGCCACGGGCCAGGCCAATGCACCCACGTTGGGGACCGACAAGTCATACGCCACTCCAAAACCGGTTGCGCGGAAAGCCCGGATGCGATCCAACGCCTCCGGGATGTTGATCTCCGGGCGTATGTAGCGGGGCCGACGCAACAGATTGCCGGCGACTTCCATCACGTGGGTATCCGATCCGGTGCTCAGCGAGGTCAGCCCCACCACCGAACCGAACAGCGGCGCGCGATGACCGACCGCGCTCACTCTGCTGAAGGTGGCGATGTCGTCGGTAGGACTCAAGGCGAGCACCTGCATTTGCCCGTCGCTTTCCGTGCAGAGCGACACCGACTCGCCGGTCTCGTGATGCACGCGCTCCATCAGTTGGCGCAGATCGCCGTCGAACGTTCCTTCTTTGACCCAATTACCGACTGTCGGCAGGCGCAAGGTCGGAAGATAGGTAAAGTCCACGCAATCGAACGAAAGGTAGGCGAGGGACGCCATGCTCTTGACGAGTCCTATGGTGCTCGACGGCGGGTAGCCCAGTTCCTTGCCGATTTGCGCGGCGGTGAGAGGTCGGCGCAGCCGGTCGAACAGTTCGAGGATCTGGAAGACGCGTGCCACGGACTTGATGACGTCTTGCTCGCACATAGTCATGGGCTGCTCCTGTAGGGATTGGCAGTCGGTTCGCGCCTCAATAGCCGGCCGCGCTTTCCGGCGGAGCGCCGCGCCGGTAAATCAGCATGGTCCGTTCAAAACTCATGACTTCCGCGCCGTTCTGGTTGGTCCCGCGCGTGGCCACCGTGACGATGCCCTGCGTCGGCCGGCTCCCGGACTCGCGCTTGCTCAGAATGGTGCTCTCCGCATACAGCGTGTCTCCCGCAAATACCGGATGGATGGCCTTCACCTTGTCCCATCCCAGATTGGCAACCACCTTCGCGCTCACGGTGCGAACGCTCATACCCGTGATTACCGCCAGCGTCAGCGTCGAGTTGACGAGCGGCTTGCGCCATTCGGTCTCGGCGGCGAAGGCCGCATCGAAGTGTACTTGCTGGGTGTTCATGGTGAGCAGCGTGAACCAGACGTTGTCGGCTTCGAGCACGGTTCGCCCAGGCCGATGTTCGTAGCTATCGCCAACGACGAAATCCTCCCAAAACAAGCCGGAAGTTTCGCGATATCGGCGTGGCGCCACCATTTTGTAGGCGGGAAATGAATCCATCATGCCGCCCTGGCCGCTGGCGCCCCAGCGTTCGCATGCACGCAAGCGATGAACGGCTTGCGGGTCCCGAGGAGCGTCAAAATGGCCAGCGGCGCGGCGGCGCAAATCACGATCGACACCGAATCGCCCACCCGCATATCGTCATGAAACCAATGGTCTGTGACCAAGGCGGCTGCGGTGGGGCCGATACCTACCGCAACGATATTGAGCGTGAACAGATAAACGGCGGATGCTTGGGCGCGCATACGATTGGGCGTCAAAGCCTGAATCCCGGCCGCCGCGGCGCCGAACGCCATGCTCGCTCCGAACAACATCATGCCGATCAGCAAGACGAAGGGCGTCAAGTGTGTCATGCGAAACGCCGCCGCTCCGCTCGGCGCCGCGCAGAAAGCGCTGATGATGCCGACGGTCAAAGTCGCATCGAGCTGACCGCGCCTGCGGAGTACGTCGGCGACCGCTCCGCCGAGCAGCACACCGCCGACCCCACCGCTCAAGATGACGGATCCCAGCAGAAAGCCTGCCTCCGGCGTGCTGATTCCCAGCCGGCGGATCAGGAAGGTCGGCCCCCACGCAACGGCCACGTTGTAGATGACCGAGATCAGGGTAAAGCCCAAGATAAATCCAGCGTAGGCTCGCACGTGTTCGCGCAGATGGCGGACCGTCGCTGTAATCGCGTGGTCGGCCGCTCGCGGGCCGGCGATGCGCCGCTGCGGCTCCCCAACGGTCCACAGGAGGGCTCCTAGTGCGAGACCCGGCAGACCGACCACGACGAAGGTCGCCTGCCAAGGCCGCATGACGCCGAGCAGCGGCAGGCCGGGCAGCGCCCAGTGCGCGGTGGCACCGATCACGGCTCCCCCAATGATCATGGAGAGTCCGGCCCCGATGTAAATCGCGCTGGTATAGACGCTCATGGCGAGTGCCAGGCGGCGTTCCGGAAACAAGTCCGCCAGCATTGAATAGGCGGCCGGTGAGAGGCCGGCCTCACCCACGCCTACGCCGATGCGGGCCAAAAACAGTTGCCAGAAGCTCCGGGCAACGCCGCAAATGGCACATGCAAGACTCCATGCGATCGCACTCAAGGAGATGATCATCCTGCGACTCCCATGATCGGCCAAGCGTGCGATTGGAACCCCGAGCAGCGTGTAAAAAATGGCGAAGGCAAACCCGTGCAGGAGGCTGACCTGGGTGTCGGAAATGCCCAAGTCCGCTCGGATTGGGCCGACCAGAAGGCTCAAGATAGTGCGGTCGACAAACGAGAGCGCGTAGGCCAGGAATAGAATGCCTACCGCATACCAAGCGCGCAGGGGACTCGGCCATGGCGAAACATGCGGATCCTCATTCACTGCGCCCGATGGTGTGGCATCGGCGCCATAATTGAAACAGGCCGTCATAGTCATGACAACCGGCCGCACGGACACAGGCATTGCGGCAAAAAAGCAATCTTTCAGAGATGTCTGGTACAAAGTACATCACAGGCATTAAGATGCGGGTGGGTTCAGGTTCCACCTTGACAGGAGGCGAAGCATGCTGACCGTCAGTCGCTCGGTCGATCGGGTGTTTCAGATCATGGAATTGTTTGCCAAGGAACGCCGCCCGCTGTCGGCGACAGAAATCCATCAGGCTCTCAAGATGCCGCATTCCAGCGCGGTTTCCGTCCTGTCGCGGTTGACCGGATTGGGTTACTTCGATCAAAACACCGAGACCAAGCGCTTCTTTCCGAGCGTGCGCCTCCATCACCTTTGTGACACCGTGCCTGAGGCCATCGTCGGCGGAAACCCCTATGCCGAACTCGTGGACCGCATTCAGCACAGCACCGATGAGACCACGACGATCAGCCGTTTGGACGGCCTGTTCACCATGCCGATCTACGTCCGTTCTGCGAAGCACGCCAATGCGTGGCGGGTAACCGCGGGCCTGTCGGGGGCGCTCGCCACATCCTCGGTGGTTGGGCGTGCCCTGCTCAGCACACTCGCCGACGTGGATGTGCAGCGCTTCATACAACGCGCCAGCCACTGGGCGGCGCGAACCCGCACGGGACCGGTGGCGGACGCCGAACAGATCATGCGCGCCGTCGATTTCGTGCGGGAGCATGGTTACCTATGCCGCTATAACTTGCTCTTGCCTGGAATTGGTGCCATTTCGTGTCCGCTGCCCGACGCGGGTGGCGAACGCCTCGCAATCACGGTTGCCGGGACCGTCGAGCGAATGCAGGCGCGCGGCAGACAGGTCATCAATGCGTTGCTGCAGGAAGTGCAATCCATGCATCGATTGCGCAACGGTCGGACCACGCGCGCCGTGTCCCCGACAAGCCCGGCGACGATCGCGGGCACGCCCATGACATCCGCCGGCGCGTTGGCTGCCGTGCGCGCCGTCTCCTTGTGAGCCAAAGTTCGCCCTGTATCATCCTGCAACCGGCTCTGCGGATCACCGCGCGAGTCTTCGCCTACGCGACGATCCTCGCAGTATGCGCGTGGCGTGCTGCTGATGCTGCGCCACCAGCCGGCGCTGCATCCGCGGCAGAGCCTCGCGATCCGCCGTTCGCCGCGCGCTGCAGCGCCATCAACAGACAGGATTTCAGCGGGATCATGGAAGCGCCGACGCGCATCATCACGAGCCGTGTCGTGGGTGCCGGCGGCAGCACGCCCGCGTATTGCGAAGTACGCGCCTATGTGTGGCCCCAAGACCAGTTCTATTTATGGATGCCACTGGACGGTTGGTCCGGGCGATTCGTCGGGATCGGATGCGGCGGCGCCTGTGGCGTCATCGAACGCGTCGATGCGTCCAGTATCTGGCGCCCTATCGTCAGACGTGGCGATGTCGCCATGTTCAACGACATGGGGCACAGCGGCAGAGATACCAACGACTTGTTATGGGCTATCCACAATCCGCAAGCCCAAATCGACTACGCCTTCCGCGCCACGCACGTGTCGACGCTGGCCGGCAAGGCCATCGCCCAAGCCCTCTATGGACGGGAAACGAAGAAGGCCTATTTTGTCGGCAATTCCACCGGCGGCCGTCAAGCGCTGCTCGAGGCCCAGCGCTTTCCGACGGATTATCAGGGAATCGTCGCCAAGTGTCCGGCGATCAGCGAAAGCGCCGGCGATGCCATCATCTGGGCCTTGCAGTCGCTCAGCGACCGGACAGGGCACTCGATATTGACCGTCGAGAACGCGAGTGCGCTCGCGGCGGCGGCGCTGGCACGTTGCGACAAGCGGGATGGGGTCGTCGATGGCGTCATCAGCGACCCGTCGGCATGTGACTTCGACCCCGGCGAGATCAGTTGTGCGCGCGCCCTTCAACCCGGGTGCTTGAATCCCCCGCAGTTGGAAGGCGTGAAGCGGGCCTACTTGGGCCTCCCCCGGCCGCCGGGGTCCGCGCATGCACGGGCCGGACTGCCGGTCGGATCGGAATTCCAGTGGCTGCACCGCTATGTGTCGCAAGACGAAAACCCAACGTCCATGTGGGATTTCATGATGAGTTGGTTGCGCGCCGATGAGCCGGTGTGGGACGAGTTGAGCAAGAGCGGGTCGACGATCTCCCTGGCCGACTACGACGTGGCACGATTCTCCAACGTGCGCGGCACCTATCAATTGCTGCACGAGGCCACCAATCCCGATCTGAGCGCATTCGCAGAGAGCGGCGGCAAACTCATCATGATGCAGGGGACGGCAGACGTCATCGTGCAGCCGTCGGTCACCACCCGTTATTACGAGACCGCCGTGCGCACGGCGGGCGGTCTTGCGCCGACACGGAAATTCTTCCGCTATTTCCTGATGCCCGGTGTAGGTCACTGCTTTGCGGGCGACAACGCCGGCGCCGACGTTTTCGACTCGCTTGCCGACATCACGCGGTGGGTTGAGCAAGATGCGCCACCCGAACGCATCGTGGTGCAAAAGCTGATCAAGTACACGAGCTTGTTCCCCGACGTCAACCTGCCGACGCTGCCGTCGAACGTCGTGTTCTCGAGGCCGCTGTATCCTTATCCAGATCGCCAGGTATTCGCGGGTGCGGGCGATCCGCGCCTTGCGGAGAGCTTCAAGTCGCAGCGGATGATCGAACGCAACCTCGAACTCGATCCATGATTCCGAAGGAACGCATGAATTGTCGCGGATTCGTCACGGCAGCCGTTGCGACGCTGGTGCTGTCGCATGCTCCGGCAACAAGAGTTTTCGCGTCGGATGCCGCCGCTGCGGATGCCGCCGCTGCGGATCCAGCCGCTGGGGATGCTGCCGGTCCCGGCGCGGCGGGTCCGACACAGCGTTGCGGTCAGCTTGCCCTGTACAACTCGAGGTACATGTCCCAATTGGCCGGGCTTTCGGATGCGCCGAGTACGATCACCGACGCCAAAATCATCCCGGCCGAGCGGGATCTGCCGGAAGTGTGCCAGGTCCAGGGAGTCGTCGCGCCGAGTATCGGCTATGTGCTGTGGATGCCGATCACGACTTGGAACGGAAGGTTCATGATGCAGGGGTGCGGAGGCATGTGCGGCAACTTCTTCACGGCACAGGCTGAAGAGGGCTTGGTGCGCCACTACGCGGTGGTGGTGACGGACATGGGCCACAAGGGCAACGGGGGCATGGCCTTGTATGGATACGAAAACCTTCAGGGTCAAATCGATTTCGGGTTTCGCGCCACTCATGTGGTAACCCTGGTCGCGAAGGCCGTCATCGATGACTTCTATGCGAAGACACCGGAACGATCGTACTTTGTCGGGTGTTCGACGGGCGGGCGCCAGGGAATGGTCGAGGCTGAGCGCTTCCCCGAAGACTATGACGGCATCATCGCCGGAGCGCCGCCCTGGAACGAGATGGGCGACTTGCCCCTGTTCATGTCTTGGAGCGCGCGGGCAAACATCGACGCGGACGGAAAAAATATACTCGATGCCGACAAGTTGCCCATGATCCATTCGGCCGTGCTGACGGCATGCGATAAGCTCGACGGACTGAAGGACGGTCTCTTGCAGGATCCGCGCCTTTGTCAATGGGATCCCGCGCAAATTCAGTGCGGCACCGGTGCGCAGCACGACCCATCGGCGGCCGGCACATGTCTCACGGCGGCCGAGGTGGGCGTGGTGCGAAAAATTTATAGCGGCGCCACCGACTCGCACGGTAAGGCGCTGTATTTCGGCATGGAGCGCGGTTCGGAATATGTATGGACGCCGGGCTTCATCGGCGCGGACGGCGCGCCCGGATTCAATCTGGGCGGGAAGGGCTCGTTCGGTTCGCAATTCGTCGGCGACCTGGGGTTCTTCTATCCCGTCGGTCCGACCTACGACATCCGCCAGTTCGATTACGATCACGACCCACAGCGGCTGGCCATGACCGAATATATCTATGACGCCCAGAACCCTGACTTGCGTCATTTCCGCGCCGCCGGCGGCAAACTGATTCTGTATCACGGCTGGGACGACAATGAGATCCCGCCGCGCACCACCGTGGACTATTACGAGTCCGCCACGCGCCTGCTTGGCGGCGAGAAAGCCACCAAGGCATTCTTCCGGACTTTCATGATACCAGGAATGAACCACTGCCGCCGCGGTCCCGGCGGGGACGGTGTCGACTGGATCTCCTACCTCGAGCGCTGGGTGGAGAACGATCAAGCTCCCGAGGCCGTGACCGCATATCACCTGAAAAGCCAGCAAACCTACAGTGGGTTACCGAGACTGCGTTTTCCCCTCGAACCGGCGCTGTATGATCGGACGCGGCCCGTATACGCCTTTCCCGACGTCGCGAAATGGTCGGGCAAGGGTGACCCGAATGACGCGGCCAATTGGATCAAGGCCCCGCGAACCGTGACGCCCTCCGCCAACCCGTGAGGAGTCGCGTCTTGGAGTGCGGGCAGGCCGGTGACGGCTACCGGCTACACGCCATGTTTCTTGAAGAATGTCGGAAACATGCTGCGCAGGATTGTCAGCGAAGCAGGCCGCGGCGGAGCACCCACGGGCGCCTTCACGATCATGCCATGCACGGTCGCGCGCGCTTTGAGCGCCGGATCCAATCCCATCCAGGGCGGTGCACCCGCCAAAGCAAACTCGTACAGACCGCGTGTATTGATTCCCGATGAGCGGCGTTCGTCCATGAAGGCGAGCCGGGTCACCGCTTCAAAGCCCGATGGCGAGTCCGGATCCGGCAATCGCCCGTCAACCTCCGGAAAGCCGCGTGTCTTGCGTTCGCGCTGCACTATCCAGACGCGATCGCCCTCGCACCGCCAATCGATGTCGATTGAATTCACCGTGGCGCCGGGTTGAGTCAGCGTGACCGAGACTCCAGCGGCGGCCTGGGCGACGTCGTAGCGCGCCGGACCTTCGGCGAAATTCCGCGAGGCCGCGATGGTTTGGCCGGTGACAGGATTCAACCAGGACTGCACCGGATTACCGGTGGTGTAGTCGGTAAAGTAGCCGACTTCGTCCCAATGGATGGCGAATCGATCCTTGGCCAGGACTTCCGTACGATAGATCATCAGGGTGGCTGCGTTGATGGTGGGCATCGCAGGCAATCCGTCGATCATGATGAATACGGTACCGAAATACCACCAGTGCACGGTCTCGTCGATTGGCGACGCCAACATCCTGCGATAGACGCGGAATTTTTCATCCGATGACAGATCATTGGTATTCGGCATGGCCAGCACCATACCGGCTATGCCGGGAAACGACGCGGTGAAAAAGGCGACGATCAATGCGTGGAATTCATATCACGACGTGCGCCGGGCGCGATGCCGGCAACGAGTTAGGTGACGGCGTCAAGCGCGCGATACCGCCGTGCGAATCAAGCCGATGAGATATTGCATTTGCGGCGTCACGAGGCTCTCCACTCGGAATAAAAAGCCCACGCGGGCGAATTCGGCCGGGGTCTCGCAGGTCACGGTGGTCAATGCGCCCTCGGCGATTTCGTCCCGTACGACTTCGACCGGCAATATGGTCAGCAAATCGCCTGCCATCACAACCCGTTTCAACAGGGCGATTGAATCCGTCTTCATCGGCTGACCCGGAATGACTTGTCCGCGAACATAGAAGAAATTCAGGAAATTGCGCTGAAAGCCTTCGCCATTGAGCATGGCCCAACGCGACATCGCGAGTTCCGCCACTCCGACGGGTTCCTGCGCGAGAAGCGGGTGACCGGCGCGGGCTATGACTCGAGAGTGAGATTCCATGAGTTCCTCGACATTCACGTCAGGGGTCTGTTCGATGGCGCCCAAAAATCCAAAGGCGAAGTCGATGTCGCCCACTTTGAGCTTCTCCACCAGGTCCAAATAAGACGCGGTAATCACCGTCACCCGGATCGCGGGGCGCGCCGCGGTGAGTTCGGCCAGCACGCTCGGAATGACGTAATGGGCATAGTTCGGTGTGATGCCCAAGGTCACCTCGCCGATTTGAGCCTGCTCGATGGCGCGGATTTCGCGAATCGAGTGTGCCGCTTCACTGATGATCACATGGGCCCTGCGCAGCAAACTCAAGCCAAATACCGTGGGCTCGACGCCCTTTGACTTGCGCACCAGCAAGGGAACGCCCAAGCGGGTTTCCAGGCTCTTGATGCTGCGGCTCAAGCCGGATTGAGAAATATGACTCTCTTCAGCCGCCTTGAGCAAGTTGCCATATTGTACGGCGGCGATCAGATGCCGAAGCTGCTGGATTTCCATGAGGCATGAGCATACCTCAACACGGCGGTTTTCTCGCTACACTCGGGTGCTGCGCCAGCAGCCGGATCGGAGCAGGCGGCCGCCCGTGTCGGGGCCGCCAGTACGCCGCGAGTCCCCAATTCATGGATGTGAACGGCGACCGGAGCGCGGAGCCGCTGCAAAGGGATGCGAAGCGCGCCGTTATGGCGCATTTCATGCTTTATTTTGGTGAATCGCCTCTGCCCCATGGCGACCTATGCGCGCGGGGAATAGCGGGTTGATAAAAACGAAGTATGCACAGGGGCCGAAGCCAGCGCAACGTCGAGTTCAGGCATCCTGACCTTGACCGTGGAGAGAGAAGAATATGAGCAAACCGTGGATGAACGTAGATCCCAAACCGGCGTACGATTGCCTCGACGGCAGCCGATCCCGCTGGTTCGGCGCCATGACTGCAGTGGGCGCATTGGCATTTCAAATGTCCGCATTCAGTGCTCCGGACGCGACGGATTCGAACACGCAACTCGAATCGATCACGGTGACGGCGCGCAAAATCGCAGAGAATTTGCAGACAGTACCGATCAGCATCACCGCATTCAGCGCGGCGGACTTGAACGCCGCGGGTGTTCAGGATCTGCGCGACCTCACCTTCCTGACACCGGGGCTCACTTTCAATGAGGGTGCGGGCGCCAATTATTACTCCAAGCCCATCATCCGGGGTCAAACCGACATCGGTGGCGGGCCCGACAACAATGTCCCGGTGTTTTTCGACGGGATCTATCTCTCCAATTCGTCCGCCATCGATCTGGGTCTGATCGATTTGGATCGGATCGAGGTCA
>Ga0302320_10019236_pt1 | contig 13723 bp, 10 predicted proteins | sample Bog_T0_3_FD_202130 | JGI IMG/M metagenome (GOLD analysis project Ga0302320, IMG submission 202130) | Peat permafrost microbial communities from Stordalen Mire near Abisko, Sweden - Bog_T0_3 | ecosystem: Environmental > Terrestrial > Soil > Wetlands > Peat | place: Sweden: Abisko, Stordalen Mire... | reverse complement strand
CAATTTGAAAGATTTGACTCGCTTTGCAAAAAGTATACTTAGGAAAATGTCAAATGATCCGGCTTTGCTAAGAGGCATATTTTTGCGTTCAGATATTGCAAAACTTTTGAATTGATCTATAGGTAATGAAGCAGGAAGAAATTTCTCCCAGCTGATATCGCGTTTCTTTAATTCAAAAGGATGGTTGGAGTTTCTATTAAATACAACTACGCTCTGCACTGTTGAACAACCAGACTCAACAGCCTCATCCACATTTGATTTTAAATCAATCCACTTGGTACCACGATAGGTTCCGTTCGCAGTAATAATTAGTTTTGCTCCGCAATCCTCAACTCGATCACGAATAGAATGGGCAGAAAAACCACCGAAAATTACGCTATGAATAGCACCTATCCGAGCACAAGCTAAAACACTTATTGCTAGTTCTGGAATATTTGGGAGATAAATCACCACCCGATCCCCCTTTTGAATTCCAACACCTTCAAGCCCATGAGCCATCCGGCAGACTTCGCTGTACAACTGATTAAAAGTCAATACCCGCTCTTCGCCAGGCTCATTACCAACCCAGATCAGGGCCTTATGATTGCCCTTTCCTGCCGCAATATGTCGATCTAAGCAATTTTCAGAAACGTTAAGCTCCGCTCCTAAATACCACTGAACTTGACCCGTACGATAGTCACAGTCAGAGACCTTCAACCAATGCTTATGCCACTGAATCTGATCGCGGCCAACACCATCCCAGAAAGCATCAGAATCACGGAGCGAATCAGCATAAACTCGATGGTAGTCTTCTAAATTTTTAATCAACATTCCCCCAACCCCCTCAATCCGTTAAGCATACTTGCAGATCGAAAGATGGGAGAGAAACCTATATCAGAAAAAAAATCAAGCTAACTTCCCCTCAAAAAATCGATAACCTCGACTGTGAATCGAATGAATCAAGCTGCCTTGAGAGCCCAGTTTCTTTTTTAACGTAGAAATATGTTTATCGATGGTACGAGCCAGCACATGGACATCGTCACTCCAAATCGTTGCCAAAAGTTGACTTCGAGTCAAAACTTTACCCTCATTCTTAATAAACAAATACAGCAGTCTAAACTCAGTCGGAGTCAATCTGAGATCTTTTTCAGATCCAGACTCTCGAAGTTGCGCCTTCTGAAACGGAATGCTCAGCGTTAAATCACCCCTCTGTATCAGTGTTTCCATTTCTACTGGTAACTTCAACTTCCTCAGTCTTACATCAATCCTTGCCAGTAATTCCTGAGGCTCAAAAGGCTTCAAAATGTAATCATCCGCCCCCTGCTGAAACGCTAGAAGTTTCTCTTCAACAGCACTGTGTTCCGAAAGAAAAATAACTGGAACATCTGCCGTAAGATCGTTCGCTTTAAGCTGTGCACAAAATAAAGATGCGTCACCATCCGAAAGGCGAGACTCTGTAAGTATCAAATCAAATAAGTCCCTAGAAATGGACGCCTTTGCCTCAACAAGACTAGAAGTAAAAATAGCCTGATATCTCTCTATAAATATCTTTTTTAGCTCTCTTTGAACATCTATCGATGGGTCAATAACAAGAATTCTCTTCATAGCAAAAAGTATATGATCTCCAACAAGCCGGGTCAATTGGAACTAGGAATAAATTTCAGCAATTTATTACTGAGTACATATTGCATTAGTTATTTTATAAATGATATGAATGTCCACTGGGGGACAAACAATGATAAAAATATTATCAATTATTGCATATTTCTCTTTTCTATCGAGTTTTTCTTTTGGATTCACCTTTGATAACGACGTACCTGCCAAAATTCAGGATCAAATGAAAAAAGATTTGGAGTTTATTGGCACTATTCAGAGCCAAACCCAGTCAGATCTTCACAAAGAAATATTCGGTGCTGTCGATGGACAAACTTATTCTCAGTTTTTTTCATCTCATGTATCAGCCGTGGGTCTTAATGAATGTGGAAATAATAACGCAGTTGCTTGTGTGATACCCTTTTATGACTCTTCTAAAATGTGGATTACTCAGAATTACATTAAGTTCAGTCATCCTGAGGTTGCCCGTCTGATGGTTGTCTTTCATGAATCGAGGCATACTGAGGAGGCTAATGGAAACTGGCCACACGCTAACTGCCCACAGCCTTTCTTAGACGCAGATGGTACTCCAATGAAAAGCATATGGACTGGAGCAGCACTTGCTGGAGAACCTGCTTGTGATGAGACACCCTACGGATCTTATGGATCATCCCTGATCATGTTGAAAAATATTTCAAAGTTCTGCACAAACTGTACATCAAAAGTAAAAATGGATGCTGGAATATACGCCGATGATCAATTTAAAAGAATCATCAGTGAAGATGCCAAGCAACGAATTCACAATGACCTTTACCGTTCCTGATTTACTCCCCACCCAAAATGGGTGGGGGCTTTTTTTAGAGGAATTATGAGTAAACGATTTCTGATAAGTTTAATTTTTTTAACGCTAGTGGGCGCAGGGTTTTTTGGAACCTCTCATTTATTCACCCAAGGCGGGAATTACCCCATACGGAAAATTTTTGCAGAGTTTGCTATCCAGCACTCCAAATCAGATACAGCAGCAATTCAGATCAAGACTCACGTCCATAATGAAATAGAAATACGGAAAAAGTTGAAAATCCTGGATGAAATTTTTCAATCGAAAAACGACAATGATCCTCGGTTAGACCTTGAATTTAATCAAATTTCTCAGGAAACCAAGGAGGCGCTGGAAAAGAAATATAATGAACTCCATCTGGAGTCACGAAATGAACGCGGTACCATTGTTTTTTTAGTTGGCAAGAGCCTGTCTTCTGAAAAAGATTTTCAGTTTTTGAGACAAGTGCTGGCTGAAGCACCCTGTCTTAGTTTATCCGACTGCACCTCCAATTTATCTCATCCTACTCAGGATCGTAACTCCCATCTTGGCTCTGTCAATGAGATTACGCTAGAATATCCGCAAATAGTTGCACTTAAGTCCATCGAGACCTATCTTGCCAATCATTCACCCGACCCACCTTTAATGCAAATTGTTAGAGAGGCATCTCACTCAAAGAGCCCTATTGTTAGTCACATGGCGACTTCTCTTGAGCACCAGCTTTTGAAAGATAAGGATATGAGATTATTCATTTAGACTTGCTTTTCCCCAACGCAAGAATCACTTGGTAGTTGATGGTTCTTGGAACCAAAAGCAAGTTGCAATACAGAAGTTTTTGATCTTTGCCCCAAAACCCTTTAGAAGTAGTTAACTTAATGAATTTATTCAATTGAATTGCTTTATCATAGGTTTCTGATGATACTTTCACTGATATCACCTGTTTCTTTTTTACCTGCTTACTCTGTTCCTCTAGCGTCACGACCATCACCCTCCCAAACCTCCAACGAAATTCTGAAATCCGCTGAAGCAGCCGTGCCTAGAGCAAGAAAAATGCCAGAGAATCATAAGGAAAATAGTTCATAATTCAGGCAACCTATCCACCTGCATCGAGCTCAATAGCGTCAATTTTTTAGACACTTAATATTAATTTTGCCGAATTATTTTTTTGATTGCCTTTCGCAAACAAAGACTGAAGTGAAAAATACTTGACTAATTGAGTCATATAAAATAAAACTAATTTATAACTTGTTAAAAGAACTTAACCATCACCCCCATTTTTAAACCTAAATAAGGAGGAGAAATATGTCCTACTCTCCAAAAAGCCGTTTTCAAGTTGCAATATTAAGTCTTGTTTTATTGTCCATTCCGTTCGTCAATTCAGGATGCGCTAAAGCGCCAACCGTCAATCAAGTTCTCACCAATGTGGTAGCCAAATCTTTCATGGTTAACTCTGACGAGTGGGTGGGAGTCACTGCAACATTTAATACTGCTGGATTTATGCTAGCCTCAATCAATGTGCCAGTAACTGACCCTAATAATCTTTCGATCACCTATGGCCAATTTAGTCTGATTCCGTTTCTGTGCAGCGGTGCTTGCCAAGGAGGAGGAAATATTTCTATTTCTGTCAATCTCACTCAGCTGGCTCACGTGCAGGGTCAACCTGCTATTCTTCCTAACGGGACAGCTCTTCCTATCGCAGGATTCAATCCAGCACTCATGGTAGCCCTTCCCATTGGAAACACCTCCTCAAGAATCTACTACGCTTTTGCTCCAGGGATTGCTCTTCTAGGAACAGCCATGACCTTCTCTCAGCTGGATCCCGCTGGAAAATACGTTCCAGGCGTAGATATATTCACCCCCTTTCAGGCTGGCCCCCTCGCAGTCACAGCAGGTATGTTCTTTGGCTCAAATACGAACACAACGGGAGCCGGGTTTTTCATGGATTTATCTAGTCTTATCAATAAACCCACCCCCACTCCTTCTTCTCAGCCCAGCGTAATGGCATTCGAAGAAAAGGCCCCAGAACATAGCCTCTTACAAGCTTTGACTTCAAACTCCGCCGGAGAGTTTCATAACCAGGTCAAATTCCTGGAAGTCAAGCCTTCTTCCATGAAAGAGGAAGAAGCCTATCGTAAAATCTACGAATTGAACAATCAAAAGCTCACCTTAGAAATCAAGTAGCAATTCCGTTCCAATCACGGCCGAATGGCACCGATGCTATTCGGCCGCTTTTTATCGCCAGATATGTTAAAGTCTTAATCAGGTATGAAAATCTGGAAAGACCCTGTAACTGTAGAACAGCTCAATCACACCCAAACCCCAAACATTCATTCCTCCTTAGGAATTCAATTTGTAAAAATTGGTAATGATTTCTTAGAAGCTACCATGCCAGTGGATGAACGAACAAAAAATCCCATTGGAATCCTACATGGAGGAGCATCTGTCGTACTAGCAGAGTCTCTTGGGAGCGTTGCCTCCATTCTTGTAGCAGGATCGGAAACTCAAACTTGTTTTGGTATCGAAATTAGCGCTAGCCATTTACAAACGATTTCGTCTGGAAAAGTATTAGGACGAGTCAAGCCGATTCGACTTGGAAAAACTCTCCACGTCTGGGATATTCAAACTTTTGATTTTGACAAGCTCACTCGCATGCTTTGTCAGGTACGCCTTACCGTGATGGTAAAAGATAAGCCTAAGAACTAACTCCTTAATAGCTGTTTACAGATGATTTATTAGTTGTAATAATTGTTCTTGAGTTTATTGCAGTTAGAATTCTATTACTCATTGTATTCATCATTCTCTCTCAAGGAGCGAGCTTCTCTGTGAAAAACAATCCAAAGCTACTAAAGTCGCTATTAACCCTAGGATCCATTTTTCAATTCACTGTAAGCTTTGCTAGTACCCAAACTCCGGTGAGCTTGGAAAGTGCTTACTTTGCTGCTTTAAAAAATAATCGATCAGTTCCGATTCAACAAGAAGTCGTCAATCAGTCTGCAGAAACAGCTCGCCAAGCGATAGGAAGCCTGCTTCCCACTATTACGGGCACAGCATCTGTTTTACAACAACCTGCGCCCACCAATGCCACCGTGGCTGGCATTTACCCCACTTCTCAGCCTCTGATCAAGATCACAGCCACTCAGCCTATTTTCAAGGGTTTTGCGGAGTATGCAGGCTTGCGGCAGACCAAACTTCAAAAAGAAAATCAAATGGAACAGAAAGCTCAGACTGAACTCACGCTTTTCACTAATGTGGTTCAAAGTTTTTATTCTATTTTATCTACAGAAAATGATCTAAAAAATCTCCACACCGCAATCAACTATTATGATGAGCAAATTCAGGAACTCAAACAAAGAGTAGAAATCGGAAAATCTCAGTTAAGCGACGTTCTCACCACAGAGTCTTCGACAGCAGGGCTGAAAGCCCAAGTGGAACTCCTCAAAGGACAAATTGAAGCTGCCCGAGAAACTTTTGAATTTGTCACAGGAATTAGCAGAGACACTGTCCTTGTGGACGACACTCCTGCCCCCCCGCAGCCAGAGCCACTAGAGCATTACCTAGAATTTAGGGATCAAAGACCGGACATCAGATCTAACCGAATTCTGGTTGATGTAAATCATGAGCAAATTAATATTGCTAGAGCAGGACACTTACCCACCATCAATGCTACCGCGGATTACTACTTTTTAAGATATGGATCCTTGTCAGACATCAATTGGGACGTGGGATTTACTGTCACAATGCCGCTTTTTTCAGGAGGCAATGTCCAGTCTCAAGTACGATCCGCAGCCTCTCTGGAACACCAAAGCGTTCTCACTTTGAATCAAACCGAACTCCAAGCTCAAGCCCAAATCAAAAGCTATTATCAAACTCTGATTGCAGACCAAGCTCAAGTCAAAGCCTATAAATTAGGAGCCGAAATGGCCCAAAAAAACTACTTTGAATTAGTCCGTGAATATAAGCTTGGATTAGTTGCACACCTCAACGTTTTAACAGCTTTAGCAAACTTTCAGGATACGCGTCGAAACCTGGATAAAACAGCCTACCAGGTAAAAATTGATTGGGCCAATCTTCAAAGTTCCATAGGCAAGCGCCCCTTACTCAGTAAGGAAACTAGCGAAGGAAAAACCCCATGAGCCTTTCAGCCATATCGATTCGAAGACCTGTTTTTGCTTGGATGCTCATGTTTGGGCTGATTGTCTTTGGCGGGATTTCCTTCCAAAGAATGGGCATTAGCGAAATGCCCGATGTCGACTTTCCTGTCGTCAATATTGGCTTAAGATTGGATGACGCTGCTCCAGAAGTTATGGAGCTAGATGTCGTAGACATCGTTGAGGACGCCGTGATGGGCATTGAGGGCCTTAAAAGCGTTTCCTCCAGTGTGAGTCAGGGCATTGCCAATATTACCTGTAACTTTGAGTTAAACAAGGATGTGAACGTCGCTCTTCAGGATGTTCAAAATCGAATCAATCAATCCTCCAATTTACTTCCAACAGCTTTGTATCCTCCTGTGATCACCAAAACCAACCCAGAAGACCAACCCATTATGTGGGTAATGGTAACGGCGGAAAGCAAAGTTCCGCTTTATCAGCAAATGATTTATGCGCGAAATACCCTAAAAGACCAACTCTCTACCCTCTCCGGCGTTGGAAACATCACACTGGCTGGATATGTTGAACCGAATTTGAGAGTTTGGCTCGATTCCAAGAAAATGCGTCACTATGACCTAACCTCCTCGGACATCTGGAGTGCCATTCAATCTGAGCAAATTGAGCAACCTGCTGGGAGAATTGAAGCACAAGATAATGAAATGAATATCCGTGTTTTGGGAGAGGCACACACGATCACTGATTTTTCTAAAATTCGCATTAATTCCCGAGGCGGAGCTGCAAATTACAAACCTATTTTACTTTCAGACATATCGAGGATTGAAGAAGGCATTTCGGATCTAAGAGCCATATCTCGTTACAACGGAAAAACCGCAGTGGGCTTAGGCATTGTCAAACAACATGGCGCAAACGCAGTAGAAGTAGCAAAATTGGTCCGAGCCAAAGTGGATTTGATGCGAAAATCCTTGCTGCCTGACTACCACATCGACGTTCGCCTAGATTCCACAAAGTTTATTCGCGAGTCAGTTTATGAACTCAATTTAACACTGGTAGTATCTGCGCTTTTAACCTCCATTGTTTGTTTCCTATTTCTAGGATCCTGGTCATCAACCATTAACGTTCTGTTGGCGATCCCAACCTCGATTGTTGGAGCATTTATCGCTTTGTACTTTTTTGGATTCACTCTAAATACCTTCACCTTGCTCGGTTTGAGTTTGGCCATTGGCATCGTGGTCGATGATGCAATCATGATGCTAGAAAACATTGTTCGGCATTATGAAATGGGAAAAAACAGGAGAGTCGCTGCTCTAGAAGGATCCGAAGAAATCACCTTTGCGGCAATCGCCACTACTCTAGCTATTGCCGCTATTTTTATCCCGGTTGTGTTTATGCAAGGAGTGGTAGGTCGATTTTTCTACCAGTACGGAATCACCGTCTCCGTTGCCGTGTTTTTATCTCTTTTAGAAGCCCTTACCTTGACTCCGATGCGATGTGCCCGCTTTTTACATTCAGCAAAAAGAGAAAAACCAGGTGTGGTTTCAAAAACCATGGATGCTTTCATGGATTGGCTGACCCAGCTTTATTCGAAATCTTTAGCACTTGCTCTCAAAAAAAGGATCTCAACTGTTTGCATCGCAATTTTAATTTTTTGTACTTCCATGATCTTACTTGTGCTCCTCAGGAAAGAACTTATTCCGGCACAAGATCAATCCATGTTCCTGCTCATGATTAAAACACCTGTGGGAACGTCTATCCAAGCAACCGATCAAGTCTATCAAAAAGCGGAAGACTATCTCAAACAGCAGATTGAAATCCAAGATCAATATACGACAATAGGTAATTATGAAAACAATAACGTAGTCAATGCAGGCATGATCTACGTTATCCTCAAAGACTTGAAAGAACGAAAACTGAGTCAACAAGCAATCATGGATCGAACTCGATCTGAGTTGCAAAAGCTACTCCCCGATACCGAAGTATTCACTCAAGATTTATCCCTCACAGGATTTAGTGCATCCAGAGGATTTCCGATTGAATTTACTTTAGAGGGCCAGGATTGGGAAACACTCAAGAAACTCTCTGCCACAGTCATTAACAAACTCAAAGAAACCGGACTGGTCGAAGATATCAATACAGACTATCAAGCGGGAATGCCTGAACTGATCGTAGTTCCCGACCGGCATAAGGCTGCTGACCGAGGCATTAGTGTCACAACCATGGGACAAGAGGTCAACTATATGATTGGAGGGCAGATCTTTAATGCCAATACTCAGTACCCCAAAGATGGCCATCGTTATTATATTCGGATTCGATCAGAACCCAGCGAGCATTCCACGCCCAAGGACCTCAGCGGCGTACTCATGAGAAACAATCGTGGAGTTTTAGGAGAGCTGGTTCCCCTTTCGGAAACTGCTCAAATTCAAATGTCCAAAGGGCTACAGCTGATTTCTCGAGTCAATCGCGCCAGAGCCATTCCCATTTTTGCCAATATTGCCCACAACCAATCTCAACAAGATGCCCTCAAAGCGATTGAAAAAATTACGAAAGAAGTACTTCCAGAAGGGTATCAAGCTAGAATCACGGGCAGTGCACGGGCTTTTCAGGAAGCCTTTGACGGTCTGCTGTTTGCACTGATTTTAGGAATCGCTGTAGCTTATATGGTTCTTGCTTCTCAGTTCAATAGCTTTATTCATCCTATGACCGTCTTAACAGCCCTTCCTTTTAGCTTATCAGGAGCACTGATTGCTCTCTACCTAACGCACCAGTCTTTGAGCCTCTATAGCATGATTGGTCTGATTCTTTTAATGGGGATTGTTAAAAAGAATTCCATTCTTCTGGTCGATTTTACCAACCAACGAAGAAATGAAGGGCTTACCCCAAATCAAGCTCTCATGGAAGCATGCCCTGTCCGGTTAAGACCCATTCTCATGACCTCGGTTGCAACCGTCGTAGGAGCCATTCCTGAGGCATTGAATTTTGGAGCAGGCGCTGAAGCTCGAGTCCCGATGGCCGTTTCGATCATTGGGGGCGTGACCGTTTCCACCTTGCTTACCCTCTATGTCGTCCCCTGTGTTTATAGTTTATTTGTTCGCTTAGAACGGCCGGAATTACCTGAGAACGAAACCGAGGCTAAAGCATGAGCCTCCCAGAAATATCGATTCGAAGGCCTGTTTTTGCTTGGATGCTAATGGCTGCCCTGATGATGTTTGGACTTATTTCATTTCATCGATTGGGAATCAGCCTTCTACCTGATGTCGACTTTCCCGTAGTCAGTGTTTCGTTCACTCTCAATGGCGCCGCCCCTGAAGTCATAGAAAGCCAAGTCTTAGACCCCGTTGAAGATGCCATTATGGAACTCGATGGCATTCGCAGCGTCAATTCGACAGCCCAGCAAAGCTCTGGAAGTATTTCGGTTGAATTTGAAGTCAATCGCAATATTGACGTCGCGATGCAAGAAATTCAAAATAAAATTAATCAGGTTAAAAACCTTTTACCTATCAATCTGTTTCCCCCAACGCTTAGAAAAATCAATCCAGAAGACCAACCCATTCTCTGGCTTGCGGTGACCAGCGACGATCCTAACTTAAAACCAATCGATATGATGATCTATGCTCGGAACACTCTTTACGACCAATTTGGAATTGTTCCTGGCGTTGGGAATATTGTTTTGGGTGGGTATGTGGATCCTGCATTAAGAGTCTGGGCTTATAACGATCGACTTGCCAAGTACAACCTCACATCCGATGATGTACTTCAAGCAATTCAAAAAGAGCATATTGAAGTTCCCTCGGGTCGCATCGAAAACAATCAAAACGAATTTTTCGTACGGGTTATGGGAGAAGCCACCACTCCCCAAGAGTTTGGAAAATTAACCATTAATAATCGCCTCATCAGTGGTGCAAACTACAAACCGGTTCCCCTCAATCAAGTCGCCTCGATAGAAGAAGGCCTAACCGATGTCCGAAAAAAGTGCCGAATCAATGGCAAGAATGCCGTAGGTTTAGGAATCATTAAACAACATGGCTCCAATGCGGTAGAAGTAGCAGAGGCAGTTCGAGCAAAGTTAAAGGAGTTACAACCTCTGATCCAAAAACCGTTCAAACTCACTGTTCGTTCAGACAATACGCGCATTATCAAAAAATCGGTAAACCAGCTGATTTTCACCCTGATTCTTTCTGCTCTTTTGACCTCTATCGTTTGTTATTTGTTTTTAGGCTCGCTCACTTCCACTTTGAATGTCCTGCTGGCCATTCCTACATCGATTATTGGAACATTCATCGCTTTTTATGCTTGTCGGTTCACCTTAAATACTTTCACCCTTTTAGGCCTCAGTCTCGCGATTGGCATTGTAGTCGATGACGCTATTATGATGCTGGAAAACATTGTCCGGCACCAGGAATTGGGTCTCGGAAAAATGAAAGCAGCCCTCAAAGGTGCTGAAGAAATTTCATTTGCGGCCATGGCTGCAACCATTGCGGTGGTTGCTATCTTTTTACCGGTCGTATTTATGAAGGGAATCATTGGTCGCTACTTTCTGCAGTACGGGATCACTGTCACGGTTGCAGTGCTCTTATCTCTCTTAGAAGCACTGACCCTCACTCCTATGCGTTGTTCTCGTTACCTCACGATCGACCACCATCCTTCAGGTCTCGCTGCATTCGTGGATCGGCTCTTTAGCAAACTTTCTAGAAGCTATGCCACTATTCTGCAGTTTTTACTGACTCACCGATGGAAGACTCTCATTTTCACTCTGTTCTTATTTATTGCAAGCCTGGGAGTCGCTAAACTTATTCCATCAGAAATGATGCCAGCCCAAGATCAGTCTATGCTTTTGCTGCGCTTTAAATTACCGGTGGGCTCCTCCCTCCCACTTACCGATGGAAAAATGAAGCAGGTGGAAGATTATCTTCTCACCCTCCCTGAGATTGAAAGCGTTTTCAGCATCATAGGAGGCTTTGGAGGGGACGCGGTCAACCAAGGCAGCGCCTTTGTCACCTTAGTGGATCCGGATAAAAGAAAACTCTCACAAAACGACTTTTCTAAAGTTTTGAGAAAGCAGCTGAAACAGAAAGTCCAAGGCATGGAAATTGTCGTTCAAGATCTATCGATGAGAGGATTTGCTGCCTCCCGTGGGTTTCCCGTGGAGTTTATTGTTCAGGGCCCCGACTGGGATAAACTTACTGAAGTCACAAAAGAAGTCATGGACAAAATGAAAGCAGCTGGCTACGTCACCGATGTTAACACAGACGTGCAAGCCAATATGCCTGAAGTCAAACTCATTCCTAATAGAAAGAAATTGGCAGAACATGGTGTCAGCGTAAGCACGGTAACCAACGTCATTAACTCCCTCATGGGAGGAGCCATCCTCATGGGCCAAACGGAGTACCAAAAAGAACGGCACCGTTATGAAATTGAACTCAGGCTGGTTGCCAATGAGCGAGATAAAATCCCTGATTTAAATAGGATTCAAATGAGAAACAATCGAGGTGAAACCGTTCCACTGTCTGAGTTAGTCACCAAGGAAATCAAACCTAGCCTCATGCTCATTTCACGACTTAATCGCGCCCGAGCTATTACAGTCTATGCCAATCCAGCCCCAGGCCACTCTCAACAAGAAGCCCTGCAAAAAACAGAAAGCCTGGCCAGATCCTTGCTCCCTCCTGGGTATTCCTTAAAAATGACGGGCAGCTCTCAGAGCTTTAGAGAATCTTTCCAAAGTCTGATGATAGCCCTGCTCTTAGGGATTTTAGTTTCTTACATGGTTCTTGCTTCTCAATTCAATAGCTTCATTCACCCGATTACGGTTCTGATGGCCCTCCCGTTTAGTTTCTCCGGTGCTTTTATCGGATTAGCCATAGGCCATCAGTCAATCAATATGTACAGTTTAATTGGATTTATCTTACTCATGGGGATCGTAAAAAAGAACTCCATCTTGCTGGTGGACTTTACCAATCAAGTGCGAAGCGAAGGCCTGAACGTGCGCGATGCTTTGCTCAAAGCCTGCCCAGTTCGACTAAGACCGATTCTTATGACTTCCGTAGCTACGGTTGCCGGCGCTCTTCCTGAAGCTTTATCGCTTGGACCCGGATCTGAAACCACAGTTCCCATGGCCATCTCCATTATTGGAGGCGTCATTGCTTCAACCATTTTAACCTTGTTTGTTGTCCCCTGCGTGTATAGTTTACTTTCTAAATGGGAGCGTCCTGACCCCCTGGCTGGATAGGATTTTTCAAAATGAAAGTAAGATATTTGCTTTATGCCACATGCATCTGTTTTGTCATTGCAATGGGCTTCCTCCGGATGAATCCGCAACCAGCTCCCCAGGTGGTCACGCCCCCGTCCCTGAAACAAACTCTCAGAAATATCAAACCTAAAGCTCTAGAACCAGCCGTCTCAAAGCCTAAAACCCATACCCCTACCCAAAAAGAGCAGATGTCCACAAGCTTCGTCCCTGCTATCCCCAGAAAACCCCAAGGCAACATCATCGAATTTCAAATCGTAGACGGATATGCGGTAGCCTACGGAGATATTTTATTGGGAAAACCCGAGGACCCCATGAACTCAGGACGAGGTCGATATGAGGCTCCCACTCCTCAACACTGGGATAAGCCTGAAATTCCGTACAGCATCCATCCTAGTTTGCCCGATCCAGATCGGGTGGAAAAAGCGTTAGCTTTTCTCAGAGAAAAGACGCCGGTAAACTTTATTCCTTATACAGGACAGCGTGATGCGATCATTTTTGAACCAGGAACTCAGCATTGCCTTTCATTATTAGGAAAGGTGGGAGGCATTCAACCCATTAAATTGTCTCCAGGCTGCCAGTGGCAGCAAATACTTCATGAAGTCCTTCATGCCTTAGGATTTATCCATGAACAAAGCAGACCAGACCGGGATCAATATATTGAGATCCTTTGGAACAATATTGATGAACCTTACTACGATCAGTTTGGCTACGTTCCCGAATCTTTTAGCGATCCAATCCGAGCATTTCCATTTGATTATCAGTCTATTATGCTTTATCCCACTCACAGTTTTACAAAAAGCCCCGATTTATTGAACATGAGACCCTTGGGATCAGAATCCATTGCCCCCAACCAAAACGGACTCAGTGAAGGGGATATCAAGCGAATCAATCGAATGTTTCGTGGATATGATTAGCCAGTATGATTAGCTAAGATAAGTTTTCATTGAAATCACTGATCCTACCCTAACCCAGTCGTCGATGGAG
>Ga0302320_10019235_pt1 | contig 13723 bp, 9 predicted proteins | sample Bog_T0_3_FD_202130 | JGI IMG/M metagenome (GOLD analysis project Ga0302320, IMG submission 202130) | Peat permafrost microbial communities from Stordalen Mire near Abisko, Sweden - Bog_T0_3 | ecosystem: Environmental > Terrestrial > Soil > Wetlands > Peat | place: Sweden: Abisko, Stordalen Mire... | reverse complement strand
ATACGATTGCAACAAAGATAGTGGCTGCCGCACCCCAGACAAACGCGACGGCTAAGGCCCCTCGGATAGACAGACCTCCCTGTTCGCGTCCTCGACGAAGAAGTACGAGACCGTAAACCACGGCGAGCGGCAAAATCATCTCAAGAAAACTCGAGAAGTGATCACGGTTCGTGTAGGTGCCGGTCACTTCCGAACCGGGAGATCCTCGAAAATTTTGAATAATGCCTAGCAAGCTTTCTAAGGATCCAATCACAATCAGCGGGATCGCCATCCGCCAACAACCACTAGAACTCCGCCAGCAAAGTTCTCTTATAAGGAGAAAAGTGAGAAGATAACCCGCAAAGGAGAACAAGTACAGTAGCGACAGTGAAGGCGCCACGCTAAGAGGCGCTGTCGTGACGTGGATACCAGCCGACGTCAGGTCGTGCAGCAGGTCGGCCCGAGCAGGTGAAAGTATAGCGAGCAAAAAGGGCGGAAGCGGGATAAGCTGCAAAATCAGGTCTGCGAACAAGAGGAGCAACGAGACGCGCATGTATGTTTTCAGCGCTGGGGCTCGCGCACCGCGGTGAGCGGTAAACCAATAAAAGCTAGAGACGAGACCTACGATTAAAAGGGTCGGTTGCCAATCCGCGGGCCAGACTCCTGCTCTAAACAATACCGACCACGCGAGCGACAGGCCAAGAAGTAGCAGCAAAACCAATGAGTAGTATCCCGAGATTTCAGGAGTGCCATGCTGGATCGAAATGTCCTCGATAGCCGCTTCCTGGCCAAAACGCTGCCGCTTCACGTTCGTTCCTTCCTTTTCAGATGCAATTTGGCGTGACGACCGAAATTCGCCGGCCTGATTTGAGGTCTCTTATGCGCTCGGGCGGATCTCCACCGCGTCTATCCACGCCTTGCCCGCTATTTTATTGTCGAATCGCCGCGATGCTCGCCGCTCGATTTCAAGCCGTACTACGCCAGAATCCTTCTGTCCTATCGTGAACCCTTGCTCGACTACTGTCCAATCATGCGTCCCCACCAAAGAATCGGTTTGCAAATCGAATCCTTGATCGGCCACTCGCAGCCTGATCCCTTCATCTGTCGTAATCCCTTCCGTCTTTATGGCGGCACGGGCCGTCCAGCGTCCCGGCGGCAACACCACCTCTTGCCAGAGGCCGTGAAAGTCTGTATTTGTGTTTCCCGTAAACGAAAGGCTTAGCGCCCACTTCCCTTCGTTGACGGTGGCATTCTCGCGTTCAACCGATACTTCTGGCGTTGCGTCCAGTTGCCAGTCCAGCAAAGCAGGCTTGCGTTCCCGCTCGAACCCGCCATTGTATACCCAGTTGCTTTCCCGAAATCTTGGCTCCTCCCTGCTGTTTAGGCTCTTCCAGGTCTCCGCCGCTTGAATCTCTTGTTTTTGCTGGAGCAGGAATCCCACGTAATTCGCTGCGATCCGGTCATCCGATAAATTGTGCCGCAGCAGCCAGGCCCAAGTCTCTTCCGTGCCGTTTACCTGCTTCACGCGAATTAAATAACGAAGAAACGACTCGCCAACCCCTCGGATCGCAGGTACACCTTGGTTTAACAGTTCCGAGACGGGCAGGCCGGTCCTTAAATAGGTCCAAAAAATGGTGTCGTAATAAGCCGTTAGGTCGGGATCTTGCAGAACAGACCGTAAATTCGTGAGTACGCCGCTATTGTTCCCCTGTTGAAAGGCGAGATTCGCGGCTCGCAACCGGATTGCCGGACTCTTGGGACCCGCAGCCACTGCGCGCAGCATGCAGGTCTTCGCTTCCTCTCGCCGGTTTGCATTCATGAGGCCTTCGGCTAAGTCTGCCCACGCGTATGCCGACGCTGGCTCCTGTACGACAGCTCGTCTCAGCTCGTTCGTGGCGTCGGGATCTCTCTCGCGCGACTCACGAATGAGAAGGATCGCTTTCGCCTCTGAAAACTCCTCGGGACAGAGGGCGAGTGCGCACCATTTCGCCGAATTTACGCCCGGCTCGCCGAGCCCAAGTGAAATACTTAACAGAGCGTAGACCGCCAGCACCAGTGAAAGTACGATGACAAAAAGCCTCATTAGCACCCGCTATTACCAGTTTCAACTTCGGCAAACCAAAGTTATACTACGCTTAAATACCTTAGGGACGGTATACCCTTGAAATAGTACCAAGCGTGGTGTAGAGTAGGTCGTAGGAGGAAAGAACGGTAATGACTAAGCTCATCCTTGCATTCGTTTCATCGCTGGCAGTCGGTCTCTGCAGCTCGCCCTTAGCCACTGTGGCGAACGAGGGACCATTTGCGCTAAACGAGCAGACGGTATCCGCGCGCGGGGTGCTGTCTTGGCCACTGCTTGCCGGCGATAGAATCGTGACGGCCGCTACACCTGCTCTGATCTCTTTCAATGACGGCAGCACCATCAGTCTCAGCCCCAACTCCGCGCTACGCCTTTCCGGATCTGAGCGCGAGCCGGTAGCCGTGCTGGAGAGTGGTGCGCTTGACTACAATATCGCCAAAGAATCTAAACTCTTGGTCTCCAAATCGCCCGAAGTCTCTCATCAGGCTTCTGCTCCGCATTTAGTCAATCATGCGACAGTTGGCGCCGTGGTCGCCGCGTCGTTAGCTGGCGTTGGTACTGTTGTGTCCCGCATGGCGGGAACCGCTGGGAATGCAGCGCCGGTGTCGGCCACTGCTGCACCCTTGCTTGCCAAACCCCCACCGCTAAGCCACTTCCAGTAGTAGTTGGATCAAACGCTTTTTTGCTGTCTATGTTTGGTTTCGGAGGAAACGTGCGCTCATTTTTTGTAAAAACTGTTCAGCTAGTTGCTGGGGTTGCGGTAGCTGCCCTGTGCGCTTCTGCTGACTCATTCTCCCAGGTTTTCGTCTCTCTTGGCCCGGTGCCCGGAGTCTCAAGTAGCTATGCGGGTTATACGATCAACGCTCAGAGTGGAGTCGTCAGCAGCTCGAACGTAGGAAACATTAACACCTCCCCTACGGGATTCACCCAGCAAACCTCCATCACTAACGCCGACCTCACTTTTGACACCGCTTTCAACAATTGGCGGGGGTCCGCGAGTCCAACCGGTGCATTCGCGAACGAGTATGGGACGGTGCTCTTTTTTAGCGTAGTCTTGACGGGCCTGACAAACCAAAACGATCTTAGTCTTAGCAACATCACCTATACCGAGAACGACAACGACACCCTCATCCCAGATTACTTTGGGTTCAGCGGGAGTTTTGCCAGTTCGAACTATGCCGCAGACGCCGTAGGTGTCCTTGCTAACGGTACCGACGTTGCCAACGGAACAGCGGGAACGACTATGGTCAACAAAATTATCCTTACTGGTGTTGGTGTTGGGTTCGATGCCACTGGCCAATACGCAGGCACACCCGCCCAGCAACTGGCTGCCGCTATCGCCGATGAAAATACGCTGGGCAATTATGCTATCACGACTTGTTTCGCTGATTCGGCTGACGGGCTGTCGACCTGCGGATCGGTGAACGTTGCTAGCATACCAGAACCCGGTTGCTTCGCTCTTGCGGGCATGGGTTTCGCATCGCTTTTGATCGCGGCTGGAAGACGAAAGTTTTTCCGCACGTAATTGACAACGTCCATCAAGCAGCTTTGCCGCTATAGTATGTTTTGGAAACGTCTGATCGGCCTGTTAGACGCCTAAGAACAATTGCCATCCGCGGCGATGGTGTAGCTGCCCGCTGTTGCGCTCATCTGCTGCGCAGTGCCTGTTTCGAAGTTGCTGTCGAGCGAACCGTCCGCGCACGCGTTCCCGCCATCATGCTGAGTGACGCCGCTCTCGCCTTGATTCGCGATGTCTTCCAGGCGCCCGGGCTCTTTGCCAGTCTTCCTCGTATCAAAAGCCGCATCGTGGCGTGGGGTGAAAACGCCGAGCCCAGCGCGATGGCGCACTCGGGCATCGTCGTATCGGAAGACCAACTGCTAGCAGGCCTCGGCTGCGAGGCGGACGAAGGGTCTTCCACCGCTCGGCCTGATTTTTGGATTTATACATCCGGCCCGTTGCCCGCGCTAGCGCAGCAAAATCGATTCGGACGGCGCACCGCCACGGCCGCGCAAGTTTCGTGTGCGGAAAACTCTTCGTGTTATATCGAATCTCTCGACAACGGCTGGCTGTTCCTCATCCCGAATGCGCGCGAGGCCACTTGGCTTCTAGGTATCGGCGCGCCGCTCACAGCGCTTCTCTCCACGAGCCATCTGATCGCTCCGCTCGTCCGCGACGTGCAACCGATTGCCGGTGAGTTCCCTGTTTGTCCGCGCGTCTCTCAGCCGCTCTGCGGCGCATCGTGGCTCGCCTGCGGAACGGCCGCGCTCGCCTTCGATCCTATCTGCGGCGACGGCACGGCTCATGCTATACGCGAAGCCATTCTCGCCTCGGCCGTCATTCGCGCCATCGCCAACGGCGAACCGCCCGAAGCGCTGTTCGCTCATTACGAGTCGCGCCTCATCGCCGGCTGGCAGCGCCATCTTGCGCTGTCCGCCGATTTCTACCGTACCGGTGGCAGCAGTCCATGGTGGCAATCCGAACTTGCGTCTCTGGCCGAGGGATTTCGTTGGTGCGCCGCCCGTCTTGCCGCCGCCCCTGAGCCGCATTATCAGCTTCGTGGCTTCGAGCTTGTGGCGCGAAGCTCTACAATTGTGTGAAATGCAGCCCTCGGGTTCTGTCGCGCATTGGAAAACTTATGGCCGGCTTGGCGTGTTTCTGCGTCCTTACACGCGGCAACTCATTCTTGTCTTAATCCTCAGCCTGATCTCAACCGGCCTCGGCTTGGTTCAACCTTACATCTCAAAGCTGCTCATCGATAAAGCCCTGCTGCGCCGCGATATGCACGCGCTCGTCGTTATCGCGGCGGTTCTGTTTTTGGCCGCAGTCTTGGGTTTCGCGCTCAATATTCTTACCAGCTACCGCTATCTCAAAATTTCCGCCGCCATGCTTTTTGACATGCGCGTCGCGCTTTTCCGTCATTTGCAAACGCTTTCGCCGGGCTTCTACGCCCGCTTTCGTTTGGGCGATCTAATGTCGCGCCTCAATAACGACGTCTCCGAAGTCCAGCGCGTCTCCGCGGACACGTTGCTCTCCGTCCTAAGCAACGTCTTCTTTTTCGTGGGCTGCGTCGGCATGATGCTGTGGCTCAATTGGCGCTTGTTCGTAGTCAGCGTTGTTCTTGTTCCCGCCTGCCTGCTCACGTTTCGCCACTACCAACGCAAGCTCACCGCCCTCACCAAGACTCTGCGCGAACGCGGCGCCGATCTCGGAAGTCTGTTCGTTGATTCCATTCTCGGTATGCGGGTTGTTGTCTCCCTCGGCGCCGGCGAGTACGAAGCACAGCGCTTTCGTGAACGGAACGACGCTTTTGTCTCCACCATGCTCAAGGCGCAAGTGGCGTCCTTCATGACGGGCGCGCTCCCGGGCACCATCTTGACCGCCGCTACTTCGGCTGTCTTTCTCTGTGGTGGCTGGCTCGTCATGCGCGAAGAAATCACCATCGGCACGCTCGTCGCCTTTCTCGCTTATCACATGCGGCTGCTCTCGCCCATTCAAACGCTGATGGGCACCACATCCGGGCTCGCTTCTGCCCGCGTCTCGCTAGGCCGCATTTTTGAATTGTTCGACACGCCGGCCGAAATTTGCCAAGCCGCTCATCCCATTCCGCTCACTCGCGTGAGCGAATCCATCCGCTTGGAAAACGTCTCCATCGCGTACGATCGCGCCCCCGTCTTGCGTAATGTCAATCTAGAAATTCCCTCGGGAATCTTCTGCGCCATTCTCGGCCCGAGCGGCGCCGGAAAATCCACTTTGGCCGATCTGCTCGTGCGTTACCTCGATCCCGACTCCGGCCGCATCATGCTCGACGGTGTCGATCTCACCCGGCTGACTTTGGCCGATTTGCGCCGCGAAGTGATGCTCGTCGATCAATCGCCCTATTTATTCAATGCCAGCATCGCCGAAAACATCGCATTCGCCCGGCCTGACGCCAACCGGGCTGCCATCGAAGCAGCCGCCCGCGCCGCAGGTCTCGATGAGTTCATTCAACGTTTGCCCCAGGGTTACGACACAAAGACAGGCGAACGCGGCTTGGCCGTGTCAGCCGGTGAGCGCCAGCGCATTGCTTTGGCGCGCGCCTTGCTCCGCCGGCCGAGCGTGCTGATTCTCGACGAGCCCACCTCCGCGCTAGACGAACGCACGGAACAAGTTGTCGCTTTGGGCCTACGCGCTGCTTTGCCCGAATCAACCCTGATCGTCATCACTCACCGGTCCGCGCTCGCCGCCATCGCCGACGCTACCATTACCATCGAAGACGCCCAAGCTCAAATGGTTCGTCAGAAGAATTCGTGCGTCAATTCCGGCCCGGGCAACTTGCCAAGTGAGTGATAGAGCGCAAGTTCGAGGTAGCGGAAGGTGCGGAACGTTCTGCCGCAGCCTATGGTATAGAATCAGACCTCGGTGCGCGTATATGAGGCGCAGAAAGGCGAATCTCGCATGAAACAGAGCGCCATGTTGACTACAGCGTCGCTGCTCACCATTTTACTCATGACGCTTCACATGACCGGCGACATCCTGTTCAAGATGTCACCGGCAGGTCTCGTAAATCTGTTTGTGGTGTTCGTTTTCGTAGTCCAGCTATATGGAACTCTGGTGCTCGGCGGAAGGCGGGCGGGTTACATCATCATCTTCTTAGGGTCCGTCCTCGGGCTGGTCATCCCCGTCGTCCACATGAAAGGGACGCGGGGGGTTATCGGCGGCGACATCGGCAACTCAAGCCAAGCTTTCCTTTTTGTATGGACAATCCTCGCGTTGGGAATCACCTCGACGTTCTCCGTCATCCTATCGGCAAGCGCACTGTTGAGTTTGCCATGGCGCCAGAGCCGCCACATGTCAACTGCCGCATAGGCCAAATTGAATATGTCGCCCAGTTCACCAAGCCAGCCTGCGGCGAACCCGAGTCTTCCCTTTGCCGGTTCAACGGGCCGCGGCGTTCGCGTAGCCGTGATCGATAGCGGCGTCTCTTTTCCTCATCCGCACATCACACATATCTCCGGCGGCGTTACGATTACGGCCGATGGCCAAGTGGAAGAGGGTAGCTATGCCGACGTCTTGGGACATGGCACCGCCGTCATGGCTGCCATTCAGGAGAAGGCGCCAGCGGCGGACTACTACGCCGTTCGCATCTTCACCAGCTCTCTACGAACCAATGCCGTTGCTCTTCGCACCGCGCTCGATTGGTGCGTCGAGCAGCGAATGGATGTCATCAATCTTAGTCTGGGCACTGTCAATCCAGCCCACCGCGAAGCGTTCGCCGAAGTAATCCCTCGCGCCTCTGCGCAAGGATCGCTGCTCGTCGCGGCGCGCGAAGCCAATGGCCAACTCTGCTACCCAGGTTGCCTGCCGGGCGTTTTTGGTGTAGACGTCGCTTGGGATTGTCCACGCCATCTCTACTTTTATTCCGCCGGAAAATTCCAGACCTCCGGCTTTCCGCGGCCCGTCCCTGGCGTCCCGCCCGATCGAAACTTAAGCGGCATCAGTTTCGCCGTCGCCAATGCTTCAGCCTTTGTTGCTCTCGCCTGTGAGGCCTTGGCGAACGAGCGCCCATCCTCCCGCGCCGCACAAATTCAGCTTGCCCTCGCCACTGAGTTCAATCTCACATATAATCAAGATCAGGCCTGAATCCCCTGTTTGGAAACCAACTGGGCCGACAAAAGGGGCAAGTTTAGGGTGACTCACTCAAAATCGTCTTACATTTCCAGCGTTCTTTTTCTGACCGTGCTCTCCGGCCTCCCGGCGTTCGCGCAGCAGCCGCCCACTACAGAATGGAACCCTAAAGCCGCCGCCGCCTATCTGGATTCGCGTGCTCAATGGTGGATGGCTTGGCCCAAAGCCGCCCGCGACCACGGAACATTTTGCGTCTCTTGCCATACCCTTGCGCCCTACGCGTTGAGCCGCCCTTCGCTCCGCGGCGCACTCTCCGAAACCGGCCCTTCCGCGCCTGAGCAGAAGATGCTTGCCAACATGCTGACTCGCGTCCGCGCTTGGAAGGATATGGAGCCGTTTTATCCCGATCAAACTGTCGGTCTTCCTAAAACCTCCGAGTCGCGTGGCACTGAGTCGATTCTCAATGCGCTGGTACTCACCACCACTGACGCGCGTACCGGCAAACTGAGCCCCGATACTCGCCTGGCTCTCGACAATATGTGGGCGCTGCAATTACGCAGCGGCGAAATGGGCGGCTCTTGGGCTTGGCTGCAATTTCATAACGCGCCCTGGGAGGGCGATTCGCAATTTTATGGCACTGTCCTCGCTGCCATCGCCACCGGCACGGCGCCCGGCGATTATCAATCGGAACCCGCTATTCAGGCGAACATAAAACAAATGCGCGGTTGGCTCCTCAAGAGCATGGCCGTGCAAACACCGCTCGATCGTGTGGTACTGCTCTGGGCATCCGCCAAGCTCTCAGGACTGCTCACTCCCGAGCAACAGAAAACGATTGTCGATGAAACCTTGGCAAAGCAACACGAGGACGGCGGATTTAGTATCTCCACCATGGTTGGAAACTGGAAACGCCGCGATAATACTCCGCTCGAAAGCGCCAATGATGGGTACGCCACCGGGCTGGTTGCCTTCGCTTTGGAGCAACTCAACAATCCCGGCAATGCCCCTGCACTTAAGCGCGCCCGTACTTGGTTGTCCCAAAATCAAAACCAATCCGACGGCCGTTGGCCTGCTTCCTCGCTCAACAAACATCGTGAATTATCTTCCGATCCGGGACTCTTCATGAGCGACGCCGCCACCGCGTATGCGGTGATGGCTTTGGAAAACACGACAGCCAGTCATTAATCTCAAAATTCCTTTGACCCATCGCCCAGCGCGTGATATAAGTAAAAGTCATTACTAACTGTGTGGCCTTCGTCTCTCTTAGACGAGTCCACACCACGTATACGATAGCGTCACGTCCCACACGTCTGAGACACAAGTCCCCTCGAACTGGACCACAGCTTTCCCAGTCAAGTTTCTTTGTTAGTTGCGGCGAACCGTGTTGCTTTCTCCGATTCGGCCATAAGTCTGGTCTACATACGCGGTAAATTCACGTGAAGTTTTTGGGGGATCAGGGTGACAGGTTCAAAATTCAAGATTTCTAGAAGCGGGTGGCTCAGAGCTTCTTTAGCGGTGTTATTCCTGCTGTGGGCACATTCAATGTTCGCGCAATCGACCTTCGGCTCATTAACCGGTAGCGTAAAAGACCCGTCGGGCGCCGTCGTAGGATCGGCCATGGTCACCGTGACGAACGTAGGTACGGGAGTGCAGCGCTCGGTTCTTACCGATTCCACAGGAAACTTCGTCGTGGTTAATCTCGAACCCGCCAAATACGAAGTAACCATGCAGGCGCCGGGTTTCAAGGTCAGCAAATACACAGATATCGATCTCGAATCGCGTCAGACCATCCGTGTTGACGGCGAGCTCGTCCTTGCCGGCCAAACGCAGCAGATTATGGTCAGCGAATCGGCGGAAGCGCCCATCGCTACTGAAGTTTCTAACATCGCCGAGACGAAACAAGGCCGCGAGTTGGTAGCCCTGCCGGTTGCGATTGCTTCGCGTGCCGCGGGCTCCACTAGCGCTTTCACAACGCTTACGACCCAACCCGGTGTGGCGGTTGATAATAGTGGCAATCTCTCAGTGGCCGGCGCCAAGCCCAGCATGCTGTCGGTTAGCATTGATGGCATCAGCTCCATGAGTCCCAGAAACAGTGCGCCCATCTCGGAACTGTTTCCTTCCTTCGATGGAATCGCCGAAATCCACGTCAGCGAAATCAACAACAGCGCTGAATTCGGCGGCGTCAGCGACATCACGACAATCTCCAAGAGCGGCACAGACCAGTTCCACGGCGGCCTCTATGAAAACAACCAAAACACGGTTTACAACGCGCGTAACACCTTTAGCGCCACTGTGCCCGTTTTAGATATGAATGATTTTGGCGTCTTTGTCGGCGGGCCGGTGTGGATTCCCAAAGTCTACAACGGCAAAGAAAAGACCTTCTTCTTCGTGAGCGCCGAAGCCTTGCGCTTACCCAGGCAAACCGTGCTAGTGGAAAACATGCCCACCGCCGCATTGAGAGCCGGCAACCTGACGGCTTTAGGCGGCACGATTCTCGACCCTAATACCGGCGCCCCGCTTCCGAACCATCAAGTCCCTGTAAGCGAGATCTCGACACTCTCCACGGCGGCTTTGAATTATTTGTATCCGCTGCCGAATACCGTTTCAGCCAACCCACTGGTAAGTAATTATGTTACAAACTTCCCCGCGCCGGTGAAGAGCGACCAAGGCGACCTCCGCATCGATCGCGTCATCAACTCAAATCAATCCATCTTTGCGCGGGGTACTTGGAAATACAAGCTCGGGCAAACGGCGCCCACGGGCTCGCCTTTTACGGGCGCAACCCTTCAGCCCGAACATGATTACGCCCTCACCGTGGCCCACAACTGGGTGATCAATCCCCGATTGGTGAACGAGCTGCGCGGCGGGCTCAGCGGTTCCAATACCGCCAGCAGCAACGGAATCAGCGCCCAATCGGCAGCCGATGCTTTAGGCCTGACAGCGCTTCTGCCCGAAGCCCCACCGGCCGGGAACGCGGTGCCAAATTTCAAAATCACCGGCTTCCAAAGCACCAATAGCGGCGCCTCCTCTATTTCGAAAACCGCGACTTATCAAGTCATCGACAACTTAACGTGGACCAAAGGCAAGCACTCCATAAAGTTCGGCGCCGACTATCGTTTCTTGACGGCGCTTTACACGAACGTGTTTGCCACCAGCCGGCTGGGTCAATACACGTTCAATAACTCTGTGACCAAATCGATTGTCGGCAATGCGTTTGCCTCGTTCCTGTTTGGCATCCCCGACAGCGACTCCCTGGCCACCGTTCTCAATCCCAATTCAAACGGTTACTCGAATGCCTACGCCGGCTATGTACAGGACGATTTCAAAGTAACTCCCCGGCTCACGGTCAACTACGGCTTGCGCTATGAGTATCACCCTACTTTTATCGACCGCAACAATAACACTGCGAATTTTTTGCCGGCCTACACGTCTGTGCAAAACGGTGTCACGGTTAACGGAGCGGTAGTTGTACCCGACGCCGGTGTACCGCTTATCAACCCGGCTTTTTCGCAATCGCTCTATCCCACTCCCATTTTGACCGCCACTGAGGCTGGCCTTCCCCAAAGTCTTCGCTACTCTCAAAAGACCGATTTTGCTCCGCGCTTTGGCTTCGCGTGGCGCCTTACGGGCGACGGCAAAACTGTTCTCCGTGGGGGCTACGGCCGGTTCATTGAAACGCAGTTGGGCCAAGCGCTATTGAACGCCTGGGCCGTGGAAGCGAGCGATCTGGCGGCATTCACCAACACCATCGTTAACAAGAAACCGACGTACACGTTCCCTTATCCCTTCCCAAGCGTTCTGGCTCAGCCCGGCACCCAAACGTTCGATCTCTCCACTGTGCTGCATTATAAAGATCCTTACGTGCAACAGTGGAATCTCACTGTAGAGCGCGACCTTGGCTATCAGACTGGCTTGCGCGTGACCTACGAAGGCAGCCACGGAAGAAACTTGGGAATTATCGACAATCCAAATCAGGTCCCCGCCAACACGGTCGGTTTCACCGTTGCTAAGAAGAACGAGCCCTTCCCGCTCCTTAGCTCGATTGTCGAAGGAAATAACGGTGGACTTAGCAACTACGAGGCGTTGACTGCGTCGCTGAACAAGCGCTTTACGAAGGGCCTTCAGTTCCAAACGACTTATACGTTGGCCAAGAACCTATCTGATAACGCCGGCTATAGCCCAACTTCTTTCGCCGGGGCCGGCGGGGGACAGACAACTGATTTTTATCATACGTATCTCGATTACGGAAATGTTGAATTTACGCGCCGTAATCGTTTCCTGGCGACATTCCTATACGACGTACCCTTCAAAACCAGCTACCGAACGCTGAACGCGGTGGCCGGCGGTTGGGAGTTGTCGGGTGTGTTGCTCTTTCAGAGCGGACCATTCATGACAGTTCTGGCCAGCGGCGCCGACCCGTCTGGCACGAACTTCCCCAATCTGATCGGCAATGGCAGGGCGGACATAGTATCTGGAATCTCCACGGTTCCCGCCACTCAGACCATCGCCCAATGGATCAACCCGGCAGCGTTCGCGATCCCAGCGAATAACATTGGCCGCTTTGGCACATCGTCCATCGGCTCGGTGGTTGGCCCTGGCACGGACACGGTCGCGCTTTCGCTTTTCAAGAACATCTCCATCCGCGAACGCATGAAGCTGCGCTTCGGCGCTTCCGCGGCAAACCTGTTTAATCATCCGAACTACGGCACACCGGGTCTGACCCTCGGGACTTCGTCGTTCGGCATCATTAGCTCTCTACAGTCCGCGGAGGGCGCTGGGCCCCGTTCTCTACAAATGAGTGGTAGGCTCATTTTCTAAGGGCAAAGTACAAGGCATAAACGTGAATCGACAATTCAGCACACGAAAAGCAGCGTACATCGCAGTCGCATTATTTCTTGCGGTCCCCGCCGCCTATGCCCAACGCGGCAACCGCGCGGCAGGCGGCGCTGCTGCTGCAGCCAGTGACGATAAACCGGAAGAGGGCATTCCCGTTACCAACGAACTGGTCGTCTCAAAGTGTGGCACTTGCCATACCAAAGATGCCAAGGGCAACCTCTCGCGCATCTCGTGGGAGCGTTCCACGCCTGAGGGTTGGGAAGAAGCCATTAAACGGATGGTACGCCTAAACGGTTTGGTCATCAGTCCCGTCGACGCGCGCACCGTCGTCAAGTATTTGGCCACCTATCACGGCCTTGCCCCTTCCGAAGCCAAGCCCGTTATGTACATGGCGGAGCACCGCACCCAGGACGAGACCATCATCCCGAACGACGTTGTGCGGGGTGCCTGTACCACTTGCCATGCCTTTGGCCGCCCTATGTCGTGGCGTCGTTCAAAGGATGATTGGAAGCTACTCGAAAATCTGCACGTCGCTCTTTATGCGCAGGCCGACGTACATTTTCGGCGTCCGCCGCGGGGCATGGGTGGTGGTGCTGGTGGCGCGGGCGGCGGTGGTGGCGCGGTTGCCGGAGGCGGCGCTGCCACGGCGGCAACTGGCGTCACGGGCGACGCTGTCACCACTCCTCCCGGTCCCGAGCCCGGCGAAGCGGCGCTGGATTTTCTAAGTAAATCGGCAACGTTACACACTCCCGAATGGGCGGAATGGCGCGCCCGGCTCAGAGCGCCCCGCCTAGCCGGACGCTGGCTGGTGTCAGCGACCGTTCCCGGTTACGGCAAATACGTCGGCGAGATGATGATCGAACCCGGTCCGGCCGACGACGAATTCAAAACCAGCGTTACTTTAAAATCGGTGAAAACCGGAAATGTCGTAAAACGTTCAGGCACTGCTCTCGTTTACGCCGGCTATTCATGGCGCGGGCGCTCCAAAGGCGTCGTTCCCGCCAAGGCCGCTCCCGATGACCTGCAAAAGGAAGCGCGCGAAACACTGTGGATTTCGCCCGATCAACTAACCGCCGAAGGCCGTTGGTTCTGGGGCGAATATCAGGAATTCGGTTTCGATGTCAAACTGATTCGAGCTTCTACCGAGCCCACGCTCATCTCCTCTGCTTCCTACTCGGTCAAGGCCGGGACGAATGGGACTCGTCTGCGCATCCTGGGCGACGCCT
>Ga0302320_10019233_pt1 | contig 13724 bp, 10 predicted proteins | sample Bog_T0_3_FD_202130 | JGI IMG/M metagenome (GOLD analysis project Ga0302320, IMG submission 202130) | Peat permafrost microbial communities from Stordalen Mire near Abisko, Sweden - Bog_T0_3 | ecosystem: Environmental > Terrestrial > Soil > Wetlands > Peat | place: Sweden: Abisko, Stordalen Mire... | reverse complement strand
TCGAACTCTATCGCAAAGGGGAATGGCTGACCAAGGAAATGAGCAATTACGATAGCGGCGGCAACGGAAACGGAGCCACTGTCACTTTTCACAACACTCTCGGGCTTCAGAACTGGTGCGGCATCTGCGCAACCCAGACCATTAACTGGCAAGGCGCCGATGCCCCGGCCTGGGCCAACGGCGGCCAGTGGATGGAAGGCGGCAACGCAGGCGATCCCACTACCATCATGAGTTCCGGACCCGGCTACGTCTACGGTTCGAGCGATCTGACCAACCTCTATAACAAACCCAATGAATTTTCGCCGACCGCCAACCTGGCCGTGACCACCGTAGCCGATATACAACAGGCCACGCGCTCCATCCTCTGGCTAAATAACGATTACATCGTGATCTACGATAGAGCAACTTCCGCCCACAACGGCTTCAAGCGTTTCAACCTGAGCCTTATAACGAACCCAGTGATTTCCGGCGCCGGGTCGACTCCAACCCCTGCGAGCGCAACGACAGTGCCGGGCAACACGGCAACCGAAACGCTCGACAGTGGCCAGCAGTTATTCATACAAACTCTGTTGCCGCTGAATCCGTCGCTCACCAGTTTCTACGGCCCCGGCCAAATGGGACCCGGTGCCCTGGCCGATCTGGAGCCAACTCAATATGTCTACCAGGTGCAGGACCCCTCGAATCCTCTGGATACACGCTTCCTGCATGTGCTGCAGGGGGCCGATGCCGGCGCTGCGATGGTGCCTGCCACTTACGTACAGAGCACCTCAGGCACGCCCTTCGATGGCGCGCAGTTCGGCGCTAATGAAGTCTGGTTCCCGGTGAGCGCATCCGCAGCGTTCGGGGGCGCGGCATTTCCGGCGGCGGCCGGAGTGCATTCGATGACGATCGCCGGCCTGACACCGAACGCAGGCTACAGCGTTACCGTGCAGCCGGGCGGCAACGGGAATACCGTGTCGGTGTTCCCCGGCGGTGCGAATGCGACAGCCGATACGGCCGGTGTCCTCACGCTTTCGTTCTGAAAAACCGGCGCCCGCCGTCCAATAGAATAAGAGCTGACTTGTGCCACGCCGCTCCGTTGCGGCCGTGAAGAACGCCGCCAACCCTGTTGTTAGCGAACACATGACCAGCGGACAAAATCCGACAGACCGAATCGCCGCCGTGTCCGCGGGTTTTCTCGGCTGGACTCTCGACGCCTTCGATTACTTTCTGGTGGTCTACTGTCTCACTCTGATCGGCCGGGAATTTCACCGGTCGGATGCGCAGATGGCGGTGGCCATAACCGTGACACTTTTGTTCCGCCCGATCGGGGCTTTTCTGTTCGGCTTGCTTACGGACCGCTTTGGGCGGCGGATCCCTCTGATGATGAATCTGTTGTTGTTCGCGGCGGCCGAAATCGCGACGGCATCCGCGGGAAGCTACAGGATGTTCCTGATTGTGCGCGGATTGTTCGGCATCGTCATGGGCGGTATGTGGGGAGCCAGTACAACACTGACGATGGAAAAGGTTCCGGTGCGGCTGCGTGGTCTGCTGTCGGGCCTGCTTCAACAGGGTTACGCCCTGGGCAGTCTGCTCGCGGCGCTGGCTTATTTCTTCCTCGTCGGACGTTTGGGATGGCGGCCGCTGTTCTTGCTCGGTGTGCTGCCGGCGCTGCTGGCGCTCGCGGTTTGCACGCGCGTCACGGAATCCGAAGTATGGAAGCAAACACGATCGTCGAACTGGGGCGAACTTCGGAACTCGATTCTGTCGAACTGGAAATTATTCCTCTATTTGGCGCTGCTGATGACCTTCATGAGCTTCACATCGCACGGCACCCAGGACATGTATCCTACTTTTCTGCAGCGTTACTGGCATTTTGATGCTGCCAGGCGGTCGATGATTTCGGCCATCGGAAGTACCGGCGCGCTGTTCGGCGGCGTGACATTCGGCTACTTCTCGGATCTCAAAGGACGCCGGCGCGCGATTATCACCGCCTTGCTGCTGGGAGTTGTTGTCATCCCGCTGTGGGCGCTCTCGCCCAATACGACTCTGCTGATCGCCGGCGCATTTTTGATTCAGTTCGTGGTGCAGGGCGCGTGGGGCGTGATTCCGGCTCATCTCTCGGAACTTTCGCCGGATAGCGTGCGCGGCTTCCTGCCCGGTTTTGCCTATCAGTGCGGCATTCTGCTGGCGAGTTCGATCGGCATCGTTCAGGCTCTGGTTGCCGAGCACATGTCCTACGCGACCACCATGGCGATGACGGCCGGCGCCGTTTTCATCGGCGGGGCGATTGTCACAGCACTCGGAAAAGAGCGCCACGGGATGGCGTTTGGCGGTAATCAGAAGCAAAGTCCTCCAACCGGGGTTCCATTCGCGACAGGAGAAGTCGGTCTATCGGGATAGGGGGAAGCCTCGCGGCTTCGCCCCTCCACACCACCGGACATGCGGGCCCGCATCCGGGAATTCAGTGAATCAGGCCGCCTGCTCCGCGTGGAGCCAGCCGTCGACGGCAAGTCCATCGCCGGCGCCCCGGCTCTCAAAGATTTCGAAGGCGCGCTGACGAATCTGCCCGGCCAGAGTTTTTATTCGTTCACCATACCCAGGTCCTGAACCATTTGCTGAGCTGCTATCGCCGCGAGCGGGTGGAAGTTCGGACTGATGCTGAGGGCCTGATAGAGCGCCGTTTTGGCCTGCGGAAACTGGCCGGCTTTTGCCAGAATCGCGCCCTGATGGTAGCGGAATATGGCTTCCGGAGTCCCCTGGCTCAGGGCCTTGCCGATCATTTTCTTCGCGTCTTCGATCCTCCCGGTTTTGTAATAGCACCAGGCCAGGGTATCGGCAACGTAGACGTTGGGCCGAGTCGCGTATTCCGCTTCCTCCATGCGAACCGCCTCGTCCAGGTTGCGGTCGTGATCGGCGAAGAACTGGGCCATCTGCATATCGCCGATGACGCCGTTCGCCCGATTCAACTGATGGATCACATCCACCAGCGCGTATTGCTGCGCGGCTTCTTTGGTCTTTCCCTGAAGCGTGTAGAGATCGCCCAGTGCGACAACGACTTCATGCTGCGGGACGATCGCTTCGGCCTTTTTGTAGTAGTCGATCGCGGCGTCGTAGTCTTTCAGCGCGGCCTTTACTTTGCCCATCGCTGCGAGGAGTTGATAGTTGTTGGGGGTCGCGGCCAGACCTTCGGTCAGCATCTGCTCCGCCGAAATGTATGAGCCCACGGAGAACTGCATCAGCGCCCACTGCGCACGGCACCACGCGGTATTTTCGGCGTAGGGCCCGCCCGTTCCGATCGCCTTGGTCATGAGCAGAGTCGCTTTTCGCAGATCGCCGGTCAGGTACAATAATTGACCGGCGCGGCTGTAAGACGAGGTATCGGGGCGCAGGTCGATCATTTTCTGGTATTGCTGGAAAGCTCCGTCGTAATCGCCCATCTCCACGGCGGCGTCTCCCATAAGTCCGTAGGCGTCCTGGCGTTCCGGATCGGTAGCCAGGGCCTTTTTCGCCCATACGATACTTTGCTCGAATTCGTGGCGCCCGCCGTTCACCCAGGCCATTCCGATCATCGCGCCAATTGACTTCGGATTGGACGCGAGGGCCTTTCGATAGGCGGCTTCGGCATGTCCGTAGTATGTGACGTCGGCTGTCTCGCGTCCCTTTTGCATGAACGCGTCGCCCAGCCGGGTCCAGGCAGCATCACCAGGCTTTTCTTTGGTCGCGGCTTCGGCTTTGGCGACTTCTTGGTCGGTCGTCAGAGCATGGCGTACGACCGCGGCGGTTTCGGCGTCGGGGGACTGGGCAGGCGCAAGCGCCTGCCCAGCCAAACCCGCCGCCACCAGAATGAATACTGGTGTGCGTTTCACGTTAGTGAGCTCCTTCCACAACGCCTGGATCTTTCCGGTTAGTGGTCCCGGCATGAGGCGTCGCGGCGAACGGGAATATGTAGTTGTAGGCTTCGTCGTTCGCATTGATGTTGTCGCCGAGAAGGAAGATGCTCTTATATCCGGGACCGCTGGCAACGGCGGTCAGCGCGATATCTACCACGTCGTCGCCGAGCCGCCGGCCGTTGGGCCAGCCACTCCATTTGCCGTTGGTGGTGTCTCCACCGAGACCACTGAGGCGATTACCGCCCTGCCCGATGAGCGGCACAGGGCCGGTGGTCAGGTCGACCCGCAGGACGTCGGGGATAAAGACCGCGACCAGATCGGCGCGGTTCGTAGTGGCGAGATTGGTTCCGAACACGGCGTTGATCAGGACCGGAAGTTCGGGCGTCATAGCGTATTTAGCGTAGCGGGCGGGATCGTGGACCGGATTGTCGCGGTTGTAGTTGTCCTTGTCCTGCATGGCGACCAGCACCTCATTGAAGAGCGGGTTGCCCAGACGGTTGACCTGGACCCAGGGACCGGAGCCGACGGGGTCGCCGGTCGCGCTGCGCAGAGTTTCACGGTGGCGGCTTACCGAGGCGTAAATGCCCAGGCCGTGCGACGTGCCGGTGAACGCGTCGGTGTAGGTGATCGGCGCTGGCAGGTTCGCGATCGGGATCTGGATCGCGTAGGTGAGAACGTTGTATCCCTTGAATCCATCGACGCCGTTTCCGGTCTGGCCGTGACCGTCCGAGCCGAGGATGCGGGCGTTCAGAAGGTCGAAGATTCCCGGCGCATCCGCGAAGAAGCTATCGTCGCGCGATCCGGCGAAAAACCTCTCGCCGGTGGGGATGGAGAAGACGGCCTGCTTGGTATACATATCGAGACCGGTCATGCCACTCGCGCCCGATATCGGTACGGCGTTTGGGTTGTTGTAGAGAGGTGTAACGCCGTTGCCGGTATTGGGCGGAGGCACAATGAAGTCCATGCCGATGTTGTAGTTCGACTCGGTTACGGCATCGACCTCGCTGACTGAGTAGTACTGGGTAAAGTTCTGAGCGCCGTCGCCGATGTTCTGGATCGCGCCCACAACCGTGCCGCGGCCGTAGGACAGGATCGTGTTCAGGTTCTTATATCCGCCGCCATTGGAAGCAACGGGGCTGAACCTGAAGTTGTAGGTGCGCAGAAGCTGGCCGGTATTGGGGTCGGTGAGATGGATGGAATAGAGGGCATCGTCGGCAAAACGGTCGTAAATCGCGCCGTCGCCGGGTTCGGAGAACGGCCGGCAATTCACGACGATGTTCAGGACGTTACCGCCGCCGCCTGCGCTGACGAAAGCGTAGACGTCCGTCAGATTGGCCTGCGGGTCCTGTTTGATCAGCGGCGCATCGCTGTGGCTTGAGGCAAACATCTGCCCGCACAGCAGAAGCGCCGCACCTGCGGTTGCTATAGCTCTGTAAATCGGTTGACGCATTTAGCTCCTCCAGGAACTGAGGTGTTACGTTCCAGATGGTGTTGGATTGGGAATCGCCCGGCCACGGCAGGAACGCAACCCGCGGGCCCGGATCACGCTTCGTATGCCCCATGCCAAGCGTTACGAGGGAGGAGCGGATTCGGATTTATTGAATGCAGGATTTTCCGAGGCCGGGAGTATGCCGACACTTGTCCCTTCGCGGGTGAGGTAAGACCGGATCCGATTCCGTTGGCGCCGGTAGATATTCGGTTGTCAGAGAACTATCGGCCGGAGCCCTTTGGCAGGGACGGCCTCCATCAAAACCCGAGCTGCAAATTCAAAGATCGTCGCTGCCGGAGGGAGTTTTCGAGGCTCCCTCCGGCCGCGAGTGATTCGAGCGACATCTATTTGACCATCGCCGGATAACTACACCGGACGACAGCACGTATTGGTTCAGGCCTTCCCCACTGGTCGCCATGCTCCCCGGCGATGTAGCTGCCGCGTTGCATGTGTAAATTTCGATGGCTCGCCCTCTGGTTCTCCGTCTCTACGTCTTTCGCTTGATCCGGAGGTTCGCATTCAGACGCCCGCTCACTGCCGCGAGCGCACCTCAGCTTTCAAAACCGGTTTTGAACATGTCTTCCGTCGACGCGGCTTTTGGCGCTAACGCCGTGAGTCCCGATCTGCATGGGACGCCGGAAGACCAGTTTCACCTATGTACGACACTTCCTGGCCAGGAAGAAAAATCGGGAGCGGCCGGGTAAAGGACCACTCCCTGATTGAATTCATAGCACGGGCGAAAAGCGCTGGATGTGGATGTTGTTGATTCTATTTGAAAAGATTGTTGTGAACGGCCGCGCCGGCGCGTTGCTTTTTCTCACCAACGGGATTGCGCATCCCACCGAAAGGCGGGCGCCACGCTCGGGTACGACATCTTTGTGATGGCACTTACGGCTGCAACATCTATTGCTGGCAGCTTACGGCTGCCAGAGTTCATCAATCGGTCCGAACAGGTTCTGGTCGGAATTGGGGAGTAGAGGCCGCGGCCCAGAGGATCGTCATAGCGAACCGTGGTCCAGTTGACTCCCATGGCCGAGTAGATGGTCGCTTCGATGTCTTCCGGTTTGACGGCGCGCTGGCGGGACCAGCCGTAGTTCACGATATTGGAGCCGGTGGCGCCAACGCCGGCGAAGAAAGCGAACTGCGCTAAGTGGTTCTACCTGTCAGGGGAAAAACCCGTTGCCAAAAGGTGAACTGTGGTCGGCGCAGTTCGTTAGTATTCGACACCCGGAGAGACGATTCGGCGAAAGGGTGACTCGTTATGTGGTCGGTTATCACCCGATATCATGATCGTCGAATAGATCACGCAGTCCTGGTACCGTTCTAGATCGGTCGGGTCAACAAAAAAATGCGGGGAGCGCATTGTTTTTTTTCGAAGTTCAAATCCATATACAGTATCGTGCATAACAATTACATCCTACCAGTTTTTTGAGCCACGCTGATGGCGACGGGCGACGAGGCTTTGTCTCCATTCACGAACCCTGGACTGTCTGACGGTCCATCGTTTCTCACCGGTCTGGACCCGTTATCGGCAAATCGTTGAACAAGGGCCGCATGTATGCTCCCGCGGCGCAGTAGCAGGATACCAATCACGCGTTCCCTTGTCAGCGACGTCGACGCGGCTGGTGGCTTCTAGGTCGGTGTCGTGCGCCTGCTGGTCGGAGGCGGTGGAGGCACCCGATCAGAACAATGCCTCTACCGCCTTTTGAGCTTGCTCCGCTTTTCCTGCCCCTTTCGGAACTGGTTCGGCTCCTTGATCTCCTGAAGCATATGGCCACAGCCAGGTTCCGGACACTGCGAAATTAAGCTCTTGCTGTTAAATTGCGGTTTCACTACCTCAACCGGTATACCGTTCTTCGGGCACTCCCCACTGACACACTTCGCTTTCATATGTTGCCCTATCTCAATCTTATTTCGATTTTCGGTGCAGACGTCCTGGCACAGGTTTTTCGCAATGGAGTTTTGATCAGGGCTGGTTCGGACGGAGGTCGATAATTAACTGAACTGGATCGACATCGGAGGAGACCGCATCCTTCATGGACATCAATGCGGCAAGATGCTTTCTCAGTGCCATCATTACGACTTCAGTGGTTGTGTCGCCCCGCTGAACGGCCAAACATCCCATGACCACCCACCCGACCGGAAGTGTCAGGTTCTCCGCTCCCGAGTACACGGAAGTAACCATACTCGTCAAATCGGCGGTTGTGAATTTTCCGCCCCCGCTCATGATGATAACCACGTTACTCTTTACTATGTCTTGGGTATCGCCTCGAAGTTCCCATCCATCCAGGAGACCGAGAATAAAAGCGTGTTTGAAGTCCACAGACTCTACGGTATTCCAGAATCGACCGTTCTTCATCCCAATCGTCTGGTGGGAGGGTTCGGCAGCGTTGAGCGCAATGCACGCAATCATTGAAAGCAGAAACAGTTTCTTCATTCGTGTAGCCTTTTAACATGCCGTACGTGAAGACGCTATTTTACCTCTTCCACCGGCACGAAGAGTGCCTAGTCGGTCATGAACGGCTTTAGTATGGCCGAAAATTCAGAAAGTGACGCACAGGCAACCTCCTGAACGAGACATGCGGTGGGCGGGGCGTTTAATTCGCCGTAAAAATTAGCAAAATTAGTCCTGTCGTGAGCGTCGTCAACTTCTTCGGAGTGGATCGCCGCTCCCCGTATGGTTGCATCAAACTGGATTCGGACCAAACACTTGTTCAGCGATTTGTTGTAGTGGTCTGAATAGCCGATCTCTTGCAATATTTGAGCGACCGGCAATCCGTACGACGGAGGGCGACGGTAGCCTTCTTTTGTGTCGAGAAAATAGGCTTTCGCAGCAAGCGCACATTTCGATTTCAAGTCGAAGTCCTGCGCTGTTTCCTGGCGCTGCAATCGGGCAAGTATGTCGTGATTTTCTTTTTCGAGTTTGTCGATCCGGCTGGTATCGCATCCGGCAGTCCACAGGAGTGGCAAGACGACAACGAGTATTTTCCACCGGCTATGCGGCATGTGCTCCAGTTTACACAGTGTGCGGTTTCCGCAGTTATGTCGACGGTGTGATATTGTTTCGACAATATGCACGTCGACGAAGCAACCAAAATAGCCAGGAAGGTATTGGCCGACTTCTGTTTTGCGATGACCGATACGCCGACCTTGAGCCACGGTATCTGGACAATTCCTTACGTCAGGAACTTTAGGAGAACCAGCGCTCCGATTAAAGACGGCGACAGCGTTAGTTTTGAAACGGAACTTCGGACGGAGCTTCAGTCTTTAGAAAATGAGTACACCGACCCTGAACGGCTGGAAGTGATGGACGCCCTTTTGCGTCAGGCCGATGAACTTCTTACGGCGCTAGGTCGACCCAAAAAAACGTATCAACGAACAAATAAAGGCTCCTCTGAATACCAGAAGGTCGCCTATGCACTCGACCTGTTGCTGGGTACCGAGAATGAACTTGCGGATGAACATAAAGAACGGGATTGGGAACAAACCTCCGTTAGCGGCGGTCGGACCGGATGTGAGATTGTGCATTTGCTCAAGCCTCTGAAGGTTTTGCTACAACCGAAACATTAGCAAACGGGTCGGAATCAGGCGATCTGTGAACGGTGGAACGGCTTCAAGCGGTGAAAGCGGAGTTCACAGAATTGATATTATGATTTTCAAAGGGTAACGGACGCTCTAAAAAGTCCGGCTGTGGTACATGCTCGTGGTACATGCTTATTTTCAAGAAATCGGATTCCTTTAGAATCATAAGCATAAACGCATGCGTCCAGTTTCATCTCAATCGACGTATCCCGGCCAGGAAGATTTTGTCAGGTGGGGCCGATGAGAGCCTTTCCCTGATCAGAACGTAGCACGCAATGCCGGGAAATCGTTCTCGCGCCACGTGCGGACGTAACCGGGATAAGTCAATTCGGGTCAGGTAGTTGCGAGGGAGAAAAAATTTTCGAAGTTTTGTACGAATGAAAAGATCTCTTCAGCTTTGCGGCGCAGAAACGGCCGGGCGCGGGGGAATCTTCGGGCCGCATGCTGAAAAGATCGCGGGAGGGCTGCGGGTTCTGGCCGCGCCGGCGCTCTTTTATGTTAAGTTGTGGTTTTCAGGAGCTTGGAATTTTTGGCTTTCGAACGACTCGCCCACGGCCACGCTGGCGCGTTGCTTTTCCTCAGCAAAGGGATGGCGCATCGCGCCGAAAGGCGGGCACCAGTCTCGGGTGCGACATCTTTTTGATGGCAGCTTACGGCTGCCATAACTCGTTGATCGGCCCGAACAGGTTTTGATCGGAATTGGGGACGTAATAGAAGCCGCGGCCGAGCGGATCGTCGTAGCGAACGGTGGTCCAGTTGATCCCCATCGCCGAATAGATGGTCGCTTCGACGTCTTCGGGCTTGACGGCTCGCTGACGCGACCAGCCGTAGTCGACGATGTTGGCCCCGAGGGCATCCGTGGAGCCGATCACCTTGCCGCCAGTGACGCCGGCACCCGCGAAGAAAGCAAACTGCTGCGCTAAGTGGTCGCGGCCGGCGGCGGGAGTCAGCGGGCCAACGGTGCGTCCGAATTCGCCGGCCATCACGATCATCGTATTGGCGAAATCGCCCGAGGCCTTGAGATCGGCAATCAATTGGGAGAGGCCGTTATCCAGCTGTTGCGCCAGCTGGGGCAACTGATTCGCCGCGTAGATATTCTGGTGCATATCCCAGCCACCCAGGGTGATTTCGATATAGCGGGTTCCCTGGTTGGCGGCAATCACGTGCTTTGCAATCACGCAGGCGTTGCCGAAACTATTGTTTCCGTAAGCAACGGACTCCGCAGTCGTGTAGGAAAACGCCGAAGTCACCGCCGAGTTGTACATCATGGCCTGGGCGGAGGTGTAGAACTGATCGTAATCGTCCATGGCCGAACCGTCGGGAGAAGCGCCGCTGCGCAGAGGATCGTCAAGCTGGTGCAGGAAGCTCCAGCGGTTGTCGAAACGCGTTTGACCGTCGGGATTGGTGGTATTTTTGAGGCCTGCGGTGGAGGGCGTCACTTTAAACGGCGCGTAGGACGCGGCCATATAGCCGGGGCCCGCGGCGGAGGCCGAATTCAATGCGAGGAACGTCGGGAACACCTGACCGGGGGTTCGCTGGGGGTCTTTCTCGATGGCGACAACAGTACCAATATTGGGCGAAACGTTGCCAAGAACGCCAGCGGGATTGCGGCCGATCTGCGTCCAGGTTTGCGCGAGAGAATGCACCAGCGCCCACGGCTGCATGGAACGGACGAGAGCAAAATCGCCCATATGAGTGGCCAGTTTCGGCATCAGACCGTTGGGGAACAACACGCCGTTTGTAGTGGTGGGCTGGAAGCTGGTTGGCGTGGTGCCGTTCAGAACTTTCAGATCAAACGTGTCGACGTGGCTGGGCGCGCCGGCCAGCAAAATGTAGATGACATTTTTCGCCGTGTTCTGCATGGTCACGGGACTGGAGGTGATGACGGTGGTGCCTGACATTTTCGAAGCGATCCACGACGCCGTCAGACCTGTGCCGGCTATATTCATGAAGCAGCGGCGCGAAAGATGCGGGCGGGCGAAGAACGATTTTCGCGGCTGAGGATACTCGCGGAAGATCTTGTCGAATTTTTCCTGTTCAGTCATATCGCGCGTCCTCTTTTTAATAATTGAACGAGAAGTCCAGCTTGTTGAACAGAGTCCACAAGACGTCCTCCGCGTTGGTTTTGTAAGCCGCTGTTCCACCCACCGCCAGTTGGTTCATCACCTGAGTGGTTTCTGTGGCGGTTGGGAGACGCGAAAGAACGTTGAGGTACAGCGCGTCGACCAGCATGGGGCCTTTATACGTATTCAGCTGGGTCTGGAGATAGGAAGTTGTCGCGCCGGTACCTGTGGCATGAATCCTGCTTTGAATGTAGTTGTCGTTCATCAGGCCCAGGCCCTGAAGAATGGAACCTTCCTCTTTGCGGGGCTGGTCATCCCGGTTGCCGCGCAGGAACACATCAAGGAACTGGCTGACTGCGCCGCCATTATCCGGATTATTCACCACGTCCGGTTCCTGCATGGCATAGCCAATGGTGCCAAAGCCCGGTGAAGTAATTCCGTAGATCGTAGAAGCGGCGCTGAAACCGGCCACCGTGTACGTCGGGAAGGTGTTGATCGCGGTGTTCATGGAGTCGTGAATCTCTTCGCTCCATAACCGCCGCACGAAATGGCGGGCGAAGAACGGTTCGTAGGACGCCTGCCAGGTACCGTTATAAACGGAAGAAAGCTGGTAGGTCTGGGAGTTGACGATGAGCCGCATCAGGGCTTTTACGTCATAGCCGCTATCGATGAAATACTGTGCCAGCGCGTTGAGCAATTGCGGATTGGAAGGCTGAAGAGTCCACGGCGAAGGCGGCGGATTATTCGGATCGAGGCGGGCCGGATCGAACTGATCGGGCGGATCGACGATGCCCATGCCGAACAACTCGGCCCAGATGAAGTTCACGGAAGCGCGGGCGAACTGAGGATCATTGGTGACCAGGGTGGCCAGAGCGGTTCGATAGTCCTGCCCTGTCGCGGGCGCCTGTCCGCCCCAGAGGTACCAGGGGGTGATTACTTTGACAGTACCGATCGGCTGGCGGGCGGGCCGGTTGCCGGTGGTGGTATTGAGCTGATAGTCGGTGGTGTAGGCGCCCAGCCCCCAATAGCTGGAATCAGCCTTGTTGGTGGCGGGATTGATTGGCGTCGCGATGCTGTATGTCTTCGTTTTCGCCATGAAGGCGGAAAGGCCCCAAGCCTGGACGCGGGTGGTTTGGCTGGCCCATAGGCTCAAGGTGTCGAGGTGGCCGCGGCCATCGTGGCAAAGCAGGCAATTGACGTGCGCGATCCCGAGGAACTGATCGGCTATATCCGCGGTCTGCTGGTCGAAGATGTCCTGGGCGGGTCCGCCCGTGACGACGCTCAGTGGCAGATAGTTCAGTTGGCCGTTGGTTTGATCGAAGCTGTTGAGTCCCTGCGCCGCGATCATCTCAGACGCCATCTTGTTGTACGGCTTGTCGGCGGCGAGCGAATCGTGAATATATTTGTAGAACGCGTTACGACCTTCGTTGCGAATCTGCACCTGGGTGTTGGAAGCCGTGTTCTTATAGAGATCGCCGAAGTACATGGTCCACTTGTCAACCCAGGCGGGAGAAGCCAGCAGCGATTCGATCAGCGCCGAGCGTTTGTTGGGATCGACGCTGGCTACGAACTGCGTTACGGCGGCGGCGGTGGGGATGCGACCGGTGAGATCGAGCGAGACGCGGCGGATGAATTCGTAGTCGGTGGTCAGATCCGCTGGCTGGATGTTGTTGGCTTGCAGGGCGTTGAAGATATTCTGATCGATGAGACTGCCTTGGCCGCCCGCAGCCGCCGCAAAAGGTTTGGCGCGGGGGACGGTGAGTTTTTCGGGCGAGGCGGCCTGAAACTGCTTTGTCAGCAAGCCGCGTGCGGAATCGGTGGTACGAGCGGCTCGCGGAAGAAAACGGTCGCGTTGCGCGCCGAAGAAGGTGCATTCGGAGTCAACGACCGACATCTGCGTGGCATTGAGGGGATTGGCTTTAGCTGCAATATCCTGCGCGCGCGACGGCACGATCCAGAGGCACAATCCCGAGAGAACGGTCGAAACTGTTACTGGTAAAACCCACTTTTTTTGCATTTCCCCGCTTCCCTCCGACAGAACCTGTCTCCGATAATACAACAATTTATAATTCGTTTAACCCTTGGGCTGTTACTTAGTTGCGCCGGAGGGAGAATTGTTTCGCTGCCTTCATCTGTGAGACGCCTTAGTGCCTGAAAACGTTAACGAATGGCTATAACTCCCTCCCCGGAGACGGCAAAATGGCCACAGATGAACACGGATGAACACGGATAAAAACAAAGACACGTTGGCTGTGCGTGCTTTGAAAACGTCGTCGCGGCAGGAGGGATCGGATTGTTAAGCCGCCGTTTTCCTGCCGCCACATGAATTGAGCGGTATCTATGTAGAGCCGTAAGGCTGCGGTTAGTGTTGACTGATTCCCGCAGGCGATAGCCCTGTTATTTCGATATCCCACTCTCTGGAGCCCCGGTCTACGTCTTTCGCTTGACCGCGGCATTATTGAGCCAGCTCAAAAGTACTCTCGTCGGCGTGATCTTCATGAGTCAGGCGCCGTCATCCGTTAACGGGAACCCGAGAGTCCAGTTTCATCTCAATCGACGTTTCCCGGCCGGGAAAATTTTGTCAGGTCGGGCCGATGAGAGCCTTTCCCTGATCAGAACGTAGCATAGCGGGCCAAAAAATCGAGGTGCGCCAATTTGAGAAATGGCTGAGTGGCTGTGTTTAAGTATTTACAGTTCAGCTGGTTAGCGGCGTTTTAA
>Ga0302320_10019231_pt1 | contig 13724 bp, 10 predicted proteins | sample Bog_T0_3_FD_202130 | JGI IMG/M metagenome (GOLD analysis project Ga0302320, IMG submission 202130) | Peat permafrost microbial communities from Stordalen Mire near Abisko, Sweden - Bog_T0_3 | ecosystem: Environmental > Terrestrial > Soil > Wetlands > Peat | place: Sweden: Abisko, Stordalen Mire... | reverse complement strand
TGGTTTCCCCCACCATTGCCAGCCGGTCGATGTCCGCGAAGTGTTTCATGTCGAACTTGATGTCCGCCCACAGGGCTCCGCCCTCCCAGCCGTGGAAACCGGTCATATCGAAGAGCACGCTCAGCTTTCCGTGCTGCCGGACCAGCCGCTCGAACTCCGGCGCAAAGTGCGCGTAATCCTCCGCTGTCAGCTTCCCGCTGACGTGCACGTCCAGAATTTTCCCGCCGTTTTCTTCAGTGAGTCGAATAGCCATTGGAACTCCATTTCCAGTTGCGAATCTCCGGCATATCTTCGCCGTGCTTGTCGATGTAATGCTTATGCTCGATCAGCTTGTCCTGCATGGTTTGCTTGAGGTAGGCTCCCTTGGAACCCAAATGCGGCAGCCGATCGATGACGTCCTGCACCAGATGATAGCGGTCCAGATCGTTCTGCACTCGCATATCGAAGGCCGTCGTGATGGTGCCTTCTTCCTTGTAGCCGCGGACGTGCAGGTTGCGGTTGGTCCGGCGGTACGTGAGCCGATGCACCAGCCATGGATATCCGTGGTAGCCAAAGATGATGTGCTTGCCTTTAGTGAAGAGCGAGTCGTAGTTCGCGTCGCTCAGCCCGTGCGGGTGCTCGCTTTCCGATTGCAGCTTCATCAGATCGACGACATTGATCACGCGGATCTTCAAATCGGGCAGATGCTCCCGAAGAATGGAAACGGCCGCCAGAATCTCCAGCGTGGGCGTATCTCCGCAGCACGCCATCACCACGTCCGGCTCGGCGGCGTCCTGATCGTTGCTGGCCCATTGCCAGATGCCGATTCCTTCCGTGCAATGCACCACCGCGGCGTCCATGGTCAGCCACTGCGGCAGGGCGTGCTTGCCCGCCACCACCACGTTGACGTAATGCCGGCTGCGCAGGCAGTGATCGAAAACCGACAGCAGGCAATTCGCGTCGGGCGGCAGGTAAACGCGCACGATATCGGCCTTTTTGTTAATCACGTGATCGATGAAGCCGGGGTCCTGGTGCGTGAAGCCGTTGTGGTCCTGCTGCCATACGTGCGAAGCCAGAAGATAATTCAGCGACGCAATCTTCCGGCGCCACGGCAATTCCAGCGTCACCTTCAGCCACTTGGCGTGCTGGCTGAACATGGAGTCGACGATGCGAATGAACGCCTCATAGCTGTTGAACAGGCCGTGCCGCCCAGTCAGCAAGTATCCTTCCAGCCAACCCTCGCACTGGTGCTCGCTCAGCATCGAATCGAGCACCCGTCCGGCTGGCGCCAGGAATTCATCGTTGCTCAGTTCGCGTGCTTCCCACTGCCGGTTGGTGACTTCAAAAACCGCGCCCAACAGATTGGAGAGCGTCTCATCGGGGCCGAATATGCGGAAGTTCCTCTGGTCCTGATTCAGCTTGGCCACATCGCGCAGAAACTTGCCCAGCACGAGCGTATCCTGAGCTTCTACGGCGCCCGGCGAAGGAACATTCACGGCATGCGCGTGGAAGTCCGGCATGCACAGGTCGCGCAACAGAATGCCGCCGTTGGCATGCGGATTCGCGCCCATCCGCCGGCTTCCCTTTGGCGCAAGTTCGGCCAATTCCGGTCTCAGCCGGCCGCTGGCGTCGAACAACTCCTCGGCCTTGTAACTCTTCATCCAGTTTTCGAGCAGCTTCACATTGCCGGGATGATCGGAATCCACCAGCAGCGGCACCTGGTGCGCCCGGAAGGTGCCCTCGATTTGCAGGCCGTCGACAACTTTCGGCCCCGTCCACCCCTTGGGCGACTTGAGAACGATCATCGGCCAGCGCGGCCGGGTGGCATCATGGTTTTCTCGGGCATGGCTCTGGATTTCCCGAATGCCCTCGATAGCCTTTTCCATAGCGCCGGCCATGAGTTGATGCATCGTCTCCGGATCGTCGCCTTCCACAAAATAGGGCGTCCAGCCGCAGCCACGCAGAAATTGATCCAACTCTTCGTGCTCGATGCGGGCCAGCACCGTCGGGTTGCTGATCTTATAGCCATTCAGATGCAGGATCGGCAGCACCGCGCCATCGCTGACCGGGTCCAGGAACTTGTTGGATTGCCAGGCCGTCGCCAACGGTCCAGTTTCCGCCTCGCCGTCGCCGATCACGCACGCCACGATCAGACCGGGATTGTCGAACGCCGCGCCGAACGCATGGCTCAGCGAATACCCCAGTTCCCCGCCCTCGTGAATCGATCCCGGTGTCGTGGGCGCTACATGACTGGAAATCCCGCCGGGGAATGAGAACTCCGTGAACAGCTTCTTCATCCCCGCTTCGTCCTGGCCGATGTTCGGATAAACTTCGGTCCAGGTGCCTTCCAGGTAAACATTGCCCACAATGGCAGGGCCGCCGTGACCGGGACCGGCGATGTAGAACATATCCAGGTCATATTTTTGGATCACCCGGTTCAAGTGAACGTAAATGAAGTTCTGACCCGGAGTGGTGCCCCAATGGCCCACGACCAACGGCTTCACGTGAGCCAGCTTCAGCGGCTCCTTTAAGAGCGGATTGTCGTAGAGATAAATCTGCCCCACCGACAGATAGTTGGCCGCGCGCCAATAGGCGTTCATTTTCCTTAGCAGTTCGGGCGTCAATGCGTCCTTTCCGGCGGCTCCCCTGGCGGCGGCAATGCCGGGCGTGGCGGGCACGCTCTCGATCAGTTCAGTCATGGTTTAGACTCCCGCCGCTGCATGCACGGCGTTGGCCTTCGACTCTATGCATTGCAGCAAGTCCCTCCAGGATTTAACGAACCCCTCGGCGCCTTCGCGCTGGAGTTGCCCGGCCAGTTTGGCGGTTTCTATGCCACTGCGGCCGAAATGATCGAGCACGCTTTCACAATCCCCGCCGTTGGCCGGCAAGACTTGGGCAACTTGCCCATGGTCGGCAAACGCTAGCAGAGTCTTTTCCGGCATGGTATTCACCGTATCCGGCGCCGCCAGCCCACCGATGTAGAAAGTGTCCGAAGCCTTCGGATCCTTCGTGCCCGTGCTGGCCCAAAGCAGGCGCTGTGCCACCGCGCCTTCACCCACCAGCCGCAGCCATTGGGGCGAAGTCAGCAGCTCGCGGTACGATTTGTAACATTGCATCGCCACGGCGGTCCCCAGCCGGTTCTGTAGTCCCTGAGGTTCTTTGCCCGCAACCGCCTGATCCCAACGGCTGATGAATATGGACGCGACCGAATGCACCACAGGATTTAGCTCAGCCTTGATCCGCCTCTCGATTCCCCGCATGTAAGCGCCGGCTGCTTTCATGTACTGATCGCGGGAAAACAGTAGCGTCACATTGACCGGGATGCCGGCGAAGATGGCGTCTTCAATCGCCGTGAGGCCCCTTAAGGTTCCCGGAATCTTAATGAACAGATTCGGCCGGCCGGCGGCGGCGAACAACCGCTTGGCCGCCGCTAACGTCTTCACGGCATCGTCCGCCAGCAGCGGCGATACCTCCAAAGAGACCCAGCCATCGACGCCATTCGTGGCATCGTGAACGGGCCGCAACAGGTCGGCCGCCTTGGTCAGATCGTCCAGCGCGAGTTTGAAGAAAAGATCCTCGCTGCTCTGTGCCGCCGTCGTTCTCCCGCCAATCGCATCGTCGTAAAAACTGGTGTCGCGAATGGCATGATCGAAGATGCTTGGATTTGAAGTCAGTCCGGTGATCGACAGTTCGCGAATATAGCTTTCAAGCGTGCCGCTCGTCAGTAATCCACGCGTGATATTGTCGAGCCAAAGGCTCTGGCCGAGTTGGTGCAGTTCTTCGGTGGCTTTCATATCTCCCCTCGCGAGGCGGCGCTTAAACTCCGCTCATTGAGAGCGAAGCTACGTGCTCGGTATCATGCAGCCAATAGGGCGGACGGCCATAGTGAAAGTAGAGCCGGTTTTCATACTCGCGCGTGATCGGCTCGGCTTCAATGTACTCAGGACCGTTTTGGATGGCGTCCCGGGACAGGCCGACGAACACTCTGGAATCCGCCCAACTCACCCGTTCAATCCACGCTGGCGAAACTAACACCTTCTTGCCCGGCCACCAATTCCGGGTAGCCACTTCCATGTAGCGAATAGCCCAGGCTTCATCGTCGATCACGAATCCGTGAACGTGGCCGATTTCGCCGTCGGCGGCCTCAATATCGTATCCTTTGACCGCTTCGGTGCTGCGCAGATGGGATTCCGTCAGGTCGGCCGCGAGTTGTTCCGCCAGCTCTTCTCTGCGAGCGGCAACCGAGACGCCGGCCGGATAGAATGCCTGACCCCACAGATACGGACCTTGCCAATAATTCGGATAGCCGTAATAGCCGTAGTACGCGTCTTCATATTGCCTCGATATCGGCCGGTGCGTGTCGACGTCGGGGCTATTCTGAACTTGTTTCTTGGTCAGCGACACGTCCAATTGCCTGCCGTGCCAGTCTGCACGGACCACCGAGATCGGGGAGATCAGCACGCGCCGACCACCCAGCCAACCGCCCGTCTCAACCGCGAGATAGCGGATGGCCCATGTCTGATCGTCGAAGTAGAGCTGATCCACGGTTCCGATTTCGCCGTCCGTCGCTTGGATCGCACAGCCCTTAAAGTGGCTGGTATTCATTAGCATTTATGTTGCCCTCCTGGGCACTGTTGATATCGTGGAATCTTATTTTGCAGCGGCGCCAACTAATTCCGGAGTGTGCAGCGTTACGCCCATCGACCGTGTGCCTTCGAGAATCTCTTTGGCCTTCCCCACTTCCGCGGCCGTGCCGTGCACCATCAGCAAAAACTTGTCTGTCTTCAGCGCCATTTCGTACTTCAGGACGCTGTCCTTCGGAATTCCGATGCTGTAGAGACCAGCACCGATCGCGCTCAACCCGCCAAATAGCGTGGCTCCCTCGAGAGCACCCACAATCCATGCAACCGCGGGACCTGCGACTAGCACCGGACCGATGCCGGGAATGGCAAAGAAAGCCGCTCCGAACAGCAGCCCCCAAAAACCTCCCCAAAAGGCGCCTGCCTTGCCCCAATACTTCATCCGGTCGCCGGTGTTGTAATAACCCACGACGTGCTCATCGGTGTGGGAGTCTTTTCCAACCACCGACAAAGTGCGCATGTCGGTTCCCGCGCGTTGAAGTACTTTAATCGCCTCTTCTGCTTCGAGATGCGTTCCGTAAATGGCTACTACGGCGTTGAGTTCGAGCATTGCATATCTCCTTGGGCCTGCACCGCTCGCCGCGAGTCCGCGGCGGCTATTACGATTCGAGTGCACGCACAGCACCAACCCGTAACCGCCGTGCCAAGGCTATCTGCCTGGCTCGTTAGGGAGTCTATGCCTTGAAATCAGTGCAGCTTCGGTCGAGCCGCGTGCGGATTGTGCACCAGCCGTGAACAGCCCGCCGGCATAGGCGCAAACGTGCTGTCAGATGCCGGCGTACCACGCATAACCGCCTTCAGGCGGCGCGGAGCCCAGACCCTTGCCGAACCCTTTCAGGCTATCGGTGACCGTGAGACGGGCGATATATTTAACACTTTTGTAGCCGAGTTGGCGGGGAACACGCAGACGAAGCGGACCGCCGTGGCCCACTGGAAGCGCACCGCCATTCAGTCCGTAAGCTACCAGAGTCTGCGGGTGCAAGGCATCCGCCATATCGATGCTGTCCCACCAGCCGGGCTGCATCGAGAAGTAGACTATGTACCGGGCCTGCGGGAGGACCCCCACAACGTTCAAGACATGGAATAGCGGCACTCCGATCCACTCGGCGATATAGGACCAGCCTTCTTCGCAGGCCAAGTGAGTGATCTGGCTACTGGCAGGATAGCTTCTCAGTTCGGCGGGAGAAAACGATCCGGGGCGCGCGACCATGCCGTCGACGGAGAGCCGCCAGCCCGCGAACCCTTCTGCCTGGAGGCGCCTAAAATCTTCACCCTGGTAAGGCGCGCCGTTTGCAAACGGAGTTTTCGAAATCTGGCTGCGAGTGAACTCACGCGCCAACGAATGGTGCGTCAGCAGACGCTGGGAAGCATAGGTCAGCGTTTCGCCGGGGCCGTACACACTGCCGTGATCGGGCGGGATGAGCCCATATCGAGCCGCCAATTTGCCAGCCACGGCAATGCCGGACGCGCCCGCCACTGCGCCCAGCCCGGCGCCCATCAATTTGCGGCGTGAGAGCTTGCTCATGCGTGCTCCTTCCGTGCTCGGGCGCGGCCCGTGATCATCGCTCGCATGCGGCTTCCGAATCCGGCAAGATAAATCATCACGATGTGGACCAGGACGAAGAACACCAGGAATACGGTCACGAAGAAATGAATGGTGCGCGCGGATTGCTGACCGCCGAACACCGTTACGGCAAATGGAAACGCGGACGCGATGGCGGGAGACATCGCTAAACCCGTCCAGATCGCCAGGGGAAACAACACGAAGATCACTAACAGGTAGGAGAGCCGCTGCAGCACGTTATAGGACCCGTCTTCCGCTTTACCCGGCGGCTTGAATCGCAGATGGTTCGCGATGGAGCTGGAAATCGCCCGCCACGAGAGATCAGCTCCAGCCGGAACTAACTTTCTGCGGAAATGGCGCGTGAACAGGCCGGAGGCGCAATAAACCAAGCCGGTAAATACCGCGGCCCAAGCGGCTTGAAAGTGGAGATAGCGGCTCCAGCCGTTCTGGTCCGGCAGCACGAACCCGTAGCCGGTCGGCACAGTTGACCGGGAGGCCGGTATCGGCAGAGCGAACAGCGAAGGTGTCAATACGTTGCCGGCTTCGCCCCAATAGAAGCGCGGGTGAGAAATCAGGATTTCAACTCCGCTAACCAGCAGGGCCAAAAAGCACAGCGTGGTGATCCAATGAGTGATGCGGACGATGGCAGTGTGCCCGGGAGTATCTGTATCGGCTGCGATGGCAGGTTCGGCCATCCGGGGAGTATATCATACCGGTCCTCGCATGGCGGAGTTTTGGGGTTCGACTACTTCTTAGTCTTACCGATTGCCGGCGGACTCCAGCGGCGGAGCAGCTTGGCGAGCGAAGAGTCCGAATATCCCGCATCGGCGGTTGGCCGAAGAAGCGGCTGTATTCGCGGTTGAATTGGCTGGCGCTTTCGTATCCGACCTCGAAAGCCGCACCTGCGGCATCCAGACCATCCATGAGCATGCGTCCCCGCGCTGCCTGTAACCGAAACTTTTTCTGATACTGAAGAGGACTCATGGCGGTCAGCACCCGGAAATGATGGTGCAGCGTAGATACGCCCATGCCCGCGATTTCAGCCAGATCTTCCACCCGCAGCGGCTTCGCGTAATTCGCCCTGATCCATGCGATCGCTTTTGCCGTTCGCTGGCTCTGCTCTCCCAGCGTTGCAATCGCGCGCAGGCGTGCGTCCTCCGCGCTGCCCAGGATCCGATAGATGATTTCCCGCTGAATCAGGCCGCCGAGAAAAGGAATGTCCCGCGGCGTGTCCAGCAGAGCCACAAGCCGGCAGCAGGCACTGAGGAGTTCCACAGTAATTTTACCGGTCGCCATGCCAGAGCTGTCGGATTGCGCGTCGGCCACCCGAATCTCCTCCCGGCTGAGAAGTTCCCGGACTACCGGCATTTCGAGTTTGAGCGAAAAGGCCAGGATCTGGTGGATGGAGGCGCTGGCGGCGCGCATGCTCTGTGCGCGCGCGAGGCTGGTCTTGTCTTCCGCGTAACTGCTGCGCCATTCGGGACGGTAAACTGGAAACTCCGGTTAGAATTAAAGCTGGCTTCGGCATGGAAAGCGAACACTCCGTATCTTCCCATTTGCGCCTGGATACGGCGGAGTACGACCGCATCATCCGCACGTACATCCCGCACTATGACGAGAGCCGCGGACTGCAGCTCGATCTGCTGGCCGCCGCACAAGTTCCGCCGGGCGCTCGGATCGTCGACTTGGGCGGTGGCACCGGATCGCTTGCCGAAGCCATCCTGGATCGTTTCCCGCACGTTTCGGTTCTTGTGCGTGACATCGACCATGAAATGCTTGCTGTGGCGCAAGGTCGCTTGGCCCGTTTTGCCCATCGTGTGGAATTGGGGCTCGGTTCATTCGTGGATTCTTTGCCGCCGGTGAACGCGGTCCTCTCGGCCTTCGCCTTGCACCACATTTCGAGTTTGGAAGAGAAGGCCAAAGTGTACCGCCGGATCCGGGAGACCATTCTGCCGGGTGGCGTGTTTTTGAACAATGATGCGGCGGCCGGCCCTTTCTGGCCGCTCCTGCGCGATGAGTGGGCCGCCTTCATGGCGGGCCAGGGTCTTACGCTCGCACAGGGCTACCAGAATCTGGACGATTGGGCTGCCGACGATACGTATTTTTCCGTGCACGAGGAGCTTCAGGCAATGGCGCGAGCGGGTTTCGAGCACGCAGAATGCTTCTGGCGGCGTGGTCCGATCGCCATTCTCGGGGCGCGGCTGTAGGGGGGCGGTGCGACTTCTGCTGCTGCCCGCGATATCCATGTGGAACATAAGCGGACTTCACGGCTGGCGCATCGCGTCCTGATGCCCGGCGGCTCGTTCGGCGCCCGTCGTCCCTCGCCGCGACCGCCAGCGCGCAGATGGGCGACGCGACCGGCGGCGAGAAGACGCTGCCCGAGACCAGGGGCGTTATGCGACGCGAGGGCGCCCGATCATGAGCCTGATCCACACCTGCGAGCTAAACCAGGCTAATCCGTTCGACCCTCTGACCGAGTTGCAGCGGCACGCAGAGGAAAGAAGCGAAGCCCGTCGGCGTGGATGCCTTGGAATTATCGCGACACCTTGGCGCGGCTCGCCACCTAGGCCGCCGCGTAATATGATAAATCCTGCGTGGCCGGAAGGGATCGTCTGTGGCCGGGGTGGGATAGCACTTCGAAAATGCCGGCGAGTCGGGCTTTCCAACAGACAAAATCAGAACAGTTTCTGGCCAGGCGCGTAGACCACAATCGGATGATTGGGAGCGTAGCTTGAGACCTGACACTCCAAACGACCTTGCGATTCGGCCCCCGGACTAGCCCATGCCCAAACGTTCCGCCTGGCTGATTCTATTCGCCGCCGGTTTGGTTCTTACGGTCGTCCTCTATGTCGGCCGCGAGCGCTTGTTGCGCTGCGCGATTGCATGGCGCGTCTACCATGCGCACATATTCACTCCGCCACCGCCCAGCCCTGGAAAGTCCCGCTTTCAGCGGATCCTGGCGGATGCTCAATTCTACTGGGATTTTGCTGAACTCCGGATCGCCCGCGAGAAACGTCTCCAACAGGTCGATCCCGTTTTGCGGCCCCTTGTAGAACGGATCACCCGTGCCGAGGCCGGCGGACAAGACATGCATTACTCCATGCATATCTATCGCGAGATACGCTGGTTGCTCAATTTCACGTCGAATCTCAATGCCACTTGGGGCGGGGTTGCCTCCCTGCGCCGAAGCCTTTCTGAACCCAAAATGCAAACACTCGCGGCCGAGCAGCAGCCCGATGGAAGTTGGGCACTCGGAATCAACACTTGGTACCTAAAGTTGTATTATTCAGTCGACCATATCGAGCAATGCATCGGGTATCCCAAGTATCCGCTGATTTTACTGGATCGCATCAATTCACCAGAAAAGCTGAAGGCTGAACTCGATTTGGACTTACACGACGATTTTACGAGAACCGGCGTGTTCAACCGCGAAAAGCTCGACGAGACGTTTTCTGCGCTGGCTCGGCTGCTCTTGAAAACAAAACGAACCAGTTGTTACCTCTTCCATCCCCAGATGGACGAGTCCCTCCGGAGTTTTGTTGATCGTTGGCAGAACGCTGAGACCGGATGCTGGGGCCAATGGCTGCTCGACAGGCACGGACGAATATGGAAAATGGACGACATGGCAATGACGTTCCACGTCGTCTCGGATCTCCACGGACAAGTAAAACATCTGGATCGAATTGCGAGGCGGTTGTTAGAAAGTGAAAATCTCGATTTTCCTGGCGGTCTCCGTTTCAACGGCCATTACGAGAACCATCTGAACGCTGATGCTGTGATCATCCTTCGGTACGCTTGGCCTACACTGGATGCCACGACTCGGGAGCGTGCGCGACATGAGATTTCTCGCATGCTCGCATGGTGCCTAAGCAAGTCGCTCCAGGCAGATGGCTCCTTTAAGACGAGCGATCTGGACGACACCACCAACGATGCCTATGAATACGGCGTATGGTTTCTGGACGAGGTTGGATATTTCAAGAAGCAGAAACGATTTTGGACCGAACAGGAGTTTCCGAATGCGCACGCCGTCCGCAACCGTATCGCGGGTAAATTGAAAGCGACAGGGCTGACCGACCCCTCACTGAAGGGAACTTACGACATGCTCGATGCCACTCCGTGACGGGTGTCGCCGCACGAATCGAATCGCTCGATACAATCTCGATACAAATAAGTCTAGTGGCCCCCGGCCAAAACGGCTCGGCTCGGATCCGCACTCCGACAAAACCGGACACAACCGAACACCTCGGAGCGAACGGTGGAAACCAAAACCGGGGGCTTCATCCGCCGCCCTCAGCGATGACCACTCCCGGGCGCGCGGCCGTGGAGGCGTGTGAGCAGTAGACCGCGCGCGACAACACTCAATGCCCGTTCAGGAAGAAGGCGACGACCGAGTTCAATCCTCGATTTAGTGCTACATTCGCCACCGACCGCGCGCCCGTGCCCCTTCCACGACGGTACCTGCTACTCGCTGCGTCCAGGCGGGCGATGCGGCTATCACGCCTGTGAGCGGTTAGGCTAGAGATTATGAGGCGTGTGGTCATCTTTGGTCCTGGGGCTTCCGGTAAGTCAACCCTCGCAGTGCATCTGGGAGAGATCACGGGGCTGCCTGTGGTAGAACTGGACAAGGTGTTCTGGCAGCCTGGCCTGGTCGCCACACCCCGCGATCAGTGGGTGGAAATACAACAGAGGCTTGTTGAGCACGACGCATGGATCATGGATGGCGACCTCGGGCCGTATGACGCTATCGAAGTCCGGATTCGTGCTGCCGACACAATCATTTTCCTGGACTTCTCGCTCATCCGATGCCTTTGGCGAGCAGTCCGGCGGTCGCGCGAACGTGCCGATTTCTGGCTCTCGCTGTTGCGGTACCGCCGCCAAAGCCGTCCGATTGTCTTGCAAGCGTTTGCTGACCATACGGCCAGAGCCAACCTCCACGTACTTCGTAACCCCGAGGCGCTCGGGCGGCTCGTTGCGGATTTAGTTTGCAAATACCGCTCTGGACAGCCTCGTCCGGGCCGATGAAGGCATATTCGCCCACGACGGGCCGTTCAACGGTTTCACTTGTCACGGTCTGACACACATACACGCGCGCGCGCGAAATGAAGGACCGCCCGCGCGATCGCCGCGGGCGCGTAGAACGCTCGGGGCGGGCCCTGGCAGCCGCGCGCTCTTTGGCACGACTTACGCCCGCGGAACTTCAAGCCTGGGCAAAATGCTGCGGATTGACTCCGAGCCCGCCGGTGCCCACATTGTGATGAATGGACGCGACCGGGGAACTACGCCCTTCGAGATGAAGGTCGGACATTGGGCCTTTGCGGCGAAATAGACTTCGGTGTTCTTCAATCATCTGTCTGAGCCCTGGACCTTAGAAGTCTTCAAAGACGGGTATCGGACGGAGAAAATCGAAGTGACGCGGGGGCCTTTGATTTGCCGTAGCCTCAGCGGCGTGAACAGCTATCGGTATTGGGTGTTCAACTCGCCGTCCTACATGGTCCGGCTCCCGCCCGTGCGAGTTCAAAGCAGACCCGGATGACATAGCGAACCTTCACGGAAGCGGTGTGTCCGACGCGATCATCTCGCCCATGATGCATGCTGTTCCTGCTGAGCAGGCCGGACCGGACACCTACATGACGCCAGTGAAAAGTGAAATTAAGCGAATGCTCGGATGGCTGACACGCATGGAAACTTTCCCACCCTCGTACCGGGCGAAATTCGCTGGCGAAGACGATGCGAGCGTTCACTGATGTGCTGAACCTCCAGAATTATGCCCCGTGTATGTCGTCGACTACGGCGCGCCTGCCGGTCTACGTGTGGCAACGCCGAGTGCGAGCGAGTGACGGCTATCGTGTCGCAAAACGGCAACGCGTATGGAGATGGCAGCCTAAGGTCATGACGCAAAGAAGCGCTCCTCCTGAGGCGGGGTTCCATATCGAAGTCGTCAGCACTTGGTTCCGGGGCGCGCTGGGGACATCGCCACATGGGTGTACGGCTGTTAACGTGACCGTTCTTGCAACTGTCCGAGTAAGCCGAACGCAGCTACCCCGTTCGGCGTTGCAACGTAGACCTTGCCATTGGCGATGGTCGGCACCACGAACTTTTTGCCCGCACCGAACTGGTCGCGCCCATTCGGCGCCTGATTCGTGTTGTATAACTCCTGCCCCAGATTGCTGGCCGAATACGCGTGTAACGATGCGACTGCTGCGTTCTCCACCGCCCACAAAATGCCGTTCTGCGAGCCGTTCGCCGAGATGCTGGGCGTCGCTCCGGGATAAGGAAACTTGGTTGCAGTCTGCGAAGTGGGAACAGGCGAGAGCCGCGCGCTACTGAATGAAAAAACCAATAACGGACCGTCCACCGGCCCGTAGTACACCTGCCCGTTGTAATAGGCCGGCATCGACCAGACGCCGCCCGGCAAGCCGGTGGCTTTCGCCACGGGTTCCGTCAGTGCGCCATCCAGTTCCTGGTAGATCGCGTCGTCATTTTCCGGATTGAATTTGCCTAAGTTGTCGCGGTCCACAATGTAGATGTTGCTATCCTTACCGGCCCCAATGGCAAGATGTCGCACCAGGCCGTTGCCGTCGGTCATGTCGGGCAATACCAGCGCGCCGCCAGAGCCCAAATCGATGTCTGCGTTGGATTCGTCCGTCGTACTAGACATGGTGAAATAGTCCGCCACGCTGAGTTGATTACCCGCGGCCGACAGCTTGATAAAAGCGTTCCCGAAGTCGCCGCTGCTGGGAAAACCCTGCGCATTCAGAGTCGTGTCGAAAGTGCCGTTGGCGTCCAGAAAGTAGATGTATCCATTCTCGTCCGCGGCAAACCCGCCACCGGAGCCCCAGATGGCCCCTTCTGCGCCATTCGGAGTTACGTTGAGCACGCTGGCTTGGGCGAGCGTCGTGCTGTTGTAGCCCATGACCCAGCCAGTGTACGGGGGATGGTCACAATGCGATGCCCATCCCAGATAGATCACTCCGTTCAGGAGTAAGAGCCCGGATCTTTCCTTGTATCGGTCGGGAGAGAAATAGACGAAGCCATTCTTGCTATCGTCCCCAGTTCCTGGATACTTGCCGGTGATCTCCACGGCGGTTGTCAGTGACTGCCCCGTCGTCAGGGTCAGTGCCCACAGCCGTTGATGATAGTTCCCCGCCGCATCCTTGCTCATGGCGACGGCGAAGATGGCGTTTGACGGCGTGCTCGGTGCGAGGCTGATCACTGGCGTCGCGGTGATGCCAATCTCTGGAGTGATCGAATTGCAGTTGCGGTCATCGGAGGGTGTTTCGCCGCCGGCGAGTAGCGTTGCCTTCCATAGCTGGTTGCCGGTATCCGCGTCTAAAGCGTAAAGGCTGTCGTTTTCCGTCGCCACCACCAGCACATTATGTGTTCCCTGATTCGGGATGGACACAGCAGCAACGTAGAGGGGTTGCGCGTCCACCAGGCCGTCCAGTGTCTCTTGGAAAAGCTTGCCGAAGGTCTTCGAATTCACGTTGGCGGTGGTCAGCACGGTTTCCGCCAGGTTTTGCCCCGTACGGGCAGCGTCGTTA
>Ga0302320_10019227_pt1 | contig 13725 bp, 14 predicted proteins | sample Bog_T0_3_FD_202130 | JGI IMG/M metagenome (GOLD analysis project Ga0302320, IMG submission 202130) | Peat permafrost microbial communities from Stordalen Mire near Abisko, Sweden - Bog_T0_3 | ecosystem: Environmental > Terrestrial > Soil > Wetlands > Peat | place: Sweden: Abisko, Stordalen Mire... | reverse complement strand
AAAGCCATCGCCCACCGCCAGGAAAATATTGGCACCGTGCTGACGGACCGTGATTTCCCCCGCGACGATCTGCGTCATCACCGGCATATGGTCAGGGTAGATGCCCATGTCGCCTTCAATGCCGGTCAGCGTGACCATCTCCACGTCGTCGGAGAACACTTTGGCCTCCGGCGTGACGATTTCAAGTTTGAGGGTGGCGGCCATTATTCTTTGATTTCGTCAATGCCGCCCTTCATGTAGAAATTCTGCTCGGCCACTTCGTCGTGTTTGCCTTCGAGAATTTCCTTGAAGCCGCGAACGGTTTCGGCCACCGGCACCTGCTTGCCGGGCCGGCCGGTGAAGACTTCGGCCACGGAAAAGGGCTGGCTCAAGAAGCGCTGAATCTTGCGCGCGCGATACACCGTCAACTTGTCCTCGGGCGAGAGTTCGTCCATGCCCAGGATCGCGATGATGTCCTGCAAATCCTTGTAGCGCTGCAACACTTTTTGCACGCCGCGCGCGGTGTCATAATGCTCTTTGCCGACGATTTCCTGCGCCAGCGCGCGCGAGTTCGAGGCCAGCGGATCCACGGCGGGATAAATGCCGAGTTCCGCGATGGAACGTTCCAGCACAATGGTGGCGTCCAAATGAGCGAAGGTCGTGGCCGGCGCGGGGTCGGTCAAGTCATCCGCCGGCACATAGACCGCTTGGAACGAGGTGATGGAACCTTTTTTCGTGGAGGTGATGCGCTCCTGCAAGTCGCCCATTTCGGCGGCGAGCGTGGGCTGGTAGCCCACCGCGCTGGGCGTACGACCCAACAGCGCGGAGACTTCGGAACCCGCCTGCGAAAAACGGAAAATGTTGTCCACGAACAGCAGCACGTCCTGGTTCTTTTCGTCCCGAAAATATTCCGTCACGGCCAGCGCGGACAGCGCCACACGGAGGCGCGCCCCGGGCGGCTCATTCATCTGCCCGTACACGAGGCCGATCTTCGAACCGGGCGCAATGATCGGCAGCCCGAACTCATTCTTTTTCGGATGCCCCTTTTCGTCCTTTTCCACCTTGATCACGCCGGCCTCAATCATTTCATTGTACAGGTCATTCCCCTCGCGGGTGCGTTCGCCGACACCGGCGAACATGGAAATGCCGCCATGCAACTTGGCGATGTTGTTGATCAGCTCCATGATGACGACCGTCTTGCCGACGCCGGCGCCACCAAAGGCGCCGACCTTGCCGCCCTTCAAGAACGGGCAGATCAAGTCAATCACCTTGATGCCGGTGGTGAGGATTTGGGGCGACGTGGACTGGTCCACGAGCGCGGGCGCGGGGCGATGGATGGGACAATACTTGTCGGCCTTCACCGGGCCTTGTTCGTCCACCGCTTCGCCGGTCACATTGAACACCCGGCCCATCACGGCTTCACCCACCGGCATGGAAATCGGCGCCCCTTGGTCCGTCACTTCAAAACCGCGCTTGAGGCCTTCCGTGGTGCTCATGGCCACCGCGCGCACCCAGTTGTCGCCGAGGTGCTGCTGGACTTCGAGCGTCAGCTTGGATGGGCCATAACCGGGCAGGTCGTATTGGACCGTCAACGCGTTGTAAATCGCGGGCAGTTGCCCGGCGGCGAACTCCACGTCCACGACCGGACCGATGATTTGAACAATTTTGCCTTGGTTCATAGAAATTAATTTTTCAGCGCAATGTAGCTTTTGGTTAAACCAAAGAAGTGTTCTCGGATGATTTCGCAATCCGGAAACAACTTCTTCATTTCCGAATGGGTAAGCAGCCGGACCTCGTTCAGAAACGCGGTCACCTGTTGCTTTGACGGTCGTTGCATCCAACCCCAGAGAGTGAACCATCGGAGCAAGTGCTGCTGCACGAACTTGGGAAAATAATGCACAAACGGCGTAAGGAGATGAGGCTCAATGGGAAACGAACGCGCGGGGGTTTGAATCCAACATTTCGGAGCCAGGCGGCTGACTTCCTGGGCGAAGGTCTGCTGATTTTCCCAAGTGCCCAAATGTTCAATCAGGCTGTTGGAAAAGACAATGTCAAAGGCCTGATTGGGAAACGGCAGATGCAGCGCGTTGCCGTTAACGGTGGTAAACCGCGGGTCGGTGGTCGGATGCGGTTCCAAGTTGACCAAGACGATGGGAAAATTTCCCGGATGGCCGGTCCAAGTGCTCGGCAACCCGCCCAAGTCCAGCAATTTCGTCTGCTCCTCCGGTTTCAATCGGGAGAAGAACAAGGCCATTCGTTTCCGCCGGAAGAGCGGGGAAATCTTGCCGAAGATGGAATGGATGTTTGCCATAACCTAGCCCACGGCCATCTGCGCGGTGGTGATTTCCAGGAGTTCCTTCGTGATGTTGGCCTGGCGCAGCTTGTTGTATTCGAGCGTCAGGTCCTTGATGATCTGCTGGGCGTTGTCGGTGGCGTTTTTCATGGCCACCATGCGGGCGCTTTGTTCGCTGGCCTTGGTCTCCAGCAGAATCTGGTGCATCTGGAAATTGAGGCTGTGCGGCAGCAATTCCCCCAGCACGGTTTCCTCGTCCGGTTCAAAATCAAACACGTCCGTGGCACTGCCGGCAGGCAGTGCCTGGGCCGGCGAATTCACCCCGGCCGTCGCTGCCGAAACCTGGCCGATGGGCAGAAAGGAAATGGTTTGCGGCTGCTGGGTGAGCGTGTTGATGAACCGCGGAAACAAAATGTCCACCGCCTGGACCTCGCCCTTCAAAAACATCTGCTGCACGAACTTGGAGATGGCCCGGGCCTCGGCAAATCCCGGCGTGTCCTTGTAATGAAACTCCCCCGCCAGATTTCGCTTGGTGCGGGCGACAAATTGGGCCGCTTTCTTGCCCGCGGTGACAAAAATCGTGGTGCCTTTGTCCAGCTTGGCGGCTTCGCGAAACAGGTTGCCATTCAAGGCCCCGCAAAGGCCGCGGTCGGTGCCCACCACCACCAGCGCGCGTTTCCCCACCGGCCGCGATTGCATTAACGGGTGGTCAAAACCGACCGTGCGGGTGGCGGCTTCCGCCATGATTTCGTTCAGCAACTGCGCATAGGGCCGCCCGACGAGCGCGGCCTGCTGCGCCTTGCGCATCTTGGCCGCGGCCACCATCTGCATCGCCTTGGTGATCTGGGCGGTATTCTTGACCGACTTGATGCGTCGGCGTATGTCGCGCGTGCTCGGCATGACGATCAGCGATACGTCTGTTTGAATTCACCCACCACCGCCTTCAACTCCACGGCGATGGCGTCGCTGATGGCTTTTTCCTTCAAAATCCGGGCGAGCAACTCCGGCTTGCGCGTGTGGAAATATTGCGAAAGCTTTTGTTGAAAATCCTTCACCTTGTCCACCGGCACATCGTCGAAAAAGTTGTTCTGCATGGTCCAGAGCACCACCGCCTGCGCCTCCACGGAAATCGGATCGTATTGCTGCTGTTTGAAGATTTCAATAATCCGTTTGCCGCGCTCCAGCAACGCCTGCGTCTTGGCATCGAGGTCGGAACCAAATTGCGCGAACGCCGCCAATTCCCGGAACTGGGCCAAGTCGCCCTTGATCCGGCCGGCCACCTGCTTCATGGCCTTGATTTGCGCAGCGGAACCAACGCGCGACACCGACAGACCCACGGACACAGCCGGCCGCACGCCTTGATAAAACAGATCGGTTTCCAGATAGATCTGGCCATCGGTGATCGAAATCACGTTGGTGGGAATGTACGCCGAAACGTCGCCCGCCTGCGTCTCAATGATTGGCAAGGCGGTCAGCGAGCCGTTCCCGTATTTTTCGCCCACGCGCGCGCTCCGCTCCAACAGGCGGCTGTGGAGATAAAACACGTCGCCCGGGTACGCTTCACGACCGGACGGACGCTTCAAAATCAGCGACACTTGGCGATAGGCAACGGCGTGCTTGGACAAATCGTCAAAAATAATTAGCGCATCCATGCCGTTGTCCATGAACCACTCGCCAATCGCGGCGCCGGCAAAAGGCGCGAGGTATTGATTCGAAGCCGAATCGGAGGCGGCGGCCACCACCACGATGGTGTACGGCATCGCCCCGGCCTCTTCCAAGACCCCGATGACGCGCGCGATGTTCGATTGCTTCTGGCCAATCGCCACGTAAATATTATAAATCGGCCGGGTTTCCTTGTCGCCCGCCGCTTCCGCCGCCTTGTTGATGCGGGACTGGTTAATCATCGTGTCCACGCCGATGGTGGTCTTGCCCGTGGAACGGTCGCCGATGATGAGCTCGCGCTGTCCGCGACCGATGGGAATCATCGCGTCGATGGCCATGATGCCGGTCTGCACCGGCTGGCTGACGGGTCGCCGTTTGATGATGCCAGGCGCGATTTTTTCCACCGGATAGAAGGCAGTTTCCTTGATCGGCCCCTTGCCATCGAGAGGCTGGCCGAGCACGTTGACCACACGGCCGAGCAGGCCTTTGCCCACGGGCACCTGCAAGAGCTTGCCGGTCGTGTAAACCTCCGTACCCTCCTTGATCCGGGTATAATCGCCCAAAATGACCGCGCCAACCTCGGTTTCTTCGAGGTTGAGGGCCAGGCCCACCACGCCGTTGCCGAAGTCCAGCATCTCGTTGAGCATCGCGTCGGTGAGGCCTTCGATCTTGGCCACACCATCGCCGATTTCGCGGACGGTGCCGACGTTCTGTTTGGCCGTCGCGGTCTTCGCGCCCGCGATCTTGGCTTCGATTTCCTGTAACAAATTACTCATATTTTTTCGTGCTGCGCGACGCGTGGGGCGAGCTGGCGTGGTTTCACGCAGCGCGCTGCACGCGTCACTTCTAAAAACTCTGCTGCAATTTTTCCAGACGGGTTTTCACGCTGCCGTCGTAAAGGTCGCTCCCCACTTGAATGCGCAACCCGCCGATCAGCGCCGGGTTGACCCCATAACTGATTTGCAAGCCCGCCCCATACTGTTTTTCCAAGCGCGCCTGGAGGTTAGCCGCCTGTTCCGGCGTGGTCGGCACCGCGTTTTCCACCAAAACGGTGCGCTTGGCCACATCCAATTTGACCAGGCGATGCAAGCGCGTCAGAATGCCCACATACCCGTGGGGCTTCAGCTCCGCGAGCAGGCTCACGGCCTCCCGGACCCGGGCCTCATCCAAAACGCCATTGGCCAGGCAACTGCGAAACAGTTGCCGCGCCTCGCGCTGGGCTTGCTTGGTGATCTTCATGCCGCTTTAGGCCATCAACCGATTTGCTGTTGCGTTTCCTCCGCCAGCCGATTTTGATCCACCGGCGTGAGGATTTTGCCGGTGACGGTCATGGAGGTCTGCACCACCAGTCGTCCGACTTCCCGCTTCAGCACGGCCAAGGTCGCGGCGCGCTCCTGCGCGGCGGCTTCGCGCGCCTTGATCAAGATCTGCTCCGCCGCGGTGACCGCCTTTTGCGTTTCCACCTCGGACACGCGCGCCGCCGCCGCCCGGGCCTCGGCAATGATCTTGTTCGCCAGATCGCCGGCGTCGGCCAGGATTTTCTGGCGGGCGGCCTCTGTCTTGGCGAGTTCCGCCTTGATTTTCTCGGCGTTGGCGATGCCCTCCGCGATTTTCTCCCTGCGCGCCTCAAGCATGTGGAAAATCGGCTTGTACGCCAGCTTCCACAGCACGAGCAGCACGAAGGAAAAGCTGATCGTCTGCGCGAGCAGCTCTATCCATCGGATGCCAAGTTTATCCATAAAAGCCGCCTTAGTGATTGCCGATCACGATCCAGGCCAGGATCGCCAACCCTTCGGCGAGCGCCATGCCGATCAACATCGTGGTAAAGACCTTGCCGAACGCGCCGGGATTGCGGCCGATGGCCATCACGCCACCCGCGGCGGCGATGCCGATGCCGATGGCCGCGCCACCAAAGGCCAGACCGATGTGAATATTACCTGTCAATTCTGCGAGCATATGTTTGTGTTGTTGGTTTCAGTTTCTCGCAACCGTTCGCCGAAAGGTCTCCCGGTCGCAAAGCGTTAAAATTCAGTGGGCGTGTTCCTCATCCGCATGGGTACACAAGGTGCCGACAAAGGCGACCACCAGCATGGTGAATACAAACGCCTGCAACAGGCAGACGACCACTTCAAAAAAGTAGCCCGGGATGGCCACCAGCACCGCGAAATACCAAGGCTTCTGGTCCAACGCCATTGTCAGCATGGTTTCCCCGCCAAAGATATTCCCGTACAGCCGCAACGCCAGCGCCACGGGCCGGATGAACAAAATGGAAAACGATTCCATGACGCCAATGAAAATAAACAGCAAGAAGAGCAGCGGATAAACCCATTTATTGGCGTCCACCTTCACGCCGAACACGTGTTTGATCACGCCGAAGGGCCCGTTGTACTTGACCGCCCAGTACAAACACATCACAAAGAAGATCCCCGCCATGGCCACGGTCAGATTCGCGTCGGTCGTCGGCGGACGGAAAAACGGCTTGGTGACGTGCTCAATGGCAAACGGCAGCGCAGATGCCTTGTCCGGATGCCCCAGGCCAATGCTGCCAACACCGGGCAACAAATCCGTCAGATTGGAGATGACAATAAAAATGAAAAACGACATCGCAAACGGAAAAACCCACTTGACCACATTGGGCTCCAGCACATTGCCCATGAGACCTTCCCAACCTTCAATGAGCGCTTCCATGAGGTTCTGGCCGCCCGAGGGGATTTCCTTCATCTTCCACGTGGTCAGCCGCACGATCAGCACGATCAGCGCCGCCACAATCCACGTGCAAACCATCGAATTGGTCACCGGCAACGGTCCAATATTAAAAAGCGTCGGCGCAATTTGTGTGACCAGCGGTTCAGCCATGGCCTCCACCTTGATCGGTGCGGCGGTGGCGACCACTGCCTTGGTTTTCTCGATGGCAGCCGCCTGCGCGCTCACGCTCGCGGTAAAGAGTACCGCGAGGAGCGTCCACACAAAAGCCCTCTGCTTAAATTGAATCACAATACAATAAAACGGACTGATTTCGACTACAAACCAAACGCGCCAGCCGGCAAGAGCCATGGGCGTCAGAGTCGCAAAATCTGCCGTATCGTGAAATATTTCACAAGCCTTTTTTGAAAAATTTTGGCTTGCGACAGGTTATTCTGGAACCGAAGCAAATCGCGAAAAACCAAGCTTGAACCCCGGTTCAAACGAGACTGCCCAGCCGGCGGTCATTTGTTAATTTGTTAATGAGGGAGCGGTTCTTGCCTATGGTTTCTCGCATCGAGAAAATCAATCCCAGGACATAAAATATCAATTATGGGTTGTCTATGTGGTGCGGTAGGATCAGGGGCATGAATACAATTCTACGATGGCTGGCACGGGCATTCAGCATTCTCTCGGTGGCGATTCTGTTTGTGTTCGCCTTCGGAGAAGGATTGCACTTGTGGCGTTTCACCCCGGGGGAGTTGCTGTTATTTGTATTCTTTCCCCTCGGATTCTGCGTGGGGATGGTGGTTGCCTGGTGGCGGGAGGCTTTGGGCGGCGGAATCACAGTTGCCAGTCTGGCGGCGTTTTATCTGCTAAATCGTTGCTTGTCGGGCAGTTTTCCGAGGGGCTTCGCTTTTGCGGCGCTGGCACTGCCGGGACTTCTGTTCCTGGTATGCGGCCTATGGACACGTTCAACCAAGAAGCGCCACTGACGCTGAATTCAGGACAAAGAACACCATTCCACTGGGTGTAAGCAGCCGGTAGAACAATTCCGAGAAACGCCGGGTGGGGACACCCGGCCCGCAGGATTTCCATGCAAATCGCAGAAATTATAGGCCCGGTGCCCCCACCGGGAGCTTGCTTCAACAGTCTGTCAGGCCTGCGCTTGGGGATACGCCCAGCTAGCCCGCAGATCCGCCGGCGCCGCTCCCTGCGCCCGCAGTTGTCTCAGGCTGAGTGCATCATGCCTTTTTGCCAGCCGTTGGCCAGCCTGGTCCCGCAGCAATTCACAGTGACAAAAATCCGGCGCGGCCAGCTCCAGCGCGCGATAAAGCAGGAGCTGCCGGGCGGTGCTGACCAGCAAATCCGCGCCGCGCACCACTTCCGTGATGCGCATCGCGGCGTCATCCACCACGCAAGCGAGCTGATACGCCGGCACATCATCGCCGCGCCACACCACAAAATCCCCAAAATCCCCCCCGGCAACAAAGTTCTGCCTGCCGAAATTTCCATCCGTGAACGAAATCACCTCCCCGTCGGGAACGCGAAAACGCCAACTGGCAGGGCGTGGCGAGTGACGGGCGGAAGTCGCCCGCAGAATTCGCGTCTTGGTCCCTTGCATCGTAGCGGCCGACGTCAGGAGGCTTTGACTGCTTTCAGCGGAAGGAGATGGGGCCTCCTCACGTCGGCTGCTACGAGGTTCTTGGTGAGAGCGAGCTTGCTCCACCTCCACTTGGCTGCTTGAGTTCAGCTGGGCTGACATCCCTGTCCATTCCAGTCTTGCGTCACTGGCCACTGGCCACGGGTCACATTCTGGCCGGCAGGTCCCTGGGTAGATCACTTCGTCATCCGCGGCGTGGGGAGCGGTAACGGCTGTCTGAATGTCTTTGCGCGAGCAGGTGCAAGGATAGACGAAGTTTCCCGCGCGCAATTTTTCCAGCGCAGCGCGGTAAATTCCCAGCCGCTCGCTCTGGTTGTAAGGACCATATTCCCCGCCCACATCCGGGCCTTCGCTCCACGCAAACCCGAACCAGTGCAAGTCCTCGAGCATCGCCCCGACAAATTCCAGTTTGAAGCGCACGGCATCCAGATCCTCGTTGCGCAAGATCAGCGTGCCGCCGCGGGCGCGGGCGCGTTCCTGGGCCCGCCAGAAGGTCCGCGCATGGCCGAGGTGCAGATAGCCCGTCGGCGACGGCGCGAGGCGTCCGCGATAAGGGCTGGCGGGATTCATCTGGCCATAAGATGGAGCGATTTCGGCAAAATTGAATGAAAAAATGCTTTGCGCTGCGATTCCAAGTTGACGTTGCTGACAGAAGCGTAATATTTTGGGGCATGGAAACAATCATGTTTAAAGCCCCGGTGGGAACGAAAGCGAAATTGCGAGCCATCAATCCCAATGTTTCCGCCTTGCTGCGGGAACAGACTGAAAAACTGTTGTCAGGTCGGAGCGAGTTTCGATCCGCTCATGACCGAGCCAAGCATTTGTGCGGCGTCATTAATGGGGGCCCTGCCGATGCCGCCACCAGCCGGGAATATCTTAAACAATATGCCCCGAAGAGTGCTCATTGACGCTGGTCCCATCATTGCCTATCTGAGGCAGAATGACCAGTTTCATGAATGGACGGTGAGGCAATTTGAGCATTTCCCAGAGTTTGTGACCTGCGACGCGGTATTGGCCGAAGCGTGCGCGCGGTTGAATTATTTTGGACTGAAGCAAAGTGCGGTCATAGATCTGCTGGCCACGAAAGTCCTCCGCGTGGACTTCGACTCCAACTTGAAAGCCGATCGCGTGGCAACGTTGATGAAGAAGTATGCCGACGCCGGAATGGATTTCGCCGATGCCTGCCTTGTAGCGATGGCCGAACAAGTGGCAGATTCACTGGTAGTCACACTGGACACCAAAGACTTTTCTGTTTATCGCCGCCACGAACGACAGGTCGTCCCGTTTCTCGCGCCCCCCAAATAAGCCAGCCCCCTTTCGGCGGCTGCCGTGCTTTCTCCTCGACTATCGGTGCGAAAACAAAATCATGGGCGCGTGCGCATCTGTGTCATCTTCAATCCGGCCGCGCGGGGCAACAAAGCGCGGCGGTTCCGGCGGCATCTCGACGAGATGGCGCAGCAATCGTTTTTCAAGGCCACCACGGCGCCGGGCGACGCGCGCCGGTTCGCGGCCACGGCCGTGACGGACAAGTTCGACGTCATCGTGGCCGCGGGCGGCGATGGCACTGTCAATGAAGTGTTGAACGGCATTGGCGACGTTTCTGGCGGCTTTGGCAGCGTCCGCCTGGGGGTGCTCCCCTTGGGCACGGTGAATGTCTTTGCGCGGGAATTGAAAATCCCGTTGCGGCTCGAAGCCGCCTGGGCGGTGCTGCGGCGCGGGCGCGAGACCCGCATTGACCTGGGCCGCGTGAATTTCCTGGAGGAAGGCCAGCCGGCGCAGCGCTATTTTATGCAACTGGCCGGCGCCGGCCTGGATGCCCGTGCCGTGGAACTGGTGAGTTGGAAGCTGAAGACGAACACTGGGCCGCTGGCGTATGTCGTCGCCGGCTTTCAAGCGCTGCTGGAAAAACAGGCCCGCCTGTGCGTGTCCGTGGATGGCAAACAGATCGAGGGCGAGCTGGTATTGTTCGGCAACGGGAAACTTTACGGCGGCCCGTTTGCGTTTTTCCCCGGCGCCTCCCCAAGCGATGGCCTGCTGGACGCCTGTGTTTTTCCCAGCGTCTCGCTGCCCTCGCTCTTCCGGCTGGTTCCGGAACTGCTCCTGCGGCGAAAATTGCCGGAGCAACTAGTCCGGCGCGCGCGCGTGCAATCCTTGGAGGTGACCTGTGAAACACCAGCCGCGTTTGAATTGGATGGCGAATGGGCCGGGTATCTGCCGGCGACGTTTTCCGCGGAGCCCAAGAAACTGCGCGTGGTGGTGCCGTGACCGGCCGCTGCCGGAAATCCGAAGGCCGAATGCAGTTTTTCGCCCTTCGTGACAAGGCGCGGGTGAATCCATCCGCCTTCGGCTTGCTGCCCGCGCCCATTCTGGTTAAGCTGGATTGATTCGCATGAGTGAAATCCTTGTCATTGGCCACCGCAACCCGGATACGGACGCCATTTGCTCCGCCATCGGCTACGCGGAGTTTAAACGCCGCATCGGCATGAGCGAGGCCGTGGCAGCGCGCTGCGGCGACACCAATGACCGCATTGATTTCGTGCTGAAAACCTTCGGCATCGCGGCGCCCAAATTCGTGGCGGATGTCTCGCCCAAAATATCCGATGTGATGCAACGGCGGGTGTTGAGCGTGCGGCCGGATTCGACAGCGGCGGAGGCATTGCGCTTGATGGACGAGAAGAACCTCCGGCTGCTGCCAGTGCTGGACGAGTTGCATAAATGCCGCGGCCTGCTGTCGCTGTTCAAACTGAGCAAATTTCTCTTTCCGGCGGTAAACCGGAACGGCAACCAGGAACAGAATTCGCGCGAGGTCCTGTCCTCGCTGACGGGCCTGGCGCACACACTCGACGGCAAACTGGTATTTGGTTTTGACACGGAACGCGAACAGGAGTTGATTCTGATGATTGGCGCGATGGGGCTGGAATCCTTCGTGGCGCGCCTGGAGAAATTTCCGCCGGAAAAATCCTGCGTGATCGTCGGCGATCGCTGGGACATCCAGAATGTCGCCATTCGTGAAGGCGTGCGCGTGCTCATCGTCACCGGCGGCATCACGGTCGAGCCCAAAACGCTGGAGGCCGCGCAAAAGAAAAACGTCAGCGTCATTACGTCGCCGCATGACACCGCCACCACGGCATCCCTGTGCCGCGCGGCGGTGGCGGTGCGCCACGTGTTGAACGAGCAATTTCTGTGCTTTCGCGAACAGGCCCCGCTGGCCGCGGTGCGCGAGGAGGCGATGTCCTCCGGGTTCCAAGCCTTTCCCGTGCTGGGCGCCGACGGCGAGACCGTGGGCATCTTGTCCAAAACGGACTTTCTGAGATCCGTCACGCGCAAATTGATTTTGGTGGACCACAACGAGCTGTCGCAGGCGGTGCAGGGCGCGGATGAGGTGGAAATCATTGAGATCATTGATCATCACCGCCTTGGTTCGCTGACCACGCAGCAGCCCATCCTGTTCCGCAACGAACCGGTTGGCTCGACCTGCACCATCGTGGCCGATTGTTTTTTCCGGCACGGCGTGGAACTGCCGGCCGGCATCGCCGGCCTGCTGCTGGCGGGGCTCGTGTCCGACACGCTGAATTTGACCTCGCCCACGACGACCGGGCGCGATGCGGAAATCTTGAAGCAGCTCGAGCAGCTCTCCGGGGTGAATGCGCGCGAGTTCACAGAAAAGCTGTTTGCCAGCGGCTCGCTGCTCACCCTCAAACCAGCGCCGCAGGCCATCGCCACCGACTGCAAGGAGTACGCCGAACTGGGCGCGAAATTCAGCGTCGCGCAGATCGAGGAAATCGGCTTCGAACAGTTTTGGAAGCGCAAGGACGAACTGCTGGCGGCGCTGGCAACGTATCGCGCCCAGGGCAGCTATCTGTTTTCCTCGCTGCTGGTCACGGATGTGGCCACGCAAAGCTCGCTGCTGCTGGTCGCCGGCGACGAAAAATTCATCCAGCGCATAGACTATCCGCGGCTCGAACCGGGGATTTACGAGTTGCGCGACGTGGTTTCGCGCAAGAAACAACTGTTGCCCTATCTCAGCCATTGCCTGCGTGAAACGGAAAAGGGCGTAAAGGGGTAGATCTGGCGCCTATTTGACATTCAGTTCGCGCTGAATGCTGAATTTCTCGATGCGCTTGCGGAGGGTGGCGCGGGTGATGCCCAGGAGCTTGGCGGCATGGACCTGATTGTCGTGCGTCTCTTTCAGGGCTTGGATGACCAGCTCGCGCTCGACAGCGGGGATGACTTTCAATTTGGGATCGCGCCGAGCCCATTGGAAGAGCTGACGCGCGAGCGCGGCGGCGTCGGTCGAGGCCGTTTCGCCCGCCACCCCGGGAACGGACGCGGCGGCGCCGAGGCCGGCAATTTCCGGCGGCAAGTCCGACTGCAAGATCGCGTCGCTCTTGGCCATGACATAGGCGCGGCGAATGGCATTTTCCAACTCGCGGACGTTGCCGGGCCAGTGATATTTTTCCAGCGTTTTCAGCACGCTGGCGGCGACAGATTTCGGCGCGCGCTGCTGTTCGCGCGCGAGCTTCTTCAGAAAATAGTTCACCAGCAGCGGAATGTCCTCAAGCCGGTCGCGCAGCGGGGGGATCTGGATGCGCACCACATTCAGCCGGTAAAACAAGTCCTCACGGAACTGGCGGGCGGCCACGGCGGCCTCGAGTGGCTTATTGGTGGCGGCAATCACCCGCACGTCCACTTTGAGCGCCTGGTTGCCGCCGACTCGCTCGAAGGTGCCGCTTTGCAGCACACGCAAGATTTTGGTCTGCGTGGGCGGCGTCATGTCGCCGATTTCATCGAGAAAAATCGTGCCCAGGTTGCATTGCTCGAACTTGCCGATGCGCTGATTGGTGGCCCCAGTGAAAGAGCCGCGTTCGTGGCCGAACAATTCGCTTTCGAGCAATTGTTCGGGGATGGCGGCGCAGTTGACCGCCAGGAATGGCTGTTCGTTGCGGTTGCTATGATGGTAAATGGCGCGCGCGACCAGTTCCTTGCCCGTGCCGCTTTCGCCCGTGATGAGGGCCGTGGCATCGCTGCCGGCGACCTGGCCGATGAGCTTGAACACCTGCTGCATGGATTCGGCCCCCCCCACGAACCCGAGGGCGTAATCTTCGGTATCCAGCAGGGGTTGATACGACACCACCTGCTTCATGTCGCGGGCGGCTTTAAGGGCGTTGGCGATGACCTCCTTGAGCTTGGGAATGTCAAAGGGCTTGAGCAGGTAGTCGTACGCCCCCAGCTTCATCGCTTCAATGGTGGTCTGGGTGGTCCCGTAGCCCGTCATCAAAATGACGAGCAGTTTGGGATCGTTCTGGCGGATGCGCCGCAAGGTTTCGAGGCCGGTCATGCCAGTCATGCGCACGTCCATCAGCACCACGTCCGGTTTGAACTTGGGTATGACCTTCAGCCCCTCCTCGCCGGAGGCCGCGCAGGCCAGTTCAAGATCCGGCGAATT
>Ga0302320_10019225_pt1 | contig 13726 bp, 8 predicted proteins | sample Bog_T0_3_FD_202130 | JGI IMG/M metagenome (GOLD analysis project Ga0302320, IMG submission 202130) | Peat permafrost microbial communities from Stordalen Mire near Abisko, Sweden - Bog_T0_3 | ecosystem: Environmental > Terrestrial > Soil > Wetlands > Peat | place: Sweden: Abisko, Stordalen Mire... | reverse complement strand
CTTCGTATAGCGAGAGACGCAATTTGCCAGCCAAATATCCAGAGATATGCTTCAGTTGAAACCTCAAAATGTAAGGCATGAATTCAAATCCTCGCGCGACCAACAATGGCCTGGGAAATACCACGAACTGGAACTCTAATGGTCCGCGGAACTTGCTTCCGTTGACCTCAAACAGGCTGTAGAGGAGAAATGTGAAATGGCTAATACAATCGCACTGACAGGAGACTTGGTTAATTGCACCGGACGATTTTTGAACGATGATCAAGATAATTGCACCTATTGTTTCCCATACACTCCCTTCTCCCGCTCTGCTGTAATATGCAATCTACTTGAGAGCGAGCGTTTCGTCGCGCTCAAGAAGTGCCATTTGCCCAGTAAGATCCAATATGTGGTATCGCCCGGTCTCTTGACGAATAACTTCAATTCCTTTGAAATTGTGGCCGATCACCACCAGGTCGGAAGACTCTGCAATGTCCTTCATTGAATCCACCAGAACTCGTGAAAGATGTGGAATGCTGTGCTCAATAAACTCCCGGTTAGCTCCCACCAACCTCGCAACCGAGACATTCGGATCGTAAATCCGTAACTCGAGTCCCTTGCCGATCAGCCGCTCAGCCAGTTCCACAAAAGGACTTTCGCGCAAATCATCTGTGTTCTTTTTAAAGCTCAATCCCACCAGACCGACGCGCCTGGCTTTGGTGTCCAGAATTTCCTGGACTGCGCGCTCAATCACCTCTTCGTTACTCTCAAGAATTCCCCGCATCAGCGGTAAAGAAGTATCGGACAAACGAGCCGCATAAAGGAGCGCGCGAATATCCTTGGGCAGGCACGATCCGCCAAATGCGAACCCCGGGCGAAGGTAGTGAGATGAGACATTAAGTTTTGTATCCATGCAGAAGACTTCCATAATTGCCTTCGCATCGAGTTGGCTTCCGCTGCATACAGCACTGATTTCGTTAACGAAGGCGACCTTCAGCGCGTGAAATGCATTGCTGGCATACTTCACAAGCGTCGCTTCTTTTGGCCCAAGCACAACGACCGGAGCGTCCAGGTCGGCGTATAAGTGGCGCAGTGTGGTTTCAACATCAAGAGATTTTGTGCCGATTAATGTGAAAGCCGGGTTGTCGAAGTCCGCAATTGCAGTTCCCTCGCGGAGGAATTCTGGATTGACACATAGGTCTACAAGCCCTGGGGCCTCTGCAGAAAATACTTCCCAAGCCTCGTCAAAGACGTTAGGAAGAACGCTGCTCCTGATCACAACAATCTGTTTCCGCTGCAAAGCTTTCAGCGTACTTGCAATCTGGCCGCAGGCGCGGAGCAGATGGGTTGCATCGATCTGTCCATTCCTGCGGCTGGGTGTCGCGACTGAAACAAGACACAAAGTGCTTTGGCTCAGCGCTTCTTCAATGCTTGAAAGAGCCTGCAAGTTGCCGGCCGAAACGGCCGCCGAAACTTTCTCTTCCAATCCCGGCTCGATGATTGGAGACTTGCCAGCCTTCAGACTTTCTACCTTCAACGGATTGATGTCGACGCCCCATACCTCGTGTCCACGACTAGCGAGGCAGGCAGCAGAAACCACTCCGACGTATCCCAGACCAACGATCGAAATTTTCATTGCTTATCCAATCCATTACCGCTCAAAACTTTGGCTTAGGGCTATTTGCGTTATCACTTTGGTTGTTCCCGTAGCTACGAGAGAGCAGCGAATGGTAGAAATGGGAATCTTGTGATTGAAAGATGGTGAGCGCCATCCAAGGATCGGAGAGGTGGAACCTTGGACGACAGTTACATTGCAAGGCGAGCCGCTGAAGGAAAAAGCGACTCCATAATGATCAATGGTACCGGCTAAGGTTCCGTCCGACAACTGATCAACCTTAACTTGTTCAGCGAGGTGCCAGTGAATCTCGATATCATGCCGTTCCTTGCAAATAAAGGAATCTTCAACAAGGATAATGCGCGACGCCTTATTGAAGGTCGTAGTGCGTTGATGCAGCACTGGATCGGATAAGCGAAGATATCCATCGTGCTGAGCCTGAATGCGCACCGTGTCCCCGGAGTCGATGCACTCCATCACCTGAACATTTGCCTTCGAGGTCCACAAAAATCGTCCGGCTGCTCTCGACTGATCGAACCCATCGACGCGCGCCGTATTATGGGCAGTGGTCCCTCGAAAATAGGCATACCATTCTGGATGAGAATGGTATGCATACGTGCCCGAATCCACAAGGATGCATTTGTCACCAGCGGCCAGCATCAATGAAAGCGCGTCTGCATGCCCGTGTGAGGCAATACTGGTGTAGCCGAGCGGTCCCACATCCATCACCAGCTTCCAGTCGTCTTGTTGAACAACTGCGATGCCACCCTCTCGCCAAAACTTGGCACCGGTGACGGTGCTCGCAACGTTTTTTAGCGTCGCGTATTTCGGGCAATCGGACGGCATCAATGCTCGTCCAGCTGCAGTTATTTCTGGTGCAAAATGCATGAAACGTGGTTCGTCAAAAAGCATTCCGCCGAGTTGCATCACCACCTGAAACGCATTCTCGTGTTGGGATACAACGAACCCGCGCGCATCATCGGAATCGCCAAACCACGGCAGATCTCCCGCCGGAGTCGCCACGCTGGCGAGATAGTCAAGAGCCGCACGCACCCGGTCACGAAACGCGTCGCTGAACTCGTGCCCAGTGTTACGGCCCACCAGCAAAACAACGAGAAGCATTTCGAGCGTGAACAACTGGTACGACATCGCCTGTTCGCGATTTACGCCTTCACCCGTGAACTGCAACTGTACTTCACGCTCCAGCAACTCGATTGCGAAGTCCCGCCATGTTGCACACTGTTTCCACCACGGGAAACACACGGAACCGACATAGAGACCCGCCAGTTCGCCGATCAGATGATTGTTGGCGGAAGAGTAGAGGCTTAAGTGGCCGCGTATGGACTTGAGATGCAGGTAAACCGACTCAGAGAACGCATCGCGAAATTTCGCATCCCGTTGCAACCGCGAACGAAGCGTAGGGTAAATCAACGACCAGGAAATAAGCCGTAAGGCCACTTCCAAACTGCTCGTCCAGTTCACACCTACGAGATAAGGATTATTGTCGATCCAGCTCTGCAAAGCGTCACATACGATCTGTTCCGCATCAGGCCGCGTTGAGAAGGCGATCGCGCTCAGGTGCTGATGCCGACTAGGATCCCACACATATTTGATATCGCCTACAACATCGGGATTTCTTATATCGAGGCTGCGGGCAAATATCCGCGGAACAGTTTTTCCGGTCTTGTAATCGTGGTGCCAATCGAATTCAAATTCCGCCGGGAACTCAAGATCGAAAATCTTTGTCGTGCGGTAGTCGCCGCCTTCTCGATGAGCAGTAATCGGATACTCAGCAAGCTCCCACCAGGCACCCACAGGTTGGTGTCGTTTCCGGTTCACTCCCGCCGACTTGCCAATGTAATCCAGGGGCAACGAGAGCACCTGGCTTGCCCGCCAAATTATTTCCGCGGGCTGCTGTTTCTTAACCTGGCAAGATACCAACCTAGCTTACTCAATATCGACCCTGGCGCGACTTTGAAGCGATTCGAGGATCGCGAATGTGGTGCGCGAAGTCCGGAGCAATGATTCAAAGGATATCGGCGGCTTCCCAAGCTTGATCCCATCCAAAACTGCTTTCATCTCCGCCGCATGTCCCTTGTCTCCCGAATATGACTTTTTCTTTGCATTACGGCCATCGTAAAGTGCTACCGATTTAAAGCTGTCCATCGATGCGCAGCGTCCGCCCCCAAACGCCTCCATATACTCCTTCGGCATTGAGGGTGCGCCATTCGCAAGATAAAGAATATGTCCCACCGAGCCGTCGGCAAAGGCGATCTCGATACTGGCATTTTCCTGCTGATAGCGATTGCTGGGGTTCGCGGGCGCCACTGCGTATACGCTCACTGGAATCGATCCGGTCAGGTACTGCATCGTGTCAACGAAGTGACAGACTTCGCCCACCACCCGCCCTCCCTGCTCCGACCCTTGATACCAGGATGTTGCGGGAAGAAATCCCGCATTGACTCGATAGGTGATTACCAATGGTTCACCGGCCGCGGACATGAATTCCTTCACGGCCTGCATCGCTGGAGAGAACCGGCGATTGTAGCCGACCATGACGAATGGCGCATTTCCCTGCTTGCCCGCACTGTTGTATTGGTCGACTATCTCATCCAGTTCGCCGGGATCGATTGCTAATGGCTTCTCGACAAAAACTGCTTTCCCTGCCCGTAGCGCTTCCTTCACATAGCGCCCATGCGAGTCGTGTCGCGTATTGATGAAGACCAGGTTTACGCTCGGGTCCTGAAACACCTCATCAACATCGGTCGCAAAGGCATGAAAGCTAAACTTCTTCGCTGCCGACCTGGCATTCACTGGTTTCGAAGTCGCCACGATCTTCAACGTCGCGCCGAGCTTCTGCAACGGGGGCAGCAGATACGACTGCGTGTGGTTTCCAGCTCCAACGAACCCAAGCACAGGTTGACCTACCGGAAGGGGCTTGTCGGCCGCAACGAGATCCACTCGACGCACTTCCTGAAGAACTGTTTTCTCGTCCACCGGGTAACTGAGCAAGATTCCGATATATCGCGCAGGCGTCTTGCCGGTGACAATCTCATAGGCGTCAAGCGATTGCCCCACGTCAAATGTATGCGTGGTTAATGACTTCACGTCCACTCGGCCATCGGCCATTAAGTCCAGCACAGATTGCATGTTGCGCTTTTCAGTCCACCGCACATACCCGATTGGGTAGTCGTTGCCATGTTCCTCATAGGCTGGATCGTAACGTCCCGGGCCGTAAGAACACGAAATGCGAAAATCGAGTTCCTTCTCGTAAAAAGGGCTGCGCGGTATATCCATGCCGACGGCGCCCACGATCACCACTCTCGACCTCTTGCGTGCATATCGCATTGCGAATTGGACAGGTTCATTCGAAGTAGTAGCGGCAGTGATGATCACCGCGTCGCTGCCATAGCCTCGCGTAAATCTCTCCACCTTCGTGATCGAGGATTCATCGCTGATCCCGAACTCGTCGCACCCAAATTGACCTGCCAGCTCAAAATTGCGATCGCTTACGTCGAGCGCGAGAACAGAGCACCCGCTCGCTTTCAGAATCTGGACAGTAAGCAGGCCGATCAGGCCCAATCCTGAAACAACCACACGCTCACCAACGCGGAGGTCGGCCTGACGCACGCCCTGCATGGCAATGGATGCAACAGTCGTGAACGCCGCCTCTTCCAGGCTTACCCGATCCGGAACGAGCACGGCAAGATTCTTGGGGACATGAATCAACTCGGCGTGGGATGCATAGCCGACGCCGCCGCAGGCCACGCGATCACCTGCTTTGAATTCGTCCGTCGCAGACTCAACAACAATCCCCGCGCTGCTGTACCCAAGTTCTTTGAAATTATCGAGCCTGTTCTGCACCTTGGCTATCGTGGGTAAAAGACCCTCGCGTTTCACGTTGTCGAGCGTCTGGCGCACCAGGTCAGGCCGTGAACGTGCTTTGCCGATCATTGAGGCCTGCGCAGTGGCAACAGAACTGCGTTCGGTGCCTGCACTGATCAGTGAAAAATGGTTTCGCACCAGTATTCCCCCACGCTTAAGTTGCGGCGCAGGCAGGTCCTCGATGCTCATTTCGCCCGATTTTTGATACTGAATCACTTGTCGCATAATTTTGGCAACCACTCACATGCGATTTTCGTTCACGCTGTTATGAGTCATGAAAATCGATCGGACTACTCTTGCCCTGCTCGGAGGGTATTCGTGTTGCGGCGTTGCCATTTCCGGAAGAGAGTCCCATTCGCTATTCCTCTTTTTTGTCCATTGAGTCTTCTGGTGAGAACAACCGATATATTGTCATTTCGCTTTGGTCAAATATGCGGAAGAAGCAGAGATGCGCGGAAGGCTATATGCCCTTTATTGCGAACATTACTGTGTGCATTAGAATCGCAAGGTCCATAAAGAATCCCCGATTTCGGATGTAGTAGAGGTCGTACTGTGGGTTCTCGTGAATGAGCAAGGATCGATCAGCACTGAGTTGCCACAGACCGGTAATGCCTGGCACAACGGACAGCCGCTGGCGCTCTCGGGGTCCGTAAGTTTCAACAATGAAAGGCATCTCTGGACGAGGGCCCACAAGCGACATTTCGCCTCGTATCACGTTCAAGATTTGCGGTAATTCGTCCAGGCTGGTCTTCCTTAGGATTCGACCAACGCGCGTGATTCTCTGATCATTAGCCGTGGTCGGAGAGTGCTGATATTTCGGAGCATCCACTCGCATCGTTCGAAATTTGTAAATTTCAAACAGCCGGCCACCCTTTCCCACACGCTGTTGCTTAAAGATAATCGGCCCTTCGGAGTCGAGGCGGATCGCGAACGCAAGCAATCCAAGGATTGGTGAAAAGATGATCAATCCAGACACGCTCAAGAGCAAGTCCACAAGACGCTTCGTTCGCTCGTACAAATACATTCTCTGAGGAGGATCGACTCTGGCGAGCATGATGCCATCGATATCCAGATAATCGACCAAAGATTCATCATGAATCATCTGGCTCGGCACAAAAGCCAGCATGATCCGTGCTTCCTTGGCCACATCGGCTAGGGCCGTTACTTTCTGTTGCGCTAATGAGGGTATAGCCAAAACGACCATACCGGCACCGTATTCGTTAATTAACTCCGCTGTCAGCGGTCCGCAGATAACTTGCGCCGATCGGTTATGGTGATAACCCAGAGCGTAGACTCTTTTTCCAACCTTTTCTTCGTCATCATCTACGAAGACAACCGGGTTAATTCCTAATTTCCTGGAGCGCAAAAGAACTGAATATATTCGCTTCCCTGTAAATCCCGATCCGTAAATGATGGCATTGCGTACACCGTATCCCCGAGCATGTAATCGACGCACAATCGAGAACAGCAACTGCTTCTCGAGGACGACCGCAACGGGTGCAAGAATGATACTGATTGACAGTACCCAGCGGGAGACTAAATGCCCAGCGAAAATAGTAGCGGGGAGGAGCAAGATGAACGCCTGTACTGATACCCGCAAAGTTCGCTCTGTCTCACTGATCCGCAACATCCCGGATCCCTTGCGATAGACACCTTCGCGGTCAAGCATGATGACAAAGAAAAACCCGAATGTCAACGCGACGTACACCACAATCGGGATTGGATAGACGATGTGTCTCCCCAGACCGAGCATGTGGTACACGAAGTACACGGATACTAGAGCGATCGACGTAGCCGCGAGATCTCCGAGGACCTCCGCTGCCGTCGCCAACTGTTCAAAGCCAAGTTGAAACGGTATTGCGCCAATCTCGGTAGAACGCGCCAGCGGCTCTGGAGTTTCTATATCAACAATATGCGCCTCATTTATACGTTCGCTCATCTGGGATTCCTCCTTAAGTGGCTAATCGGCTGAGAGTAGGAATCTGAGGAAGCGTTCAATGTACAGTGGATCTCTTAGAGGATGCGGGAGAGTTTATCGCGGAAACGAAGTTGAAAATTGGATCTTCCGGCTTCGTCGGTAGAGAAATCGTGCGGCGCATCAGTCGACTTCCGAATCATGAAAGGAGAACGTCCGCGTTGTCTCACATTGATCGCGGAGGTAGCATCCGTGCGTAGCTCATTGAGCGAGATGCCACTTTCATCCTAGCGCTTTTGGATGGGCTTCGCTTGCGCATCTGGACCCGACTCAATATTTCGCTGCCTTTTCATTTGCAACTTGTTGCAAATGCGACATCTCCAGGGATAATATCCAAACCACGGAAAGACTCTAACCTGTAAAAAACCCCTCCGATCGACACGGAAAAACGTATTGTTGTTGCATGAGGGGCATTTCATATTCATCATTTCTCGGCGTATAAGAATACGGGCTCGCTGAACTTCTCTCGAAATCAAAAATCAACTTGAAATCCCGTTGCCGAACCTGGCTTCATTGTTCAGTCGCAATTAAAGTGGCGTACAAAAGCTCAATTCCCTTGCCGTCTTCCAGAACTGCCTGTGTTACCTGGTGACTTTCTATCTGTAAAACGCCCTGATCGGAATCTGCTCAGTTCGTATAAAAATCCGAGCAGGCTTCGAACAGTCCCTCTGTTGCCAATCCCTCACCAGGAAAAACCCGTACAAGAGAGTTATGACTCATTAGAATCGCAATCAAGGCGAAGATCACTGTTTTCGTGTTTGTACACCGAAGTTCGCCCGTCTTTATCCAAGGTTCAAGATAGCGGGCAACAACGTCAACAAGTGCCCCAAGGTGCTCACGGACCAGCGGATCAAAGTCGGCTTTCATTTCAAGAGCACTATATTGAAGAATCCTGAGCATCTCGGGCTTCTGATTCAGGGTCTTGCTTATCAAATCAAATGTGCGAGCAAGCGCTTCCCGCCCATCGCTGGCTTCCGCAATCCTGGCCAACAAATCTCCGCGCAGATTCACCTGCTGAAGCCCCGATCTCAATACCTCCCGATAGAGATCCTGCTTATGAGGATAATGCCGGAAGATGGTAACTTCATTCACTTGAGCTGCGCTCGCAATCTCTCGGGTGCTGACCCCGTGATATCCAGATTGGGAGAAGAGGTGGGTCGCAGTATCAAGTATGCGCTCACTTGCACTATGTCCATTAAGTGACTTCACTTCTGACATTTGAAACTCCGGCTATGCTGACACTTGGTGAGAGGATGAGTCCCCGGCAAAGTTGAGGATTTCAGAATCCACTGGCTCGAGTTCTCGTGCATCCACTTCCACAGCGATGCTTTGCAAAATTAGATCCATGGTGAGAACAACGCGGAGACTATTCTTCATTCGAACCACGATGCCCTCCATCCCCGCGAGAGCACCGGCGCGAATGCGAACCTTTTGTCCTGCTGTCAGGAAAGGATGCGGTTCGACGTGGCGAAGGTGTAGACCAGACCGGAGTACACTCATTTCGGTCTCCGGCAGTGGCGCCGGTTCGCGACCTGTTCCACCAACAATCGCCAGTACACCGGGCACTTCAAGCACCCGCACACGTTCAAACCGCCTGATTGAAACAAATATGTAACCAGGGAACAGCGGAAGATCGAGGGTCACGCGAGAACCGTCACTCCACTTGCGCTGAGAGCGGTACAGCGGTAGAAAATGCTCAATACCTCTTTGGCTCAAGCGCTGCTGCACACGCTTCTCATGGCGGGAAGACGTGTAAACGGCAAACCAGCTCGATACGATTTGCAAGCTTGGAGGGCAATCTTGGATGGGTCTATTTCTATGTGGTAGATTTACTGCCATTTGCTCGTAAAGCATAGCTTCGCCCTCCTCACTTGGATGGGGTTTTGTGGATATCCCATCAGACCTGAGTGAATTAGATGCTGTTGGAACGCTTACGAGAGCAAGCGAGCGCTTTCTTGCTCGTTCTATATTTCTTTCCCCTGAAGGAAAGTACTTGGGGATTGCCCCTCACAAAGAATGTACCACAGGTTTTGATGACGCCCAACAGGAATGAGTTGGAGGTGTCCCATAGCGGGACACTCTCAAATCCGCTTCCTCAAGAGAATCCTGGTGCCTGTTGTTTGTCGCATGACTCTAGTTTGTGATTAGCGGGATCCCTGTTTGTTGAGAATGGCGCCATCGCTTGTACCAAGCCGAACGAGCCGGCTCCTTACGGAATGTATCCGGTCCAAAGGTTTGCAAATCAATTTTCTATTTGATGGGCGACGCTGTTGCGCAATGATCGATCCATGCATCGAATGAACCAGGAACATAGGCTCGCGCCAATTCTGAAGCTTCCGTCATAATGACCCACTACCGAGTGTTAGAGTAAGCGGATGAATGTCAGCAGGGGTGTAATCATAACTCGCGCCGTCTGTTCCGCAAGCATGGCGGCAGGGCTTCTTCTGATAACATCGAATCTCCTCGCGGCCGAGTCACCAGGCATGTCGGGCGAAGGACGAGCGTCGCTCCCCGTTATACCGGCACCGGTTTGCCAGCCATCCCATCTCGATTCCCCGTTTATCCCGGTTGACAGTTGGGTCTATCCGGCCGTGCTCCGTCTCTACTCACTGGGTTTTATCGATACAGTCTATGCCGGTATGCGCCCATGGACACGCTCGAGTACAGACCACATGCTCGAAGAGGCGGGCGCTCGCATTGAGGATGCGGATGCAGGGCCCGCCACAGACGAGGCGCAAGGCATCTATGAAGCATTAATCGAAGAGCTGCACAATGATGTCCAGGGCCCCTGCGGAGTGCACCAGGGCGGCTCGCAAATCGAGTCGGTTTACTCCGTGGCGCGCGCCATCACTGGCACGCCTCTGAATGACAGTTATCATCTGGGGTCAACCATCATCAACGACTATGGGCGTCCTTATTCCAACGGCTTCGATAACTACTCTGGCGCAAGTGGCTACGCATCGGCTGGCCGGTTTCTGCTCTATGTGCGTGGTGAGTTTCAAGGTGCCCCTTCGGCCACTGGATACTCGACCGCTTTGTCTGAGGAACTCGCCACACTGGACGGCGATGTCGACTACCTCAACACCAAAATCCCGATTCCACTAGACCGTCAGGCGACCATTCCAGCGGGCCCAATCCCGACCACAACCGATGGACGGATCCTGGAGGCTTACGCCTCCGCACACCTTTTCAATCACGAAGTATCTTTTGGTAAACAGGACACCTGGTTGGGACCAGGCCTGGGCGGCGGCATGGCCTACTCAAACAACGCCGAAAATATTTACGCCTTCCGTATCAACCGCATTGAGCCACTCAACATTCCTTTGCTCTCAAAGGCGACCGGTCCGTTTCGTTACGATTTTCTCGTCGGGCCGCTCAAGGGACACACTTATCCCATCGACCCATGGGTGCACATGGAGAAGTTAAGCTTCCGGCCTACGAAGAATCTCGAATTCGGTTTCCAGCGCACCGTGATCTGGGGAGGCAAAGATCACGAGCCCATTAATATCCATTCCTTCCTGCGGAGTTTCTTCAGTTTGTCCGCACCTAATGGCACAACGAAAAACAGTTCCGCAGATCCGGGCGCCCGGTTTGGCGCATTCGATTTTTCTTACAGACTTCCCTTTGTCCGCAATTGGCTCACGCTCTATTCGGACTCCGAAGTACATGACGATGTTTCCCCTATCGACGCTCCCCGGCGCGCCTCATGGCGGCCTGGTCTGTATCTCTCCCATGTACCGGGCGTACCAAAGCTGGACATGCGCCTTGAAGGCATCTCTACCGATCCGCCCGTAGCGACCAGCCATGGCGGGCACTTCATGTACTACGAGGAGATCGAGAAACAGGGCTATACCAACGCGGGCCAGCTGTTTGGAGACTGGATTGGCCGCGAGGACAAGGGTGGCCAGGGTTGGGTCACCTACCACCTGAGCGGCAATGAGTGGATCCAGGTGAGCGTGCGCAATCAAAAAGCGGCGAAGGACTTCATTCCGGGCGGAACAACGTTGAATGACATCAATTTCCAGGTGGTCAAACGCCTCGGGAAAGACCTCGAGGTCAAAGGCAACTTTACTTACGAGCGCTGGAAGGCTCCGGTCTACCTTCCTGGTTCACAAACCGTGACCACAACCAACATCCAGGTCACCTGGTTCCCGAATCGGAAGATCAGCTTCTGAATCTCCCCGCGGCAAACATCAGGTTCGCAGCCCGCCAGCGCTCTTCCCTAAGCATCCTAGCCCTCCTCTGGCTTGAGGCCATTTCTGAGGACGACGATCGCCGGCCAGGGTGTTTTTCGAAAGCACCGTGCCCCTGACCATAAAGAACGCTTAAGGGTCCGCGTGCATTTCCCTTCCGTGTCAAGGTTCATTGCGACCTTTAATTCGCCCATTTTTCACTCCACATTCCAACTGAATAGGTGTAAAAAGAAGACACCGCCTTTACATCGATCAGAATGGCAGGAAGGTGTTGACTGGTATGCACGTCAACGGTCTACGTAAGAAATCTGTGAATCGTCGGACTTTGCTTTGTGGTTTGGGTGCCTTGGCAGGAAACTCCTTGTTAACTGGTTGCGGCTTCAGCCTCACCGGCAGCAATTCTGTTGCGACACCCACCCCCACCACCCTTCCACTCCAACCTGCGCCCGCCGGCCCGTTGGCCCAGGGGACCGTGAGAGTATCTGGCTCCGCCGGAGCGTTCATCGGCCCCGCATTCACGGGATTGAGCTACGAAAAGCGTTCGTTCTCATCGCAACCTCTCTTTACGGGATCAAACACCGACATGATCGGCATGTTCAAGGGCCTGGGGCCAAGCCTCCTCCGAATTGGCGGAGGCTCTGTGGATTGGACCGTTTGGCACGCAAACGGCAACGGGCAGACTGTCGGCCAGGTGGCACCGCCGGATGTTAAGGGACTGGCAGCCTTCCTCCAAGCCACTGGTTGGCAATGCCTCTATGGCATCAACCTCGGTGGAACTGGCGGCAACAAAACAACCCCGGCATTGGCAGCAGCAGAAGTTGCTTACGCCGTAGAGACCCTCGGTAGCAGCTTGTATGGAATCGAACTCGGCAATGAATGCGATTGGTACGGGTGGCCGCTTTCCACGTTCGAAGCTGTGTGGGAGCAGTTCCGCACTGCCATTCTGGCGACCGCCCCTGACGTGGTCTTCACCGGACCATCCGCTGGGTCAGACATCCCCAATTGGACCATCCCGTTTGGCGATTATGCGACCAAACAGCAAATTGCTTTGCTCACCCAACACTACTATCGCGAAGATGGGACGAATGCTTCAGCTACCGCCGCGGAGTTGCTGAGCGCGAACCCGTGGCTGCAGGGCGACTGTCAACAACTGCAGGAGGCGTCCCTGAAGATCGGCATTCCCTGGCGGATGAGTGAAACTAATTCGTTCTCCCATGGAGGCTCAATTGGGGTAAGCGACAGCTATGCCTCCTCGCTGTGGGTTATCGACCACTTGGCCACAATCGCGCTCAACGGCGGAGTCGGCGTCAATATGCACGGCGGCGGAAGCGGGCCAACCTACACTCCCATCGAGGATAACAAGGGCGTGGTGGTCGGAGCGCGTCCCGAATATTACGGCCTGCTGATGTTTAACCTGCTCGGTCAGGGTCAATTGCTCAACACCAACGTAAATGCAGGCGGTTTGAATGTCACGGCGTACACAGTGCGACCGGCTAGCGGCGGTTTAAACATCCTTCTCGTCAATAAAGACTCCACCCAGAACGTGCAGGTGGGCATTTCCTGCGGACAAAGCGTGAAACAGGCTTCGCTGCTGGAGATGACAGGACCGAGTCTCGCCGCGACCACCGGCGTGGTGATTCAGGGAGCCACCGTAAATGTGGATGGTAGCTTCGTTCCGGGCGGTGGGTGGTCCCCAACCCGAATCATCGGCGAGTCGATCACGTGCTACGTACCCGCGTTAAGCGCCGTCCTGCTCCAAGTCTCGTAGCCAACGTCGCCAGCTGGGAAATCGTCTCGCTCCTGCCCACTGAAAAGTCGTAGATGAGTTGATCTGCAAAAGGGCGGCACTGAGGATGAGAGCATTTACCAACCGATGAGCCGCCTCCAAAATCCCTTAGCGCCTCGTCTGGGAGCGCTTTCTCCCTTTTGGCCGGTTCTCGGTTCACTCCGAAACGATTGGGACCTCCCAGTCGTTGTTCTTAGATCAAACCTCAAGGGCGCAGCGTCCCAGAGACCCAGTGGTTCGGGCTGCTCAGGCCATCCGGCTCCTTCGACAGCGGCCAGCGGATTCGTGACGCA
>Ga0302320_10019224_pt1 | contig 13726 bp, 10 predicted proteins | sample Bog_T0_3_FD_202130 | JGI IMG/M metagenome (GOLD analysis project Ga0302320, IMG submission 202130) | Peat permafrost microbial communities from Stordalen Mire near Abisko, Sweden - Bog_T0_3 | ecosystem: Environmental > Terrestrial > Soil > Wetlands > Peat | place: Sweden: Abisko, Stordalen Mire... | reverse complement strand
GTGCCTGAAACTCGAGGTCAAAGATGCTTCAAATGGTCGTGTGGGCATCGCCAACGAAGGTTTCTGGGGGGTTCCCATCACACCCCGGACGACTTATCACGTTTCATTTTTTGCCAAAGCAGATCTGGATTCTGCCGGCCCACTGACTTTGAGTTTGCGATGTGATTGACGATCATTATTATGCGACGTCCGGTGAGATGATGAAGCTGGCGCACAAATGCGATGGCTATGACCGCACCAAGCCAAAGGTTTTCGTCGGCGAATGGGCGACCCGGGAAATCACCAAGGTCGAAACCAACGGAACTGTTAGCTACCACTGGATGCCCTGGGGCGTACCGGGACGCACCCACGCCGAACCTGCATGCCGCGCTTGGCGATGCCGCCTTCATGACCGGCAGGGAGCGGAATTCCGACCTCATGGTGATGAACTGTTTGCAACCCTGAGCTGCACTTTTAGAATATGGAAAGCACGCTATGACCTCACGACTACTGATCATTCCTTGCTCGCTGCTGCTTATCGCGACATCGATGGCGGCCTCCGTGGCTGACTTCCACGCGTGGGCCCCGCGGCCGCCGATGGGCTGGAACAGTTGGGACGGTTTTGCCACGACTGTGACCGAGGCGCAGACGCGCGCGCAGGCTGACGTGATGAAGGCAAAACTCGCATCGCACGGCTGGAATCTGATCGTCGTGGACATTCAATGGTATGAACCTAAGGCAACGGGTTTTGATTATCGCAAGGGCGCGAAACTCGGCACGGATGAATATGGACGGCTCGTTCCTGCAACCAACAAATTCCCTTCCGCCGCGAACGGCCAGGGTTTCAAACCGCTCGCTGATTATATTCACAGCCTGGGGTTGAAATTCGGCCTGCATCTCATGCGCGGGATTCCGCGGCAGGCCGTCGTTGCGAAAACTCCTATCAAAGGCACTCCCCATACCGCCGCCGACATTGTTGACACCAACCACATTTGCGAATGGAATGGCGACATGTATGGCGTGGACATGGCCAAGTCCGGCGCGCAGGAATATTACGATTCCGTCTTTGAACTGCTTGCCTCGTGGGGATTGGACTTCGTGAAAGTGGACGATCTCTCCAGGCCTTATCACCAGGCGGAAATTGAAGCCATCCGCAAGGCGATTGACCGCACGGGCAGACCAATGGTTTTCAGCACTTCGCCCGGCGCCACGCCATTGAGCGCGGGGGAACACGTCAGCACCCACGCGAACATGTGGCGCATCAGCGATGATTTCTGGGACAAGTGGCCGCTGCTGCTCGAACAGTTCGACCGTTTGCGCGACTGGGCGCCAGATTGCGGCCCCGGCCATTTTCCCGACGCGGACATGCTGCCGATCGGGGTGCTGCAAATGGGCAAAACCAAAACCCATTTTAAGCCGGACGAACAGGTCACCTTGCTGACGCTGTGGAGCATCGGGCGGTCGCCGCTTATCGTGGGCGCCGATTTAACGAAGCTTGATGACTTCACGCTCGCCCTTATCACCAACGATGAAGTCCTCGCCGTGGACCAGAACAGCACCCATAATCGCGAATTCTTCCGGCGCGATGGCTTTTACGGATGGGTTGCCGACGCGCCAGGTTCAACCGCCAAATATCTGGCGATATTCAATGCTCGTGACGTGTCGGCAGGCAGCACAGAGAATGCCCTGCCGGTGGCGGTGAAATTATCCGAACTCGGAATTTTAAGTGGGTGCGAGGTCCGAAATCTGTGGACACATGAAGAGCTGGGAAGGTTCACGAATGAATTTGCACCGCGCATTCACTTTCATGGCGCGGGACTTTACCGCCTCTCGCCCGCGCAACCTGCCGCCGCAACGGCGGACGCACGCGTGACCGAGGATTTTGACGCCAACTGGCTTTTCTGCAAAAGCGATTTCGCCGCGGCGATGATGCCCCAGTTCGATGACAGCGGCTGGCGAACTTTAAAGGTGCCGCACGATTGGAGCATCGAAGGGCCCTTCAGCGCTGAATATGGCAGCGGCAACGGCTTTGCGCCTGGCGGCATCGGCTGGTATCGAAAACATTTCCAGCCCGACGCCGCGCAGACAAACAAACTGGTCGCGATTGAATTCGACGGGGTGTATGACAACTCAGAAGTCTGGATCAACGGCCAGTTCGTCGGCGCGCGACCTTTCGGCTTCGCCAGTTTTCAATACGATTTGACGCCCTATTTGAAATGGGGTGCGGATAATGTGGTGTCCGTGCGCGTTGATCACTCCCGCTTTGCCGATTCGCGTTTCTACACCGGCTCGGGCATTTACCGGAACGTCCGGCTCTGCCTTACGGACAAATTGCGGATTGCCCACTGGGGCACGCACGTGACGACGCCCAAAATAAAAAGCGATTCGGCCCGTGTCCGCGTCGCGACGACGATTGAAAATATTTTTGCCGACCGAAGAAGTTTTTCACTGCAAACGGAGATCGTTGCGCCGGACGGAAAAATTGTGGCGAGTCTGACCGCGGCAAAATCGGCGGCGGGCAATTCGGTTCAAACGCTCGCGCAGGAGCTGAGAATTTCGCGGCCGCAATTGTGGTCGCTTGAATCGCCGTGGCTTTACACCATCAAAAGCCGCGTCAAGTCCGGTGAAACAGTCGTGGATGAAACTGAAACGCCCTTCGGAATCCGCACCGCAACTTTTGAGGTGAACCAGGGGTTTTTTCTCAACGGCGTTTCGACCAAACTCAAAGGCGTGTGCCTCCATCACGACGCCGGTTCGCTCGGCGCGGCGGTGCCGGACCAGGTGCTGGGGCGGCGTTTGCGGCTGCTGAAGGAGATCGGCGTCAACGCCATTCGCACCAGCCACAATCCGCCCGACCCGGCACTCTTGAACCTCTGCGATCAAATGGGTTTTCTCGTGATGGACGAGGCGTTTGATGAATTTACGCCGTCAAAAAACAAATGGGTGGGCGGTTTGAATGCCGGCGCGCCCAGCCATTTTGGCTACGGCGAAATGTTTGCGCAATGGTCGGTCCGGGACCTGCAAGACCTGGTTCACCGCGACCGCAATCATCCCAGCGTCATTCTTTGGAGCATCGGCAACGAGATAGACTATGCCAACGATCCCTTTTCGGATCCGGTGCTGGGAGCGGGGTATCGGCCCGAAAATCCGCCGGCCCAAGATTTGTTGAAATGCGCTGCGCCGCTGGCCGCCGCCGTAAAATCGCTGGATCGCACGCGGCCGGTCACCGCCGCGCTGGCCAACCTGGCCATGTCCGACGCGGTCGGCTTGCCGGAATTGCTCGATGCCGCCGGCTACAATTATCAGGAGGCGCGTTACGCCGCCGATCACAAACAATTCCCGCAGCGGATCATTTACGGCAGCGAAAACGGCCACGAATATGGCGCGTGGCTCGCGGTGCAAACCAACAATTACATTGCCGGGCAGTTTCTCTGGACGGGCATTGATTATCTTGGCGAAGCGCGCGCGTGGCCTGATCGCGCCAGTGGCGCCGGACTGCTCGATCTGTGCGGTTTCAAAAAGCCGCTCGGCTGGTACCGGCAAAGCCTCTGGAGCGACCAGCCAATGGTGTATCTTTGCGCCTCGACCAACGGCGCCGGCGGTGGAAATGACCACGGCGGCCGGCGCGGTTTTGACGGCGTGGAAAGTTGGAACTGGCCGGCGGATTCGACCGTGAATGTTTTATGCTTCGCCAACTGCCCGGAAGTTGCGCTGTTGTTAAACGGCAGAGTGATTGGAACCAAAAAGCGTTCCGAGGCCGTCAACGGCCTATGGAAGTGGCAGATTCCTTTCGAGCCGGGGACGCTCAAGGCCGTCGGCCGCGCTAACGGGCAGGCTGTTTGCAGCTACGTTTTGAAAACCGCCGGTTCACCCGCGCGGCTTGAGGTGTCGCCGGATGCCACCCAATTGCGCGCCGATGGCAGGGATGTCTGCCACGTTGAATTCAAGATCGTGGATAAAAATGGCGTGCGCGTTCCGGATGCGGATATGGAAGTGAAATTTGATGTGACGGGCCCGGCCAAAATCATCGGCTTGGGCAACGGCGATTTGAGGAATAGCGAAAATTGTCAAGGCGACACGCACCGCGCGTTTCAAGGTCGCGGTCTGGCGATTCTTCAAACCATGGGCACCTCCGGTCGCATCACCTTGCAGACAAGCGCTCCGGGCCTCGAATCAGCCACCGTGACTTTTCTGAGCCGGTAAGGCAACCTGTCGTTTCAAAAACATGAATGCACATCTTCGTTTTCTCCCTGCCGTGTGCTTGGCCATTGGCGTGGCAGCAGCCTTAACGGCCTGCCGAACACCGCAAGCCGCCGCCAGCGCGTCCTCGGCGACGCCGTGCATGGCTCAGCTCAAGCGCTTCACCGCCCCGGAGGTGCCGAGGATGGGGCCGGCCGAAACTGTATCGCCCCCGGTCAACTGGACTAACGCCCCCACGCCCGGGGGACTGCCCGGCGCTGGACTGGCGCAGCACCCGATGCTTTACGTCGGGGAGAATTACACCAAGATGTTTCTCGTCAACGACGGCAAGGTGCTCTGGACTTACCAGACCGGCAATGTTAAAACCCCCTGGGAATACGACGACGCATGGATGCTTTCCAACGGCAACATTCTCTTCACCCGCATGCAATACGTCGCCGAAATCACGCCGGATAAAAAAGTGGTGTGGCGCTACGATTGCACGAACACCGTCAATAGTTTTGGCACCAATCACACGGAAATCCACACCTGCCAGCCGGTCGGACTGGACAAGGTAATGTTCGTGCTGAACGGTCTCCCGCCCCGGCTGATGGTTGTCAATATCAAGACCGGCGCGGTGGAGGTGAATCACGAGGTGCCCAGCGCCGAGGGCCAGCCGTTCAATCCCAGGAACATTCACGGGCAGTTTCGCCGGGCGCGTTACACGGCGCAGGGAACTTATCTCCTTGCTTACCTGAGTGAAAACAGAGTCGTGGAGTGGGATAAGAATTTTAAGGAAATCTGGAGCTACCCGATCCGGTCGCCATGGGCCGCCCTCCGGCTCCAGCAGGGCAACACGCTGATCACCGACGAATCGGAGAATCTCACGCGCGAAGTCAATCCCCAGGGCGAGACGGTCTGGGAATTCAAGAACACCGACCTGCCGGCGGAATATCGCTTCAACCAGGCGCCGCAGACCGCCACCCGTTTGGCCGACGGCGACACCATTTTCTGCTCGCGCGGCGGCAGCGGCAAAGGCCCGCAGCTTGTGGAAGTCACCCCGGACAAGAAAGTCGTCTGGGTGCTGCAGGACTGGAAAGATCTGGGAGACGCCACCGCCGTGCAAATCCTGGACGATCCCGGCATCCCCGAAAATCCCGGCGAATCGGAACACTGACCAAGCACTCCAGCGTGAACACTTTGAAGCTTTCTTTGTTTCTGGGCGGGCGCGGCAGCACCAACGCCGCCGGCTGCCGCAATCTCGGCCCATCATTGACGGCGTCGGCGCGAAGTTGGGTCACGCATCAATGGCTGCCGCGGATGTGCTCACGCCGCCGGTTAGCACCGTTATCATCGGCCTCAAAACGATTGCCGAACTGGAGGAACATGTCCGCTTCGCCAAAATCTTCCATCCGCTCACGCCCGCCGAAATGGAAGGAACTGGAAGAAATGAGGAGGCCCTGCTACGCTGACGCCACGTTCTTGAAGCGCCAGAAAGGGTATTAAATCAAAGCCGTGCCACACAAACCCGCTCTCTTCGCCAGCCTGTTTGCGGCGTTAATGATTGTGCCGGCCGCGTTCGCTGGCACGCCCACCAATGTGCCGTCAGCCGACTCGTCTTTTCCGGTGGCGATCTCGGTGGACGCCGCCAAGCCGCTCGGCGAGCTGAAGCCGATCTGGCGGTTCTTCGGCGCGGACGAGCCGAATTACGCTTACATGAAGGACGGGAAAAAACTATTGTCCGAACTCGGCCAACTCGGGGCGCCGCAGGTTTATTTTCGCGCCCATCACTTGCTCACCAGCGGCGACGGCGCTTATGCGTTGAAGTGGGGTTCGACCAGCGCTTACAAGGAGGATGCCAACGGGCAGCCGGTTTATGACTGGACCATCAACGACAGGATCTTCGACACCTATCTCGAACGCGGCATCAAGCCGTATGTGCAGCTGGGCTTCATGCCGGAGGCGCTGACAACGCATCCGCAGAATTATCCGCATCATCCGCCGGTGAACGAAATGGCGGATGCGGCCGCCGGGCAGGCTTATCCGCCGAAGGACTATGCGAAATGGGGCGAACTGGCGTATCAATGGACCAAACATTGCGTGGAAAGATACGGCCGGGCGGAAGTCGAGAAATGGTATTGGGAGGTCTGGAATGAGCCAAACATCAGCTACTGGCACGGCTCGCACGAGGATTATTTCAAGCTCTACGATTATGCGGTTGACGGCGGGCGGCGCGCGCTGCCCACAGCGCGGGTTGGCGGGCCGGAGACCGCGGGCGGGCCGGGCGGAAAATTTTTGCAGGAATTTTTGCAGCACTGCGCGCACGGCACGAATTACGTCAGCGGCAAAATCGGTTCGCCGCTGGATTTTATTTCGTTTCACGCCAAAGGCGCGCCGGCGTTTACCAACGGGCACGTCCGCATGGCCATGTCCAGTCAGTTGAAAAACATGAACGACGCCTTCGCCGTCATCGCGTCGTTTTCGGAATACAAAAACACACCCATTATCATTGGCGAATCCGATCCCGAAGGCTGCGCCGCGTGCCGCGAGCCGCGCGACGCATATCGCAACGGCACGATGTATTCGAGCTACACCGCCGCGAGCTTTCCCCGGATTTATGAGCTGGCGGAAAAGCAGGGCGTGAACATTGAAGGCGCGCTGACGTGGGCGTTTGAATTTGAAGACCAGCCGCCCTTCGCGGGTTTCCGCCAACTGGCCAGCGCCGGCCTGGATCTGCCGGTGCTTAACGTGTTTCGGATGTTCGGAAAAATGAGCGGTCAGCGGCTCGCGGTGGCAAGCAGCACGAGATTGAACGCGGACATCATTCGCGCCAAAAATGTGCGAGAAAAACCCGACATCTCCGCGCTGGCCAGCCTCGATAAAAGCAAACTCGCCGTCCTCGTCTGGTATTATCACGATGATGATTTGCCCGGCCCGGAGGCGGCGATTAATCTGGCGGTGAGCGGAATCCCGCTCAAAAGCGTCGGGGCGACGCTGACGCAATACCGGATTGATGCCGACCATAGCAATGCCTACGCGGCGTGGCTGCGGATGGGGTTGCCGCTGCTGCCAACCGCCGCGCAATATGCGCAACTGGAAAAGGCCGGGCAGCTTGCCGAACTGGGCCGGCCACAAATCGTCAATGTGAATGCCGGCAATGCCATTGTAAAAATGAGCCTGTCGCGCCAGGCGGTGGCGCTGATCATTCTTGATTGGAAGTGAAAGCTGGGATGAGCCACGGCAAGCGGACAAGCACGTTGCAATCCAAGCCAATCATTGCGTCCGAACATTTCCTCAGCCAATTCCGTTTGTGAAATGACGGGAGTTAAAACCCGATGGCCTTTAATGCAACGGACCGGCAAAAAGCAGGAGGTCCTGCTCGACCTGCTCAATCAATTTCCATTTCTGAATTTTCTCTCCAGCTTTCGAAAGCAGGCCCGGCTCCAGCCGCCGTTTTACCAAGGCGTTTTCATTTCTTGGCCGTCGCCGCCGCCGTCGCCCGCTTGAAAAAGTCATAAATACCGTCGTCGCCCAGCTTGCGCGCGTCGGCAAGTTCGCCGTCCTTGGTGGCGTATAACACCTCATTCTTGGGGGAGAGGATCACCACGGCGGGGATGCCTTTTTTAAAGGCACACCGTACAACTTGACGACATCAAGGTTCTGGTCAAACCGCCCAACATTGACTTTGACAGTTTTGAAATCTCGCCCCAGGAGTGGTGCGCTCGCCCCATGCTTCATCGCGGAGTCCAACATTTTGCAGTCGCCGCACCAATTGGCCCCGAAGACAACAATGACCGGGGTGTGGGCCGGGGCGGCTTGCGCCAACGCCTGTTTGATCTCTAACCTAGTTTGGCGTCGGCAGCTTCATTGCACGGACCGTCCGCCGCGGTGGCGGCCAGCGTGAAAAGCACAAAAGACGTTAAACAAAAGGCGCGGATAACTTTCATATTCATATTGCGCACGCCTAAATTTGAACCCCGCCAAAGCAAAAAACAAGCCAGGCGATAGCTTTCTTACGGCCCTACTACGGCTGGCACCATCGGCTGCGATTGGCCATGAAATGGCCAGCGCAAGTCACCGGTAATCAAATAGACCACCATGGCTGTCAGCATCAAAATCACACAGCACCAGATGCGCCAATCCCGATGCGCATTTCGCCAATAAGGAGGATGGCCCTGATGAATCGGGCCGCCTTTCGGATCGCCGTGCGGCTTATGATCGTTGTGTAATTCATTCATAAAAACTATGCCTCTGCCAACCACTTCCGCATCCCGGCGTCGTCGGTGTGAACAAAATACCGGATCTTCGCTTTGGTGAACGGCTGGCATGAAAACCATAACCTGTGGACGCGGAGAAATGAATGGGGTGAATACCCCATGCGGTGGTCATGATAGGGGACGCATGAAGCAGCCATTAACATCGCCAGCAATTCCTGCCGCATGCCGCCGTTGGCTGGTGAACTTCCACAGTTTGAGAAGATGTTCTCGATTTCAGTTGGGTTTGGCTTACGCGGGGTCAGCTTTTGCTATTTTCCCCGTAAGCAGGCCGCTGAAAATCGTCCTGATAGCGGGTGATGTCCTCTTGTTGCCAATTTCCGAAAGCGATTTCGAGCACACGCACCGGCCGGTCCCCCCGGCAACTCAAGCGATGCTTTTCGTTGGCCGGAATCCAATTTTCCTCACCAGCCTTGCAGGTGCGTTCTTCTTCGCCAATTTGGACCACCGCGCCGTCGTCAATGACGATCCACAATTCCGCACGGCCCGTGTGCGATTGCAGACTCAATCGCTGGCCGGGCAGCACGGTCATGAGGCTGACGGTGCAATCGCGGTTGAAGGCAAATTGTTTGAATGAACCCCACGGGCGTTCAACTAATCCGATGGGAGGTTTTTCGGCGGGGATGGGTTTGGTAAAGTAGCTGGTCATGATGGTTTTCTGGTTATTTCTTTGTGGTTTCATGGTTTCCTTTCTTCCAGAACCGGTCCTCCGTTGCGCTCCACGACCACGCAGCGGAAATTCTTTTTCGCCATGCTGCTATAATCATGTCCCGCCCTCGCCGGATAAACGCCGAGATAGGTCAGCGGCGCCCTGCCCACATTCATGGTACGGTGCGCCGTGCGGCCGGGAACGTAAACCACGGCGTTCGGACGCAGCGGCAGCATCCGGCTTTCGCCGGTGGCCTCGTCTTCGAGCAGCAGCACCCCTTCGCCGGTGAGGCCGAAATAATACTCCGCCGCCGGACGCCAAGCATGCAGATGCCCTTTCGTCATGAAATACTCGTCGCCGATTTTGCCCGGCATGAGCAAACCGACGCCGCAATGCAAATCGCCCTCGCCGCCCGCGGGTTCCACCGCGCCGACCGTATAGAGCAACGGATTTCCAGCCGAGAGCCCGGCGTCATACGCCGTGGTATCCGCAAAGCAGCCACGCAAGTCGCTCAAGTGGCGATTCACCATCGTCGCGCCGGGCATTTCGCCCGTGACGGGATTGTAGTGCGTAAGAATTTTTTCCAGGTTCAACATAAGATCAGGTGCGCACAAACGCCTTCAACGTGGCGCATTCTTTGCTGGCCGACTGGCCGTGCGGACGAATTGTGTATTGGCCCACCGCGGCCGGAACGATGAACGTCTCGGCGTAGTGCACGACAAACGGCGCAAACGCTCCAGTCGGACTTTCCACCATTGCCTCCTCGCCTTCGACGAGATTCAAGACATTCAAACCGCCGTGCGTATCATGCGGCACTTTTTTTGTGAACCAATGACGGCGCGTTTCGATGAACTCCCGTTCGTGCAGGCCGGTGCGCTCCTCACGCCAGCCGTCGCCGCTGCTGTGCGGTTCAAACCGGTTCACCAAATTCTTTCGGGTCCATTCCGTGGTGCGATCCCATTGCACATTGGCCAGGCCATGCTGGAGATGAGTCGGACGCGGTTTTCCGTCGAGGCCGAGGCGCCCCCAGTCCCACATCTTAAACGTGAAGATGTAAGGCGTGGCACTAATTTCAAGCACCATGGATTCTGCGCCGCTGCAATGCACCGTGCCGGCAGGAATCAAAAAGTGATCATGCTTTCTGGCCGGAAATTGATTCGCGTATTTGGCCGCTGGAAAAGGCGCCAGGCCAGACTGGGCAGCTTCAAGCTCGCTCGCCATCGCCGCCGGATCAACCCCGTCCTTGAGGCCGAGATAGACGGTCGCGCCCGGCCCGGCATCGAGCAGGTAGTAGCTCTCGTCTTGGGTGTAATGCATCCCGAAACTTTGCTGGATATATTCGGTCAGCGGGTGGACTTGGAACGACAAATTGCCGCCTCCCATGGTATCGAGGAAGTCGAAGCGGATGGGAAACTCGTCGCCAAACCGCGCATGAACCGCGTCGCCGAGCAATGCCCGCGGTTGATTGAACACCAGGTCAATCGCGGGAATCTCAAATCGCGTGTCGCCGAAGCCGAGCAGTAAACTGTTTTCCTCCGGCACGCAATCGAAACACCAGCCATAATTCTTCGCGCCGCCGTCAAGCCCGCACCGTTTCTTCATCCACTGGCCACCACACGGCGCAGGATCGAAGAATGGCGCGACGCGAAAGGGACGCTTTACCATTTCGCTCAATCCACGACGCACTGCTTCGGCGTCCGCCAATTTCGGTTCGCGCGGGTTGTTCGTGTCCAGGACAAAATCCCAGCGTTTGATGAGCGGACGCTTCCAGCGGTCAGCCACGCGCCAGTCCACGAAGAACGCGCGCTTGTATTGCAGGCTTGCCGACAGCGCGCGATTCTCGACGCCGAGATTGCTGGTTTCGTTGCGGCGAAACCGCAGTTGCGCCTCCCAGCGCGCGAGATCGGCATAAACCAAAATGTGTCCCGGCGCAATCAGCGACGCCCCGCAGCCGACGATGAGCGCCAACCCTTCCTTGAGCTCTTCAATTTTTCGGCGGAAATGCCAAAGACGTTCGAGGTCGAAAAAGTTCGGCAACGCCAATCCGGAGAGATAACCAAAGACCGGATCATCGCCGCCGAGAAAAGGTGCCACGAGCGCGTCAATTTTTTCCCCCGCACACATCGCGTCGGCCGCATGAATTGCGAGTGCCGGGGAGAGCCGTGATTTCAATTCATTGAACACAGCGGATTCGTCCACGCCGGGATAACATTCGACGACTAGAATGGGTTTATCCGTGCGCCGCTTGCCGATGAATTGCCGCAGCCCTCCCGCAATATCCGCCCAGCCAGTGACACACACATCGGCTGCGTCAGAAACGGGGACGAAGGGAAATTTATCGTAGTTTGACTTTCTCATTTGCAATTTGGAAATTGTTCCGGCAAGAGCCATTCGCCCGCGACAAGTGCGGCCTGGTCGCCAAGTTCGCCGACAAGCACGCGACCGGACTGCGTATCAATGAGGCTGGGAAATGGGACGGAAATGCCGGCGCATTCTTTCGTGGAAATATTCAAGCCGGCGAGCAGCCTGAGCCACGGGGCCTTTAGCACGGGCAGCCCAGGCGCGAGGCCGGCTTTGGAATTGGAGGGCTGGGTGCATTGCCCGAGGACCACGCCGTCGCGCACCACGCCAATCTTCATTCGGGTGCCGCCGAGATTGCTGGCGAGGAGGGTCATGCGCGGGCAGCGGGATTGGGGTTGCTCCATATGACCTCGATTTGTTCGAGCGTGCGGCCTTTGGTCTCAGGCAGATAAGCCAGCACAAAAATAAAAGTGAACAAACTCACGAGGGCATACGCCCCGAAGGTTTTCGCCGGGCCGATGGAAGGGTTGTCGTTCAACATGGGGAAGGTTTGCGCGACAAGGTAGCAGGAAATCCAGACCGTGAATGCGGCCAACGACATCGCGCGTCCGCGCACCTTGTTCGGAAACACCTCGGCGCAAAACAGCCAGCCGACGGGACCAAGAGCCATCGCGAAAGCGGCGATGAACAGCACTACGCAGACCAGCAAGGGCATGCCTTGAACGTGGGCCTGAAACATCCAGCCCACCGCCGCCAGCGCCACGGCTTGCACGACCGTGCCAATCAGCAGCAGCCGACGGCGACCAGCGCGATCCACGAAGCCGATGGCGACGAATGTGAACGCGAAATTGATGAGCCCAACCCAGACGGAGGAAGTGAAGGCCGTGGCCGTGCTGCCCCCGGCGTTGGCGAAAATCTTGGTCGAGTAATACATGATGGCGTTGATGCCGCAAAACTGCGAGCAAGCCATCAGCACCACCGCGATCATGAGCGGTTTGCGGAACGGATCGGAAAAAAGCTCCGAGAAACGCCCGACTTCGTGGCCGGCGGCTTCACGGATGGCAGCCATTTCTTTGGTGGCGTGCTCCGGCCCGTCCACTTTGGCCAGAATCTCGCGGGCCTCGTCATCCCGTCCTTTTTGCGCGAGCCAACGCGGGCTTTCCGGCACCGCGAACAGCAAGGCGATGAACGCCATGGCTGGCACGACTTCCATGCCGAGCATCCAGCGCCAACCGTAGGCAGTGTTCCAAACCTCGTCGCCCAGGCCTTGAATGACTTTGTTGATGAAGAGCGTGAGGAAAATTCCGGTGACAATGCCCAGTTGAAAGAGCGTGCCGAGCCGGCCGCGCCATTTCTCCGGAGCGATTTCCGCGATGTAAACCGGGCAGATCATCGAGGACGCGCCTATGCCAAGTCCACTGAGGATGCGCGCCGCGAGGAATTGATGGAAAGTATTCGGTATGGCGGAAAGCAAGCCGGAAACGGCATAGAACAGCGCGCAAACGAAAAGTAATTTTTTGCGTCCAAACCGGTCGCTCAAAAAGCCGGAAAATATGGCGCCGGGAAGGCAGCCGAGAATCGCGCTCGCCCCGGCCAGACCTTCTTGCGGCGGCGTCAGATGCAGGTGTGCCTTGAGATAGGAATTTGCACCGTTGATAACCGCAGTGTCATAGCCAAACAAAAACCCGCCGATGGCGGTGACCGCCGTCGCGAACAGGACAAAGTGGAAATTGGAGTTTGAATGGCTCATGATTATTCCTGACGCAGGTTCAAGGTCAGTCGGAAGCGGTTGCAACGATAATGCACGACGGCAAATTCCATGGGGCGACGGCCCGTGTCCAGCACGAGGCGATCGCGGCGCTGCAGCGGCGTCCCGACTTTCACCCCGAGCAACCGCGCCAGCCGGCGGTCGGCTGCCACGGCGCCCAATTCCTCCTGCGACTGGTCGGCGACGATGCTGCAATGATTCTTCACCAACTCATAGAGCGGTTGGCGGTAATCGGCATCCGGCGGCATCTTGAGGCGGGGATGGAGGTACGAACGAAAATGCACTTCCGGCTGGCCATCCCAGCCCCGCACGCGATCCAAGCACACCACTTTCGTGCCAGCCTTGAGCTGCAATGCTTGCGCGACCTCCCAAGGCACAGGCAGTAAACGAACCTTGATGGCATAGGTGTCAACCTTGATTCCCTTGGCGGCCATTTCGAGGGTGAAGCTGAGCCACGCGCCGACACCCGACTGCACCTTCGGCTCGGTCACGCGCGTGCCGATGCCAGCCTTGCGCTCCAGCCGTCCTTCCGCCACGAGTCGCCCGATGGCCGCACGCAACGTGTTCCGGCTGATG
>Ga0302320_10019222_pt1 | contig 13727 bp, 8 predicted proteins | sample Bog_T0_3_FD_202130 | JGI IMG/M metagenome (GOLD analysis project Ga0302320, IMG submission 202130) | Peat permafrost microbial communities from Stordalen Mire near Abisko, Sweden - Bog_T0_3 | ecosystem: Environmental > Terrestrial > Soil > Wetlands > Peat | place: Sweden: Abisko, Stordalen Mire... | reverse complement strand
ACCCCGAGTACTTCAAGAAGGAGAACAAGCAGGCCCAGGAGATGAACTTCGGCCAGCTCGACCGCTACATTGCCGACCTCGGCCAGAGCGGCTTTGACACCAAACGCCTCAGCGTCGCCCTGTGGCACAAATTGGCTTACCCCCTCATCGCCGTCGTCATGGCTGTCCTCGCCATTCCCTTCGCGCTTTCGATGGGCCGCCGCGGCTCGCTCACTGGCATCGCCGTTGCCATTGCAGTCGCCCTCGCCTACTGGGTCGTCGACGGCCTCTTCGGCGCCATGGGCAGCGTCAACTATCTGCCAGCCGCCCTCGCTGCCTGGTTCTCTGACATCCTCTTTGGCCTGGTGGGCGGATACCTGCTGCTGCGGACGCCGACCTAGGAAATCCAGGTGCGCGGTTGGTTTAGCTGCGTCTGCCCGTACAATAAGACCATGTTCCGCGATCTGGCCCCACTCTTCGCTTACATGCGCCGCTACCGCTGGGGATACCTATGGGGCACCCTCTCCTGTGTTGCCACCAATGCAGTCGCCGTCCAATTCCCCAGGGTCATCCAGGTCGCCATCGACGAGATGGGACACGGCGTGGTGCGCAGCAGGATCTTGCTCTTCGCCGGCCTGCTGGTCCTGATCGCGGTCATCAAGGGGGTCTTCCTCTACGCCCAGCGCTGGATCCTCATCGGCATCTCCCGCGAAATCGAGTTCGACCTGCGCAACGACCTCTTCCTCAACCTCGAGCGCCAGGATTCCGGCTTCTATCAGCGCTATCGCACCGGCGACATCATGGCCCGGCTCACCAACGACCTGAATGCCGTGCGCAACATGCTGGGCCCGGCCCTCATGTATAGCGCCAACACCGTCTTCTTTACCGTCGGCGCCCTCTACTACGTGCTCCGCATCAGTCCCTGGCTCACCCTGCTCGCGCTGGCGCCCATGCCGCTGGCCTCGATTCTGGTGCAGTACCTCGGCAGCCGCATCCACGACCGCTTCGAACACATCCAGGCCAGTTTCTCTGAGATCTCCTCGCAGGCCCAGGAAAACTACTCCGGCGCCCGCCTCATCCGCGCCTTTGCCCGCGAAGACTCCGAGATCGGCCTCTTCGAACGTCTCAATCTGCAATACATCAAGCGCGCGCTGCGACTGGTTCAGCTCATGGGCATGCTCTGGCCCTCGCTCGAATTCATCCTCGGCGTCTCCATGATCATCACCCTCATGGCCGGCGGCCATCTGGTCATCGAACACCGCATCACCGTGGGCCAGTTCGTTGCCTTCAACACTTACATGATCCTGCTGATCTGGCCCATCATCGCCGTCGGCTGGGTGGTCAATCTCTTCCAGCGCGGCACCGCCTCCATGAAACGGATCGATGAATTGCTCAAGGCCGCGCCCGCCATCAACGACAGCACCGCCGACGCGTCCATCCCCGCCGATGCGGTCCTCCAGGGCGAGATCGAGTTCCGCGGCTTGAGCTTCAATTACGAAGACACAGCCGTTCTCCACGACATCTCGCTCACCGTTCCCGCCGGCTCCAGCCTGGCCATCGTCGGCCCCACCGGTTCGGGCAAGACCACGCTGGTCAGCCTGCTTTCGCGCATGTACGAAGCGCCGGAAGGCTCACTGCTCATTGACGGCCGTCCGATCCGCGACTTCCCCCTGGCCGTTCTCCGCCGCAATATCGGCATGGTCCCGCAGGAGACCTTCCTGTTCAGCGAAACCATCCGCGAAAACCTCACCTTTGGCGCACCGCACGCAGAGCCTGAGGCCATGCTGGAAGCTGCCCAAGCCGCTCACATCCGCCTTGAGTTCGAGGAGTTTCCGCAGGGGTTTGAAACCATGGTCGGGGAGCGCGGCGTCACCCTCTCCGGAGGTCAGAAGCAGCGCGCAGCCATTGCGCGCGCCCTCCTCCGCCGCCCCGCCATCCTCATCCTCGACGACGCGTTGGCATCGGTCGATACCTACACCGAAGAACGCATCCTGGGCGGATTGCGCGGCTACACCTCCGCATCCACCACCATCCTCATCTCCCACCGCGTCTCCACCGTCCGCAATGCCGACCAGATCGCTGTGCTCGACCGGGGAAGAATTGTGGAGATTGGCAAGCACGATGAGTTGCTGGCGCTCGATGGCTACTACGCCAGCCTCTATCAGAAGCAACAACTCGAAGAAGAGCTCACCGTCGCCGGATGAGTTCCCATCCCGTTCATTCGGCCCGCTCCTCGCATTTTGCCGAAGTTGGCGGAATAACCCCTCAGGCAGTCCAGCTTGAGCCGGCAGCCGCCTCCGAGAAGCCCTCTGTGCTGTCCATCCCCGCATGGCTCCGCAAGGGCATCGCGATCACGCGCGCCTGCGCGGGGTTGGCCTCGGGGTCCTTGGCCACCTGCCGCCACGCATCCCGAACGTTCCGCACACACTCGATGGCGTGGTCGAACTTCTGCCGCGAAGACGACTGCGACGCCTGCAGGATCTGCGCAAAGATTGACGCGTAAAACTCGCTCAGCACCACCGCCGGCCGCCCGCCAACATCCATCCGGAGACGTGCCTGCAAATGGATGATAATGTCCAGCGCGCGCTTCACTGCCTCGCGCCGCCCCGCCGCGTCGCCACGCTCCACCGCCGCCCCGGCGGCGTGGAGAAAGCGGATGATCCCGTCGTAGAGCGCCACCACCAGGTCAACGGCAGAAGCGCCTTCCAGCGCATGTTCCTGATAACTTGACATCGATCTCCTTAGCCGTTCGTGCTCTGGTTGTAGCCGGTAATTGCCGAATACAGTTCATTCACGCCCTGCAGCTGCGAAGGCAATTGCTGCATGATCTGGTTGGCGCTGTTCAGCTCGGCCGTCAGGCTCTTCTGCTCGGCCGAGATAATGCTGTTCTCCCGCGAAATGTCCGCATTCAGCGTCGATTCGATATTGCTGTTTGAAACGGATGCCAGCGAGAGAGCCCCTTTTGACGAGCCGGTTCCAGCGTTATTCAGCAGGCTCGCAAAGCTCGTTCCCCAGCTGTTCGCATTCTGGAAGAACCCCAGCACGCCGCCGTAGTCGGAGTTCAACACCGAGTCCAGGCTGGTCGCATCGAAGGTCAACGAGCCATCGTCCTTCTTGGAGATCGTGATTCCAAGATTCGCAAGACCGGCGATGTCCGTCCCGCCGCCGTTGTAGTTCAGCCCCTTGCTCGTGGTTGCATCGGTAATCGCGGAGGTCACCGTGAGGGCTCCGGTCGAACCCGCAGTCCCTGAGAGCAACGACAGATACGAGCCTGTGCTGTTGGTCACTACGTTCGCTGTTACTCCGATGCTGGCCGCGTTGATCGCCTTCGCCATCCCCGCCAGCGTGTTGTCGGTCGAGCCCAGCGTAATCGTCTGCGCTGTTCCACTTCCTACCTGGATGGTGATTGAACCCGACAGCGTATCGCCTGCGTTCTTGATCGGATCCAGATACCCGCTCGGGTTCTGCGAGTTCAACCCCCCAAGAAGCTCCTGCTGCAACAGCGAGAGCGTCGGCGACCCGTACAGCGGCTCGGAGTTGCCCGAGCTGTCGTTGCCCTCTTGCGTGTTAATCGCGCTGATCAACGAGTTGTAGTCGTTGACCATCGTGGCAATGGTGCTCTCGACCGAAGTGTTGTCATTGCCAATGACCACCTGCACCTGCTCCAGGCTGCCGTCGGACTGCTTCGAACTGGGTGCCAGAAGTTGAAATGTCACCCCCGGTATCAGGTTCGCCACAGTGTTGGAGGCACTGCTCAGGTTCACGCCGTCCACGGCCAGCTTGGCATCCGTGCCCGTTACCGTTGGGTTGTACCCCAGCGCCGTGCTCGAGTCGACGATGCTGGACGCAACCGCCAGTGTCCCGCTCGACCCGGAGTCCTGCGAGAACGACAGGCTCGACGAGCCATCGCTGTTGGTCACCACGCTGGCTGTTACGCCGATCCCGGCCCCGGTGATTGCGCTGGCTAGACCGGCAAGTGTATTGGCTCCGGTCCCGGTCCCGGTATAGATGGTGTTGGCCGCCGGGCTCGACGGCGCGGCGCCAATCACAATCGTCTGCGGGGTTCCGCTCCCGTTGGTGATCACCAGGCTCCCCGACATCGTATCCCCGGCATTGGCAATCGGGGCCAGAGCACCCGCAGATGTTGAGGAAGCGGTATAACCCAGCGCCGTGTTCGTCGCCGCCACAATCGAGTTCGCGCTGATCGTGATGTTCCCGTTCGCCCCGGACGTCCCCGAAACGAGGCTCAGCCTCGAGCCGGATGAATCCGTCAGCACGCTCGCCGTCACTCCCACCCCGGATGAGTTGATCGCCGACGCCAGCCCGGCCAGCGTGTTGTCCGTCGAGTTCAGCGTAATCGTGTGCGCGGTGCCAGTGGCTCCCACCTTCAGCGTGATCGACCCGGAAAGCGTGTCGCTGGAACTCGGAATCGGAGCCAGGTATCCGCTGGATGTCTTCGCCAGCGACGTCACCACCACAGTGTGCGTCCCCGCAATCGCGGAAGAGGACGCCGACGTCAGTTGAAGCACATTGGTGTCGGAGCTTGAGCCCGTCTTCTGCGACATGATCCCCTGAAGGTCAGTCAGCTGGCTCAAATCATTCGAGAGATTCGAAAACAGCGTCCCCAGGCTCGAGATCGCCGTGTCCTGCTTCTGCAGGGCCGTCAGCTGCGTCTTCCAGGGAGTCTCCACATTCTGCAGATTCCCCACAATGGCAGCCACCGTCGAACTTACATCGAATCCGGCTCCGCTGGTCGGCGATCCGAAACTCAGTCCTACCGTTCCCATCTGGACCTCCCGTCCAACTCAAGCAGCCTGAGAGCCAACCAGCTTTCTGCCGGATTGGAAGAATCTCATGACCGCCGGGCTCACCTGGCCAACATCAGAAAAAGGGCGCCCTGCCGGACGCCCTTCCCCTGCTTCCACTTCGAACCCCGCCGCCTTACTGCAGCAGCTTGGTCACTTCCTGCTGTACGCTGTTGGCCTGCGCCAGCGCCGAGATGCCGGTCTGGCTCAGAATCTCGTACTTCGACATGTTCGAGGTTGCCGTCGCATAGTCGGTGGCCTGCACCGCATTCTGCGCCGAGGTGATGTTCTGCTGCTGTGTGCTCAGCACTTCGCTGGCCGCGGTCAGCGTGTTGATCTGTGCGCCGATGTAGCCGTCCTGCCCCGCCACGTTGCTGATCGCCGCGTTCAGTGCGGTCAACGTGGCCTCTGCGTCGCTCTGATTGGACAAATCGGTGGCTGCCAAAGACTGCCCCGCCTTGTCCGAGTAGCTGATGGTGGCAATGCCGCCCGCGGTGGTTGCAACCCCCGCATCGATCGTGTCTGCTGCAGTGCCTCCGCCCCCGGCGGTAGCTACCTGGCTGGTCGTGCTGTCGGTCAGGCCATTGGCCAGGAAGGCGCCAGTGGTTATCCCGTCGCTGTATGCGGCCGTTGCCGTGTAAGCCAGTTGGGCAGGACCGGTGGCAAGCGACGTGTCGGTCAGGTTCGAGGTCACCTTCAATTCAGGGCTGTTGGTTGCGCTGCTGTTCAGCCCGAGTGTGCCGCCCACTGTGTCGTTCGCGGTCACTCCCAGAGCGGTGTTGGCGTTGAGGTAGTTCTTCAGGTCGTTCAAGGTAACCGAGCCCACGGTCTTGCCGGCGGTTGCCGCGGCCACTTGTGCCATGGTCACCGTGGTGGCCGCCTGGTTGCCAACCTGGAACGTGATCGACCCCGTCAGCACATCGGCGTTGGCGGCGCCCGCTACGGTCGCCGTTCCGCTAAAGCTGGCCGCCGTTGGCTGATTCCCGCTTCCCACCGAACCGGTAATCATGATGCCCCCGTCGGTCTGTGCGCCTGCCGCGGCATCGCCGGCCACTGCGGCCGTCGTGAAGCTGGCAGTCAGGCCGAGGCCCGAGTTGTTGATCGCGTTGATCATGCCCTGTGCCGTGTTGTTGTAGCCGGTGCCGACGCCCACCGAAATCACGTTCTGCACTACCGCGCCAGAGTTGGACAGAGTGTTGACCGTGATCGCCGTGCCGGTGCCGGCGGCGTTGAGAGTATCGCCGATCGCCGAGCCGGCTCCCAGGTCGACGAACACGCTGTTGCCCGATTTGCCGGAGCTGTAGGACATCGTGCCGTTCGAGTCGCCCAGGTTGGACGAAGACAGAGAGCGGATGTTGATCGCGTCGATCGATGCGCCGGCTGCCGATGAGTCGCCGGTGTAAATGTTGGTGTTCGAGTTGAAGACCGCGCTCTGGTTGTAGGTGGTGGTGGTGCCGATGTTGTTCACTTCGTCCAGGATCGACTGATACTCCTGGTTGGCCGCGGTATACTGCGAGCCGGTGAGAGAGCCGTTCGAGGCTTCGGTAGCCAGCGTCACGGCCCGGTTAAGCAGGTTTGTCACTTGCGAGAGGGCTCCATCGGCCACCTTCAACAGCGCCACGCCCTCACTGGCGTTGGTTTGCGACTGCGTCAGCGCAGTCTGGTTCGCCATCAGGCCGTTCACCAGCGAGAGGCCTGCGGCATCGTCGGCGCCCGAGTTGATCCTCGACCCGGAAGACAACTGCTGCAACACGGTTGACAGGCTGGAGTTCGAGTTGTTGAGGTTGTGCTCCGCATAGACAGCGTTCAGGTTATTCAAGACACCCAGGGACATGGGGTTCTCCTTGTTGGATGCGTTGAATTGCGTTTGCCTCTACCGCACTGCGCCCATTGTTTTGTGTTGCGCTGGGCTGCTGTTGCCGCTTGGCTCTCGCCGCATCTGGCCCCTTCTTCGGCCCTCCCTTCGCGGACTTTATCACCCCTCCCTTTTTGTCCTCACGGGGACACTCATCCCCTCTCTCCATCAACCTTTCCCAACACGCGCCGATAAACAACACGAAGGAGTTGAGCGCCCATGATCGAACTCACTCGGCTCAACGGAAACCCCATCGTCCTCAACAGCGACCTCATCAAGATCGCCGAATCCTCGCCCGACACCATGCTCACCCTCATCAATGGTGAAAAGCTGATCGTCCGCGAAGAATGCGCCGATGTCGTCGAACGCGTCCTCGCTTACCGCGCCCGCCTGCTTGCTGCCGTCGCGCGCCGCCTCGGCTCTGTCGGCGATGTCCAGCGCGTGGTCTCTCTCACTAGCCTCGATCTCTCTGACCAGCCCGCTGGTCCGTCCCCTTCGCGGCACGATCCACCGCGATGACCATCAACGATGAGCCCCGCTTCCGCGCAACCGCTCCTGGGAGGAGCCATTCATGGATAAGGCCAGTTTTGGCGGCGCATTTCTAGCCATTGCCGGGATCGTTGCCGGCCTCCTCATCGAGGGCGGCAACCTGGGCCAGATTCTGCAGCCGACTGCAGCCCTGATCGTCTTCGGCGGCACCATGGGCGCCGTCCTGCTGCAGTTCCCGCTCACCACTGTGGTTGCTGCCTTTCGCAACCTGGTCCACGTGTTTGCCGCGCCCGGCAGGCAGAACGGACAGCTTATCCGCCAGCTCGTCGCCTTCGCCAACAAGGCCCGCCGCCACGGTGTTGTCTCCCTCGACAGCGACCTGCAAACCATCGAAGATCCCTTCCTCAAACGCTCACTCATGCTGGCCGTCGACGGCACAGAACCCAACGACCTGCGCAAGATCATGCGCGTCAGTCTCGACTCCACCACTGAAAGCGAAGAGCGCCTTCCCGCCGTCTTCGAGTCCGCGGGCGGCTTTTCGCCCACCATCGGCATCCTCGGCGCGGTCCTCGGACTCATCCAGGTCATGCAGCATCTCGACAACATCAACGAGGTCGGCCGCGGAATCGCCGTCGCTTTCGTCGCCACCATCTATGGCGTCGGCATCGCTAACCTCTTCTTCCTGCCCTTCGCCGGAAAAATGCGCATCCGCATCCGCGAAGATCACCAGCGCCGCGAAATGATGCTCGAGGGAGTCATCTCCATCCTCGAAGGCATGAACCCCCGCATGCTTGAGGTCAAGCTCGGCGGCTTTGTGGATGACGCACCAAAACAAAAGAAGGAGCGCGCGGCATGAACCCCCGCGTCCCCAGGAGCCGTGTGAGCCAAGACCGCTGGTTGGTGTCCTATGCCGATTTCATCACTCTGCTCTTTGGGTTCTTCGTGGTGCTCTACGCATTCGCCAAGGCCGACCAGAAAAAACAGGTCCAGGTCAGCCAGTCCATCGACGCCGCCTTCAAATCCCTCGGCCTGTTTCCCAGCGCCAACCGCACCCCCGGCAACGGCGCCGCTTCCACCAGCCAGGATCAGGCCGTCGTGCCCATGAACATCGTCATGGGTGAGGATGTGCTCGCCCCCGCAAAGGTCAAGGAAGACCTGGACCACGTTCGCCGCGAACTGCAGCAGACCCTCTCCAACCAGGTGGCGCAGCACACCGTCTCCATTCAGATGGGCCGCGACGGCCTGGTCATCAGCCTGCGCGAGGCTGGATTCTTCAACTCCGGATCGGCCGCGCCCAAGCCCGAGACGCTCGATACGCTTCGTCAGATCGCTGCCTCGCTCGGACACACCCCCTACGATCTGCGCATCGAAGGGCACACAGACAACATCCCCATCCACACAACGGAATTCGACTCCAACTGGGAGCTCTCCTCCGCGCGCGCCACGCGCATTGCGCGCCTGTTCCTTGACCAGCACGCCATCCCCGCCGATCGGATCTCCGCCGCCGGCTATGCGGAGTTTCATCCCGTCGCCAGCAACGCCACCCCAGACGGACGCGCGCAGAATCGCCGCGTCGACCTCGTCGTCCTCCCCCGCTCCAAAATCGATCTCTCCGTCCCCGGCTTTCCCAGGCCCACTGGCGAGTGGCACAAAATCACCGACAGCGACCCCGCCCCTCCAGCAGCCGGCTATGCCCCTGCCGTTCAACCGTAAGCATCCTCCCCCAGAGCCGGAGGCCTGATGGTCGATGACCCCAATGGAACTGCGGAATCATTGGGTAAAGCGCTTGTGCGAATCTCGCAGCCACGGTCTTAAGTCAGGGCACAGCTCAAACGGATATGGAAGGTGCGTCCGCTCACGATATTGCGATGTGTTCAATCCCCAACCATCCAGGTAGTCCGGGGCGTTCGCGCAAATATGCACAAATCTGACACCGCACGCCAGCTTCCCAATTCCCCCTTGAGCCATTTCGTTGACTGTGCAGGCTAAAGCAATGATCTCCAACTCAGGGCGTTGTCGCAGGGTAGTGCCTGCTCTTCCGATTGAAACCCTCCATCCAATCTCGCTTGGCTCGATCCTCGATCTCTGAAATACGCTCTTGCACCGCTGGAAAACTGGCCTCGGAAAATGCATCGCTCAACTTCAGGAAGTCTCTTTCCAAGAGACCTCCCGCTCCACCCAGCATCGAGGACGGAATCGACTGAACATTCTCTCGATCCTCCCCCAGGGCGTGCAAAGCGACTCCAAGTCCGTGCCAATATCTAACCGCGTGAAGAGGGGCAACGGAGACGCCGATCGAGCCGCGATCCCGAGAGGCGCGAACGCGAAGATTTCCCGCGTCAAACGTGACGGTGGCAAAATCCATCATCCTCATGCGTCCGTTTGAACTGATCTGAGATCCGATATTCCTGAAAACTACCTCGAATTCTTCCCTCACTTGCCGCTCAAGATCGATATCGCATCCGATTGGCAGGAACTTGTTGCGACTGTTCTTCGGCTTTGGAATCAGAAGCCCAATCAGTTTCACGATCCCACCGATCAGAGATGAGGCGACTCTGCCGCTCGGCGCTACAACAGCGGCGCGTGGCTCGAGCGCGATCATGCCTTCCATCTTTACCTGCCTTGCCGCCTGAACAGTCGAAGCCAGTCGTTCCCGGGAAAGTGCATCATTCAGACGTTGGACCCGCGATTCAAGCAGGCGGCCAAGGTCGGCAAGGGAACCGTAGACAGGATCAGCAGGAAGCGTATGCTCAGGCTCGATCGCCTTCAAGAGGAACTCAACTGTATTCCAGCTATTCCTGGCGCAGGATGGCGAGGCAAGAACGGAGATGCTACCTCCGCTTTGGATAATCCACAGCTCGATCTCGAGCACTCTCAGAATGGCGTGGGAGTTCCCCACTCCGGGCAGCCGCTCGCTGAAGACGACTTGCGCACCCATCTCGAAGACCTGTCGCAAATCTGCGCGCACGCGATTCTCCAATTCGGCGTCAGGCTCTGGACGGCGCATTTTCATGATGGGATTCTAAATTGCGCTCCATTCTCTGTGGCAGGCTCTCCATCACTGCCGGATGACCGGCTTTATCCTCTTCGGGTTTCAATACGATTCTTCAATAAGAAACAGCGTAGGCAGGAAGCGGGGAGCAGCCCATGCCGCCCCCCGCTTCCTGCCCTCTGTTTTCTTACCGCTCTAGTTGACGCCGGTCAGCAGTTGCCCGTTCACATACACATGGCACCCCGACACCTGGCAGGTGATGTTGCTGTTGTCGGTGACCAGGTTGGTCAACGAGGTCAGGTAGGAATCGCCGGTGACGACCCATGTGCTGGTCGCGTCGATGGTCATGTTCACCGTCGCTCCCGCGTTGTTGGCATTGTTGATTGCGCCAGTCAGCATCGAAGGAACCGGGACATCCGCGCTATCCGCGGCCAGGTTAATGTTCGCCGTGCTGATGCTGTCCACAATCACGTCGCCGGTCAGCGCCTCGCCGTTCGCGTTGAAGGTCACAACGCCCCCGTTCAGGCCGGTGGTGCCGCTGTTCAGCGCCGCAGCGGTCAGCAAAGTTCCGAGGCTGTTGGTGTCGGTGGGTGTGGTGTTGGTCACAATCACATCGGTTAATGTGATGGTGGCCGTGGTGTTGGCTACAGAGAACAGAGTCGCCGGACTGTTTTGATCGCTGGACGCCGAGCCAACTGGGCAAGGATTGGACGAACCGGAAGTTGCGTCGCACACATAAGCGATCGACCCGCCGGTCATGGTGAAGATGCTGGTCCCCGCCGTGGCGTCTGCCTTCGAGGGATTGTAGTAAAGGAAGATCCCATGGTCGTCGCCCAGTGCGCCTTGCACCGTGATGCCGCCGCCAGTGCTGGCAATCGACACCGAGTTCCCGCCGTCCACCACCACTGCCGGTCCATTCTGCGCCGAGATGGTCGTGCTCGCCTGGGTGTCGGCAACCGTGACCACGCTGCCCGTGCCTGCGGCCCGAATGCCTGCCGAGTGCAAGCCGGACGAGGCATAGTAGCCGCCATCGATAGCCACATTGCCGCCGCCATCTGCCGCCACAATGACGGCGCTGTTGTTGCCCGTCGTCGAGGCTTGCACATTGCTGACCGTCAGAGTCCCCGCGTAGGTCGCATCCAGTGCGTGCGCGCTATTGCCCTGGGTACCGATGACGGCGTCGTTGATGATCACGGTGCCACCCATGGAAGCGAAGACGCCGTTGGTATAGTCGTTGGACGTGCTGATCGAGCTTGGGTCGCCAGCCAGATCGTCTTGGATGGTGATGGTCGCGCCCGTGCCCGCGGTAGCTGCGGTTCCATAAGCCAGCACCGCGGCGTTGGTGCCGTAGGAATTCGAGTCGGCCGGATGACTGCTTGTCGCCCCGGACGTGATGAAGGGGTAAGGGACGATAGTGGGGCTCACTGTCGTGTCGGTAGTGTTGGCGTTGACTGCGCAGATGGCGCTTACGTTCGTGCCCTCGGCGTCGATCGCTATCGGAGAGCTCGACGGAAGTTCCGGCGTTGGCGTCTCACTGTCGTTGTAGACATACATGGCGGTCGAGTTCGCGCTGCTGTCTTGTTTGCCGCACGGGTTCACCACAACGTTCACACCGCCAATCACGTTGCTGTAGTCAGCCGCGCCATTCACCAGGCTCGGTGTGAAGGTAACGCCGTTCGACGTTGTGCCGGGCGCCGGCAGGATCGTCGAGTCTGTCCAGTTGAAGCTGCCCGCTACGCTCGCCGTGCCCCCGCTCAGGCTCGAGTCAGCCAAAGTTTGACCATACGCGATCGATGCGGCCGTCGGCCACGCTGACACCGCCGGCGTCGCCGGGTTCACCGTTACGCTTACCGTGCCCGTCGTTACCGGTGCGTAGTTCGTATTCGTTGGCGTGAAGGTTATGCTCTGCGCAGCCCCGCCCACGTCGGGAACTGTGGTTGGGCTGGTCCAGGTAAAGCGGCCCGGCAATACGGTTGTCCCGCCGCTCACCTTGCCGGCGCCACCTGAAAGTGTGGAGCTGCTCAGCGCCTGCCCATAGGTGATCGCGGAAGCCGTCGGCGACGTCTTGATCGCCGCTGCCAGCGGATTCACGGTGATCTTGACCGTGCCCGTCGCGTTGGTGTAGTACGTCGTAACCGTCGGCGTGAAGGTCACGCTCTCGGAGATATTGCTGCCCACGCTGGGCACCGTGTTGGGGTTGGTCCATGCGAACGTTCCAGCCACGCTGGCAGTACCGTCCGTCGCCCACGCCCCCGCGGTACCGGAGTCGCTCAGCTTTTGACCATAGTTGATCGGAGAGGCCGTCGGCCACACCGAGACCGTCGGCGTCGCCTTGGTCACGGTAACGTTCACGCTGGACGCCGTGTTGGTGTTGTAGTTGCCCCCATCCACGGGCGTGAAAGTTACGCCTTCGGCATTCGATCCCACGTTCGAGGGAACGGTGCCGCCGCTGGTCCAGGAGAAGGTGCCTGGCACCGCCGTGCCCGTTGCGATTGGATTGTGCGCAGAACCGCCGCTGAGCTTGGAGGTGGGAGACAAGGCCACACCATACGAGATGGAACTGGCCGTCGGCAGGCTGGAGGCAATAACCGGCGTCGCCTTGGTCACGGTAAAGCCCACGTAGTTCGGAACCGTGGTCGTCACCGAGCTGTAGTCGGTATGATTGGCTCCCGTGGGCGTGAAGGTCACGCTCGCGGAGGTCGTGCTCACGCTGGGTGTCGCGGTCGGCGTGGTGAAGGCGAAGGTTCCTGGAACGTTGTTGCTGGTTCCAGGCTGGACAGCAGATCCGCCGACCAGACCGATGCCGGCCAAAGTCGTGCCATACGTGTAGCTGCCCGATGTTGTCGGCCAAGTCACCGTCGGCGTCGCCGGCCCTATGGCCACCGTTCCACCGGTGTAGGTGATCGAATAGTTGGCGTCCACCGCTCCAAAGCAATAGGTCGTCGGGGCCGCGCCCGCCACGTGGCTGGCCGGCGTATAGGCGGTAGTGCAAGTCGGCTGCGTGGCTAGACTTGTGCTGCTATCCGAGTTCACAAAGCCCGTATAGCTCGCACTGACCGTAGGAACGGCCGCTCCATAGATGACACTGGGACTGGATGCGATCACCACCAAAGGCGCCTGGTACACCTTCACGTTCACTGTCGCCTGAGTCGCCGCCGTGTAATCCGTGTTCCCGGCCTGGTTCGCCGCCACCACAATCGTTCCCACTGCAGTCGCCGTCAGCGTGTTCCCGCTGCTGATCGTGCCCGGACCCGAAACCACCGTGTAGCTCACCGTCAGCCCCGAGGATGCAACCGCCGACAGCGTAACCGGCGTTCCGTACACCATCGTCGAGTTATACCAGTGGCTGAACGTCTGTGAAGCCTTGTTCACGGTAAACGAACCGGTCGGATAGGTAATCGAGTAGTTCGCGCCCGCCGCTCCGGAACAGCTCGTCGTGTACGATCCCGGATCGCTGCTGGTCGTGTAGGCCGTCGTGCAGGTCGCCCGCGCGGTCAACCCGGTGTATTTGGTCTCCGAGTTCACAAAACCAGAGTAGGTCCCCGTAATCGTCGGTACCGCCCCACCATAGCTGATGGCAGAGGGGCTGGAGGCCGTGATGGTCAAA
>Ga0302320_10019221_pt1 | contig 13727 bp, 14 predicted proteins | sample Bog_T0_3_FD_202130 | JGI IMG/M metagenome (GOLD analysis project Ga0302320, IMG submission 202130) | Peat permafrost microbial communities from Stordalen Mire near Abisko, Sweden - Bog_T0_3 | ecosystem: Environmental > Terrestrial > Soil > Wetlands > Peat | place: Sweden: Abisko, Stordalen Mire... | reverse complement strand
GGATCTGCACGGTCTATGCGCAGAAGGGGATGATCAACATCTTCGTCACCATTTTCTGCCTGGCGCTCGCGCTCGCCTTTTTTGATCCGTATTTGTTCATCGGCTATCTGGTGGCGATCGCCTTTTTCGGCCTGTTTCAGGCGATCTTCATGGCCAATGCGGGCGCCGCCTGGGACAACGCCAAAAAGATCGTCGAGGTGGAGCTGCGCCAGAAGGGAACGGACCTGCATGCGGCCACCGTGGTGGGCGACACGGTTGGAGACCCCTTCAAGGACACTTCGTCGGTGGCGCTCAACCCGGTCATCAAGTTCACGACCCTCTTCGGGCTGCTCGCGGTCGAGATCGCGGTCACGCTCCCCGGGCGGGGCCTCAAGCTGGCCATCGGGGCGGTCTTCTTCGCGATCGCCCTGGTGTTCGTCCACCGTTCCTTCTACGGCATGCGCATCCCGCCGGCGAACCTGACGACCCCCGAGCCGGCCGTCGGCCGGCCGCCGCTGCGAACCCCCTCCGAAGAGGCGGAGGCCTCGCTGGCCCGCTGAACGGCTTCCCGGCTCGCCGGCACGATCGTCACCGGACAGGGCGACGTGCGCAGCACGCCGCGGGCGGTGCTGCCGACCAGCAGGCTCGGCAGCGCCGTGTGGCCGTGCGAGCCCATGACGATGTGATCGGGCGCGAGCCGCTCGATCTCGGCTTCGATCATCGGCACCGGCGGCCCATAGAGCGAGACCGCCTCGGCCTCGAGGCCGAGGTCCTTCATCGCCTGCACGCAGCCCGCGAGCTGGCCCAGGGCGGAATGTTCGGCCGTCTCGATCAGCTTCTCGGCGTCGGGACTGAGCCCGGCGCCGAGGGAGGGCGGCCGGACGCAGTGCACGAGCACCACCCGCGCCCGGAGCGGCTTGGCCAGGGCGGCGGCGGCGGTCATCACCGGAGTGGTGGCCGCGGAGAAGTCGACGGGAACGAGGATGGTTTTCATGGTGGCAAGGGCGAAAATCTGGCCTGCCCGGCCGCCCCGCTCCGGTCAGCGGGCGGCGGTGGGCGGGTCGGCGGGCCCGGACGCGCGCGAGGCGCGGCGGCCGGCGGACCGGCTCCGCCCCCTGCGGGGCCCGGGACCCTGGGCGCCGAGCGCGAGGGTCAGCTTGACCTCGCCGCCCAGCCCCGGGGCCGTGGACTCAAAGCCATGTCGGCGGAACACGGCGATCATCGGGCCGTTGCCGGCGCTGACCTGCGCCCAGAGCGAATGCAGGCCCCGCCCGCGGGCGGCCTGGATCAGCGTCCGCAGGAGGCAGGAGGCCATGCCCAGGTTGCGTTTCGACTCGCGCACCACGAAGGCAAGCTCCGCATTCCGGCCGTCGGCGTCGAGGCAGTAGCGGCCCACCGCGTTGAGGGCTTCGCCCCCGGATCCGGATTCGAAGATGCCCAGGGCGCAGTCGCGGGCGGGGTCGATGTTGACCAGTTGGAGCGCCCGTTCGAAGCTCATCTCGGAGACCGGATAGCCATAGCGTTCATAGACAGTCTCCGGGGTGTGCGAGCGAAAGAAGGCGCGCAGGCACTCCTCGTCCCCGCGGTGCAGCGGGCGCAGATGGTGGGGCGCGCCGCCAAACTTGGCGTCCCGTTCCGGCGGGCCTGGAAGCGCGGCGGGCATCGGGTCAGGGCGCGCCGGCGACCAGCGCCTGCACGGAGCGCCGCACGAGCGCCCGGGCGATGGCGACCTTGTAGCCGTTGGCGGACAGGGGCGCGGCGCCGCGCAGCACGATCCCGGCGGCCTGCTCGGCCACGGCGGCGTCGATCGGACGGTCCTCGAGAAACCGATGCGCCTCCTCGACCTGCCAGGGAACCGGCGCCACCGCGCCCAGGGCGATGCGCACGCCGGCCAGCCGGTTGCCGGCCACCCGGGCGGAGGCCGCGCAGCTGACCAATGCGCGGTCGGATTCGGCCTTTTCACTCACCTGCAGGTAGGTGCTGCGCGCGCCCGGCACCACCGGAATCAGGATGCGCCGGACCAGCTCGCCGGGCTTGAGCGAATTATGAACGGTGGCGCCGCTCCAGGCGTCGGCATACAGCTGGGCGACCGTGAGGATCCGGCTCCGCCGGCCGGACTGCACGACGATCCTCGCATCGAGGGCGGCCAGCGCGACCGCCACGCCCGAGCCGCAGGGGCTGACGCAGATTCCGCCGGCAAAGAGCGCATGATACTTGTTTTCGCCGATCCGTGCGAAGCAGCCCCGGCCGCCTTTCTTGCGGCACTGCACGTCCCGGCGCCGAAAATACCGGCAACGCGACGGCTGGGCGAGGTTGCCGGCGACGGTGGCCAGGCGGGGTTGCGGGGGATGGGCCGCCGCCGCGGCCGCCTGGGCCAGCGCCGGAAAGATCCTCCAAATATCGGGGTGCTCGGCCAAGGCGGCCAGCGTCACGCGGGCTCCCACCGACCAGGTGGCCGTGGTCCCGGCCTCCGGCAGCGGCCCGATCCCGGCCAGGCCGTCCGGGCGGGCCGCGCCTGCGCCCGGCGTCCGCCGGCTCAGCTCAAGTTTCGGCGCCACAAGCGCCCTTCCCGCCGCCGGGATTGCCGGATTGCGAGTGGTCGGCGGCACCGCCGTCCTCCCGATTTGGAGCGGCTTTCTTGGCCAAGTGGATTGTCAGCACGCCATCCTGAAACTCGACTCCGGAAATTTCGCCCGCGGCGTCGGCTGGGAGCGCAAAGCTGCGCGCAAACAGCCCGAAATCGCGCTCCAGGCGGCGGCAGAATTGCTCCGGCCCGACCACGTAGGGCCGCTCCCCAAACACCGTCAACTCGCCCTCCTCCACCGAGATCTTGATGGCTTCGCGCCGGCTGCCCGGCAGATCGGCTTGGATCAAGTAGTCGCCGGCGGTTTCGATGACGTCGAACCTGGGGTTCCAGGCGTCCAGCGGCGGCGCCGGGGCTTCGGGATGGAGGCAGAGCGGCTCGATGCTGAATTCCGAGCGAAACGCGTCCGGCGATTCGTGAAACGCCTTCAGGGGATTCCAGTGGAGATCGAGCGCTTTCATGGCGAGGGGGGGTGCAGCTCTGCCTCGGCGCCGCCAATCTACCACTCTGCGGGGAATCAACTGCGCATCGCTTGGCATAGGCTCGCCGGAATTTGGCGGGCCTGGGCGCGGCGGGCCCGGACCGCCGGGGACCGGCCTAGCGGGGCCCTCCCTGCAGCTCAGGGGCTGGCGCCGGTGCCACCGGGGCGGGGCCGAAGTGGCGGATCGCCGCCAGGTCGCGCCGCAGCTCCGCGCGAAAATCCGGATGGGCGATCGAGATCAGCGCTTCGCCGCGCTCCCGCAGGGTCTTGCCATGGAGATTGACCACGCCGTATTCGGTCGCGACCCAGTGCACGTGCCCGCGGGTGGTGACGACGCCGGCGCCGGGCGCGAGCTGCGCGACGATGCGGGAGACCCGGCCTTTGACGGCGGTCGCCGGCAGGGCGATGATCGGCTTGCCGCCCGGGGAAAGGGCGGCGCCGCGGATGAAGTCCATCTGGCCGCCGATGCCCGAATAGATGCGGTGGCCCATCGAATCGGCGCAGACCTGGCCGGTGAGGTCGATCTGCACGGCGGAGTTGATCGCGACCACCTTGGGATTCTGCCGGATGATGGCGGTGTCGTTGGTCCAATCGCAGGGGTAGAAGGCCACCCCTGGATTGTCGTTCACGAAGTCGAACAGGCGCCGCGAGCCGTTGATGAAGCTGGTGATCGTCCTGCCCTCGCCCACGGCCTTGCGCCGGTTGGTGACGGCGCCGGCCTCGACCAAGTCGACGATCCGGTCGGAGAACATCTCCGTGTGGATGCCCAAGTCGTGCTTGTCCTTCAGCCGGGAGAGGATCGCATCCGGGACGGCGCCGATTCCGGTCTGCAGGGTCGAGCCGTCCTCGATCAGGGCGGCCACGAATTCGCCGATCCGCGCCTCGACCGGCGTCTCCGGCTCCGCATGATGCTCGTGGAGGGGCCGGTCGGTGGCGATGAACGCATGGATCCGGTCGAACGGCACGACATTGTTGCCGTGGGTCCGCGGCATCTGCTCGTTGATTTCGGCGACGATCAGCTCGGCGGTCTCGGCGGCCGCCTTCGCGGCGTCCGCGGAGGTGCCGAGCGAACAGAAGCCATGCTCGTCCGGAGGGGACAGCTGCAGGAAGGCGACGTCGAGGCGGACGGCCCCGGAGGTGAACAGGCCGGGAATGTCGGACAGGAAGATCGGAATGAAATCGGCGCGCCCTTCCTCGACCGCCGGGCGCACCGGGGCGCCGGTGAAGAACGACACCGAGCGGAACTCGTGCTCCCGGCCCGGGGCGGCGAAGGGGGCGGGGCCGGCCGTGTGCAGGTGATAGAGCCGGACGTCCGCCAGGTCATGGCGGAGCGCAAGGGCTTCGATCAGGGGGGTGGGGGTCGCGGCCGCGCCGTGGATGAACACGGCGGTGCCGCTGCGGACCACGGCTGCCGCGTCCGAGGCGCTGACCGCCTGCGAGCGCGCCGACCTCCAAAAGGAAGATTTGGGCATGGGCGCAGCCTACCCGATCCGCCCGCGCCTGGCGTGGCATCCGTTGCCCATTCAGCCGCATATTTTGCGGCCAGCCGGTGGCGGCGGGGCGCCAGGGCGCGCCTTCCTGAGCAAAATTTGAAGGTTCAATCGCAATAGGCGCGCAGGGATCGGGTTCGACAGGCCGGGGCCGCCGCGTAGTCTCAGCGCCGTCATCCCTCCCAACCCAAACTTGATTTTGCCCATGAAAAAGCTCGCTCTGCTCAGCCTCGCCCTCCCCGCCCTGCTCGCCGTCCAAACCCTCCGCGCGGACCCCGCCGAAAACTACGGCAAATTCTGCGCCTCCTGCCACGGCAAGGACGGAGCCGGCAAGACCAAGGCCGGCCGCCTGGTCAAGGTCAAGGATCTCACCGACGCCCAATATCAGAAGACATTCACCGACGACGACGCCTTCAAGGCGCTGAAGGAGGGCTTTCAGGACAAGGACGGCAACACGAAGATGAAGCCGTTCGCGGACAAGCTTCCGGACGACGACATCAAGGCGGTGGTCGCCTACGTCCGCACGCTCGCGAAATAACGGGGCGGGCGGCCCGGCCGCCCGATCAGCGGCCGGCCAGGTCGACGGAGAGCGCGACCCCCTCGGGGGCATCCGCCGGCGACTTCCGATGCTGGCAGAGCGAGCAGAAAGACCTCACCTCGCGCCGCGCGATCCCGCGCAGCACCAGATGCAGCTCGGTCACGCCCAGGTCGCGCTCGGTCGCCGACAGGTCGCGGGCCTCGGCCTGCGCCAGGATCAGCGTCTCCAGCAGCGCCCGCTCGCCGACCAGAAAATAGGCCAGGAGCGGATTGCGGCCGCACGGGCAGGCCGCGCGGATCGCGGCGAACGAGCAGGGCCGGGCCGGCCCGTGCCGGGTCTCGGGGGCGGCCAGCGCGGCGAAGACCTCGTCCAGCGTGCGGTCGATCAGATGCGCCAGGGTGTCGGGATTGCCGAGCGGCGTCGCCACCGGCTCGGTCCGCAGCAGCGTCTCCCATTCGCGCCGGATGGATGGGCGGCGGGCGCAGAGCCGCTCCAGAAGGTGTTCTTCCATGGCCGCACTATCGCAGTTCGGCGCCGGACCCGCTCCGCAGAAGTTGACCACTCCGGCGCATCTCTTGCAGGAAAGGCCGGTCCCGGCGGCCAAAAAATGCGCAGGCCCCGGCAAAGGCCGCGGAGCAACTGCCGGAGGAGATAGTATAGGGTGGGGGATGGCTGTCATTCCCCTAACTTTGACCATCAGTCTCGGACTGGCGCTGACCTTTGTGGCGTTCTTCCTGCGGGAGCACGGGCGCCCAGGCCGCGGGGGCGCCGAGCGCGATTCCCTGCTGCCGCTGGCCGAGGAGACGGCCCGGCCGGCCCCCGCGCGCATGCCCGTCCAGCCGCCGGCTGCGCCCCGCAACTGACGAACCTCCTTCTTTCCTCATGTCCAACGAGAAGATCACCATCGAATTCAACGACAAGATCGTGCGCCAGTTCCTCCTGGCGTGCGCCGTCTGGGGCGCCGTCGCCATGCTGGTCGGCGTCCTGATCGCTTCCCAGCTCAACTTCTGGCAGCTGAACTTCAACACTTCCTGGCTCACCTGGAGCCGCCTGCGGCCGCTGCACACCAACGCGGGCATCTTCGCCTTCGTCGGCAACATGATCTTCGCGGGGATCTACTACTCGACCCAGCGGCTCGTGAAGGCCCGCCTGGCGAGCGATTTCCTGTCGCAGCTGCACTTTTGGGGCTGGCAGGCGATCATCGTCGCGGCGGCGGCGACCCTGCCCTTCGGGCTGACGCAGGGCAAGGAATACGCCGAGCTGATCTGGCCGATCAACCTGATGGTCGTGATCGTCTGGGTCGTTTTCGGCATCAATTTCTTCTGGACGCTGGCCCGGCGGAATGAGCCCAGCCTCTACGTCGCGATCTGGTTCTACATCGCGACGATCGTGACGATCGCGATGCTCTATATCGTCAACCACCTGTCGATTCCCACCAGCTTCACCCACAGCTACCCGGTCTTCGGCGGGGTGCAGGACGCCCTGGTCCAGTGGTGGTACGGGCACAACGCCGTGGCCTTCTTCCTCACCACCCCGGTGCTCGGCATCATGTATTATTTTGTGCCGAAGGCGGCCGAACGGCCGGTGTATTCCTATCGCCTGTCGGTGGTGCATTTCTGGTCGCTCGTGTTCGTCTACATCTGGGCCGGGCCCCATCACCTGCTGAACACGGCGCTGCCCAACTGGCTGCAGACGCTGGGGATGACCTTCTCCCTGATGCTCTGGGCGCCCTCCTGGGGCGGCATGCTCAACGGGCTGCTGACCCTCCGCGGCGCCTGGGACAAGGTCCGGACCGATCCGGTGCTCAAGTTCTTCGCCGCCGGCATCACCTTCTACGGCATGGCGACCTTCGAGGGGCCGCTCCTGGCCATCCGCTCGGTCAACGCGCTCGCCCACTACACCGACTGGATCATCGGTCACGTCCACAGCGGCACCCTGGGCTGGAACGGCTTCATGGCGGCCGGGATGATCTACTGGCTGCTGCCGCGGCTGTGGAACAAGCCGCTCCATTCGGTCGCCCTCGCCAACCTGCACTTCTGGATCGGGCTGGTCGGCATCCTGCTCTACATCTCCGCGATGTGGACGAGCGGCATCACGCAGGGCCTGATGCTCAACGGCACCACCGACAACGGGACGGTCCTCGCCTATCCCAACTTCCTCGACACCGTGAACGCGATCCGCCCGATGATGCTGATGCGGGTGATCGGCGGCGGGCTCTACCTCGCCGGCTGGCTGCTCCTGGCTTACAATCTCGTCCGCACGGTGCGCGGCGCCCGGCCGGTCAACGGCACGATCGAGGTCTTCGCCGCGGAGGCGGCGCCCGAAACCAAGCCGCTGGGCCTCGCCGGATCGATCTTCAACCCGCCGGTGCTCTTCTCCATCTTCGCCTTCCTGTTTGCCAGCGTCTGGATGTTCGGCGGCGATGTGCTGAAGATCGTCGGCATCGTGGGGGCGATGGTCTGCGTGGCGCTCGCCTACCTCCATTATGAGTCGCGCGGCAAGCGCTGGGCGGAGTGGTACGACCGGCTCCTGGTCACCGCGCTGCCGTTCACGCTCCTGACCCTGATCGCCGTGGTCGCCGGCGGCCTGATCCAGATCATCCCGACCGTGGTGGCGAACCAGGCCGCCAACGTCGAGGACCGCCGGCAGATTCCCTATACCCCCCTCGAGCTGGCCGGCCGCGACCTGTACATCAGCGACGGCTGCTACCTGTGCCACTCGCAGATGATCCGCACCTTGGTGCCCGACGTGCTGCGCTACGGCGATTATTCGCGGCTGGGCGAATCGATCTATGACCATCCGTTCCAATGGGGGTCGAAGCGCAATGGCCCGGACCTGGCGAGGATCGGTGGCAAGTATCCGAACATCTGGCACCTGCGCCACCTCCAGGATCCACGGTCGATCTCCGCGGGCTCGAACATGCCGAACTTCCAGTGGCTGCTGACGGACACCCTCGACTTGTCCAACCTGCCCCGGAGGATCGCGGTGCAGCGGGAGCTGGGCGTCCCCTACGCTGCGATGACGGACGCCGAGGTCCTCGGCAAGGCCCGGGCCCAGGCCGCGGCCATTTCGGAGGACCTCCGGGCGGCCGGCGCGCAGGTGGCTCCGGACAAGGAGGTGATCGCGCTGATCGCCTACCTGCAGGAGCTCGGAAAATTCGAACCCGTCAAGCAGGCCGTGCCGGAGACGGGCTCCCGCCTCAGCGACTGACCTCCTCCCATGCTCGAACGACTCTTTCTCTCCCACGCCACGGCGCTCGCCACGATCGCCGCCTTCGCCGTCGCCTCCTCGATCTTCATCGCGGTCGCCTGGCGCGCCCTGCGGATGCGCCCGAATCAGCTCGACCGGTTTTCCCGCCTTCCCTTCGAGACCCCGACTCCCGCCTGCCACCATGAGCCAAAATCCGAATCCGCTGCCGACTGATCCCTCCGTCCGGCCCCACGTTTACGACGGCATCCGGGAATTCAACCACCGGTTGCCGAACTGGTGGCTGTTCACCCTCTACGGGGCGATCGTGTTTTGGGTGGGCTATTGGAGCTACTACGAGTGGTTCCGCTCCGCCCCGGAAGGACCGCAGCGCCTCGAATTGGCCATGACCCAGATCGAGGCCGAGAAGCTCGCCGCCTCCGCCGCGAACCATCTCGACGATCCCAGCCTGTGGGCGATGAGCCGCAATCCGGTTTTCATCGAGGCCGGACGCCAGGTCTTCACCGCCAACTGCATCCCCTGCCATCTGCAGAGCCTGCGGGGCAAGAGCGAAAACCCGGCGGCCATCGGTCCGGACCTGACCGACCAGATCTGGATCCACGGCGGCCATCCGACCGACCTCTACCGGACCGTCACCGAGGGCGTCCCCGCCAAGGGCATGCCGACCTGGGGGCCCATCCTGGGCCCGAAGCGCATCACGGCGGCGGTGGCGTATGTCCTGAGCCATCACCGCGAGGGCGAGCCGATCATCGACGCCGCGACTTTGCCGGCGCCCAAATAGCCGATGCCCCCCGCCCCGCTTTTCAAGCCGGTCCGGGAGGTGGTCACCACGATCCGCGACGACGGATCCCGCCGCTTTCTGTTCCCCGCCGACGTGTCCGGCCGCTTCGCGCGGGCCCGGCGCGCGGTGGCGCTCGTGCTGATCGCGGTCTACTTTCTCCTGCCGTGGATTCCGGTCGGCGGGTACCCGGCGGTGTTCCTCGACGTGGCCCACCGGCGTTTCCATCTCTTCGGGCTCACCCTCGCCGCCCAGGATCTGTGGCTGCTCTTCTTCCTGATCAGCGGCCTGGGTTTCGGCCTGTTCTTTCTGACCGCGCTGCTCGGCCGGATCTGGTGCGGCTGGGCCTGCCCGCAGACCGTGTTTCTCGACCAGGTCTACCGCCGGGTGGAACGCTGGATCGACGGCGACGCCGTCCAGCGGCGCTGGCTGGCGGCGGCTCCCTGGTCGCTCTCCAAGGCGCTGCGCCGGGCCGCCAAGCATGCGATCTACCTGCTGCTGGCGGTTGCGATCACCCATCTGTTCCTCGCCTACTATGTCTCGATCCCGGCGCTGTGGGGCATGATGCGGGACGCCCCGGCCGACAACTGGGGCACCTTCGTGTTCATCGCCGCGGCGACCGGGATCGTGTACTTCGATTTCGCCTGGTTCCGCGAGCAGCTCTGCATTGTCCTCTGCCCCTACGGCCGGATCCAATCGGCGCTCACGGACGACCACACCCTCGTGATCGGCTACGACTGGGCCCGCGGCGAGCCGCGCGGCAAGCCGGCCGCGCCCGGCGCCGGCGACTGCGTGGGCTGCGATCGATGCGTGCACGTCTGTCCGACGGGCATCGATATCCGCCAGGGCCTCCAGCTTGAATGCGTGGGCTGTTCGGCCTGCGTGGATGCCTGCGACGAAGTGATGACCCGCCTCGGCCGCCCGACGGGCCTGATCCGCTACGATTCGCTGGCCGGCCTGGCGGGCCTGCCCAAGGTCTGGCTGCGCCCGCGCACGATCCTCTACGGGGTCCTGCTCGTCATCGGGACGGCGGTCGCCACCTGGAGCATCAGCGGCATCCGGCCGGCGGTCCTGGGCGTCACGCGGATGGTGGGCGCTCCGTACTACGTCGACGGCCAGATCGTGCGCAACCAGTTTCTGGTCCGCCTCGTGAACAAGCGCTCGGGACCGGCGGCGCTGATCGTCGCCGCGCGGGACCTTCCGGCCGGCGCCACCGCGCAAGGGCTCGAGGCGCCGGTGATGCTCGCGGCGCTGGGCGAGGAGGTGCGGCCGCTGATCGTGCAGCTGCCGCGTGGCCGCTTTGCGGCGCCCTTCCGGTTCGAAGTCGAGGTCCGCGACCCGGCCGGCACCTTCAAGCTCGAGCGGTCCCTGGAGTTTCTGGGGCCGGAATCCTTTTTTGACGCTCCGGCGGCGGCCGCTCCGGCCCCGGCCGCAAATCCGCATGAGCAGCCCGCCCCGCATGCTTAGGCGCCTGCAGCCCCGGCTGTGGTGGTGGTTTGCCGCGGCGGTCGGCCTGCATCTGCTCGCCTGGTCGGCCTGGTTCATCATCGCCGCCCAACACCCCGTCGCCGATGTGCCGCTCGCCACGGCGCTCGCCCGTTGAACATGGAATTCGCCAGCGTGAGCTCCCCGGCGGCCGCGTTTGTCGCCGGCCTGGTGACCAGCCTGCACTGCGCGGGGATGTGCGGGCCGCTGGCGTGCGCCGTCATCCCGGTCCGCCGCGAGCAGGGCGATCCGGCCACGGCGGCCACGGCCTACCACCTTGCCCGCCTCGCGGGCTATGCGGCGCTCGGCGCGCTGGCCGGCGGCCTGGGCCGCCTGCCGCTGGTCTGGCTGGCTCCCTCGGCGCTGAAATGGCTGCCCTGGCTCGGCGTCCTGTTCTTCGTGGGTCTGGCGCTCCGCTGGGACCGGCGCTGGCCGAAGATTCCCGTGTTCGGGACCCTCGCGCGGCGCCTGACGACCCGGTTCCGGGGCCGGCCGCCGGCGCTTGCGGCGGCGGCGCTGGGCCTGGCGACGCCCTTGTTTCCGTGCGGGCCGCTCTACTTCCTGGTCGCCCTGGCGCTGCTCTCCGGCTCCGCCGTGCGCGGGTGTGAATTCATGCTCGCCTTCGGCCTCGGAACGGTGCCGCTCCTGTGGCTGGTCCAGACTCAGTTCGGGCGCTGGCAGCGCAGCCTCTCGCCGCGCACGACCGAACGGCTGCGGGTCGCCCTGGCCTTGACGGCGGCGCTGGTGGCGGCCTGGCGCCTGCGCGGGACCTTCGGCGCCGGCGGTCCCAATCCGGCCTCCCTGATATGCTTTTAGCCTCGAGCCACCGGGACGGCGCTCCGGCCGAGGCCAAGGCTGCCCCGCGCCGCGCCGGCGCCGGCTGCCGGCATTGCGGCGCCCCGTTCGCCGACCCGCGCCTGGCCCAGACGGGCTTCTGCTGCAGCGGCTGCGCCTACGTCTTCCGGCTGGTCCACGAACACGGGCTCGACGCCTACTACCGGATCAAGGATCCGGTGACGGCGCCGGCCGACGGGGCGGTCTTCCAGCCGCGGGATTATGCCTGGGTCGAGGCCGCGCAGGCCGAAGCCGAGGCGGCGGCGCCGGACCGCCTGCCGGAGCTGCTGCTCGACGTCCAGGGAATCTCCTGCGCCGGCTGTGTCTGGCTGATCGAGCGCCTGTACCAGCAGGAGGCCGGCGCCCGCGACATCGTGGTCAACGCCCAGCTGGGCTCGATGCGCCTGCGCTGGGTCCGCGGGGCTTTCCGCGCCGCGGAATGGGCGCGCCGGCTCCAGGCCTTCGGGTATCTCCTGGGCCCGGCGGGGGAGAAGCCCGCCGAACTGGAGAGCACGGGGCTCTCCCGCCGGATCGGCCTTTGCGCGGCGTTCGCGCTGAACGTGATGCTCTTCACGCTCCCGGCCTACTTCGGGATGGGCCGCGACTTCGAGTACGCGGGCCTGTTCCGGCTGCTGGCCCTGGTGTTCGCCACGCTGAGCGTCCTGGTCGGCGGCTCGTATTTCATCGGGCGCGCGGCCCGGGCCGTGCGCACGCTGGCGATGCCGATCGACCTGCCCATCGCGATCGGCATCGCCGGCGCTTACGGCTCGTCCCTTTACGGCTGGCTGGCCGGCCGGGACAAGTTCCTGTACCTGGACTTTGTCGCGACCTTCACGCTCCTGATGCTCGTCGGCCGCTGGGCGCAGGTGGTGGCGGTCGAGCGCAACCGCCAGCGGCTGCTGCGGCGCCAGCCGGTGCCCCCGCGGGTGCGGCTGGCCGGCGGCGGCGAGGTGGCCCGCGAGCGCCTGGCCGCGGGCCAGTCCATGCTGATCGGCGCGGGCCAGACGGTGCCGGTCGAAGCCAGGCTGGAGGACGCTCCGGCGGCCTTCTCGCTGGCGTCGATCAGCGGCGAGGCCGAGCCGCGGGTCTTCGCCGCGGGCCAGCGAGTTCCGGCGGGCGCGATCAATGTCGACCGGCGGGGCGCGCGGCTCTGCGCCCTGCAGCCCTGGGACCGCTCGCTCCTGGCGCAGCTGCTGGCGCCGGCCGAGCGCGCCGGCAGCCGGCATCGGCTGCTTGAGCGCATCGTCCGGAGTTACGTGGTCGGCATCCTGGTCGCCGCCGCCGGCACCTGGGGCGCCTGGTGGTTCGCCACCGGCGACCCGGTGCGGGGGGGCTCGGCGGCAATCGCGGTGCTGGTCGTGGCCTGTCCCTGCGCCATCGGGCTGGCGCTGCCGCTGGCGGACGAGATGGCCACGGCGGCGCTGCGCCGGCGCGGCGTGTTCGTGCGGGAAAGCGACCTCTGGTCGAAGCTGAAGGGCGTGCGCAAGATCGTGTTCGACAAGACCGGCACCCTGACGCTCGAGACGCCGGTGCTGCTCAACCCGGAGGCCGTGGCCGGCCTGGACGGCGCGGCCCGCGAAGCCCTCCTCGGCCTGGTGCAGGATAATTTTCATCCGATCGGCCAGTGCCTGCTGGAACAGTTGCTGGCCGCCGGCTCCGGCCCCGCTCTGACGGGCACCGTGGAGGAGGTGGTCGGCGCCGGGGTGGCGCTCGGCGACTGGAGCCTCGGCCGGGCCGGCTGGCGCGACGGCGGCCCGGCGGGCTCCGAGACGGTCTTCGCCCGCGCGGGCCGCGAGGTCGCGCGGTTTCGCTTCGTCGATTCGGCGCGGCCGGGCGCGGCCGGTGAGCTCGCGGCGCTGGCCCGGGAGGGGTTTGGCCTATACATCCTCAGCGGCGACTCCTGGCAAAAGGTGGCGGCGCTGGCCGCCGAGCTCGGCCTGCCGGCCGACCACGTGGAAGGCGCGATGACGCCGGAGGACAAGGCCGCCTGGATCGACCGCCACGCCCGGGGGGAGGCCCTGATGCTCGGCGATGGCGCCAACGACAGCCTGGCTTTCGACCGGGCGCTTTGCCGGGGCACGCCGGTCATCCATCGCGGCGTCCTGGAGGGAAAATCCGACTTTTACTACCTGCGCCGCGGGATCGGCGGGATTCGCGAAGTCCTGGCGATGGAGCGCGTCCGCCGCCGAACCCAGCGGGCCATCATCGTCTTTTCGATCGCCTACAACCTGGCCGCTTCCGGCCTGGCGATGGCGGGGCTCGTCAATCCGCTTGCGGCCGCGGTCCTCATGCCCGCCAGTTCGCTGGCCTCGCTTGGAATCGTGATCCTAGGAATGCGCTCGGGAGCGGCG